>Ga0182015_10001741_pt1 | contig 27932 bp, 17 predicted proteins | sample 712P3MmetaG_FD_120478 | JGI IMG/M metagenome (GOLD analysis project Ga0182015, IMG submission 120478) | Permafrost microbial communities from Stordalen Mire, Sweden - 712P3M metaG | ecosystem: Environmental > Terrestrial > Soil > Wetlands > Permafrost | place: Sweden: Stordalen | collected... | reverse complement strand
GGGGAGCGCCCGAGCTTCCCGGTCACCGGAATGGATGGCGGCTCGGTGTCGATGCTCGCGGTACAGTTCGGCTAATCGGCTAAAATGAATCGACTGGACTCGGTTTTGCAGTTCTTATAAAAGCCTTAACGTTTGTTAAGACGTGTGGCTGTTATGGTACGCCTCCATCCCCTGGGCGCGTCGGTGGAGGGAGGCCTGCTCGCCTCCGCACAGACGACGTGCGACCGTGCCGCATGGCGGCGCTTGAATCAACACGGCATCCGAACGCCTTTACTGTGGCCTAGCTCATGAACGACGAAAACCGTTTCCCTGGCCCCAACCTTACCGATTCAGGCGCGCGGCCCGGGTGGCGCGAGCGGCTGCTTACGCGGCGCGTGCTCGTCATCGTCGCCGTCCTCGTCGGCCTGGTGATCCTGGCGTGGCTCCTGACGCCGAAAGCCTCGCACGCACCCAGTGGGCGCTTCGGCAGCGGTGGACCGATGCCGGTGGTGACTGCGACTGCCAAAACCGGAGACATGCCCATCACGCTCATCGGCCTGGGCGCCGTGACGCCGCTCGCGACGGTCACGGTGCAGAGCCAGATCTCCGGCCAGATCATGCACATTGCGTTCAAGGAAGGTCAGGCGGTCAAGGCAGGCGACCCGCTGATCCTGATCGATCCGCGGCCGTACCAGGTGGCGCTCGAGCAGGCGCAGGGCGCGCTGGTGCGCGACAAGGCGCTGCTGGACAACGCTCACATCGATCTGAACCGCTATCAGACGCTGTGGACCCAGGATTCCATCGCCGAGCAGCAGCTCGCCACGCAGAAGTCGCTCGTCGTGCAGGACGAAGGCAATGTGAAAACCGACCAGGGCCAGATCGATGCGGCGAAACTGAACCTCGTCTACTGTCACATCGTCTCGCCTATCCCCGGCATAGTCGGCCTGCAGCAGGTGAATGTTGGCAATTACGTGACTCCGGCGGAGCCCAACGGCCTGGTGGTGATCACGCAGATTAAGCCCATCACGGTCGAATTCACTCTGGCGGAGGATGAGATTCCGCCGCTGCTCAAGCAGCTGCACGCGGGCCGGACACTGGCGGCCACCGCCTGGGACCGCAACAACACGCAGCAGCTCGCCAGCGGGACGCTGCAATCGGTCGACAGCCAGATCGACCCCACCACCGGCACGATCAAGCTCAAGGCAATCTTCCCCAACACGGACGAGAGCCTGTTCCCGCAGCAGTTCGTGAACGTCGTGCTGCTGCTGGATACCATGCACGGCGCGACACTCATTCCGCAGGCGGCGATCCAGCGCGGCGCTCCAGGTACCTACGTGTACCTCGTCAATGCGGACCAGACAGTGAGCGTGCAGAAAGTCACGCTCGGCCCGGGTGATCCGACCAACATTGCCATCACGCAAGGGCTCCAGCCCGGTGCAATCGTGGTCGTGGACGGCGCCGACAAGCTGAAGGACGGTGCCAAGGTGCTGCTGCGTCAGCCCGCGGGCGCCGCCGGGCCGGCCAAGGCCAAGGGCCAGCAGGGCCAAGGCCAGGGCGGCCACCGGCACAAGCCGTCCAGCAGCGACCAAAGCGGTAGCTGAGTCCGCCAGCCGCATGAATCCGTCCCGCATATTCATCCTGCGGCCGGTCGGCACTTCGCTGCTGATGGTGGCGATCCTGCTTGTCGGGATCGTGGCGTACGGTTTCCTGCCGCTCTCTGCGCTGCCGGAAGTCGACTACCCGACAATCCAGGTGCAGACCTTCTATCCGGGAGCGAGCCCGGAGGTCATGACCTCCTCGGTCACGGCGCCGCTGGAGGTGCAGTTCGGACAGATGCCCGGACTGAACCAGATGTCCTCGACGAGCTCCGGGGGCTCCTCCGTCATCACGCTGCAGTTCAGCCTGAACCTGAATCTCGACATCGCCGAGCAGGAGGTCCAGGCGGCGATCAATGCGGCCGGCAACCTGCTGCCGTCGGATCTGCCCGCGCCGCCCATTTACGCCAAGGTGAATCCGGCCGATGCGCCGATCCTCACCCTCGGGATCACATCCACAACGCTCCCGCTGACGGCGCTCGAGGACCTCGCCGATACGCGCATGGCGCAAAAGATCTCGCAGATCGAAGGCGTGGGACTGGTAAGCGTGAGCGGCGGCCAGCGTCCCGCAGTGCGCATCGTCGCCAACGTGCGGGCGCTCGCAGCCTACGGCCTGAACATCGACGACCTGCGTACGACCATCGGCAACGCCAACGTGAATTCGCCCAAGGGCACGCTCGACGGTCCGGCGCGCTCCTGGGCACTCAACGCCAACGACCAGATCCAGGATCCGCGCGACTACCAGACCATCATCATCGCCTACAAGAACGGCAACCCGGTGCGCCTGTCAGACGTCGCCGAGGTCGTCAACGGCGCCGAGAATACTTATCTGGCCGGCTGGGTGAACAACACCCCCGGCATCATCCTCAACATCCAGCGCCAGCCCGGCGCCAACGTGATCCAGGTCGTCGACCGCATCAAGAAGCTGCTGCCGGATCTCTCGGCGACGCTGCCGCAGGCGGCCAATGTGGTGATCCTCACCGACCGCACCAACACCATCCGCGCCTCCGTGCACGACGTGGAGTTCGAACTGTCGCTCGCCGTGGTTCTGGTGGTGCTGGTGATTTTCCTGTTCCTGCGCAGCATCCCCGCAACATTCATTCCGAGCCTCTCCGTGCCGTTGTCGCTGGTCGGGACGCTCGCGGTCATGTACCTGGTCGGCTTCAGTCTCAACAACCTGTCGCTGATGGCGCTCACCATCGCCACCGGCTTCGTGGTCGACGATGCCATCGTCATGATCGAGAACATCTCGCGCTACATCGAGCAAGGCATGGCGCCGCTGGAGGCCGCGCTCAGGGGCGCAGGCGAAATCGGCTTTACCATCGTGTCCCTGACCGTATCCCTGATCGCGGTGCTGATTCCGCTGCTGTTCATGGGCGATGTGGTGGGACGCCTGTTCCACGAGTTCGCCATCACGCTCAGCGTAACCATCGTCATTTCCGCGGTGGTCTCGCTCACCCTCGTGCCCATGCTGTGCGCGAAGCTGCTGCGCCACCATGAGCCGGGGGAGGAGTCGGGCATCGCGCGCTGGTCGAATGAGAAGTTCCAGGCGCTCATCGATCTCTACGGTAAGGGCCTGAAGTGGGTGCTCGATCGCCAGCCGCTCACGCTCATGGTGGCCATCGCCACCCTGGTGCTGACCATCCTCCTCTACGTGTTCATCCCGAAGGGTTTTTTCCCGGTGCAGGACACTGGCCTGATCCAGGCGATCACCGAGGCGCCCCAATCAGTCTCCTACGGCGACATGGCGCAGCGTCAGGCGACCATGGCGGCGGCGATCCTGAAGGATCAGGACGTCGTGAGCCTGTCGTCCTTCATCGGCGTGGACGGCACCAACATCACGCTCAACAGCGGCCGCATGCTGATCAACCTCAAGCCCGTCGATGCCCGCTCCGCCTCCGCCAGCGACATCATCCGCCGCCTGCAGAAGGAGACCGCGGACGTCACCGGTATCTCGATCTACATGCAGCCGGTGCAGGACCTGTCGATCGACACCACCGTGAGCCGTACCCAGTACCAGTTCGTTCTCGAGGACACGAACCCGGCCGAATTCAACACCTGGGTGCCGAAGCTGGTCGACCGGCTGCAGCAGCTGCCGCAGCTCGAGGATGTCGCCAGTGACCAGGAAAACCAGGGGCTGTCCGCGTACCTCACCATCGATCGCGATACCGCCGGGCGCTTTGGCATCACGCCCGCCACCGTCGACAACGCGCTCTACGATGCCTTCGGCCAGCGCATCGTCTCGACCATATTTACGCAATCGAACCAGTACCGCGTGATCCTGCAGGCCGACGCCTCGATGATGGCCTCGCTCGACTCCCTCAGCACCATCTACCTGCCGTCGGCCACGGCGGTCGGGGGACAGGTGCCGTTGACGGCGCTGGTGAAGGTGTCAACGCTCAGCGCGCCCTTGTCGATCGATCATCTCGGCCAGTTCCCCGCGACCACCGTGTCGTTCAACCTCGCTTCGGGAGCGGCACTCGGGGATGCGGTCGACGCCATCCGCAAAGCCGAAACCGACATCAACCTGCCGGCGAGCGTGATGACGACCTTCCAGGGCGCGGCGCTGGCATTCCAGGCGACCCTCGGCAACGAGATATTCCTCATCATCGCGGCGATCGTCACCGTCTACATCGTGCTGGGCGTCCTGTACGAGAGTTTCATCCACCCGATCACCATCCTCTCGACGCTGCCCTCGGCCGGCGTCGGCGCGCTGCTGGCGCTCCTCATCGCACGCGATGACCTGGGCGTGATCGGCATCATCGGCATCATTCTCCTCATCGGCATCGTGAAGAAAAACGCGATCATGATGATTGACTTCGCGCTCGTCGCCGAGCGCGAACAGGGCATGGCGCCGCGGGATGCGATCTACCACGCCTCGCTCCTGCGGTTCCGGCCGATCCTCATGACCACCATGGCGGCGCTCCTGGGCGCACTGCCGCTCATGCTCGGCACGGGCACCGGCTCTGAGCTGCGTCACCCGCTCGGTATCACCATCGTCGGCGGCCTGATCCTCTCCCAGATGCTGACGCTGTTCACGACGCCCGTTATTTATCTGTACTTTGACCGCCTGGAGCGCCGCGTGACCGGCTGGCTCGGAGCCACGACCAGCGGATCGCCGGCAGAATGAGCCCCTCGGACCCCTTCATCCGCCGCCCTGTCGCGACGACCCTGCTCTCGATCGGGGTGGCGCTCGCCGGGGCCATCGCCTACTTCAAGCTGCCGGTGGCACCGCTCCCGCAGGTGGATTTCCCGACGATCTCGGTATCCGCGTCGATGGCCGGGGCCAGTCCCGACGTCATGGCGGCGACCGTGGCCACGCCTCTGGAGCGGCATCTGGGCCAGATCGCCGATGTGACCGAGATGACCTCCTCGAGCTCCACCGGCGCCACGCGCGTCACGCTGCAGTTCGGCCTCGACCGCGATATCGACGGCGCCGCGCGCGACGTCGAGGCGGCGATCAACGCGGCGCGCGCGGATCTTCCGACCGCGCTGCGCAGCAATCCGACCTACCGCAAGGTGAATCCGGCGGACGCGCCGATCCTGATTCTCACCCTGACCTCCCAAACCCTCACCGCCGGGCAGCTCTACGACGCCGCCGACACCATCCTGGCGCAGAAGCTGTCGCAGGTGAGCGGCATCGGCCAGGTGACCATAGGCGGCAGTTCCCTGCCCGCGGTGCGTGTCGAGTTGAATCCGAGCGCGCTCTTCAAGTACGGCATCGGGCTCGAGGACGTGCGCGCGGCGCTCGCAGCGGCCAACGCCAACACGCCGAAGGGCTCGATCGACTTCGGTGGCCGGCGCTACCAGCTATACACCAACGACCAGGCGAGCAAGGCGGCCGAATATCACGACATGGTGATCGCCTACCGTAACGGCGCGCCGGTGCGTCTCTCAGACGTCGCGGAAGTTCAGGACTCAGTCGAGAACATCCGCAACCTGGGGTTAGCCAACGGTAAGCCGGCGGTGCTCGTGATCCTCTACCGTCAACCCGGCGCCAACATCATCGACACCGTGGATCGCGTCATCGCCCTGATCCCGGCGCTCAAGGCCTCGATTCCCACCGACATCGACATCAAGGTCGCCAACGACCGCACCGTCACCATCCGCGCCTCGCTGCACGATGTCGAGTGGACGCTGGCGCGCTCGATCGGGCTGGTGATCATGGTGGTGTTCCTGTTCCTGCGCAACTGGCGGGCTACCCTGGTGCCGGCGGTGGCGGTGCCGATTTCGCTCCTCGGCACCTTCGGGGCGATGTATCTGCTCGGCTACAGTCTTGACAACCTGTCGCTCATGGCGCTCATCGTCGCCACCGGTTTCGTGGTGGATGATGCCATCGTGGTGCTCGAGAACATCACGCGCCACCTGGAAGCGGGCATGCCGCGCATGCAGGCCGCGATCCAGGGCGCGCGCGAAGTGGGCTTCACCGTGCTGTCGATGAGCCTGTCGCTGGTTGCAGTGTTCATCCCCATCCTGCTGATGGGCGGCATCGTCGGGCGGCTGTTCCGCGAATTCTCGATCACCCTGTCGGTAGCGGTGCTGGTGTCGCTGCTGGTATCGCTCACCACCACACCGATGATGTGCTCGCGGTTCATCCGCCACACCGACCCGGCGCAGCAGGGACGCCTGTTCCGGGCGAGCGAGCGGGTATTTCAGGGCATGCTGAACTTCTACGCGCGCTCGCTGCGCTGGGCGCTGGCGAATCGCGGCCTGGTGATGGTGCTGCTCGCGGCGACCGTGATTTTCAACATCTACCTCTACATCGTCATACCAAAGGGTTTTTTTCCGCAGCAGGACACCGGCCGGCTCACCGGCGGCATCCAGGCCGACCAGGCGATCTCGTTCCAGTCCATGTCGTTGAAACTGCGGCAGTTCATGAAAATCGTGCAGGCGGACCCGGCGGTCGACACGGTCGTGGGGTTCACCGGCGGCGGCTCCGCTGGCGGCGGCCAGACCAACAGCGGCTTTATTTTCGTCGCCCTGAAAGCCAAGTCGGAGCGCAAGATCTCCGCCGACGAGGTGATCGGGCGGCTGCGGCCGAAGCTCAACAACGTGGCAGGCGCTCGCCTGTTTCTGCAGTCGGTGCAGGACATCCGCGTGGGTGGGCGCCAGAGCAACGCCCAGTACCAGTACACCCTGCAGGGCGACAGCGTGACGGAGATCTACAAGTGGGCGCCGAAGCTGGCGGATGCGCTGCAGCACGCGCCGGCGCTGACCGACGTCAACTCCGACCAGCAGCAGAACGGGCTGGAGATCGAGCTCAGCATCGATCGTGATACCGCTTCACGGCTGCAGCTGAACCCCGCCGACATCGACAACACGCTGTACGATGCGTTCGGCCAGCGCGACGTGTCGACGATCTATAACGCCCTCAACCAGTACCACGTGGTGATGGAGGTGGCGCCGCAGTACTGGCAGAGTCCGGATACGCTCAGGGACTTGTGGGTCAGCACTGCCGGCGGCACGGTGAGCGGCACCCAGTCCACCAACGCGGTCGCGGGCACCGTGACTTCGACGCAAACGGCCACCACCAGCACGGCGGCAACAATCGCCGCCGACACGGCGCGCAACCAGGCCACCAACTCGCTTGCCAATTCGGGCCGCGGCGCGGTTTCGACCGGCTCGGCGGACAGTACCAACGCCGAGCAGATGGTGCCGCTCGCGGCCTTCAGCCACTACGCCCCGGGCAACACCCCGCTGGCCGTCAATCACCAGGGAACCTTCGTCGCCACGACGATCTCGTTCAACGTGGCGCCAAACGCCTCCCTGAGCGACGCCCAGGCCGCGATCGCCAAGGCGGTCAACGAGATCCATATGCCGTCCACCATTCACGGCAGTTTCCAGGGGACCGCGCATACCTTCGAGGAATCCTTAAGCAGCGAGCCGATACTGATCCTCGCGGCGCTCGCCGCGGTGTACATCGTGCTGGGCGTGCTGTACGAGAGTTACATCCACCCCATCACGATCCTCTCGACGCTGCCCTCTGCGGGCGCGGGCGCGGTGCTGGCGCTGCGCCTGTTTAACAGCGAATTCAGCATCATTGCCCTCATCGGCGTCATCCTCCTGATCGGCATCGTCAAGAAGAACGCGATCATGATGATCGACTTCGCACTCGATGCGCAGCGCACCCAGGGACGCACTCCCGAGGACGCCATCTACACCGCCTCGCTGCTGCGGTTCCGGCCGATCATGATGACCACCATGGCGGCGATGTTTGGCGCGCTGCCCCTCGCCTTCGGCAACGGCGACGGCGCGGAAATGCGCCAGCCGCTTGGGATCTCCATTGTTGGCGGACTCATCGTGAGCCAGGTGCTGACGCTCTACACGACGCCGGTGATGTACCTGTACCTGGACCGCTTCGGCGCCTGGGGCACCCGGACATGGTCGCGCCTGCTGCCCTCTGCACCACACGCTGCGCCGGACGCGCCGGCCCAAACCCTATGAAGTCAACCGCCGTGAGAAAGTTGCCCGCCACTCTCGTCCCATCCATCGCGGCAGTGGTCGCGGCCCTGTGCGCAGGCTGCGCGGTCGGTCCGAACTACCACCGGCCCACAGCTCCCGTTCCACAACGCTTCAAGGAGGCCGACGGCTGGAAGCCGGCGCAGCCGAGCGAAGCCGCGAGTGGCACCACCTGGTGGTCGGTTTATGACGATGCGACGCTCGACGGACTCGAGAAGCAGATCGATGTGTCGAACCAGACTCTGAAGGCATCCGAGGCGGCCTGGCGCCAGGCAATTGCCCTGGTGAGCCAGACGCGCGCCGGACTCTTCCCCACGATAGGTGTGACGGGAACGGCCACGCGCTCCGGCGGCCCGGGCGCCTCGCGTGCGGCTGCAGCAGCCGCGGCGGCGGCCGCCGGCACCACGGGTGTCACGGCCCCGGCGACCTCCGGCCCCACCAACCAGTTCGAGCTCGCCGGCACCGCCTCCTGGGATATCGATATCTGGGGCAAGATCCGGCGCACGCTGGAAGCCAACGAGGCGAGCGCCCAGATGAGCGAGGCGGATCTCGCGGCGGCGCGACTGTCGGCGCAGGCAACGCTCGCGAGCGACTACATCCAGCTGCGGGTGGCCGACGAGCAGAAGCAGCTTCTTGATGAGACGGTCGAGGCTTACAAGCGTTCGCTGCTGATCACCCAGAACCAGTACAACGTCGGCGTCGCAGCCAAGACCGACGTCATCACGGCCGAGACGCAGCTCGAGGGCGCCCAGTCGCAGCGGATCGCCGTCGGGGTCACGCGCGCGACACTCGAGCACGCCATCGCTGTACTGGTTGGCAAGCCGCCGGCCGACTTTTCGCTCCCCGCCGCAACGCTCGGCACCGCCGTGCCGGTCGCCCCTACCGGTGTGGCGTCGACTCTCCTGGAGCGGCGGCCCGACGTCGCCGCGGCGGAGCGCAGCATGGCGGCCGCCAATGCCCAGATCGGTGTCGCGGTCGCCGCCTACTACCCGGATCTGACGCTCAGCGGCTCCTACGGCTTTGCGAGCGACGTCGTGGCGGGACTGATCCGTGCGCCCAACAACCTGTGGTCGGCCGGTGCCAGCGCCAGCGATGCATTGCTGGATTTCGGCGCGCGCTCCGCGCAGGTGAGGCAAGCGCGTGCGGCCTACGATATGGCGGTCGCCAACTACCGCCAGACGGTCCTCACCGCTTTCCAGCAGGTCGAGGATGAGCTCGCCACCTTGCGTATCCTGGAGCAGCAGTATCAGGTGCAGGACACGGCGACCAAGTCTGCGAACCTCGCGGCGCAGCTCACTCTCAATCAATACAAGGCCGGGATCGTCGCCTATACCTCGGTGGTCACCGCCCAGGCCACGGCGCTCACCGATGCCCAGACGCTGCTCACCATTCGCCAGAACCGCCTCACTGCCAGCGTCGCGCTGATCCAGGCGCTGGGCGGGGGATGGGACGCCGACTCCCTTGGTAAGCCAGGCGGCACCGCGGCCACCCTGGCCGCGCAGGACGCGGCGCAAGCGCACTAAGGCCCGCGGCGATCCGCCGACGGGCTCAGGTCATGCGCCCTCGGCCCCGTCAGCCGTGACATCGGCGAACACGAAGCCCTCGCGTTCCACCACCGTGCCAATGCTCACCGCTATCGGCGCTGCGAACATCGGCCCGGCCGACACCAGCGTATGGAACTCGCCGTTCTCGCCGCACGGATCAACCTGAGCCGGCAGTTCATCGAGCAGCCGGGTATCGAACCGCCTGCCGGCAAACTCGCGTCCGAGCCGGCGCGGATCGACACACACAAGGTGTGCAACCAGTCCGCTCGTGATCATGGTTCGTGCCAAGGCGGCCGTGTCGCGCCGCCACAGCGGAAATATGCCGGTCATGCCCACCGTTGCCAGCTGCTTTTCGCGGTAGGCACGAATGTCTTCCAGGAACAGGTCGCCGAACACGACGTGGCTGACGCCCTGCTCCTTCATGTGCTCACACGTGTGCGCCATGCGCTCCGCGTACGCCTCGTTCGAGCAGGGGTTCGGCAGCAGCACCTTCACGGCCGGCAGTCCGAGGGCTGCGATCTGACGGTCCAGCACGCTCTCGCGCACGCCGTGCATGGCCACCCGGCCGTAGGCTTCGTTGAGCGTAGTCAGCACACCGACTACCTCTGCCAAACCTAAGCGCTGCGCCTCGTAGAGCGCAAAAGCGCTGTCCTTCCCGGAGCTCCAGGAGACGAATGCCTTGGGTGGCGAGGAGATGACCATGCTTGCGGCAGTGTGACAAACGCGACCGGAGCGGGACAACCGTCCCGGCTGCACCCCAGGTGCCGACCGGCTTCTGTTTTGGGTCGGCGGCCTGCTAGCATCGCGTTTCCCTCACAAGGAGTACTTACGTGGCGCTTGTAACCAAGTTTAGTTTTCTCATGGCCCTGGCGCTTGTCGCCGGCGGGATGGCGACAGCAGCCAGCGCACAGGAACGCGATGCGCACGGCGGCCAAGCCGCGCGCCCCGCACGCCCCGCCGCGCATGGTGAGCCGCACGCCGGCCCCACCCGCTATCAGCGCGTCACCGAACCGGCAGGCTGGAACAACCGGCCCACCCAGGTTGACACGGCGCACTACCAGCATAACTACCAGGCGGCGCGCAGCTACCACGTAGGCGTCTACCGTCGTCCGGCGGGTTGGGTGTATCACCGCTGGGCCTACGGCCAGATCCTGCCGCGTGCTTACTGGGCCGCGCCTTATCTCCTCGCGGACTACTGGCTGTTCGCCCTGGAAGTTCCACCGGTTGGATTCGAGTGGGTGCGTGATGACACCGATGCCATCCTCGTGAATGTCACCACCGGTCAGATTATCCAGGTTGAATACGGGGTCTTCGCCTAAGTCTAAGCTGCTGCAACTCAAGGGGTGTGCCGGGCTGTGCCCGGCACACCCTGGTTGTTTATGGGGCGCTCCGCGGGCCCGAATGTTGGCTGCGACGGACGCTCAGTCAGGGCTCGTCAGAGCCAGTTATGGCAACAAAGCGGGGAGATCCGTCACGCACGATGCGCAGCAGTAACGGCATCTCCGGGCTCGGCTTGCTCACCGTCGCGAGATCCGCGACGTCGGCCAGGGGTTTCGTGCCTGCATGGGTGATGAGGTCACCGACCTTAAGTCCCGCCAGCGCTCCGGGCCCTGCCCGTCTTAGCTGCGTCACGATCAGCCCACCGCCCTCGCCCTCCGCCTTAAGCGCTTTGCGGATCTCAGTTGTCGCATTGGCCAGCCCGAGCGCGAGATTGGGCACCCAAGTGTCCTGGCCGCCGGTCAGGGCTGGATCGGCAGGCGGATCCGGAAGCCGGCCCACCACCAATGATATCGGCTGCTGCACACCGTCCCGCATGATGATCATGTCCAGCCTGCTGCCGGGCGCGAGCCGCGCCACGATCTTCGGGAGTGCGGCGAAAGTCACCTGCGTGGCGCCGATCTTGAGCAACACGTCGCCAACCCGGAGCGTCCCGTCCGCGGGACCGTGTGGCTCGAGTGCCGTGAGCAACGCACCGTCGGTGGTCTTCAGACCCAGCGCTGTCGCGATCGCAGGCGTCAGTGCCTGGGCGGAAGCACCGAGGTAGCCCCGAGACACTCGGCCGTGTGCCTCGAGCTCCCGGATGACGACGGCGACGGTTTCTGCGGGGATCGCAAAGCCAAGCCCGACCGAGCCGCCGTTCGGAGAGAAAATAGCTGAAGTGACTCCAAGGACGGTTCCGTCTACGGACAACAGCGGGCCGCCGGAGTTACCACGATTAATCGCGGCATCAGTTTGCAGGAAATCGATGTACGGGTCGTCCTCCAGGGTTCGGCCTCGCGCGGAGACGATGCCCGCCGTGACTGACTGGCCCAGTCCGAAGGGATTGCCGATGGCTATGACGACATCACCGACCGAGATCTTCTCAGAGGATCCCAGGCGCAGCGCGGGCAGGGAACCTGCCTTCACTTTGAGCAGCGCGATATCGGTCGCAGCATCAGCGCCGATGACCTGCGCGGGAAATTCCCGGGAATCCGCCAGCCGTACCCGGACTTTGCGGCCGCCCAGGATCACGTGACGGTTGGTGACAATGAGTCCGTCTGCCGCAACGATGAACCCCGAGCCGAGCACCGAGCTGCCTCCGCCAGGGTCCGGACTGCCCCCGGGCCCTGACAGCATGCGGCGCATGAGTTCGCGCATCGCTGCGTTGGCATCGTAATCGGTGTTGGCGAGCACTCGATTGGCGGCGCGCTGACCAGCGTCCTCTCCCTGCTCCTCCACGAGAACGGTCACGACGCTGGGCGCGACCCGTCGGACAAGCTGCGCGTAGCCCGATGGTGTGGCACTGGTGGCTGAGTGCACAAAGAAAGCACCCAGTGCGGCAATGATCACTACAGCAAATACCGCACGCATGCTCGCACCTTCAAAGCCGCCAGATGGATCGAATCGGGTCCAGTGCATCCTCGCCTGGGGTTACCGCCATCCACGGCCTCGCGTTGCATTGGGACGTGGCCCAGGCGAAGCGCAAGGCGCCCCCGCATGCAGCGATTGGTACCGTGACATTTGGCCTCCTCGTAGGTCTGTACGGCAACGCACAGTCGATTTATTCTAATTCGCAGAGGCTCGATGCCTTGGCACCCTATGCAGGATCCAAAATCGCCCTCTGACCCGAGCACAGACCTTAGTCATCTGACTCGTGGGTCACGCATCCGTTCGCACATTAAGGAACACCGGGTTATCTCGGCGCTGGTTCTGGCCGGGCTCCTCGTTGGCGCATGGCTTCTCATTCGCTGGTGGCTAACGCCCGCACCCAAGCCGGCTGCGGCGCCCACGGTCGCTGTATCGGCGGTGAAGGTGTCGGTACAGGACGTCCCGGTTACCGTCACGGCACTAGGCGCGGCTCAGGCCTGGACGAGCGACATCATCCTCGCCCAGGTCAGCGGCAAGCTTCTCAGCGTTGACTTCGTGGAAGGGACCAACGTCAAGGCAGGTCAGCTCCTCGCCCAGGTCGACCCTGCGCCCTATCGCGCGGCGCTGACCCAGGCACAAGGGGCACTCGAACGCGATCGGGCGCTCCTGGCCTCGGCCCGCGTCGACCTGGCGCGCTACCGAACCTTGACGGCGCAGGATTCAATCGCCCGCCAGACGACCGACGACCAGGCCGCGCTGGTAAAGCAGGACGAGGGTATCGTCTTGCTCGACGAAGGCACCGTTGCCACCGCCCAGGTCAACCTTCGCTGGTGCCGCATTATTTCCCCGATCGCCGGGCGCACCGGCGTACGCATGGTCGACCCGGGCAATCTCGTGAACGCGAGCGAGGCGCCAACCAGCACCACGAGTAGTACGACCGCCCCGCTCGGCATCGTCGTGGTCAATCAGATCGAGCCCATCGCAGTAACATTTTCAGTTCCGCAGGGCGACTACCAACGCTTGTCGGACGTCTCCGGTGGCTTTCGCAAGCCCCTGGCGACGCAGGCGCTGAGTCAGGAGACGGGCGCCTCGCTGGGCACGGGTGCACTGAGCATTGCCGATAACCGGGTCGATCCCACCACAGGGACCGTCAAGATGAAGGCACGCTTTGCCAACGCCGATGAGCGCCTGCTGCCGGGCCAATTCGTGAACATCAAGCTCACGCTGCAAACACTTGTCCAGGCCACCACGATACCGGCGGCGGCGGTGAACCAGGGGCCCAACGGTCCGTTTGCGTACGTGATCGGGGCCGACCAGAAAGTATCGATGCGATCGATCAAAGTTGACCTGACCCAGGATGCCACGGCGGTCATCGCGACGGGTCTTAAGCCCGGGGAGACGGTGGTTACCGACGGGCAGATGTCCCTGAGTGCAGGCTCGGTGGTCAAGGTTACGGTGCCCGCGCCCGCGCCCGTGCCCGCGCCCGCTCAGCCGCCCGCCCCGTGAGCCTCTCCAGCCCGTTCATCCATCGTCCGGTTGCGACCACGCTGATCGCCCTCGCGTTCCTGCTGGTGGGGATCGTCGGCTATATCAGCCTGCCCGTGGCGGCATTGCCCAATGTGGACTTCCCAACCGTTCAGGTGAGCGCAAGTCTGCCGGGGGCGAGTCCCGAGACCATGGCCTCGAGCGTCGCCACCCCGCTCGAGCGCCAGTTTTCGCTCATCGCCGGCATCAGCCAGATGACGTCGGTGAGCTCGCTGGGCTCGACCAGTATTACCTTGCAGTTCGAACTCACGGAAAACATCAACACCGCCTTTATGCAGATTCAGGCGGCCATCACTGCGGCGAGCGCCCAGCTGCCGAGCAATCTGCCGAATGCCCCCACTCTGCGCCAGGTCAACCCGGCCGATGCGCCGATCATGATCCTCGCACTCACCTCTGATGCGCTGCCGCTCGCCCAGGTCGACGACTACGCCGACGTGATCCTCTCCCAGCAGATCTCGCGGATCGACGGAGTAGGCCTCGTCACCATTGGTGGCCAACAGAAGCCCGCTGTGCGTATCCGCATCGATCCGCGCAAGGTCGCATTGCTCGGCCTGCAGATCGATAACGTCCGCGCCCAAATCGTCGCCAGCACGGTCAACGCCCCCAAGGGCGCGATCAATGGCCCCGAGCAGAATCTCACCGTCTATGCCAACGATCAGATCCTGGACGTATCGCCGTGGAATCAGCTCGTCGTCGGCTACTACAACGGCGCCGCGATCCGGGTGAGTGATCTGGGTAGTGCCATCCAGGACGTGGAGAACAACCAGCTCGGCGCCTGGGCCTTCCCCGGAAAGGCCAACACGGATCCGACGCTCAAAGGCGGCCAGAGCATCCTTTTGATTATCTACAAGCAGCCTGGGGCCAATGTCATCCAGACCGTGAACCAGATCACGAAGGCGTTGCCGGGCCTGCAGGCGAATATTCCACCCGCCATCAGCATTCACGTTCTGGCGGATCGGACCCAGACCATTCGCGCCTCCGTCAAGGACGTCGAGACGACTCTGCTGATCACCATCGTTTTGGTGGTGGCTGTGATCTTCCTTTTCCTGCGCGACGTGCGCGCCACGCTGATACCCAGCGCCGTCATCCCTTTAGCGCTGCTGGCCACCATGGCGGTAATGCTGCCAATCAAGTTCAGTTTAGACAATCTCTCGCTGATGGCCCTTACCATCGCCGTGGGCTTCGTGGTCGACGATGCGATCGTCATGGTAGAGGTCATCTGGCGGCGCATCGAGGCCGGCGAAGCTCCGTTGGACGCGGCCCTCGCCGGCTCCGGGGAGATCAGCTTCACCATTCTGACGATCTCAATCTCCCTGATCGTAGTGTTCACACCACTGATGTTCATGGGCGGTGTGGTCGGTTTGCTCATGCGCGAGTTCGCCGTCACGCTCAGCGCGGCGGTGGTCCTGTCGCTCATCTTGTCACTGACCTTGACGCCGATGCTGTGTGCCAAGTTCCTGAAAGCACCCAAACCACCCTCGAACCCGATCACCCGCATGCTGGCGAAGGGCTTCAGTAATCTGGAAAGTGGCTATGTGCGCGCCCTGGACACGGTTCTGCGCTACAAGCTGGTGACGCTGGCAGTCTTTCTGACGACGATGGTCGCGGCGATCTGGCTCTACGCCACCGTCTCGACGGGCTTCTTCCCCCAGCAGGACACGGGTTTTCTCAGCGGGGTCATGATCACCTCCCAGGATGCATCCTTCACCAAGACGAAACAGAAGGTGCAGGATGTCGGCAAAGTCCTGAGCCAGGATCCGGCGGTCGCGAGCGTGGCCATGTTCATCGGCTCTTCAAGCACCAATCAGGCGAATCTAAGCATCGCTCTGAAGCCCAAGGCCAGCGGTCGCAAGGCAACAGCGGACCAGGTGATCACAAGACTTCGCCCGGCGCTTGCGAAACTCGTCGGGGTGCAAACGTTCCTTCAAGCGGCGCAGGACATCAATGTCGGTGGCCGCGCGGGACAGGCGCAGTATCAGTACACCCTGTCGGATTCTGACTTGACCGAACTGAACACCTGGGCGCCAAAGCTCCTCGCCGCCCTGAAGGGCGTGCCGCAACTCACCGACCTCAGTTCCGATCAGCAATCGCAAGGCGGCGCGGTCAATCTCACCATCGACCGCGACGCTGCCGGGCGATTCGGCATCTCTCCGATGCAGATCGATACCGCGATCTATGACCTGATCGGCCAGGCTGAGGTAGCCCAGTACTACACTCAACAGAATAGCTACCACGTGATCGTGGAAGCACCCCCCAAACTGCAGGCGACGACCGACCTGTTCAATTCGGTATATCTGCTCTCGTCGATCACGGGGCAGGCCGTCCCCCTGTCACTGTTCGTGCGAGTCGACCCCACCGCGACCAGCAGCCTGACGGTCTCCCATCAGGGTGAATTCCCCGCCGCAACGCTGTCATTCAATCTTGCGCCGGGAGTCGCGCTAAGTCAGGCGACACAAGCCGTACAAACCGCACGCGACAAACTGCAAGCGCCGGTCACCCTCACAGGGTCCTTTCAGGGCACGGCGCAGGCCTTCCAGGAATCGCTGGCCGATGAGCCGCTCCTGATCGGCGCGGCGCTGCTGGCCGTCTACGTCATCCTGGGCATCCTCTACGAGAGCTTCATCCACCCGCTGACGATTCTCTCGACGCTACCATCAGCGGGCCTCGGCGCTCTGCTCGCCCTGATCGCCGTAGGGCAGAACCTCAATGTGATCGGCATCATCGCCATCATTCTCCTGATCGGCATCGTCAAGAAGAACGGCATCATGATCGTCGACGTCGCGCTGCGCCTCGAGCGCGAGAAAGGACTCAGTGGTGAGGAGGCCGTCCGCGAAGCCTCGCACCAGCGTCTGCGACCCATTCTGATGACCACCGCCTGCGCGGCCTTGGGCGGCGTTCCGATGATCCTGATGAATGGCACCGGCTCGGAATTCCGGCAACCCCTCGGCTATGCCATCGTGGGGGGCCTGATCGTGTCGCAGGCCCTAACCTTGTTCACCACCCCGGTGGTTTACATCTATCTCGATCGGCTGCGCCGCCCGACGCAGCCCGTGCCGGGGACGAAACCTGTGGCCGCCGCTTAGGATCGCCACGCCTCAAGCATGAAATCGATCACGCACGGTGACGCTCTTGGATGGGCAAGCGCGACCGTCCTGCTCGCGACAATAGGCCGTCAGGTTTACTCGCAATGGAAATCAAAGGCGACGGGCGGTGTATCGCGATGGTTATTCGTGGGCCAAATAACCGCTTCGATCGGATTTACGATCTACAGCTACCAAGTCCACAACTGGGTATTTCTCTTTTCGAATGCGGCAATGCTAGCCACGGCGATCGTGGGAGAGTTCCTCTACATTTCGAATCGGAATCGCGCCGGCTGAACGCCCGCCTCGCGCGCCACACTTCATCCGGTCTGGACGTACCTCAACCACTGAGGGTTTCATCGCGGTCAGGTCGCGCACGTCAGTGTGGCCGGCAGCCGGCCACACTGACTACACGAACCCCGTTCCGGCAGTCACCCGACACTCGCAAAAGCGCTCGAGTCCAGGCGGTCACTCATCGTTGTTCTTTGCGGCGTCTTTTACGTTCTGTTTCACGTCTCCCAACTTTGCTCGGGCTTCTCCGCCGATTTGTTGAATCTTGCCTTTCACTTCCAGCTTTTTATCGCCGATGACCTTGCCCGTGATTTCATTGACCTTGCCTTCCACTTCCTTGGTGCGGCCCTTCACCTGGTCCTTGTTTACGTCCATAGCGTGCTCCTCTATCCGTGCCGGCCCGGCCGACAGGTTGTGTTGAATCCTCGAACCTACAAGACCTGACAACAACGCCTGTCTCCGCGACACGGGCGTACCGCCAGGTCCTTGTGCCGCCCGCAATTTAAGGCCGCTCGCCTGCTTCGTCTGTGCGGAACAGCACCGACGCCCGATGGACCAGGTGGCTATCTGCTGTCGCACGGTCATTTATGGGCTTTATTTGCGGCTCTTGGAAAAGCGCGGGCGGCATAGTCAGACAGCGGACGCCGATAAAGAACGCCTAAAACGATGAGGATGGTCGCCGTAAAAACGGCGTACCACACCGCGGGACCCAGTAAGTCTCGAAGATAGGCCCATTGCTTGCCAAAGAAGTAGCCAATCAGGATATAGACGATGGTATAGAGCGCTGACCCCGTTAGGTTGAACCATAGAAAAGTGCGCCATGAGAGTTTCGTCATGCCGGCCAATAGATTGACTACAACGGGTGGAAGCACGGCGATGAAGCGGGCGATAAAGACGGTCTTGGGCCCATGACGCGTCAGAAACCGCTCGGGCCATGCGAGCCGTTCGGGCGTGAGATGAAGCCAGTGAACTCTCTCTAAGTTCTCGTGGCCCAACCGTCGACCGAACCAAAAGGCGCAAACGCCACCCAGGAATGAGGCCACCGCGCCGGCCAGCATGGGATCCCACAGCGACCCTGCGGCTCTTCCCAAGACGAATCCGGCGCCGAGCAGAAGGGCCTCTCCCGGCAGGGGAAGCCCCACGTTGTTCAAAAATACGATGACAAAGACGAGCACGAATCCATAGTGCGGGAGGCGGGGTAGTAAGGAATGAAACCAGTGGAGCATGTGTATCGCTCGTCCGTCGCCGTCGCCGTCGCCACACTCGCAGCGGACGCCGCTCGGCCCTCAGGTCGCGGCGACAGCGCGCGGAGAAGCTCGCGCCTATTTGGCTTGATCCACACTCGATGTCAGTGTCGAAGGTGCGCGCGGCCTCGAGATTCGTCGGTACGTTGCCGCACACTTGCCTGATCAGCATGCGTAAGCTCATTCACGTCCGATGCAATCAAGAGCGACGCCAGGGCTAACGATCGCGTGGTGGGTGCTTTCGGGCTCGAACCGGCGACATTCGCCTTGTAAGATCCACCTATCCGGCAAGGAATTCCGTCCTGACAAGCGGAGCCACCCCTTACGATCTGGTTCGTTGTCCTTGGCGGTTCCATTAACCAAAATCGACCACCACCTCGAAAGAAACGTCACCTCATCCGAGCACGCCGGTCTGAGTTCTCCTGTCGGAAAACTCTACTCCCCGGTGGTCCTGTTCGTCAGGGGGTTACAAAGGGCTGATCAAATAGATCGCAGTCGCGGCATCACAAGAATAAAAATGCCGCGCACTTGAGGTCGCACTGCGTCTGCCTTATCGGCATCCGCCGGCCAAGCTGCCGTCCCGCAGTACGATTCAGGCTCTACGCACTACAAACAGTATGAGAGCAACGACCAGAATGAGTCCAAGTATGCCGCCGCCGATATACATGTTGATCTCCAAGTTGTTCGATTGAGCGGACATTGGAACATCAAGAGGGCCCAGCAGTCAGGACGCTACCGCACATAAATCGGCTTGCCAAAGACCGATATTTCAACACCCAAGGGGTCAGTTGTACCTGTACGCTGGCGCACAGACCCTTTCAAAGACAATTCGATACCCTGTGGCTGTGATTCAGCGTCTCAAGGCTGGGGTGGGTTCGGTGCGACTGTCACGACAATCCAGCCTTTCTGTCCCGGTTTCGAACCGGAGGACGAAAGATGCGATCGGCAGTCGTCGGAGTCTGTGTGAACCTTTTTTGGATCCTTGCCATCATGAAAGACACACTCAATGGAGATCAGGAACTCCACCCTGCAAACCTATTGTTTGTGCCATCGAGTGGAGTTTGAGGTGAAAAATACCCCTGCGCCGGACCAACATCGGCCACAGCAAAACGCTCTTATTGCTGCATTGGCAACCGCAGAGTGCGATCGTCTGGCCAGCGATCTGGAGTTGGTTACTCTAACACTGGGCCAGGTCTTGTATGAGTCTGGCCAAACGATGAGCCACGCTTATTTCCCAATCGATTGCGTCATCTCCCTGCTTTACGTGATGAGAAATGGTGAATCTGCAGAAATTGCCGTTGTAGGGAACGAGGGCATGATCGGTATTGCCCTGTTCATGGGCGGTGAATCAACCATGAGCCGAGCGATCGTGCAGAACGCCGGTCACGCCTACCGCCTGAAGGCACAGGTACTCAAGGATGAGTTCCATAGCGGAGGGGCACTGAGCCGTCTCCTGCTGATGTTCGCATCGTCACTGATCACGCAAATGGTACAAACCGCCGCGTGCAACCGCCATCACTCGGTGGACCAACAACTTTGCCGCTGGATGCTGTTGAGCCTGGATCGACTGCCTTCAACTCAAATTAGTATGACGGAGCAGCTGATTGGAAACATGCTCGGCCTCAGCCCCGGCGACGTCACGAAGGCGACAGGTCTGTTGGAGAACGCGGGGCTGATTCACTATGACTCCGGTGAGATTAGAGTGCTCAATCGGGCCGGCATCGAAGAGCGCTCGTGCGAGTGCTACGAAGTAGTGAGAAAGGAAAGTGACCGGCTCCTTCCTCCGTCCATTCAATAGGCCAGTAAGGTCGGAAACAGACTTCTCGATCAAAATCCCTCAACTTCCAGGTCGTCCGAAAAAAACGAGGGGGTTCCCTGAAGGGGAAGCGCAAGGGCCTCGAGCTGAATTGGGACGCGGTCGTAACCTCAGGCGCTGTGGCGAAGTGCCACGAGCCGAAGTGCCACGAGCGTTGATCTGACGCGCAGCAATGGAGTCGGTCGGATAAGCACAGCGCACTGCCGCGGCAACCGGTACGATTGTGGCATGACAAATCAGGAACACATCGCAGAAGAGTTGGTGCCGCGGGAAGCGCTTTCCGATCCGCTAAGCCAAAACATCGCGGACATTCTTGAGCTTGAAAAAAGAGAGTCAGTGGCGGCAGGGCCGGCGCAGAGACGTCTCAAGGAAATTAGCCGGCGAGTCGCACAACCCGGCTACGTGGTGCTGATTCTCGTCGTAGTCGCGGTGTGGATTACCTTCAATCTGGTAAGCGTCCGCTTCGGCATCCAACCCTTCGATCCGCCCCCCTTCCCGTGGTTGCAGGGCTTGTTGACATTTACTGCGCTGCTGACGGCGACGGTCGTGCTTATCGCACAGAGCAGGCAGGCGAAGCTTTCCGAACAGCGAGCGCACCTGGATCTCCAAATCAACATGCTCACCGAGCAGAAGGTAACCAAGCTGATCCACCTGCTCGAAGAGCTCAGGGGAGATCTTCCAAGCGCCCCCGAGCGCAGCGATCCGCATGTGGCGGAGCTGAAGAAGCCGACCGATGCCGCGCAGGTCATGTCCGCACTAAAGAACACGGGGCGCAATGACTGAAGTCGGGCTCACCTGGCGGTTTGCCTCTGAGCAAGGGCTCGAGCTGGTGCCAGGGCGCCGGCGCTGCTGAGCCATAGTTCAATCCTTTCACGGCCGGCTGGACACAAAGTGGATACGGGAGTTGTCACGTAGCGTAAGTCATAAAATTGGTGGGTGCTGACGGGATCGAACCGCCGACATTCGCCTTGTAAGGGCGACGCTCTACCAGCTGAGCTAAGCACCCTGGTTTTATTGGCCAAAATCGCCTGCGGCGATTTAGGCAGACATTACTCCGTCGACCGCCGGCGAAAGGCGTGACTTTCGCCGGCTGCGCCCTGCCAATCATCCGCCGCGATTTCGGCGGAAATCAACTTTCCGGCCCAGCTGCCCTGCGGGGTCAGTGCGCCGGCGGTACCACCGACTTCACGCGCCGGCCGTTACGCCGCGTACGCTTGTCCTCGGCTTCAGCCGTCGCCACGACCGCGACGGGCGGTGCATCCGCCTGCTGCTGCGGCATCGGCTGCTGCGTCAGCGCGACGGCGAGCACCTCGTCGATCCACTTCACAGCCTTGATCTCAAGATTGCCCTTGATATTGTCCGGAATTTCCACCAGATCCTTCTGGTTCTCGTCCGGGATGAGCACAGTCTTGATGCCGCCGCGATGCGCCGCCAGCAGCTTCTCCTTGAGACCCCCGATCGGAAGCACTTCGCCACGCAGGGTGATCTCCCCGGTCATGGCGACATCCGAGCGTACCGGGATCTTCGTCAGCGTCGACACCAGCGCCGTGCACATGCCGATGCCGGCACTCGGGCCGTCCTTCGGAGTCGCCCCTTCCGGGATGTGCAGGTGGATGTCGTGTTTCTGGTAGAACTCGGGGTCGAGTCCGAGCATCTGCGCGCGGCTGCGCACGACGGTCATCGCCGCCTGGATCGACTCCTGCATCACCTCGCCTAGTTGCCCGGTGTGCTGCAGCTTGCCCTTGCCGGGCACCACCGCTGCTTCGATCGTCAGTAGCTCGCCGCCGACTTCCGTCCACGCCAGCCCTGTGACCTGGCCGACGCGATTCATGTCCTCCGCCTTGCCGTAGCGGAAGCGGCGCACGCCCAAGAACTTGTCGAGGTTGCGCGGCGTGACCGCGACGGATTTCTGCTGCTTCTTGTGCAGCAGCATCTGTTTCACGGACTTGCGGCAGATCTTGGCGATCTCGCGCTCGAGGTTGCGCACGCCCGCTTCGCGCGTGTAGTAGCGCACGATGTCCATCAGCGAGCCGTCAGAGATCTTGAGCTCCTCGGGCCTGAGCCCGTTGTTCTTCATCTGTTTGGGCACGAGGTAACGCCGCGCGATATTCATCTTCTCGTCTTCGGTGTAGCCGGGAAGACGGATGACTTCCATGCGATCCAGGAGCGGCGGCGGAATGTTGAGCGTGTTGGCCGTGCAGACGAACATCACCTCCGAGAGATCCAGGTCGACCTCGAGGTAGTGGTCGTTGAAGGTCGAGTTCTGCTCCGGGTCCAGCACCTCCAGCAGCGCCGAGGACGGATCGCCACGGAAATCCATGGACATCTTGTCGACCTCATCGAGGAGGAACAGCGGGTTGTGCACACCCGCCTTCGACATGTTCTGCACGATCTTGCCGGGCATGGAGCCGATGTAGGTGCGCCGATGGCCGCGGATCTCCGCCTCGTCACGCACGCCGCCCAAGGACATGCGCACGAACTTGCGGTTGGTGGAACGCGCGATGCTCTGCCCCAAAGACGTCTTGCCGACGCCCGGTGGTCCCACCAGGCACAGGATCGGGCCCTTGATTTTGTCGACACGCTGTTGCACGGCCAGATACTCGACGATGCGCTCTTTTACCTTGTCGAGTCCGTAGTGGTCCTCGTCCAGCACCTTCTGGGCGCGGGTGATGTCCTTGATGATCTTGGTGCGCTTCTTCCACGGCACCTTGACCAGCCAGTCGATGTAGTTGCGCACCACCGTGGCCTCGGCGGACATCGGTGACATCATCTTCAGCTTGTTCAGCTCGCCCGCGGCCTTGTCGCGCGCCTCCTTGGGCATGCCGGCCTTGGTGATTTTCTGCTCGAGCTCGGTTATTTCGTTGCCGCCCTCGTCCATCTCGCCGAGTTCCTTCTGAATGGCCTTCATCTGCTCATTCAGGTAGTACTCGCGCTGACTCTTCTCCATCTGCGCCTTGACGCGCCCACGGATGCGCTTCTCGATCTGCAGCACGTCCATCTCGCTCTCGATGGCGACCAGGATGTGCTCGAGCCTTTTCTTTACGTCGAGAATCTCCAGCACTTTCTGCTTCTCGGCGAGCTTCAGCGACATGTGCGCCGCGACGGTGTCGGCGAGGCGCCCGGCCTGCTCGATGCCGGCGAGTGCCGTCAGCACTTCCGGCGGCACTTTCTTGTTGAGCTTCACGTACTGCTCGAACTGCGAGATCACTGAGCGGGAGAGGACGTCCATCTCCTTCTCGTCGTAGCTCTCCGCGTCCGGCAGGAGTGTCGCGTCCGAAGAATAATAATCGCCGGCGTGCAGTTTCTCGATGCGCGCCCGGTCGACGCCCTCGACCAGCACTTTCACCGTGCCGTCGGGAAGCTTCAGGAGCTGCAGAATCGTCGCGACGGTGGCGATGCGGTACAGGTCATCCGCCTTCGGGTCATCGACGTCGGCTTGCTTCTGCGCCACCAGCATGATGCGTTTGTCGGCGCGCATGGCCACATCCAGCGCCTGGATGGACTTTTCGCGCCCGACGAACAGCGGGATAACCATGTGCGGATAAACGACCACGTCCCGCAGCGGCAGAACCGGCACGTTCTGCAGCACAGCGGGAAGCGGCACAGTCGGAGAGGTCGGTTCGGACACGCTCAAGCCCTCGATGGCCCATGGGGAAACGGCCCGCATCTGTCAGGAGCGTAGCCGACGGCGTATGTGACGCTAGTGTAGCGGGATTTGAGGCCGTGCCGTGCGCGTTTCAAGTGGAGCGCACTGCGAAGGAACGCGCGTGGCGCGTACCGGCGGCCAAGTCAGTGGTGATTGGAGCCGGAAACGCGCCGCGGTTCATCCACGCTCGCGAGCCGGGTGTCGTCGGAGCCGTACACGATGTAAGGCTTGCTCTGCCCGTCAATCACGGTCTCGTCGATGACGATCTTCGAGACATTACGCATCGAGGGCAGTTCGTACATGGTGTCGAGCAGCACCGTCTCAAGAATGGTACGCAGACCCCGGGCACCGGTCTTACGCTGCATGGCGCGGTGCGCAACCGAGCGCAGGGCTTCGTCGCGGAATTCCAGCTCAGCGCCTTCCATCTCGAAGAGCCGCCGGTACTGCTTGGTGAGCGCGTTCTTCGGTTCCGTGAGAATGGAGACCAGTGCTCCTTCATCGAGCTCATCGAGCGTCGCCACCACCGGCAGACGGCCGACGAACTCCGGGATCAGACCGTACTTGATCAGATCCTCGGGCTCGACATCGTGGAACAGATCGCTGCCATGCGGACGGGTATTGATATCGCGCACTTCGGAAGTGAAGCCGATGCCGCCCTTCTGGGTGCGGTTGAGGATGATCTTCTCCAGCCCCGAGAAGGCCCCGCCGCAGATGAAAAGGATGTTGCCGGTGTCGACCTGCAGGAATTCCTGCTGTGGGTGCTTGCGACCGCCCTGCGGCGGCACCGAAGCGATCGTGCCCTCGATGAGCTTCAGGAGCGCCTGCTGCACGCCCTCGCCCGACACGTCGCGGGTGATGGACGGGTTGTCCGATTTGCGCGAGATCTTGTCGATCTCGTCGATGTAGACGATGCCGGTCTGTGCCTTCTCGACGTCGTAATCGCACTTCTGCAGCAGCTTCTGGATGATGTTCTCGACGTCCTCGCCGACGTAGCCCGCCTCGGTGAGAGTCGTCGCGTCGGCAATCGTGAACGGCACGTTGAGCAGGCGCGCCAGCGTCTCGGCGAGCAGCGTCTTGCCACAGCCGGTCGGGCCGATGAGCAGGATATTGCTCTTGGCGATCTCGACCTCTTCCTTGGCCCGCGCGCTGCCGGTGCGGGTCTGCAGGCGCTTGTAGTGGTTGTAGACGGCGACCGCGAGCACCTTCTTGGCGCGCTCCTGGCCGATGACGTACTCGTCCAGGACCTTCTTGATCTCGTGCGGTTTGGGGAGCTTGTCGCGCGCGCGTTCGGCGCGATCCTCGAGCTCCTCGCGGATAATGTCGTTGCAGAGTTCGACGCACTCGTCGCACACGAACACCGAGGGTCCGGCGATCAGCTTGCGAACTTCGTGCTGACTCTTCCCGCAAAAGGAACAGTACAGAAGCTTGCCGTCGTCATGACGGTTGCGGGAGTCTTCACTCATCGAGGTGCCTCATAAACTCCCGAACTTCTTCAGACCAAGCCGGACGGTACTTCTTATATATCACGCTCTCCGGCCACGAAGCAAAGCGCGGCTGCGCGGCTAACTCATTGTCCGGGCGAGCTTTGTATGACGCGCGTCACTACTTTGACATTTGTCGGACGTGGCGGCTCCCAATAGGACAAATCACGCCGGCTTTTGCGCCGCCTGGGCGGCCTGCGCCGCCTGGGCCGCCAGCGCGCCGCGCTTCTCCAGCAGCTGGTCGATGAGGCCGTAGCGCTGCGCCTCGGTCCAGTCCATGAAACGATCGCGGTCGGTGTCCTGCTTGATGCGCTCCACGCTCTGGCCGGTGTGCTTGGCGAGGATTTTGTTCAACCGGTCGCGCGTCTCGAGCATCTCCTTCGCGTGGATCTCCATATCAGCCGCCTGTCCCTGGAAGCCACCCAGGGGCTGGTGGATCATCACGCGCGCATGCGGCAGGCAGTAGCGCTTGCCATGAGCGCCAGCAGCGAGCAGCACGGCGCCCATGCTGGCCGCCTGGCCGATGCAAATGGTGCTCACGTCGGGCTTGATGAACTGCATGGTGTCGTAGATCGCAAGTCCGGAGCTCACCACGCCACCCGGGGAATTGATGTAGAGCGCGATGTCCTTCTCCGGATTCTCGGACTCGAGGAACAGCATCTGCGCGACCACGATGTTCGCCATGTAGTCATCCACGGCCCCGACGATGAACACCACGCGCTCCTTGAGCAGGCGCGAGTAGATGTCGTAAGCGCGTTCGCCGCGCGCGGTCTGCTCGACGACGATGGGAACCAGATTCAAGCCACGTTCATTCATGTGCCGCTCGCCTGCTCGTGATCGTGAGTATGTGTATGCGTGTGGTCGTGGCCGTGCTCTTGCGCGCCGCGTCCGAAACCGGTGACCTCGGAGAAACTCATCGGCCGCTCGTTGATATGGGCCCGCTCCACCACCCAATCAACCACCTGGTCCTCGAGGGCTGCGGATTCAAGCTGCCGCATGGCGTCCGGGCTTTGCTGGTACGCGCGCCGCGCCTCCTCCGGATCGGGGTAACTCGCGACCAGCTCGTCCAGCCGCGTGCGCACGCGCGCCGGGTCGAGTTTCAATCCCTCGCCCTGCACCACCTGGCCCATGAGGAGCCCCAAAGCCACGCGCCGGCGCGCCGCCTCTTCAAACGGCTCGCGCGGCGGCAACTGGCTCGCCTCGCGCACGCCCATGCGACGCGCCGCCTGCAGCTGCAGTTCCTGCGCCTGTTCATCCACCATGGTGCGCGGCAGCTGCAGGGGATTGGCCTTGTAGAGTCCTTCGAGAACCTGGTCCCGCACGCGGTGACGAATCAGCTCGGCGAGTTCCCGCTCCATGCTCTTGCGCACCTCGGTACGCATCTGCGTGAGATCCCCGTCTTCGACACCGTAGGCCTTGCAGAATTCCTCGTCGACCGGCGGAAGAGATTGCTCTTCGACCCTCTTAATGGACAGCAGCAGCTCCGCCGATCTCCCGGCGAGCGTCTTGTTGGGATGTCCGGCGGGGAATAACGCGGTAATGGTGCGTTGCTCGCCGGCGGCGGCGCCCTTCAGACCCTCCTCGAGCTCCGGCATGGACCGCCCGCTGCCGAGAATGACGCTGATGTCGCTGGCATCGCTGCCCTCGAAGGGCTTGCCATCGATGCGTGCCTGGTAGTCCACGACGACACGATCGGAGTCACGGGCCGCGCGTTCGACCGCAGTGAACACCGGCCGCTGGCGGCGCATGTTCTCGATCATCGCATCGATGTCCGCCTCGGTAACCGCCGCCGTCGGCCGCTCAATTTTCAGCCCGTCCGGTGAGCTGATCTTCACCTCCGGGAGCACCTCGATGAGGGCCGCGTAGCGCAGGTCCGCACCGGGGTCCATCGAAAGGGGCTCGATGCGTGGGCCACCCGCGGGCTTGAGCTTTTCCTGGGTTAGCGCCTGAGTGTAGGAGCTGCGCATGAGATCGCTCACAACCTCGGCGCGCACCTGCTCGCCGAACTGCCTGGTGACGACGGCGAGTGGCGCCTTGCCGGGCCGAAAGCCCTTCAGTCGCGCGGTGCGCGACAAGCGCCCGAGGCGCTGCTGCACCTCCGCGCTCACCTCGGTCGCCGGCACGGTCACCTCCAGGCGCCGCCCGAGTCCACCGGTGTCAGAAATAGATACCTGCATCGTCAATCCTCAAAGGCCCACGAGAGCGGCATTCGCCACGCCCGACTACATAACCCACATCGTTGGTACAGCAGAACTGGTGCGAAAGGAGAGACTCGAACTCTCACGGGTTTCCCCACTGGAACCTAAATCCAGCGCGTCTACCAGTTCCGCCACTTTCGCCCGTGCCGTGCACCTCGGCCGTGCGTCGGATGCGCCGCATTATAGCTGATTGAAACCTCGGCTCGG
>Ga0182015_10001740_pt1 | contig 27950 bp, 20 predicted proteins | sample 712P3MmetaG_FD_120478 | JGI IMG/M metagenome (GOLD analysis project Ga0182015, IMG submission 120478) | Permafrost microbial communities from Stordalen Mire, Sweden - 712P3M metaG | ecosystem: Environmental > Terrestrial > Soil > Wetlands > Permafrost | place: Sweden: Stordalen | collected... | reverse complement strand
TTGTCCACGCCGAAGCCGGCGAGCTTCTTTTCGGTCCAGTCGAGCGTCTCGTCGGAGGCGTTGAAAAGGTGAATGCCGCCCACGATGGCGGCGATCCGCGCGGGGCGCACGGTGGCGCGCGCGCACTCGATCGTGTTGATGATCCCCGCGTGGCCGCAGCCGACGAGCACCACGAGGCCCAGGTCGGTGTCGAAGATGAGCGCCTGGTCCTCGGGAACATTGTCCTCGACCCAGCCGGTCGGCTCCTTGACCCGGCCGGAGCCGCTCCAGTTTCGCTCGGGGTACTTCCGGGGCACCGGACCCGTGAGCCAGACCCCGGGATAAAGCTGGGCCGGCCCGTCATGGACGATGAAGACGCCGCCGGTCTTCTCGTACTCGGGCTTCAGCAGGAGCGCCGGGTTGTCCTCGATCCCCGGGTTGAAGGTCGTTCGGGGGTAGAAGATCCCCTCCCCCACGTGGACCCGCGCCAATGCGCCCGGGGACTTGGCCAGCACGGATTGGCGCAGCGTGAGGAGCCCGCCCACGTGGTCCCAATGGTTGTGGGAGAGGACGACCTCGGGAACGGAGGCCAGGTCGACCCCGAGCGTCTGGGCGTTCTTCAGGACGACGTCCGTGTGCGCGCCCGTGTCAAAGAGGATGCGGTGGCCGTCCGCCTCCACCAGGGCGGAGAATCCCCATTCGCCGAGCTCCTGCCCGTCGGCCAGCATGGTCGAGAGTATCGTGATCTTCAGGGTCTGAACGCGCGCGGCGGGATCCGGAGCCGCGCCGGCCCGGGGCGCCAGGGACAAGGCGGCCATAGCCGTGAATGCCAGAATGCGCATGTTTCCGGGAAGAGAAGCATGCCGGGACCGATGTCGCAATTCTACTTAGTGCCCCAATATGGCGTTCACCGGGCGACCCCGCCAACAATCGTTCCCGTGCAGCTTCTTAGGAACATCGTCATCCTGGTGTCGTTCGGGTTCATGCTTCTGGCATGGCACCGCCATCCGAACGCTTTCAAGAGCTCGAGCCCCGAGGAAGTCCGGCGGGAGCGCACAGTCGTCATCACCTACAGGGACTACGACGACCTGCTCGCGCAGCTGCGCCAGGTGAAGCCCGGCCAGGAGGTCGAGTGCACGTTCTGCGGGTTCGTCGGTCGCGTCGCGACCGGCGTCCGCTGCGATGACAAGGCGGGTGTCGCCGCGCTCAAGGCGCAGGTGGACCGCGTTCTGAGCCCGAGTGGGCGGACTTTTGCGGAGCAGAAGCACCTGGTGGACCTCGAGATGGCCCGGATTTTCCCCCAGAAGCAGGACCCAGCCTGGGGATTTCCCTGAGGGCCTGAGCGCCGCCCGCAGGAAAAGGGCTGGCTTTTTCAGCGGGTGATTCGTTCATTTCCGGTGTGAATCACGCCTCCGGCCGACGATTCTCCGCACTGGGCGCAGGGGTCCTTTGCGCCTGCTCCCTCGCGTGCGCCACCGTCGCCCGCGGGCAGGGCCTGTCGATCGACGACCAGGCCTTGGTCTACGCCCAGGCCGCGGGGGCCGCCCAGCAGATTTCCCCGGATTCGGTGATCGCCATCGTGGACCGCGACGGGCGCGAGCTCCTCGTTCGCGCGGCCGACGGGACCCAGAACTTCACCGAGTCGCAGGAGGCCGTGGCGGTATCGAAGGCGGGCACGGCCGTCTTCCTGAGCAGCGGCGGGGAGGCTCTGACGTCGAGGACCGCGGGCTTCATCATCCAGCAGCACTACCCGCCCGGGATCGAGAACACCCCACCAGGCCCGCTGGTCGGAGTCGGATTCTCGTCCATGGCGTTCTCGGACGTGAACAACTTCCGGCGACTGGACGGCAGCCGGATCCCGGGAACGCGCCTCTACGGGTCGGCGGGCGGCGTCCCGATCTACAAGGACGGGGTCCTCGTCGCGGGAATCGGCGTGACCGGCGCCGGGCCCGAGGTTGAGGACGGGAGCATCGACGGACCGGATACCAATGAGATCGTTGCCCTCACCGGGCAGGCGGGGTATGAGCCGCCGTCGGCCATCCTCAGCTCGAACATATTCGTCGGCGGGATACGGCTGCCCTACGTCGAGAGCTCCGCGGCGACGGACGCCGTGCCCCTGGCCCCGGACACCTCGGGCCTGGTCGCCCTCCAGCCGAAGGCGTGGCCCACCGCCGTCCTGGGCGGCGTCCTAGGGCAGGTCCGGGCGCCGATCATCGGCGACCCGGCATCGGGGAAAATCTCCGGCCAGGCGCGCCTGAGCGAGGTTGAGGTGACGCAGATCCTGGCCAACGCCGCCGCCCGCGCGCTCGTCACGCGCGCGGGGATCCGCCTCCCGGTGGGGCAGATGGCCGAAGTGTTCATATCGGTCGTCAACAACCCCGATGCGCCCGGGCAGCCCCCGGTGGTCCTGGGGACCTTCCGGACGCCCGACGCCACGATCTTCTCCTGGGACGTCTCGGTGCAGAAGGCGAGGACCGCGCTTTTCTTCTCGGACGCGTCGCGGGCATTCTCCGCCCGCACGGTCGGCTTCCTCGCCCAGAGCATGTACCCGCCGGGGATCGACAACGAGCCGCCCGGCCCGTTCAACGGCCTGCAGGAACGCTACTCGGCGCCCATCATTGCAGGGACGGGCACGGTCGACCCCAACCTTCCAAACGGCATCACCATCTTCCCCGGCGGGTTCCCGCTCTACCGGAACGGAGTCCTGATTGGAGCCATCGGGGTTTCCGGGGACGGCATTGACCAGGACGACCTGATCTCGGCGTCGGGCACTCCGGGATTCCAGCCGAGCACCTCGATCAGGGCGGACAGCTTCACCTACCTGGGCGCGAGGCTGCCCTACGCCGATTTCCCCCGCGATCCGGAATTGAACCCTCCCGCGCCCGCCGTCACCGCGCCGACGGGCCATTGACCGGGCCGAGGGCGGCTGCGAAGCCGCCCAGCTCGCGCGCGAACTGCGCCGGGTCAAAGTCCGGCTGCGACTGCGCAAGCTTGAAAAGCCGGTCGAGGCTGGCCGAAACCCCGGGCGAATGACCGGCAGCCGGGACGGCGTCCAGCAGGCGGTCGAGTGCGAGGACGAGACGCTCGGCGCGGCCTGCCTGGTCGATCGGGGCGACGCCGGGGGCCGTGAAGTCGCCCCCGGTGGCCGCGAGCCTGTGCAGCACCTCCGAGGCGTACCGCGGCTGCCAGGCCTGGGCCGCGCGCTTCGCCAGCATGTCGGCGTGCTCGACCGCCGAGGCAAGCGACTGCGGCGACATGGCTTGCAGATCCGAACCTGGCAGGCTGAAGTCGAGTCCGCTCCGTGAAAGGAGCCAGGAAAGGCCCTGCCAGACCGGGGCTGAGCGAGCCGGGTCCGCGTTGCCGTTGAGGAGCGCCCAGCTCACCTCGCGAAGGGCCACCGCCTGGCCCACGAACCATGCCTGTGCCCCGACGTCCGCGGGATGCTCGCTCCAGTGCCTGGGTTCGTCCTGGGTTTGACCATCCATCTCGAAGATGAGGGCGGGATGGTGCCCCACCCGGACGATCTCGGGGTCCACGTTCTGGTGGCAAGCAACGCAGGTGTTTGCCCGCGTGTAGAGGTCCACCTCGTCCCTCATCCCGGCGGCCACGCGGTCGGCGTGGGTCCAGTCCGGGCGCGTGTGGCCGCGCAGCCAGCCGTCGGGCGGGTTGTGGCAGCTCGAGCAGGATACCCCCTCCGTCGGCTCGACGCCCGCGCCCAGGGCCTCCGGCGGCACGTTCTCCAGTGGCGCATGGCAAACCACGCAGCGGGGGCTGGCGGCGGGGTTGGCGATCGCCAGCGCCTCGGCCATTCGGGCCGAGCGGGCGGTCGTCAGGGTCGCGAACGACCGGGAGTGCACGTCCCTCTGGGACCAGATCACGTACTGGTTGCTGAGCTCCCCCGCGCCCCCGTGGCAGCCGCTGGCCGAGCATGAGTTGGAGCCCAGGGTCTCCATCCCGGAGGCCGGGGCCGCCGCGGCTGCGGGCACGAGCAAGAGGAGAAGGCTCAAGTTTATCGCGCGACTCATATAATAGGTTTGGCCCGGTCGGTGAATCTGTTCTACCAATGGGTTGTTCAGGGCCTAGATTCCAGCGTCAAATGTCGGTGCCAGGGCACGTGCGAGCACAAACCATCTTCCATTAAATGCTGGAGAAGGCAGTAAAACTGTTCACCCAGCATCCCGCGACGGCCGCGGGCTTCCTCATTGTCGCCGGCCTCGCGATCGAGGTCTGCCTGCTCGTCGCCCTCGGTGTCGGCCGCGTCCTCTCCGACCGGAAGCGGGCGGCGCTCGAGTGCCGCCGCCTCGAGCTTGAGATTGAGAAGGCCCGCCAGCAGATAAAGACGGTCAAAGAGGCCAGCGCGGCCTGGAACGGGACCCGGAAGTTCTCCGTGGCGCAGAAGGTCATGGAGTGCGCGGACACGTTCTCCTTCTACCTGAAGCCCCACGACGGGAAGCCGCTGCCGTCGTTCAAGCCCGGACAATACCTCACGTTCCAGCTCAACGTCCCCGGCCTCGGCAAGCCGCTCGTTCGCTGCTACTCTCTCTCGGACTGCGCGAGGACCTCCCACTACCGAGTGACGATCAAGCGGTGCCCGCCGCCCGAGGCGGGCGGCCATCCCCCCGGGGTGGGCTCGTCCTTCTTCTGCGACCAGGTGAAGGTCGGCGACATCCTGGACGTGAAGGCGCCCAACGGGCACTTCCACCTCGACCTCGAGCAGGAGCGCCCGGTCGTCCTCATCTCGGGCGGCGTCGGCGTGACGCCGATGGTTGCCATGGCGAACGCCCTCACCGAGGCGCGGGCGAACCGGGAGATCTGGTTCTTCCACGGGGCCCGCAACGGCAACGACCACATGTTCAAGGCCTACATGAACGGGCTCGCCGCGGAGAACAAGAACGTGCGGATGCATGTCTGCTACTCGAAGCCGATGGGCGCCGAGAAGAGCGGCCACGACTATCACCACGAGGGCCGCGTGACGGTGGACCTCTTCAAGCAGCTGCTGCCCTCGAACAATTTTGAGTACTTCCTGTGCGGCCCGGGCGCCTTCATGGAAAGCATCACCGAGGACCTGCGCAGGTGGGGCGTCCCCGACGAATGGGTGCACTTTGAGGCCTTCGGGCCCGCCTCGGTCAAGCGGGCGGCAAAGCCCGAGGCCAAGGTGGCCGTGACCTTTCCGCCGTTTGGCGGCCTTGAGGTCACCTTTGCCAAGTCGGGCAAGAAGGTCGCGTGGCAGGGCGCGGGCAGGTCGCTCCTCGAGCTCGCCGAGGAGGCGCGCGTCAAGATCGACGCCGGCTGCCGGGCGGGCAACTGCGGCTCCTGCCTGGTGGCCATCAAATCCGGGACCGTGGAGTACATCGGCTCGCACGGCGCGGACGTCGAGCAGGGCTCCTGCCTCGCCTGCATCTGCCGCCCCGCCACCGCCCTGGTGATCGACGCCTGATGAGCGCGTCCGGACTCAACCGTCCCCGGCGCTGGGACGTGCCGTTCAGCAAGGACATGTCCGCGCTGGACGTGAACCGGCTCCTGAAGCTCGCCCCGTTCAAGGACATGGACGCCGGGTCCTTCCCGAGGTCGGCGCCGCTCCCCGACATCCTGAAGAACGACGTCCGGCTGCGCCAGTTCAAGCCGGGAGAGATCATCGTTCGCGAGGGCGACTACGGCAACTCGGCCTTCATGGTCATCTCGGGCACGGCCGAGGTCGTGCTGAGCCCTGGCCTACCCCCCAAGATGGTCGGACGGAGCGAGCCCGCGCGGCGGGGGATCTTCAGGGCGCTCGCCCAGCTTTGGTCCAACCCGGCCGAGGACGAGGTGGCCCGCCGCGGGGAGGCCAAGGGCGCCGTGCGCGAGAACCTGAAGGAGTCCGGCACCGAGCCCGGAATCATCCTGCAGGACATCCCGCGCGTGCTGAGCGGGCAGCGGACGGCGACGATACGGTCCGGCGACGTCTTCGGGGAGATTGCCGCCCTGTCCAGGATGCCCCGAACGGCCACGATCCTCGCATCCGGCGGGGGCTCCGAGATGCTCGAGATCCGGTGGCAGGGCCTGCGCGACCTCATGCGCTACGACTCCAAGCTGAGGGCGTTCATCGACGGGATCTACCGGGAGCGGGCGCTCTCGACCTACCTCGAGGAGATGTCGTTCATGAGGTTCCTCGGGCCCGAGGCGAAGAAGCGCATCATGGAGGCCACTCAGTTCGAGACGTACGGCGAGTATGACTGGTCGGGCGAGTACAAGCAGCTTGTCAAGGACGGGGCCACCGCCGCCCAGGAGGCGACGATCGCGGTCGAGGGCGACTACCCCAATAGCGTCGTCATGATCCGCGCTGGATTCGCGCGGGTCACCCAGCGGTTCGGAACCGGCCACCGCACGCTCAGCTACCTCGGCTCGGGACACATGTACGGCTTTGACGAGATCGCCCACAACTGGCGCCAGCCCGCGAACCACGTGTCCCTGCAGCACACGCTCCGGGTGATCGGGTACACCCACGTCCTCGTGATCCCCGCCTCGGTCATCGAGGAGGTCGTGCTGCCGGCCATGCCCGAGCAGGCCCTTCCCCCCCTGATAGAGACCGGGGGACGTTCCCGGGCCCCGTTCGAGACCGAGGCTTCTGCCGAGCCGGGCGGCTCGCGCGTGGCGCCCGACGTGATGGAATTCGTGACGCAGAACCGCTTCTTCAACGGAACGAAGACGATGGTCATCGACCTCGACCACTGCACCCGGTGCGACGACTGCGTGCGCGCCTGCGCCGCCACGCATGACAACAACCCGCGCTTCCTGCGCCACGGCCCGATCCACAAGAACCTGATGGTGGCCCAGGCGTGCATGCACTGCACTGACCCGGTCTGCATGATCGGGTGCCCGACCGGGGCGATCCACCGCGAGACCTTCGAGGGCAACGTCGTCATCAACCCGTCGAGCTGCATTGGCTGCTCGGCGTGCGCGAACAACTGCCCCTACGGGGCCATACGCATGGTGGAGGTTCGCGACCGCTCGGGAAGGATCATGGTAGCGAGCGACTCGAACCCGATCCAGAAGGCGACGAAGTGCGACCTCTGCATCGACCAGTACGGCGGCCCCGCCTGCGAACGGGCGTGCCCGCACGACGCGCTGAAGCGAATCAACCTTAACACCATCGATGAACTGGCGAGGTGGATCGAGCGATGACCTCCCGCCGGCTCCTGAACCGCGTCGTCATCCCTGCGCTGGCGGTCGCCGCCTCGGCGGCGGCGATCGCCGCGTGCGTCAGGGCCGAGCCCGCGTACCCGCACATGGTCTACCTCACGGGATGGGCGCTTTTCGCGCTCATCCTCGCCCTGACCGCGTACAACGGCCGAAAGAAGATCCCCTTCCTGCCGCTCCTCAGCTCCCGCGCGTGGCTCCGCGCCCACACCTGGCTCGGGATCCTGGCGGCCGTCGCCTTCCTGATGCACCTGCGCTGGCATGTGCCGCGGGGCCCGTTCGAGGCGCTTTTGGCGGCGCTCTTTGTCGCTGTCACCCTGAGCGGCATCGCGGGCTGGTGGCTCTCGCGGGTCCTGCCGCGCCGGCTGACGAGCGCGGGCGGCGAGGTTCCCTATGACCGGATCCCGGCGGTCCGGCGCGCGCTCCGGGAGCGGGCCGAGACTCTCGTCGTCACCGGCATCCCGGGCTCGGGCACGACGACCCTCGCGGATTTCTACGCCGCCAGGCTGAGCCTCTTCTTCGCCGGACCGGCGAACTTCGGTCCGCACCTGTTCGGGTCCCAGTACGCCCTCAATTCGCTCCTCGCCGACCTGGGCGAGGTCAAGAAGTACCTGAACCCCACCGAGAAGTCGGCCGCCGTCGAGCTCGCGGCGCTCGTCCGGGAGAAGGACGCGCTGGACCTTCACCACTCGATGCAGCTTGTCCTCAAGGGCTGGCTTTTCGTCCACATCCCCCTCACCTACGGGATGCTGGTGTTCATAGTGGTGCACGTGGTCCTGGTCTATTCGTACTCCGGGGGGCTGCGATGAACGAGGGACGGGCGCCGTCGCCGGATTTCGACACATCGCGCTACGAGCGGCCGAACAAGGACTGGGTCTGCGGGCACGCCGGCGAGGGCTGCCCCTGCCGGATCGGCCCGGGTCCCGGCGGCGAATGCCGCGCCACGACCGAGTGCTTCCCGCGCCTCGTCCTCAAGCCCGGGGAGACCAAGGGCACGTGGCTCTGCACGCGGCCCGCGGACTGGGGCGGCCCGTGCGCCGCGGGACCCAACCCCGACGGGACCTGCTGCCGCTCGATCGAGCGCTGCCGGCCGGTGCGAAGCCTGCGCGCGCGCCGCGGCCAGGTCACCTACGCGGTGGTCACGGCGTGCCTCGGCGCCCTCCTTATCGGGCTGTCGGGCTCGTCCCGCGACTCGTTCGTCAACCCGCGCCCGCTTTCCAGGCAGCATTCCGGCCCCGAGTTCGCGCGCCTCGCCGCGGGGCACGGCGGCGGCCAGGGCTGCGTCCTCTGCCACTCCGATGCGAACGGAACCTTCAGCGACCTGGCTGTCGACGCCCTGGCCTCGTCCCGGGCCTCCCTCAGCTTCGCGGTCCTCACCGGGGGCCACCCGAAGGATTTCTCGCGCATGGACCACTCGTGCGTCGCGTGCCACGCGGCCCAGTCGTTCCACCAGGCCGACGTCGCGCGCGACACCCCGTGCTCGGTGTGCCACCGGGAGCACCAGGGACGGGGGCTCATGCTTGCCGTCGCAGCGCACAACTGCACCGACTGCCATGGTGACGCGACGCAGATGGGGGCCGCGCGGCAGAGGAGCCTTCCGATGCCGGAGAGCCTGTTCGCGCGAAAGGCGCAGCCAGGCGCCATCGTCCACGGCGCCGACAGGCCCCCGGAGGGCTACACCGAGGTGATCACGGGCTTCGCCATCGACCACCCCGAGTTCCGGGTCCTGCGCGAGAAGTCCCCCGACACGAACACGCTCAAGTTCAACCACCGCCTGCACCTCACCGGATCCGACATCCCGCTCGTGAACGGCCGGCCCCTCGACTGCGCCTACTGCCACCGTCCGGACTCAACCGGCGCGTTCATGGCCCGGATATCATTCGAGAGGTCCTGCCGCGCCTGCCACGCCCTGGATTTTGACGAGCACAACCCGGGCATGACGCTGCCCCACGGCGACGCCGCATTCGTGCGCGCCTACCTCCGGAGCCTCCCGGTCCAGTACGCCGACTATGCCTCGCGAAGGCTCGGCATGACCTCCAGGGGCGAGATTGACGCGTTCGTCCGGCGCCAGGTCGAGTCGCTCAGGCGGCGCGCCCGAAGCGGCGAGGATCTCGAGCGGGCGGTGTTTCTGAGCAACGGCACCGCGGGCCCGGCGCCCGGCGTGGCGGGCGGACACGGCGCGGCGCGGGCGAAGTTCGCCGGCTGCGCCTACTGCCATGACGTGGCCTGGCGGGAGCATGCGCCGCCCGAGGTGACCCCGCCGATGACGCCCGACCGGTGGCTCCTCGGGGCCTCGTTCAGCCATGGGGCGCATGCGGCGATGGCCTGCACCGAGTGCCACGCGGCCGCCGCGAGCGAGCGCACCTCAGATGTCATCCTTCCGACCCAGCAGAGCTGCGTCCGCTGCCACAGCCCGAAGGGCGGCGCCGCCGACAGCTGCTCGACCTGCCATGTCTACCACAACCCGCCGCCCGCGTCGCTTGCCCGGGATTCCATGACGGCGTCGATGCCATGAGGCGAGGGTTCCTCATGGCGGCCGCCGGGCTCCTGGCCCTGGCGGCATGCCGGACGCGGGTGACTCTGAAGCCGGACCTCCTGCCGGAGGACAAGCCGAGGCCGACGCAGCGGGAGACGCGGGGACCTCCTCCCGCCGCCCCGGGCGCCGTAAGCGTCGATCCCGGATCTCCCCTCCCCGCCCCTCCCGTGCAGCCAAGGTCCGGCGCCCTCATTCTTCAGCGGGTGCCCGAGAGCCGCGGCTCAACCCCCGGACAGTTCAACCCCGATCCCGGCGCGGCGTCGGCGCTCCCCCCGGTCCCGGAGCCGTCCCTCTTCTCGACCGACCAGGTCGCCGAGCCGCCTCCTCCGGAGGCCGCGCCCGTCAGCGTGGTCCGCGGGCCGCTCGAGCGGGCGCAGATCGTGCCGGCCCCGGCGCCGGCGCCGGCATCGGGGTATGGGCTCCAGCCCGTCCCCGATGCGCTCAAGCTGCCCCGGGCCGGCGTGCGCGAGGACCTCTTCGTCCCGGGCCACTGGAGCGCCCCGGCAAGCTACGAGGCTGGCGCACCGGTTGGCGCCTTTGCCGGCGCGCAGCAGGTGCCTGACCGGTGGCGGGTGGGCTTCGAGCCTTGGAGGCGCTACACCTCCGGCGACACCGACGAGATGCCGTATTTCCACTCCGATCCGGATTTCTGGCACTACTACCGGCAGAGCACCCTCAAGGGCGACCGCCCGATCACGGGGCAGGACGTGTTCCTTCGCCTGACGGCCTCGGCCTCGATCGACGCGGAGGACCGCAAGTTGCCGGTCCCGAACGCGGACAGCTCGGCGAACGAGGGTAGCTCGAACTTCTACGGGACCAGCGTCTCGCGCCTCTTCACCTCGGATCTCGCGCTCGAGGTCGACCTCTTCAAGGGCGACACCGTGTTCAAGCCGGTCGAGTGGCTGATCCACATCAAGCCCGTCTTCGACTTCAACCACGTGGACTTCCGCGAGACCGAGGAGGTCTCCCCGGACCCCCGCGGGTCTCTTACCTCAGGGATCGGCTCCCAGCCGGACAACGGCGACGTCAACAACCCGGGCGACGTCGGCTCGCTCCTCGGCGGCCTCTCGCCGGCACCGGGCACGCTGGCCGGCACCAACTCGACCTCGCGCAACAAGACCTACGTCTCTCTCCAGGAGGCGTTCGTCGAGAAGCACATCGCCGACCTGTCGGCGAACTACGACTTCTGCGCGGTCGAGGTCGGGAACCAGACGTTCAACAGCGATTTCCGCGGGTTCGTCTTCAACGACACGAACCTCGGCGCCCGCTTCTTCGGCAACTATGACAGCAACAGGTGGCAGTACAACCTGGCGCTCTTCGACCTGAGGGAGAAGGACACGAACTCGGGCCTCAACACGTTCCAGCGTCGCGGCCAGCTGGTCGCGGTCGCGAACGTCTACAGGCAGGACTCATTCGCCCAGGGATACACGACCGAGCTGAGCGTCCTCGCGAGCTTCGACCAGCCCGACACCCAGTATGACACGAACGGCTTCCTTGTTCGGCCGGAGCCGCTCGGCACGGTCCGCCCCCACCGCGTCGACAGCTACTATCTCGGATGGACCGGGGACGGGCACTTCGGCCGGTTGAACGTCTCTGACGCCCTGTACGTCGTCACGGGCAGGGACGAGTTCAACGGGCTCGCGGGGCGCCCCGTGGACATCCTGGCCGGGATGGCCGCGATCGAGCTGAGCTACGACCGCGACTGGATCCGCTACACGGCGTCGTTTTTCTTCGCCTCCGGAGACCACGACACGCAGAACGGCAGGGCGACCGGCTTCGACTCCATCGCCGACAACACGAACTTCACCGGGGGGCCCTTCAGCTACTGGGTCCGCCAGAGCTTCAACCTGGGGGGGACCTCCGTCCCGCTGAAGCAGCGCTTCAGCCTGCTCCCGGACCTGCGGGCGGGGGGCGGCTTCGAGGGGCAGGCCAACTTCGTCAACCCGGGCCTGGTCCTCTACGGCGTGGGAGCGGAGGCCGACCTGACCCCGAGGCTCAAGGCATTCGCGAACGCGAACTACCTCCTGTTCGACTCCACGGACCCGATAAAGAAGGTGCTCCTGACGAACCAGGCCGGCCGCGACATCGGGACCGACCTGAGCCTCGGCTTCCAGTGGCGGCCCCTCCTGATCAGCAACGTCATCATCTCGGCCGGCTGCGGCGTGCTGCTGCCCTCGAGCGGCTACCGCGACATCTACACGAACACGGTGCCGGCCCTCGCGGGCTTCACGCCCGCGTCCCAGAGCGGCAAGGTTGACCAATTCCTGTACAGCGCGATCCTCGCGGCAACCTTCACCTACTAGGCCCGGGCCGACGTCGAGATGACCTTACCCTCAAAAATTGCCGGACTCTCCCCGCGCCTGGTCGCCGGGATCGGGGCGCTCGGTTTCGCGGCATGCGCGCTCGCGCAGTCGTCCGGGCCGGCAGGCGAGGTCCCGGGACTCTTCGGCCCCCCGATCGCGGTGCCGCGCGGCGCGCGCTCGTCGGACTCCCCCGCCGCGCAGTCCAAGGCGCCCAACTGGGTGGACCAGAGCGTGCAGGACGCCCATCGGAAGAGCGCCGGCTGCATCGAGTGCCACGGCGGCATCGAGGAGATGCACGCCTCGCCCTATGTCGTCCTCGGCTGCACGGACTGCCACGGCGGCGACCCCACCCCCGGGCTCACCATGCGCAAGGCGCATGTCGCGCCGCGCAACCCGGTCTTCTGGCAGAGCTCGGCGAAGCCCTCGGACTCGTCCGTCCTCCTGAACCACGAGTCCGCCGAGTTCATCCGGTTCGTGAACCCCAGCGACCTGCGCGTCGCCGACCAGGCGTGCGGCCTCTGCCACGGGGACGTCGTGCGCCATGTCGGGAGCAGCATGATGACCCACGGGGCGATGCTCTGGGGGGCGGCCCTCTACAATAACGGCTCGGTGCCCTTCAAGAATCCCAGGTACGGGCAGGCCTACGGTCCGAACGGCGAGGCGCTCCGCCTGGAAAGCCCGATCCCGGTGACCCCGGAGATGACGCTCCTGCACGGGATCCTCCCCTTCCTCGAGCCGCTGCCCCGCTTCGAGCTGGGGCAGCCCTCGAACATCCTGCGCATATTCGAGAAGGGCGGCGAGAAGCAGGAGGAGATCGGCAACCCGGATCCATTCGAGGAGCCGGGCCATCCCGCGCGCAGGCTCTCGGAGCGCGGGCTCGGCACGCTGAACCGGATCGACCCGGTGTTCCTCAACCTCCAGAAGACGCGGCTCAACGATCCGCTCCTCGGCTTCATGGGCTCAAACGACCACGCCGGCGACTACCGCTCCTCGGGTTGCGCGGCGTGCCACGTGGTCTACGCCAACGACAGGTCGCCGACAAACTCCGGGTGGTGGTCGAAGTACGGCAACCAGGGCCTCAGCTTCACGGACGACGCCATGATCTCCAAGAGGGAGAAGGCGCACCCGATCCGCCACCAGTTCACGAGGAGCATCCCCTCCAGCCAGTGCATGACATGCCACATGCACCAGGGGGACAACTTCGTTAACTCATTCCTCGGCTATACGTGGTGGGACCAGGAGAGCGACGGGGAGTTCATGTACCCGGCGGTCCAGAAGAACCCGACCGAGGCCGAGACGGCGGCGTCCCTGCAGCGCAATCCCGAGGCGGCCGCCGTCCGCGGCCTCTGGGGCGACCCCGACTTCCTGGAGAAGGTCGCCGAGCTGAACCCCAAGCTCAAGGAAACGCAGTTCGCCGACTACCACGGGCACGGGTGGGTATTCAGGGCCGTGTTCAAGAAGGACCGCGAGGGCACGCTCCTCACCCTCGATGACAAGCCGATCGACCACGACGACCCGGCCAAGTTCGCAAAGGCCGTCCATCTGAAGGACGTGCACCTCGCGCGAGGCATGCAGTGCGTCGACTGCCATTTCCAGGGCGACGTCCACGGCAACGGGCTCCTCTACGGCGAGACCCGCGCCGCGACCGCGGTCGAGTGCGTCGACTGCCATGGCACGGTCGAGCACAGGCCGACGCTCGTCACCTCCGGCAACTCCGGCACGTTCGAGGACGGGCGGGTCTCCCCCTCAGACCTTTCCGAGGGGGCGACGCCCTGGGGCCCGCGGTTCTACTGGGTCGGGCGCAGGCTCTACCAGCGCTCGATGATGACGCCCGACGTCGTGTGGGAGGTGCCGCAGACCGTCGACACCATCAATCCCGCGTCGGAGCACTACAACCCGAAGTCCGCCTACGCCAAGACGCTGCGCCGGGACGGCGTCACGTGGGGCGACGTGCCCGAGGCGCCCGTGATCATCACTGAGCAGCTCGCCCACGCGAACTCCAACATCTCCTGCCAGATATGCCACACCTCGTGGGCGACCAGCTGCTTCGGATGCCACCTGCCGATGCGCGCGAACAAGAAGGTCCAGGCGAACAAGTTCGAGGGGACGACGACGCGCAACTACACGAGCTACAACCCGCAGGTGGTGCGGGACGACGTCTTCATGCTGGGGAAGGACGCCACCTACAAGGGCAACCGGCTCGCCGTGCTCCGCTCGTCGAGCGCCATCATCGTCGGGTCGCAGAACAGCACCCGCGAATGGGTCTACTCGCAGCAGCAGACGATCTCCGCCGAGGGATATTCCGGGCAGGCGTTCAACCCTCATTTCCCCCATACGACGGGATCCGTGGGGACGACCAAGAACTGCACCGACTGCCACCTTTCCACGGCGGACGACAACAACGCCTGGATGACGCAGCTGCTCGGCTTCGGGACCGGCACGGTCAACTTCTTCGGGCGCTACGCGTTCGTCGGGACGGGAACGGGGGGATTCGACGCCGTGGCCTGGACGGAGCGGGAGGAGCCGCAGGCCCCCATCGGGAGCCACCTGCAGCATCTCGCCTACCCGGACGACTACCGGGTCCATGTGGACGAGGACCACGGCGTCCTGAAGGAGGCGGAGCACCACCACGCCGAGGACATCAGGGACCTTGTCCTGCGCGGCGAGTACCTCTACACGGCCAACGGGCCCGGCGGCTTCGAGGTGTTCGACGTCGCGAACATCGACAACAAGGGCTTCTCCGAGAAGATCACCTCCGCGCCGGTGTCGCCCCTCGGGCAGCGCCTCTGGGTCCACACCCGGTACGCGACGAGCGTCGTCCTCCCGAGCACGGTGGCGGTGGACCCCCTGCGCAGCCACCGCCCCGAGAACCAGGAGCAGCCGATCAGCCCGGTGTACGCATACGTCTACGTGACCGACAGGTTCGAGGGGCTGGTCGCGGTGATGGCCGGGACCCTCCTGGACGGCGACCCCACCAACAATTTCTTCCACGAGTCGGACGTCACCCGCTTCAACCCAGGGGGGGCGCTGGACGGTGCGACCCACGCCTACGATGCCGGCACCCGCCTCTACGTGACCTGCTCGGCGGGCCTGGCGGTGGTCGACATCAGCGACCCCACGAAGCCGCGCATCGCCGGCAACGCGCCCGCGGGCTTCCTGCACAACCCGCGCAGGATCGCGGTCCAGTTCCTTTACGCCTTCGTCACCGACGACGACGGCGTCAAGGTGCTCGACCTCTCCGACCCCGACAATCCGCGCCCCGTGGCGACCGTGCCGCTCCGGGACGCGCAGGGCCTCTACGCCGCCCGGACCTACCTCTACGTCGCCGACGGGGCCGACGGCCTCGCGATCGTGGACATAAAGAATCCCGCGGTCCCGCGCCTGCGCGAGCTGTTCAACGCCGGCGGCCAGTTGAACGACACGCGCGCCGTCCAGGTGGGCGCCGTGAGCGCGTCCATGTACGCCCTGGTCGCCGACGGCCGGAACGGCCTGCGCGTGCTGCAGATGATCTCCCCGGAGAACGTTCCCGGGTACATGGGCTTCAGCCCGCCTCCGAACCCGAAGCTGATCGCGAGCTACCCGACCAGCAGCCCGGCCGTCGCCGTCGGCCGGGGCCTCGACCGCGACAGGGTGGTCGACGAGACGGGCGGCCAGACGGTCGTCTTCGGCCGGCGCGGCAGTCGGCCCTTCAAAGCCTCCGAGTTCGACATGTTCCTGAGGCGCGGCGGGAGCCTCTTCAAGGTGGAGGACGTCTCGGCCAGGGAGGGGGTCCTGCGCACGGCCTCCGGGCAGGAGCTCGCGCCCCCGAAGGCCTTCAGGGCGGAGCCCCCGGAAGACACGCCCCCGCCGGAGTACGGCCGGCTCGCCCGGCGCCCGGCGGACTAGGTTTGGGCCCGGCTTCCCATCCGCACGATCGCGTCAAATTCCTCTCCCGTCACGGGCATGACCGAGAGCCGGGAGTGGCGGACAAGGGGGACCGCCGCCAGACCGGGCGAGCCCTTGATGCGCGCAAGCGTCACCGGATGCGCCAGCGCCCCGGCCGCCTCCAGCTCAACCGAAACCCAGGCGGGCTCGTCCGCGGTCGGATCGGGGTACGCCGCCACGGTGACCTTCGCGACCCCCACCACCGACTTCAGGTCGCCGCTGGCATAGAACAGGACCTTGTCGCCGGGACTCATGCCCCTGAGATTGTTCCGGGCCTGGTAATTGCGCACCCCGTCCCAGGACGTGCGGCCATCGCGCGCGAACGTCTCCCACGAATAGCTCTCGGGCTCCTGCTTCACCAGCCAGTGACGGGTCTTCATCGGATTGAACGGCTCCCATGCGAATGCCGCCGGACGGCGCGCACGGCAAAGAGAAACTGCCCGGGCGGCCCGGAAGTGTAGGGTTGCCGCCCGGAAAATTGTCGGCCTTCCTTTGCCATTCCCTCCCGCGGGCCGCGGGCGGCCGTTCCGCCCGAGTAACGACCATGAAAAAAACCCCGATCCACTCCTGCCTTGCGCTGGCCGCCCTACTCCTCGCCGCCCTTCCGGGCCGCGCTGCGGACAACAACACGCTGACCGCCGCCGAGCGCTCCGACGGCTGGCGCCTCCTCTTTGACGGCAGCTCGCTCTCCGGCTGGCGCGGCCTGAAGAGCCCGGCGCCGGGAGCCGGCTGGAAGGTGGTCGACGGTGCCATCGTGCGGGTCGCCAAGAGCGGGGACCTATTAACAGTCGACGAGTTCGGCGACTTCGAGCTCTCGATCGAGTGGAAGGTCGAGGACGCCACGAACAGCGGCATCCTCTACAGGGTCTCGCTCGATGAGAGCCAGACCTACCTGACCGGGCCCGAGTACCAGATCCTGGACAACATCCAGGGCGGCGACCGGTTCAATCCCAAGCACCTGGCCGGGGCGCTCTACGACCTGGCGGCGCCCCCGAAGGACTTCACCCATCCCGTCGGCTCGTGGAACCAGACCCGGATCGTCGTCCGGGGATGGCACATCCAGCACTGGCTGAACGGCGAGAAGATCGTGGACGTCGACCTTGCCAGCCCCGAGGGCCGCTCGCTCAAGATGCACAGCAAGTTCAACGCGATGCCCCGCTTCGCCACGCTTGCGCAGGGCCACATCGCCCTCCAGAACCACGACAATTCGGTCAGTTTCCGAAACATCAGGATCCGGGAGTTGCCCGGGTCCCCCTGACCGGATCCCGGGACGAAATGCCCTGGATCCAGGCGTACGCCCCGGTTGACGGCAGTATGGCGCTGTCGGCGGCCGTCGCCGCGGTCCCGCTCGCCGTCGTCTTCATCTGCCTTGCGCTCCTGAGGATGACGGCATTCGTCTCCTCGCTGCTCGCCCTTGTCGCCGCGATCGGCGTCTCCATCCTCGTCTGGGGGATGCCTCCCGGCCTTGCGGCCCTGTCTGCGCTCCACGGCGCGGCGTTCGGGCTCTTCCCGGTCTACTTCATAGTCCTGGCCACCCTTTTCCTCTACAACATCACCGTCAAGGGGGGCCAGTTCGAGGTGATACGCGCGTCGCTCGCCGGCGTAACCTCGGACCGCAGGCTCCAGGCCCTCCTCATCGCATTCTGCTTCGGCGCCTTCATCGAGGGTGCGGCGGGATTCGGGACGCCGGTCGCCATCGCGGGGGCGACGCTCGTCGGGCTCGGATTTCGGCCCTTCTACGCCGCCGGCATCTGCCTCGTTGCGAACACCGCCCCCGTCGCGTTCGGCGCGATCGGCACCCCGATCGTGGCCCTGGGCGGCGTGATGGGCCTCCACGACGCCGGGCTCATGAAACTCTCCGCGATGGTCGGCCACCAGCTGCCGTTCATCTCCCTCTTCGTTCCCCTCTACATCATCCTCATCATGGTGGGATTCAGGAGGACGGTTGAGGTCCTTCCCGCAATCATCACCTGCGGCGTCACCTTCGCCGGGTGCCAGTGGGCGACGGCCACCTTCCTCGGGCCCTACCTTCCCGACATCGTGGCGTCGCTCGCGTCCATGGGCGCTCTCGCGCTTCTGCTCAAGGTCTGGAGGCCGAGGAAAACCTACCGGTTTGACCACGAGCCCCCGCTGGACAGCGAGACGCACTCCTACACGGGCGCCCAGGTCCTGCACGCGTGGATCCCCTACCTGGCCCTCATGGTGGTGGTGCTCCTCTGGGGGCTCCCGCCGGTCAAGGCCGCCCTCAACCGGACCACGGTCCTGATCCCGGTCGCCGGGCTGGACAACGGGATCGCGCGCGCGACGCTGCCCGCGTCGGTCGCGCCCGCAGGCCCGAGGCAGGCGGTGCCCATCCCGGCGGTTTTCAAGCTGGACTATCTCGCGAGCGGCGGCACGGCCGTCCTGATCGCGGCCCTCGTCTCGGCCTTCGTGTGCGGCCTCGGGGGCCGGGAGATGGCCGGGGTCTTCGGCAAGACGCTCCGCGACATGCGCTCCCCCGCCGTGACGATCGCCGCAGTCCTGGCGCTCGCCTACGTCATGAATGCCTCGGGGATGACGGCCTGCCTCGGGATCTGGTGCACGCGCGCGGGGCGCGCCTTCCCCCTCATCTCGCCCGTCCTCGGGTGGCTCGGGGTGTTCCTGACCGGCTCCGACACCTCGAGCAACGTCCTCTTCGGCGGCCTCCAGAAGACCGCGGCCGAGCAGCTCGGGCTGAACCCGCTCCTGACGGGCGCCGCCAACGCGAGCGGCGGGGTCATGGGCAAGATGATCTCCCCGCAGTCGATCGCCGTGGCCTGCGCCGCGACGGGCATGGTCGGCAAGGAGGGGTCGCTTTTCCGCTTCACCCTGAGGCACTCGCTTGTTCTCCTTTTCCTCGTTTGCGTCATCGTCTACCTCCAGGCATTCTACCTGGCCTGGATGATTCCCGCATGAGGCTTCACACTTCCCAGCGGACATGAAATCCCACCGCAAGGAGCTCTGGTTCGAGATCCAGAGGCGACGCGAGCTCGTGAACATCACCCCCCAGGTCGAGGCGGCGCTCGCGGAGAGCGGGATCAAGGAGGGGATCTGCCTCGTCAACGCGATGCACATATCCGCGTCGGTCTTCGTGAACGACGACGAGCCGGGCCTCCACTCGGACTTCGAGAAATGGCTGGAGCGGCTCGCGCCCGAGAAGCCGCACGGCCAGTACGCCCACAACCGGGGCGAGGACAACGCGGACGCCCACCTGAAGCGCACGATCATGGGGCGGGAGGCCGTGATCGCCGTCACGGGCGGGAAGCTCGACTTCGGGCCCTGGGAGCAGGTCTTCTACGGCGAGTTCGACGGGATGCGAAGAAAGCGCGTCCTCGTGAAGATCATCGGCGAGTGACGCGCGGCCCCTGCGGCGCGGGGCTAGCGTCCCGCGGCGTTCGCGCCCGTCGCCCGCCTCTTGAGGGCGAAGTCGAGGCCCTTGCGAACGGTGCGGTTTCCGGGATCGAGCCTGAGGGCCGCCTGCAGCTGACCGATGGCCTCGTCCACCTTCCCCACCGACAGGAGCGCCGTCCCGAGGTTTGCGTGGGCGAACGCAAAGTCTCCGCGGATGTCAAGCGCCCGCCGGAAGCAGGAGATGGCGTCGCCATACCTTCCCTCGCTGAGGTAGGCCTCGCCCAGGTTATTCAGGACGGTGTACCTCCTCGGCTTGTAGTACAGGGCCATCTGGTAGTTGAGGATCGCCTCCTCGGCCTGCCCCGTCTTCAGGAACGCGGTCCCCAGGTTGTTGTAGGCCTCCTCGAACCCGTGGTTGAGTGAGACCGCCTTCTGGTACTGGGGTATCGCCTCGGCCGGGCGCCCCTCTTGGTCGAGCGCGATGCCGAGCGTGTTCCAGAGCTCGGCGTTGTCGGGGCTCAGCTCAAGCCCCTTCCTGCACACCGCCTCGCCCTCCTTCAGCCTGCCGTTCTTCAGAAGGACGGTCGCGAGGTTGTTCTGCGGCATCCAGGCCTGGGGGTTGCCGGCGATGGTCGTGCGGTAGAGCGTTTCCAGGTCCGTGTACATGGCGCACTGGCGCCAGGAGAGCCAGGCGAGGGCCACCACCGCGGCGAGCGCCGCCGCATCGGCCCACTGGCGGCCCGGCGCCGCCAGCCTCCTCCTCAGGAGGGCGAAGGCTGCCGCAACCGGCGCTATCGCCCCTATGAGCGCCAGGTGCGCGTAGTGGTCCGACACGAGGGAGTAGCGCATGAAGTACACGTTTGTGAACCCCATCACGGGAACCAGCGACACGCAGAAGTAGCCCCAGGCGAAGAACCATCCCCTGCCCCACCTGTGCCGCATTCCCCAGAGAAGCATCGTCATGCCGACGGCCCCGGCCAGCGGCAGCCACCAGCGGATGTCATCCGCGCGAACGCTCCAGTTCGCGTAGACAAATACGAGGTGGAACGGCAGGAGCGCCTTGTAGAGGTAGAACCAGACGACGGCGCCGGCGCCCAGGAGGCGCTCCAGCGGGCCCCCGGGTCGGGCGACCGTTTCCGCGGCGTGCACCGTGTAGCTGATATTCACGGCGACAAGGACCGCCGCGCACGCGAAGAAGGGCGCGACCCGGATCCAGTCGTTCCTTTCCACCGGCCTGCGCCAGGCGACGATCCCGACAAGGACGAAGGGGAGCATGGCGACCGAGCCCTTGCCGAGCATCGCGAGAATGAAGGCCGCGAGGCTGAGGCCGAGCCAGCCGGCGCCGTCAAGGACGCCCCTGCCCCCCCGCGGCGGCTTGTCCTCCGACCTGAGAAACAGGAGGATCGACACCAGGTAGAAGAACATCGCGACCAGGTTCTTTCGCTGGGTGATCCACGCGACCGTCTCGACGTTGACGGGGTGCACCGCGAAGACCGCCGCCGCGAGGAACGCGCCCGGGACCCGCAGCCCAGCCAGCACGCGCCAGAGGAGCACCACCTCGCAGGCGTGGAGGAGAACGTTCGTCACATGGTAGCCGAGGGGGTTCATCCCCCAGAGGCGCCACTCGAGCCACAGGGTCGAGGACGTGAGCGGCCAGTAGTCGACCGGCTCTCCCGTGAACCAGAAGCGGTGCAATCCGTCCGCCGCGTGGATCAGCGGGTTGTTGGTCAGGAACGCATCGTCGTCCCAGATGAAGCCGGCGCCGCGCGCGCCGCCGTACGTGAGGATTGCCGCCAGGGCGAGGAGGACGGCGCAGAGCCAGGTCCTTTCCGCGGCCGGCGCCGGGGTCGCCGCCGGGGCGCGCGGCGCACCGGTGTCGCCACCGCGTCGCGATTCCTTGAGCCGCCTTCTGCCCATTGGAGGCTACAGTTGGGCCGGCAGGGGGGAAATCAAGCTTGCGCGCCGAAAGAGGCTTGGCGTTTGGGCAAACCCGCCGAGAGTCTTGCAGCGTCCCCGGCGCAGGGTTTTTTCCCGGACGGGGGAGCGTCCAAACCCCATGGCCTTTGTCCTCTTTCCCACGACGTTCGGCGAGTGCACGGTCGCGTGGAACGACGCCGCCCTGACGCGGTTCCGCCTTCCCGACGTGGACGGCGCGGAGGGGCGCGGCGCGTCCGGCGGCGACGGGCGCGCGCGCGAGGACGAGGCGCCCGGCTGGGTGCGCGCGGTGATCGGGCGGGTGAGGAGGCACTTCGAGGGCGACCTGCAGGATTTCTCCGACGTGAGCCTCCACTGGCCCCTTGTCAGTGATTTCCAGCGCGCGGTCTACGCCCAGGCCCTCCTCATCAAGGCGGGCGGCACGAGGAGCTACGGCGACATCGCTCGGGCGATGGCCCTCGGCCCGGAGGGCGCGCGCGCCGTCGGGAGCGCCCTGGCGGCGAACCCCTGGCCCCTCCTAGTCCCCTGCCACCGCGTGGTCTCGGCGAACGACAAGATGACCGGCTTCTCGGCGCCGGGCGGGGTGCGGACGAAGACGCGCCTCCTCGTTCTCGAGGGCGCCGAGCTGATCTCGGAGTAATCCCGCCGGAACGGTTCGACAAAGGGGCCATTGTGGGTGTGTTGCGCCCACACGATGCCCAGCCTCTTTGACCCCATCAGCGTCGGCGAGCTCCGCCTCCCCAGCCGCATAGTCATGTCCCCGCTGACGCGCTCTAGGGCGACCGGCGGCGGGCGCGTGCCGAATGCGCTCATGGCCGAATATTACCGGCAGCGCGCATCGGCCGGGCTCATCATCTCCGAGGCCACGTCGGTGACGCCGATGGGCGTCGGCTATGCCGACACCCCCGGCGTCTGGTCGGCGGAGCAGGCCGAGGGCTGGAAGCTCGTCACCTCGGCGGTGCATGCCGCCGGCGGCCGCATGCTCCTGCAGCTCTGGCACGTCGGGCGCATCTCCGACCCGTGCTTCCTCGACGGGGCGACCCCGGTGGCGCCGAGCGCGGTGGCCCCTGCGGGCAACGTGCGCCTCGTCCGCCCGGAGCGGCCCTACGTGACGCCCCGCGCGCTGGAGGCGGCCGAGCTCCCGGGAGTCGTCGAGGCCTACCGCAGGGGCGCGGAAAACGCGCGGGCCGCGGGATTCGACGGCGTGGAGGTGCACGGCGCGAACGGCTACCTGCTGGACCAGTTCCTCCAGGACGGCTCGAACCACCGAACGGACGCCTATGGGGGTCCCGTTGAAAACCGGGCGCGCCTCATGCTCGAGGTGACCGACGCCGTCATCTCCGTCTGGGGGGCGGGAAGGGTCGGCATGCACCTGGCGCCCCGCGGCGACGCGCAGTCGATGGGGGACTCCGACCCGCTTGCGACCTTCAGCTACGTGGCCCGCGAGCTCGGCCGCAGGAAGATCGCATTCATCTGCGCCCGGGAGTCACTCGGCCCGAACCGGATCGGCCCCCAGATCAGGACGGCATTCGGCGGCGTCTACATCGCCAACGAGAAATTCACGCAGGAGTCGGCCGAGGGCGTCCTCGCCAGGGGCGAGGCTGACGCCGTCGCCTTCGGCACGCTCTTCATCGCCAACCCGGACCTGCCCCGGCGCTTTGCTGAAAAGGCGCCCCTGAACGCGCCAAGGCCCGACAAGTTCTACGTTCCCGGACCGGAGGGGTATACCGACTATCCCAGCCTTTCCGGGGGTGCGTAAAGCCCGCAGGCGACGGGTCAAAAAACTTTGAATCAACGCCTTAGGCATGCCCGGGCGCGCCCGGGGCGGGCCTTTGGCGTTGCGTAACCCTGCGCGCGTCTGAGAAGATCGCCCGCCGAATCCATCCGGCAAACACGCGCAACGCACCGTGCCACCTACACCTCCAGAACTTGTCCTCGTCGTGCCCGTATTCAACGAGGAAGACGCAATCGCGCCCGTGCTCGCGGAGTGGCGCGCCGAGCTTTCCCGGACGGTCGGCGACGGTCGCTTCCTGATCCTGGTCGTCGACGACGGCTCCACGGACCGGACGCCCGCCGCGCTGGCCGCCCTCGGGTGGCCGGAGCTTCGGGTGCACCGGCATGCGAACCGGGGGCATGGCCAGAGCTGCCTCGTCGGCTACATCGAGGCCGACCGCCTCGGGGCGACCTATATCTTCCAGATCGACTCCGACGGCCAGTGCGATCCCGCCGGGTTCGCCAGCGTGTGGGGCTTCCGGGAGGGCGCCGCCGCGGTCTACGGCAGGCGCACGAGCCGGGATGACGGCCTGGCCCGCAGGGTCATAAGCAGCGTCCTTCGCGCATCGCTCAAGGTCGCCCGCAGGACGCGGCTCAACGACACGAACGTCCCCTTCCGCCTCTACCGGGCGCCGCTCGCGGCCGCCGCGGCGAAGCGGGTGCCCCCGGATTTCAGCCTGGCGAACATCGCCATGGCCCTCCTCCTCGAGCCCGAGGGGTTCCTCGAGGTCCCCATTCATTTCCGCGACCGCATCGGGGGCCACCCAACGGTGCGCCTGTGGGGCTTCGCGCCCAAGGCCGTGCGGTTGCACCGCGACCTGCTCCGGCTGGGCCACTAGGGGATGCGCGACAGCTACGACTACCTGATTGTAGGGGCGGGCCTCTCCGGGCTCGTGCTCGCGGAGCGCCTGGGCTCGCTCGGGCGCAGCTGCCTCATCGTCGAGCGGCGCGACCACATCGGGGGCAACTGCCACGACCGCAAGGACCGGAACGGGCTTTTTTTCCATGTCTACGGGCCGCACTACTTCCGGACGAACTCGGAGCTGGTGAAGACGTACCTGAGCCGCTTCACGGGATGGACGGACGCCAAGTACCGCGTGAACGTCTTCACGGGCGGCAAATTCTGGAGCTTCCCGATCAACCTCGGGACGTTCAGGCAGTTCAGCGGCAAGCCGTCGGCGACCGAGGATGACTTCAAGGGGTATCTTGCGAGGAGCGCGCTCCCGATCGCCAATCCGGCGAATTCCAAGGAGGCCATACTTGCCGCGGTCGGGCCCGAGCTCTACGAGCTCTTCTACCGCGGGTACACGGAGAAGCAGTGGGCAAGGCCCGCCGAGGCCCTCGACGCCTCGGTGTGCCGCCGGATCCCGATCCACACCGGCCTTGACGAGCGCTACTTCCGCGATGAGTTCCAGGCCCTCCCGAAGCTCGGCTACCACCCCATGTTCGAGGCGATGCTCGAGGCCTCGAAGGCCGACATCCGCCTGGAGACCGACTACCGCGAGATCCTGCCGCGGATCCGCCACCGGCACCTCATCTACTCCGGGCCGCTGGACGAATACTTCGACTGCAGGTTTGGACCGCTGCCCTACCGGACCGCCCGCTACCAGCTCGAGGAGCTGGACAGCGCCCAGGTCCCCGCGTCGGGCTTCGTGCAGCCGGTGCTCCAGGTGAACTATCCCGGCCCGGAGCCGTTCACGAGGACCGTCGAATTGAAGCACGTGACCGGGCAGGTGAGCCGCTGCTCAAACCTGGTCCGCGAGTTCCCCGCCGAATACAGGCCCGGCGAGAGCGACCCCAACTACCCGGTGCCGGGCGGGGAGAGCGACGCGCTGGCGACCCGCTACCGCGATCTCGCGGCGAGGCAGGAGGGCGTCACCTTCATCGGGCGGCTCGCGCAGTACCGCTACCTCAACATGGACCAGGTGGTCGGAGCGGCCCTCCACACGTTCGAGAAGCTCCGCGACGGGAAGCCCTGAGCGTCAGCGCGCGAGGATCGGGGCCCGCTTCCAGAACCCCACGCGGCGCCCATCCTCGAGGTGGTCCTGGTAGGTGAGGATGTCCACCCACAGGTACTGCGGGCTGACCGACTTGTTCACCCTGTCCCACAATTCGGGGATGTCGCCCTCCCGGTACCAGAGCACGTAGTCGATCCCCTGCGACGAGAGCCACTTGCCGGCGTCGGGCATCTCGCCGTCGAAGAAGCTGAGGAGCGCGTCGTGGCGCCGCCTCACGTCCTCCCGGAACTCCCGCCACAGCAGCTCGTGCCCGTACCAGCCGAGCCACATCGTCTGCCCGGCGAAGAGCGGGATGACGGCCGAGTTCGTGAAGCCGCCCTCCTTGTCGGGACGCTCCACGACGACGCCCGGCTTCTCGACCTTCATCCTGCCGAGCATGAGGCGCGGGAACTCGTCCTTGGTCAGGAAGGTCGTGCCCTCCATCTGCCCGATGGACTTCCTCGGGCCGGCGAGGAAGAATTTCGAGAGGTCGAGCACGTAGAAGCAGGGATAGACGCAGAAGACGAGGCCGGCGACCCGGACCCACCTCTTTCGCGCCTGCTCGAGCACGAAGGGTCCCAGCGACATGAGCGTTCCCGCCGCTATCCACGGCCACCACTTGAGGGTCGTGTTGAAGCGGTCGTAGAGCCCCGAGTAGATGTCATCGATGTAGAAGTACTCGGAAAACAGGAGGAACGAGAGCCACAGCATCCCGAGGAGGCGCCCCTGGCGGCTCCCGGAGACAAGCCCCAGGGCTATGAGCGCTATCGTCGGGAGCATGAACAGGAAGAAAAGGAGCGGCGGCGAATGCTCGTTCCAGGGAACGGGGCGGAGGGCCGCCCCGTATCCGGCGGCCGACGCCGTGAATTCGGAAAGGTAGACCCAGGCGGCCATCCAGATGACGGCGGCGCCCCCCGCGACCGACGGCAGGAGGCGGCGCCAGTCGCGGTGGTTGACGAGGAGCCAGGCGCCCACGCCGATTCCCTGGAGCGGGATGGACCACGTGTTGGCGAGGACGGTCCAGGTCAGCGTGCACCCGGCCATGACGGCGTAGCGCCTCAGGCGGGTCCTCTGCCAGAGGAGAATCGCCATAGCGCAAATCCCGAGGAGGTAGTAGCCCGAGAGCGGCGCGTGGTAGTCCCCGAGGTAGATGGAATAGGAATACGGCTCGCCGGGAAGCTCCAGGTGCTCGAAATGGGACTGGTAGTCCTTCAGCCAGGGGCCGAGCGGCGGCTTGTCCATCGGCGCGCTCCCTATGAAGCGCATGCTGGTCCACGGGTAGACGTTGGTGTCGGTCAGGTGGATCAGGATCGTCATGCCCATCCCCCCGAAGACGAAGCCGCAGATCACGAGCGCGCGCACCCAGGATTTCCGCGCGAGCATGAACACGGTCCCGGAGAACGCGGTGCCCCCGAGGGCCACCAGCAGGCAGAACGCCAGGTTATAGGCCTCGCCGGGCGGGATCGCGAGCGCCCGGCCCATGAGCGCGGCGCCGTAGTGCTGGAAGCTGTAATACTGGGTGGAGAGGTACGGGTAGAACCAGACGTCCGGGACGGGGATAGTCTTGCCGGAGTAGTAGCTGCAGATGTACGAAAAATCGGCGATCTTCTCGGAGGACCCGTCGATATCGGGTGCCGTGAAGCGCCAGAGGAGGGCGTAGAGGAAAATGGCGGCCCCCACCCCGAAGCAGCCAAGAAGCCTCCCCGGCGCGAACTCGGCGCGCCAGGCGCGCAGGAGACCGGTCCCGCGCGCGCCCAGAAACGCCGGCTCCCCTGCGCCGGCGCTGAGCACGATCAATGCGATCGACAGCAGGGTTGAAAACAGTCCGAGGAGCGCCAGGGATGGCCCAAGCCCGAAATGGCATTCTATCGCATAGACCCCTGTCACCGAGAGGATTGGGCCTGCGGCCAGCGCGAACCACCGGTCGCGCCAGTAGACCCCGGCGACCAGCATCATGCCCCAGACATTGGCCGCCAGTAGCGCCAGGGTAAACAGGAGTCCGAGATGTTGCATACGGCGCTGCGGTAGTTACGTATTACGATAGTTTCACGTAGAATAGCGTTGAATGGGCCATCCAGTTGCAATGCTATTGAAACAAGCAGAGTCAGGTCCAGAACACAGCAAATCCACCGTGCACACCATGAATCCCGCAGTTGAACAAGGCCCCTCCGTGGGACGCCGTTCTACGTCGCGCGGCGGTTTCACTCTCGTGGAGACCATGGTGGCGACGGTCCTCCTGACGATGATCATCCTCGGGATCCTGCAGGTCCTGATCGGCTCCTACCGGGTGGCTGCCAAGGCGCGCTACGCCGACCATGCGCGCTACGTGATCAAGTCGCTCGCGGACCAGTTCATGAAGCAGTACAACAAGGACCCAAGCGGTGCCACGTTGCCCCTGTTCACTGTCACCCTGGACACTTCCAATAACATCGTCCCCCTGGGCTCCGGGATGGCCTGGACCAATACGGACGGCACCCCGGGATTCATCTCGACCGACGGCACGGTCTTCTATGTTCTCCTGGGCGACAACTCTGGGGCGCCGATCACGGCAAGCGTGAGCCGCGAGGTCTGTTTCCTGGACCCAACGACCGGAAACCGCCTGACCACCCTGGGCAGCGGCGCCGACGGAGTCGTGATGGAGGGTGATTTTTCGATTACCTACCAGTATCTGGGCGTCCAGGTCCCGATGCAGACGATCACGGCGGTCAGGGCCATCCCATGATTCCCCCGAAAGACCATCGAAAGGGCCGCACCGACGGGGTCCCCGGGGATCTCCCGAAGGTGGGTTTCACCATGGTTGAGATGGTCGTGACCCTGTTCGTTGCCTGCATCCTGATGGTTGCCGTCGTCGCGTTCCTCATAAACGGGGTCGTCAGCACGCAGAAGACGACGATGATCAACGACACGACCACCAAGGGTCGGTACATCTTCGAGCACCTTTCACGCGAGATGTATCGC
>Ga0182015_10001739_pt1 | contig 27955 bp, 24 predicted proteins | sample 712P3MmetaG_FD_120478 | JGI IMG/M metagenome (GOLD analysis project Ga0182015, IMG submission 120478) | Permafrost microbial communities from Stordalen Mire, Sweden - 712P3M metaG | ecosystem: Environmental > Terrestrial > Soil > Wetlands > Permafrost | place: Sweden: Stordalen | collected... | reverse complement strand
GCGCTGCACCAGAGTCATCGGACGATAGACCCCCAATGCCTCAAAAACTCCCCGCCCCGAAGGGGCGGAATCTATGCACTAACGAAGAACGTCCCTTCTCCATTTCACGCTGAGCCAACACACTTCCGTCCAGCTAAAGAACTGGAGAGCCTGGATTTTGTCTCGTCGCTCGGGCCGAGATTGCACGCAGTATGACTTCCTCCAGTGCCTTCCTGCGTCTTCGGTTGCCCAGAGACAATCCCCATCACTCCCATAAGCATGCAGAGCGTCCAGAAACTGAGTCACGTCAAATATTGGACCGGATTCGATCGGTGTAGTCTGCCACCGGCAGAGTTCGGGCTTGGATCGAGGCGACTGCGGGAAGCAACCCTCCACCACGAGGCCCGCCAGCAGTAACATTCGGACACACGCGGTCAGGGAAACGACAGGGCGATTGGACCCTATCCGGTTCTGAGAAATCATTCCCACCAGAAATCGTTTCCTCCAATGCGTGTGCGCCCTTTTTGCAAGGGTAAAATGTTCCCCTGGTCGCCCCTATCGGACACGAACTGGTCGTAATGATCGCGCTGCCCAGGGTTGTTTGCCAACTTGCTTGTGGCACTTTTCGCGATTTTCCAACGCTGAAAATTGCGCTTCCGGTCAGGCGCTGTCATGTCCTCATAGTTGTCAAAATACTCCTGGCCCGTTGGATACCCTGCATATTGGGTCACCAGTTCAACGATATCGATGAGCGTCAGATTTTCTTGGTTTCGCTTGCTGGGTTTAACGTAGAACTCATAATGTATCTTTAAGGAATTGGCATCCTTCGCGTGTGTCTGGGCCTTACCAAAAGCAATCGTCGCCGCGTCAGACTTTTTCTTAGCTGCAGCGAGCGCTGCTTGATACGCCTTTTCGCCCAGTTCCTCAACGTGCTTCGTCGGATGTTTTTCCAGCGCCTTAAACGCGCTCTCTGCCTCTCGGCGGGCTAGTTGCGCTTTGTCGAGTTCTGCGCTCGTCTTTTCAGATTTAGTATCCTTGGCGTTTTTCTCGGCAGTGTTGAAAGCGGCCGTCGCTTCTTCAAACTTCTTCTTAGCTGCAGCGACTGCTGCGTCATACTCCTGTTTCACAAATTGCTGCTTGTGCTTCGAAGAATGGCTTCCGAGTTCTTCATATGCGCTGTTCGCCTCTTGGCGTTCACCCCGCGCTTTGTCCAGTTCCTCTTTCGCCGTGACATAGGCCGCACGTGATTCCTCGATTACGAACAACCGGTTGAAACATCGTGGAAGCGACGGCTCGTGCCTCTTTTTCCAAGCTAGGACCGAGCGTGGGGGAGATTTCGCCAAACACCGTGAGCAATGCTTGATTCAGTTCGTCCACTGAATAGCCGCCGGTATCGTCGTCGCTGGTGAACTCCTCCAGAGATCCTGGCAAATCGGCATCAACTTTCGCGGGCGGGCCGGCCTGCGCGAGCGCAATTCTTGAAGATGGATGAGGGATATCGCTCAGCGGGTCAAGGTCTGTTCCGAGAGGGCGTACGCTCCGAAAAGAGCCGGGACCTCCACCACCGAGCGGCGAATTGGGATGGGCCCTTGTTCCCGACCAACCGTCGTAGGGGTCGTTACTCATGCCAGCCTCCGCGCTGCCTTGTAACTGCCCGCACTGATGTGAGGGACGATGCGGCTCCGACCCATGGTGCCTCACTGATTTTGAAGCACCTCTAGCTCTTCGTCAGCTGCGCCACTGTGCTGACCTTTCTTGCTTTTGGACTTTTTCTACCGAGACTGCTGGAACCGTGCCGCCGTGTCCCGGACGAGTTGCGTTGCAGTCTGAACGGCTTTTTGGCGCGACGCGGGCGATCGCCTATCTGTCAGCTTTTTCAGTTCCGCAATTGCGGTGCTCGGGTATACCCGCGGCTCGAGTGATCCGATATCGCGAACCTTGAATCCGTCATCTGTACGGACAACTTCGAACCGAACGGGTTGCAGTGCGAGCCCGGGCTCAAATATCGGAAGTCCCGTGTCGGCCGCCGAGGTAAGCATGCCAAGTATCCAATAGCGCGCCGTAATATCGTACCCCTTCAACGTCGGCTGACATTCTTCAATATGGTAGCGTTCAATCACTAGTTGAGTATCCCATCCCGGATTATCCGTGTCGGTGATTAAAGACATGAGTTGCGGCGTCCACTTGCGGCCTGTGCTGCCGTCCAGATCTAGAAAGCGCTTCAGCACTCTATGAGCTTGCCCGCAATCCTCGCGCGGGCGATCTTTTTTTGGTGGCGGCTGCGCCGTCAACAGACTGGCGGCCGTGATCCAGGTCACCGTGAACCACACAGCTTTCATGAGTCCGTTCAACTTAGAGCACCAGTTCCTTGAAGCGGAAGTATTGGCGGCGCAGGTGCCCGCCCCAGTAGCTAGTAGTGTAATTCGCAATCGCAACGCCCGTTGAGCTCTGCGCTCCGATGAAAGTCCCTTCATCGGGATCGATGACGATCGCAATGTGACCTGACGAATCTCCCGCCGGCGGCGCCCAGTAAATCAAGTCCGCAGGGGCGGGTTCCGGCACCTGCTTAAATCGTGCTGATGTCGGGTACTCTGTAGTCGTCAAGTATGGATAAGTAGGAATCCTCTTGTGAAACACCTCGTAGACGAAATGCGAGCAGTCAATACCCATCTTGCTGTCCCCGCCAAACAAATACTTCGTGTCGAGCCACTCGTAACTATCCATAATGATGAGGCTGCGAGGGCTCACGAACGAAACTGGGATAGTGGTTTGCATTGCCCCTCCTTTATTCGCTGGTCATGGTTACGGCGGTTGCCAGCACTCTTCACTAGCTCGTAGTCATCGCGATCTTGATGCGCCAGCTTTACTAGCGGCGCGCGGCACACCTCCGATTGTTGTTTTCGCGAGAATCGAACCTTGTCCTGAGGGCGCGAATGTAGGTAAAAAGGCTGGAAGGAAAATGACGTTCCGGGCAACCGAGAGAGCAGGTGTGAACAAAACTCGAGGAAGATTACGCTCGGCGGTTGTTGCCGTAGGTAGGCAGTTGGCATATTTGTCGCCTGTTTTTTACTGGAACTACGTCTTCATTCTTCCGCTAGTGGCTGTACACTTCATAACGCGCAAAAACATAGGTAAATGGCTCACACTGACAAAATTGATTTTCTTGCGGCTGCAGTGGAGAGTTCACTCCACAGGGGAGGACCGGCAAAGAGTTGTTGCGGAACGCTCAGAACTCATCACCAAGACTGGGTTGTTTTTAGGGGTGTTTCGCCTGCGATGTTCGATTCCACTCGTGCACCAGCCAAACTGTGGATTTGAAATGATCTGGCGCAGCTCTGTTTTCTTGTAGTGCTGCGCGGTGCCGTGTTCGGCGGTTTAACCAGGGGTCGCCCGCGCTGATTGCTGTGATAAAAACGTGATAGTTCCATGTTCATAATCGAACAGGATCAATCAGAATGCGTCAGAACGCAGTTCTGGTAAGCGGTTGAAGAATCAGTTAGAGTAAAGAATTTTCATATCCGGTCAGAACACACCGGCTGATCTTCAAAACCGGCGGGCGGCGTTTGCCCAGACTGTAATGAAATTGTAATGGTTGCACGATCAGAACGAATCACTTCCAGGCAGAACGGATCAAATCAACTCATTTGTAACCAGTTGAAAAGAGGAATAGAGTAGAAGATTTTCGTAATGGTTCAGAACTCTACTGTGTTCTCATAATCCGCTGGCCCTTAAGCGAAAATCTCGTTCACCTTCTCCCGCACATGCTGGCTGCGTGACGGCTTCAAATATCGCATGGTACTTTCCATGTCAGAGTGTCCCAGCCACTGTTGCACGGTGCGGAGATCAACTCCCGCCCAAAGACACCGAGTAGCAAACGTCGCACGGAACTTGTGGAGCCAGAAGTCTTGTTCGTCCAGTTTCGCACGCTGCGCAACGGCTTTTAGGCAGTCTAGAAAATCCAGCTTCGGATTGCACCCCGCAGTAGGGAATACCAAAGCGCACGTCTTGTCAGCTTTCGTCTTCCAAGCTTTTAGCGTCTTCACCAGCTTCGCAGGGATCGGAATCTCACGCTCTTTGTACGCTTTCGGCGTCCATCCCCGGTCTGGCTTGTGGCTGACGCGAACCGTGGCGTGGGCGAAGTTGATATCCGACCAGTATGTGTACATGACTTCCTGTTCCCGCATTCCGGTCATAAGGAAGAACTCGTACCAGAGCCGCTCTTCCGCATCGCAGGCCGCAAACAGTTTTGTCAGTTCTTCTTGTTCATACATTTCGGGTTCCTCTTCGGTGTAGCGCGGCCAATCGTTTTTGCCCACCAGACCGCGAATTCCATTCGCCTTAAGAAACGTCATTACATTCTCGAATTTGTTGTAGACGCTCCGTGGTGCCTGTTTCTTCTTGTCACGTAGGAAAGCGCAGAACTTGAGCAGGTCTGTGCGCTCGATGTCTTGCAGGAAGAGTCTGGGGCAGGACTCCGTGAAATAGTTCAGAGCAGTCGTATACGCCGCCAAGGTTTTCGGCTTTTTCGTGAGCTCTGTCTCCTCCAAGAACTTGGCGACTGCGGCCGCGACCGAGGGATGCCCGTTGCCCTTCTCTTGGAGGACGGATACGCCATTGTTGAGCGCGTTGAGTTCGGCTTCTTTGCGCTGGCGACGTGCAGCGGCATCTTGGGCGTCTTTGCCCACTGACAGGCGCACTCGCCTGCCTTTCGCGCGCCATTCTAGGTAATACGCGCCTTCTGGATGTCGTTCTTGCTCGCCATTGACGAGAACCAGATCGGGCTTGACGCGACCGTTTGGCGACAGAAGAACGGGGCAGTAACGCATGCCCTTGGCAGTTTGGACTCGTTTGGTGAGGTTAACTTCTTTGGATTGCGTGTTGGCCACTGGTGCCACCTCCGATTCAACTTGGAATCAGTATAGGTATCACCAGCTTGCAAGTGCTAGATAACTAAGGTAATGGCGGAGAGGGAGGGATTCGAACCCTCGGTACAGGTGTTAGCCCGCACAACGGTTTAGCAAACCGCCGCATTCGGCCACTCTGCCACCTCTCCGGCGTGCGGATTTACAGTCTACCACGCGGGCGAATTGGAGCGGAGTGCTTGTCTACCTCTGGTCGGCGCTTACATCGGACTGCGGTGCCAATTCCGCACGAAGGCTTGTTCGTGATTCGTAACGCAAAACAATCTCCGGTAAATTTCGCGCCGGCGTCGTGGACAATGCCCTCAATCCTGAGGGGGGAGAGGAGTGGCTCCGGACGACTGCCCGAGTTGCGGCGGTACTGGATATGTTGCGAAGCCCGTGGACTCGAACGGTAAGTCTGAAGGCGTCGCTTTTATCCGCTTCGAGTGTCCTGTCTGCGGGGGCACTGGCCGGAAGCACCCATTCCCACCTTCTGCCGCCGGCTGACCGCACGGCCTGCGGTGTTTGCGAAAGCGTTCGGAACCGGGCCGTCATACATCCCGCCCCTACGGGTTGACGGCTCGGGCCGCACGTTTCCACAACCAAGTCGCATCTATAAATAATCCCTCTCTCTCTTGAATTTTGGTTCCCTGTACCGGGTCTGAGCGTTCAGGCAATTCCGGCCGTTTTGACGGGAGTTCGCCGCCGGGCGGAGGATGCGGTCTCCACTCGGTTCCGTCCGTTGCCTTTGGCGCGGTATAGAGCCTTGTCGGCCGCTTGCAGCACATCTTCGGGATCTGACTTTTCCTTCGCAGAAGATGCGACCCCGATGCTGACGGTCACCGAAAGCGGCGCCGCCGCTGATTTCTGCGCGAGCTGACGAATCGCGGCGCCCTTCCGCGCTCGACCCCCACTCCGCCCGTTGCGACGGTCTGGTCCACGGGCGATTTGTCGCCGATCGCCACTTCGCATACGGAACTCCGAGGACTCGATCGTCGCCCGCAAATGTTCCAGATGATCCACCACTTGGGGAGTGGTTTTTCCCGCAAAGAGAATGTTGAACTCTTCTCCGCCGCAACGGTAGGCTTGTCCTCCGCCGGTCACCCGCGCCAAGCCGGCTGCCACCAGCCGTAAGACTTGGTCTCCGGTGTCGTGACCGTAGGTATCATTGAATCGCTTGAAGTGATCAATATCCACGACCGCGATCGAATAGGGAGCCTGCAGCCGGAGGAGCGCATCTTTAAACGCGCGCCGCGATGGGAGCGTCGTCAGCTCGTCGTGATAGGCAAGAAGGTAGGAGTTCTCAATGATCGAGGCGGCGAGAATGCATGCCGCAGTAGCTGAGTATGTGGTCGAAACGCGGGGAGTTCCGGTGAAGTGCAGCGACAAGAAAAAGGCGGAGAGCGACCACAGCAAAGCGCTGTCGACGGGCTTATGGGCGAATAACAAGCGCGTCAGCAAAACGATACCTGCAGCAACGAACGCCAGCAGCGCGTAGCTCGGCAATGAGAAGGTAGCTGCTCGGTGAACATGCACAGCAGGCGATGGCAGTCCCTCCGCCGCGCGGCAGAGCACGGCCACGATCACGGATTGCACGAACAGCATCAAGCCGACAGGCGCTGTGGCAGACACGGTGAACCCGCTCTCGTGCATCCACGCGATGAGAACGAAGTCCAACGGCACCAGCACGGCGACTGCCTGCACGGCCACCCATCCCGGCGTTGCTGGTGAGACATGCCCGCCACCAAACAGAGCGATTGCGTCCTGGGCCAGAAACAGCACCAGTAGCGCGAAGAAGGTGCGGCTGGAATGGAATCGCCAGGCCAGAAACATCCCCCCGATCAGGGCGCAATAGTACAGAAAGCTGAGTGCCGGTAGAGCCAGCGTCAACCAACCGGAATAGAGGAGCAGCGCGACCGCCAAGAGCAGAACTCCGCCCGGTACAGCCAGAGACTTTAGTGTCGTTTTGCTCCACATCCGCACGGCGGGACTCCAGTCAGAAAACTCCCTTCGGAATTATCTCTGCTGAACCGCCACGAAGGAATTGGCCTTGGAGGTTCGCACCAGTGAACCTCACACCAGAATGAAATTCAATGAGGGCGAATTCGTTTCGAAAATCCCAATTTGGAACCGAATCCCATTCTTGCAACTACAGACCTGCGCCCTACTGAATGCTGCCCAACCATCACTAACTACTTTGGGCTTGTGAGAACCGTTTCATTCGGGTCCAGCACGATTTTGCGCGCGCCGCTCGGAGCCGATAGCCGAAACGAGGATTCTTCGCCGTCGACGAACACTCGGCCCAGCAGCACCGGCTGCTTGCCCGCAACCAGCGCATATACCGGAACCGACGTCACCAGGTCTTGCGGCGCATCTTTCTGCAGGATCGTTCCACTCACCACCGATCCGCCACTTTTCGGCGTGAACTTCACTCCCCTGAGTTCCAGCCTGGGCAGTGACGTGCCATCGATCCATCCTTTCAGAAACCAGTCCAGCGAACTCTTGCCTTCATAACGCAGCGCTGGAGGAAGATCTTCCGCAAAAACGTCGAGCAGTTCGCTCGTGCTGATGGATCTGCCTTGGTAACGCTCCCGGATTTTTCGCAGCGCCCGCACGAACGGACCCTCAGCACTGCCGCTGCTGTGGCCCTTGCGTCCTTGCTCAAGGGCACCGTCGTCCAACATGCTGCGCAGCATGTGAAACAGCCAGGTGCTCCGGCCATAGAGAATCTCTTCGTAGCCGCCGGGGAACCGTGACGACAACAGCCGCACGCCGAGCGTCACCGGGCCGGATTCCAGGGGCGACGGTCCCTCTCTATTCTTTGCAACCAAGTCCCGGCGATACCTCTCCATTATTTGCCGAAAACCAGCAGGGTCCTTGTCTTCGAGCATCATAAAGGCGCAATAATTCGCCAGCCCCTCGGAAAACCACTGGTCGCGGTAGCTGTTCCAGGTGACCAGATCTCCCCACCACTGATGCGCGGTCTCGTGCGCGGGAATCGATTGCTGCAGCAGGATCCGTTCTGGGTCATAGTGCAGTTGTTCAAGCTGCTGTTGGCTGAGAAAAGCATAAGAGGAAAGAAAAACCAGCCCGGGCCAACCCTGGCTGTCGCGCCCCGGCATCTGCGTCAGGGCCAGATGACTGTATGGATATGGGCCAAAGCGCGCCGCGTAATACTGAATCGCGCGGGCCGCGGCCTCGCCGACCGTAACTTCGGTCTGCGCCGGTGAAGGATGGCTAGGCACAACCAGTTGTTGTCGTCGGTTCAGTCGATCGGACGGACTGGGCTCAATCACCTGAATTTTGGGACTCGGGAAGTCTCGCTCGACCCCAGTCGTAGCATAGGTCTCGACCGGGACGTTGCCCGCCTGTACGGTTGCTACTTTGTATTTGCCCAAATTGAATCCCGCCAAAGGAATCGGCCGGTCCGATACCCAGTGTGACGTCTGCACGGCATCGGTCTTCGCGGCTGTATCCGCTGGCGAAGGTGGCGTCGGTTTCCCCGTCGCCACCAAGGTCCAGCCTTGCGGGTAATTGAACTTCAGATCGAAGTCTGCCATCGCCATTCCACGGTTGGGATACCAGGTACCGCGCGCACCCACATAAAGCAACCCGCCGCCCGCCGCCGCCAGAACCTCACCCCCGTAGACAAATTCCAGATCGCTTTTCTGCCCAGTTCGCGTTGCCTCCGGAAGAACCACAGCCACAAGATCATTTCCGCGCCGTGAGAGCTGTGTCCCTTCGACCGCCGGATTGTGAATGAACTCCACCGGTTGGCCGTCGAGCGTGACGCTTTCAACCTGCAGAAATCGCGACAACTCAAACAACAGCGTGCGCGACCCGCCTTGTTTTACGTCAAACTGTACCCGGGCTCGGGCATGAATCCGTTTCGGAGGCTGCACCTCCGTCGTGATCGTGTTGCGGCGGACCTCGATCCGGCCCTCACGCCCTCCCTCATTTTCCAGCGTCCCTCCGCGGCTCGTCTTGGAAGTCTCCGCAGCGCTCGGGGAAAACGAGGTCCACACGTCATAGTAAAGATCGCCATTCTCGGCCGCTTTCGCCTGCCCCGCCTGAACCTGTTCCAGCGCGGCGGAATCGACGTACACGTCGAAAACCCCGAACGTGGTTCCCTGTAACCGAGCGTGCAGGAACCGATCTCCCTGCCGTAACCGGACCTCTTGTTCGGAAATAGTTGGGTTGCCGTTCCCCGGAAGCATCCGGCTGAACGACATCAGCAGCCTCGTGGCATCTGCGTTTGCCAGATTCTTGGCCGTCTCTCCCCACCGTTTCACAAACTCCTGCTTGTTGTCGGTTGCCCGCAAATCGGGACGCATTTCGCTCGCCGCATCATCGTTAAAGCGAAAATACGCGGTAGAAAAGTGTTCTTCGAGAATCGCCATTCCGGTGAACAGGCTCATCGATCTCCGTTCGACTTCGTTCGGAGGCGTCAGCAGAACTTCGCCATAGCCCTCGAAAAACGCCCCGGTGATCCGGCCCATCACGTCTTGGGTGAAGCCGATGGTACCGTCTTCCAAACTGATATGCACCGCCGACCGATCCAGCGACGCGCCCCTCACCTGATACACCCGCTCGGGATCGAGGCCGACTTGTCCCAGCCGCAGGTAGAGCGCTTCGGCTGGCTTTTCCGGAGGGTTTTCAACGGTTGCGTGCGCCCTCGGAAGCACGCAAGCCGCGAGCCCGATCGCCGCCGCAATCCGCAAACTTCGCATCGTCATTAGGCCCTCGATTAGGCTCTCGATGAGTACCATCGGTAGTACCTTCGTCACGTAGGTAGGACGATCCCTGGTTGTTAGAATGCGCCTGAATGCGGCTACGTGTCACCATCCTCTTTATAGGGCAGCTCGCCTTGCTATGGTTGCTCTGCTTCGCCGGAGCATGGGCTGACACCATCCATCTGAAAAATGGCCGCACAATCGTGGCCGATCAAGTCCGTGAGAATGGCAACCATTACGAATACGACGTCGGCGACGACTCCTACGCCATCCCTAAATCGACGGTAGATCACGTCGACTCTGGAGGAATGCCCGCTGGCGCCTCACCGGAAGCTGCGCAGGTCGGCGGCCTTCCCTCCTTTGCTCCCGTGGACAGCCTGGCCAATGAGGGTGATCTCGTCAGCCGCCTCATCAAAGAAGGCAAGGTCAATTCTGAAGCCCTCACCAGCCTGGAAGCCAAAGGCAACGCCGAGTTAAGCGCAACCGCCGACTTCATCGCGGGAAAATTTGAATTCGAACACGGCAACATCGCTCAGGCCCGGCAGTATTTTGAGAATGCTCTCCATTTCCAGCCAAACAATTCCACCATTCTCATATATGACGCGGCATTGCTGGTTCGCACCGGCAACGCAACCCAAGCTCTGTTTTCTGCCCAGCGCGCCGTACGGGCTGCGCCCGATTCGGCCGACGCCTACACCATGCTCGGCTATGCTCAGTTCGCCTCCGATCACACCAGGGAGGCTGTTACTTCCTGGAAGCGCTCTCTGCAGTTGCGTCCCGATGCCAAAGTCGAGCAGCTTCTGGCCAAGGCCGAGCGCGAGCAGAATGTCGAATCGGAGTTCGCCGAGGGCGAAAGCAGTCATTTCGTTCTGCACTATGAGGGCAAGCAGACGACCCAGGCTTTCCGGGCACAAATCCTGGCCGCACTCGAATCCGACTATGATGACCTGGCCCGCGACCTCGGCAACCCGCCCCGCGACAATATTCTTGTAACCCTCTACACCGAGCAGGCCTTCTTTGATGTCACCCACGCCCCCACCTGGAGCGGAGCGATCAATGATGGCAAGCTGCGCATCCCGATCAGCGGCTTGAGTTCCATGACGCCCGAGCTGGCGCACGTTCTGAAGCATGAACTGGCTCACTCGTTTATTAATCAGCTTTCCGCAGGCCGCTGTCCGGTCTGGCTGCACGAAGGCATCGCCCAGTTCCTCGAGCCCAAAAGCCTGGGCGGTGATGGACACCAGATCTCTCTGCTCTACAAAGCGCAACGCAATATTCCGCTGAATGTCCTGGAAGGGAACTTTCTGCATTTCTCGGGCTCTGAAGCTAATGTGGCCTATGCCGAGTCGCTGGCTGCCGTGTCGTACATTAACGATTCCTATGGCCTGAGCGATATCCAACGCATCCTGCAGCGCATCAGCCAAGGCAGCTCCACCGAGGCCGCTTTGCGAGAGACGATCCATGCCGACTACGGCCAGCTCGAGTCTGACTTGGCCCGATATCTTGCCGACAAGTTCGGCGAGTAGCGTCCTACGTGCTACGGGCGCGTTTGCCCCTTACCCACTCCTGTGCTAGCTTCGGCTTTACCCTTTCATGTTCTCTCGGTTTTACTCCCGCGAGCCAGAGACTGGCGCCACGGTCGAGCCCGTCGCGACTGTGTTTCCCACGATTGAGGGAGCCGTTATCGCGGCCGACTTCCTGGGCGAACGCGTTGCCGGAGATTTTTATGACTCCGTCCAGGTCAGCCCCGAGCGCGTTCTATTTGGCCTGCTCGACGTCGCTGGACGCCGCGAGGATAACCGCGGCATCCTCGCGGCCGCGCAAGACATCTTTCGCACCCTTGGAACTGAGCTGTTTTCGCACTCCGACCTCAACGAATCCGAGGCCATGACGGAACTCTGTCTCCGCATCAATCGCGGCCTGATCGAAACCTCCCATGGCGTTCACCCCTGTCCGGCGTTCATCGGCTGCTATCACGAGAAGTTTGGCACGCTTTGCTATACCAACGCCGGACACACTCCGGGGCTTCTCCGCGACCGCAGCGGGATCGTCCAGCTCGGTTCAACAGGTTTGCCCCTTGGACTCTTTTCTCACGCTACCTGCGAGGCTCCGACGGTCGGTCTGGAGAAAGATGCGGCACTGCTGCTGGTTTCCCGCGGAGTGATCGAGTCCAAGGGTCACATCGGGCAGTCCACTGAAGACTTCGGCCTGGAACGCGTCCAGCAACTTTTCCAGGCGGCCCCGGCCAGCGATTCTGCGGCGGCGCTTTGTGCCTTCATTCTGAGATCCGTGGGGGAGTTCGGTGGGGGCGCCCCTCCCTCCGACGACCGAACCGCCCTCGCCTTGGTGCGGACCGCTTAATTGTCTCTCATTGCCCCTGGCCCTCCGGCCAACTTTCGCGCCGCCCGGGGCGTCGAAGTTAAGGGTGCCCAAAAAATGAGCGGCTGAACCCCGGGCTTGGCTCCGAAGGAGTAAAATGTTTGCAATCGGCCCCGCCCCTTTGCCCGCAAGCCCAGGAAGCGTGGCGGCCCCATCAATTTTATGAAGAAACTTTCCCTGGTTCTTATTGCTTTGACCTGTGTGCCCGCGCTGGCGACCGGACAGGCCGCACAAAACGGACAAGTTGTCGAAGAAATCATCACCCGCGTGAACAACCAGATCATTACCCGTTCGGAGTTTGACCGCAGCAAGGATCAGCTCAAGGACGAAGTCAAGCAGCAGGATCCCAAAGATCCCGACAAAGCCTATGCCGATCGTGAAAAAGACATACTCCGCGATCTCATTGACCAGCAGCTTCTGCTCGACAAAGGGAAAGACCTCGGCATCACTGGCGATACTGATCTCATTAAGCGACTGGATCAAATGCGCAAAGACATGAAGCTGGATACCCTCGAGGACTTGGAAAAGGAAGCCACCAAGCAGGGCGTCTCGTGGGAAGACTTCAAGCAGAACATGCGCAACTCGATCATCACCCAGAAAGTGATTGGCGAGGAAGTCGGAGGCAAACTCGCTATCAGCAAAGACGAGGAACAGAAGTTCTACGACGATCACAAGAGCGCAATGGAACAGCCGGAATACATCCGGCTGAGCGAAATTCTGGTTGCTCCGAAAGCAGCCACGCCCTCCATTTCTCCCGTACCGGGCCCGAGCGCGACCGGTTCCACTCCTGCTATCCCACCTCCAGTCGATGAGGCCGCCAAGGCGTCTACCGATGCCGCAGCTCTCAGCGCTGCCGATGCCAAGGCCAATGATCTGCTAAAGCAGATTCGCGCCGGTGCGGCCTTCGAAGACGTTGCCAAGAAATATTCTGACGGCCCCTCGGCTGCCGATGGCGGTAGCCTGGGCACGTTCGAGCGCGGAAAGCTTGCCAAAGAACTCGAGGACCGGACCTTTGCCATGAAGGCAGGAGAGGTCACTGACGTGATTCGCACCAAACAGGGCTACGTGATCCTGAAGGTCATCGATCATCAGATGGCCGGCATTCCTCCTTTGAAGGACGTACTCCCAAAAATTCAGGACGCGCTCTACTACGAGAAATTGCAGCCCGCTCTCCGCGCCTACCTCACCAAGTTGCGCGAGGACGCCTTCATTGATTACAAGCCCAGCTACATCGATACCGGAGCCAGCCCCAACCAGACTAAGCCGATCCTAACCGCCGCAGCCAAAGAATCCGACGCCAGGAAACTGGGAAAGAAGAAAAAGAAGAAGCTCGGCATCCTCTGATCCCCGCTGGCGATGCGTCCTTTACACTCAGAAAGCGATGAAAGACTTTTACATCTGCGATTGCGTGCGGCAAGAGAATAAGGTCATCACTTCAACTTTCGTCGTCGTGGGCAAGCAGATCAAACCCAAGAAGTCCGGCGAGCCTTACCTCGCGCTCACCCTCGGCGACCGCAGCGGCCAGCTCGAAGCCAAAATGTGGGACAACGTCGAGGAAGTTCTCGAAGCTTTCGAGCAGGATGACTTCCTCAAGATCAAAGGCCTCATCAACAAGTACAAGAACCGCTTTCAGCTCACGGTCCACAAGCTGCGCAAACTGGGCGAATCCGAAATCGACTTCGCCGACTACCTTCCCAAGACCACCAAAGACGTCGACGAGCTCTGGCAAATTCTTGCGAACTTTATCTCCTCGTTCGAGAATCCCCATCTCAAGTCGCTCGTCCAGGCTTTCATGGCCGATCCTGAAATCGCTGCCGCCTATCGCAATGCTCCCGCGGCCAAAACCTTGCATCACGCCTACATCGGAGGTCTGCTCGATCACGTGGTCTCGTTGTTCCGTTCCTGTGATCTGATGTGCAGTAACTATCCCCAAATCAATCGCGACCTCCTTCTCACCGGCGCATTCTTCCACGACATTGGAAAAATTCACGAACTCAGCTATAACCGTTCATTCTCCTACACCACCAAGGGCCAGCTTCTCGGCCACCTGATCATCGAACTGGAAATGTTGCAGGCCAAGCTGGCTCTTCAACCCGGCTTCCCCGATGAACTCAAGACCATGATCGAGCACCTCATCATCAGCCATCACGGCCAATACGACTTCGGCTCGCCCAAACTCCCGATGTTCCCGGAAGCTCTCATGCTGCACTATCTCGACGACCTCGACTCTAAAATGGAGGCTATGCGCGCACATTTCGATCGCGAAGCCGCTTTCGACAGCCCCTGGACCAGCTACAACGCTTCCCTCGGCCGGCCGCTTCTAAACACCGCCAAGTTTCTGGCTCCGAAGAAAGTCTTGCCTCCGGAAGATCCCGCAGAGACTCCCGACACCGAACTCGACGAATCTCCTGATCCAACTCCCACCTTGCCCGGCATCGAGACTCGGCGGTAAAGTAATCAACCGTATCCCATCTCTGAGCGCCGGTGTGTGACTATGCCCAAACTCAAAACGTCCAAACTCAAAACGCCGAAACTGAAACCTCCGAAGAAATCCGCAGAAAAAGCGAAATCAGCCCATCCCGCCGGCTGCCGCGCAGGTTTGCCCCATCTTCCGCCCATGTATGGACTGAAGCCTCGGCTGCAATACCTGCCCTTCAGCCACGCCGAGGAACGGCTCACCAAATCGCGCAATTACTGGATCTGCACCGCCCGCCCCGACGGCCGTCCCCACTCCATCCCCGTCTGGGGGTTTTGGGTCGAAGGAGCCTTCTACTTCGGCACCTCCCGCGCTTCGCGCAAAGCTCGCAACCTGGCTCAGAATGCCGCTGTATCCATTCATCTCGATTCCGGCGACGATGTAGTCATCCTCGAAGGCAGCGCCGTCGAGGTGGACCTCGCCGATCAATCTACGGTCCAGCCTCTGGACGACGCTTCCCGCGCCAAATACAAAATGCCGCTGATGGTTACGCCTGATGTGGTGCTCTATCGCGTCCGTCCGCGCGTCGTGCTGGCCTGGACCGAAAAAGATTTTCCCAATAATGCGACTCGCTGGGAGTTCGACACCGCCCATGCCTGAACAGACGCCGCCACCAATTCTGGACTTCGCCCGCTTCGAAATCCTCACCTTTGACTGCTATGGCACGCTGATCAATTGGGAGGCTGGAATTCTTTCGGCGCTTCATCGAATTCTTTCCGCGCACGGAAAAAAGATCGACGACGCCACCGTACTCAAACTCTATGGAGATTTCGAGCAACGTTCCGAGCAGGGAACATTTCGCCTCTATCGTGACGTCCTGGAGTCGGTGGTGCGCCAGTTCGCGGCGGAATTTCGTTTCACTCCCAGTGCCGAACAAGTGCGCTCACTGCCCGACTCTCTTCCCACCTGGAAGCCTTGGCCGGACACGGTTGACGCTCTTCGCCAGCTCAAGAGTCGCTTTCGGCTGGCGATTCTCTCGAATGTGGACGATGATCTGTTCGCGGGCACGCGCTCTCAGCTCGGCGTAGACTTCGATGCAGTCATCACCGCGCAGCAAGCCCAGGCCTACAAACCTTCCCTGAAACTCTTCGAGCTGGCCCTGAGTCGCATCAATGCTCCCGCCCATCGAGTGCTGCACGTCGCGCAAAGCATCTACCACGATGTCGTTCCCGCGCAATTACTCGGCCTCGCCACCGTATGGGTGAACCGTCCCTCCGCCCGCCCCGGCGTCGGCGCCGTAAAAGCCGCCGAGGCCAAGCCCGACATAACGGTCTCCAGCCTCGCCGAACTTGCCGCCGCTGCCACTATGGAATAGAAGCTATCTCTGAATGTTTCTTGGGAAGGGCGAGTGTTGGGAAGGACACCGCTCTAGCGCCTGAGGGATCTCACAACTTAGGTCAAAAAGAGGTTCCACCAAGCAGCAGCCGCGAAGCGGCGAAAGAATGCAGCCCACGGCGTAAGCCGTGGGAAAGAAAAAGCCCCGGAAAGGGGCGAGAGAAAATCTGCTACCAAACCTCGCTCGTGCGATTCGGCACGGCGCACCCGCTCACTACGGCGTATTCCTAGAAATTCGCCGGCACCTTCACCACTCTCTTCTGAATCGCCCACATCACCAGTTCCGCCTTATTGTGAATCCCCAACTTCCGCATCAAATTGAACTTGTGCGCATCCACCGTCTTAAGACTCAGTCCTAAAATAACGGCTGCCGACCGCACCGTCCTGCCTTCCGCCAACAATTTCGACACCTCGCGTTCACGAGCAGTCAAAACCCGCTTTCTCGGAAGCAATTCTTGGGGCAGCCATTCTCCGCGGCGTCTTTCCGGCATTACTCGCACAGCCGTTTCCTCGGCCCAGTGCGTCCTCCTCACCATCTCTACTAACTCTTCCGCGGAGGTTTGCCGCACCGCGCAGCTGGTTCCGTCTGCTTGCGATGCTGGCAAAGTGTTCTCTTCATGGGTTGTCATGAACAACAGCTTGCTATGGGGAGACGATTGCAGAATCAACCGCTCGGTTTGATCGGGCGCGCACTCGAATATGTGCGCATCGGTGATCACCACCTGAGGACGATGCTCGAACACCCTCCGTAGCGCCTCGGCAGCATTCCCCGCTTCCGCTATCACTGCAATGTCCGGTTCATCTTCCAGCAAACGCCGCAATCCCTGGCGCAGCAAGACATGATCGTGCACCAGAAGGCACCGGATCTGTTTATCTCCGGAAATCGTTTCGCGTTGGATATGTGCGGGGGAGCACACAGGCGTCTCCTTAATTGCGGCCAGAGAGAATTGCGCTGCGGCGCGAGTCGGGTTCGGTTCGAACTCAGACGGAAAGTCGTTGCTTTAAAGTCGTTGCTCTAAAGTCGTTGCTTTATTGTAACCGTTCGTGGCGCCATAGTGTTCGTGAAAATACGCTGTCTGGTTTTTTCTTTAGAGGACTGAGACTCACTCCCGTAGGCCCGATCTTAGCTCGCATCAGGTACAATCGAAAATTTATGCTGCGCTATTTCACCGCGGGAGAGTCGCACGGCGAAGCGTTGGTCGCTTTTCTTTCCGGCATGCCCGCGGGATTGAAAATCGACCAGGCCTTCCTCGACCGCGAACTCTGGCGTCGGCAACAGGGCTACGGCCGCGGCGGCCGCATGAAGATCGAGCGCGACACTGCCCACATTCTTTCCGGCGTACGTCAAGGGATGACCATCGGTTCGCCCATCTCCGTCCAACTTGAAAACCGGGACTGGAAGAACTGGCAGGAATCCTTGCCTGTCGCCGAGGGCGATCCCGCGAAACACAAACGCGTTGCTTCTCCCCGGCCGGGCCACGCTGATCTTGCCGGAGCCTTGAAGTACAACTTCCCCGAAGCCCGCTATGTGCTCGAGCGCGCCTCCGCTCGCGAATCGGCCGCCCGGGTTGCCATCGGTGCCATCGCAAAACTCTTCTTGCGCGAGCTCGGTATCGAGATTCTCAGTCATGTGGTCACTGCTGGCGGGGTCACACTTGCTGACGAAGTCCCCTGGGAAAAGATTCGCGCTCTCCACGCCCGCGAGGACGTTCTGCTCAACTGCGCCGACCCGGAAGCGGAGCAACGCATGAAAGGCGAAGTGGACAAAGTTCTCAAGACCGGAGATTCGCTCGGCGGAGTCTTTGAAGTCGTGGCCCACCAGGTTCCCCCTGGCCTTGGCACCTACGCCCAGTGGGACCAGCGTCTCGATGCCATGCTCGCAGCCGCGGTCATGTCACTACAAGCGGTTAAGGCGGTAGAAATCGGCACCGGCGTCGCTGCAGCTTTTGCAGTCGGCTCGGCGGTGCACGACGAAATCGGCTACACTGCCGCTTCCGGCTACACTGCTTTCTCCCGCACGCGAAATAATGCTGGAGGCATTGAAGGCGGCGTCTCTAATGGACAGGAAATCCGCGTGCGCGGCTATTTGAAACCAATTTCTACCCTTCGCCGTCCATTGCAGTCCGTTGACTTTGCCACGCGCGAACCGGTGAAAGCCGCCTACGAGCGTTCCGACGTTTGTGTAGTCCCCGCCGCCGGAGTCGCTGCCGAGGCCATGGTGGCTCTGACTCTCGCGCGCTGTGCTCTGGAAAAATTCGGCGGCGATTCCATGACTGAAACCGCAAGAAATTTTCGCGGTTACTGCCAGCAATTGAAAAATTACTGATGATTTATCCCATCGTAAAATTCGGCAATCCCATTCTCGAGAAACCATCGGAAAAGGTCACGGGCTTTGACGAAGAGTTGCAGAAGCTCGTCACAGACATGTTCGAGTCAATGTACGCCGCGCACGGAGTCGGCTTGGCCGCGCCACAAATCGGCATTGGCCGCCGCATCGCGGTCGTCGATGTTACTTTCCAGGAAGATCCTGGCGCCAAACTCGTTCTCATCAATCCCGAAATCATTCACACCGAGGGCCGCCATAGTCAGAGTGAAGGCTGCCTCAGCATTCCCGACTTCCGCGAGAATGTTAGCCGTCCCACCAAAGTCACCATTCGCGCCCAGGACGTTCACGGCAAAATGTTCGAAAAAACCGGTGAGGAATTACTCGCTCGCGCCTTCCTGCACGAGACCGATCACCTGAACGGCAAACTCTACATCAGCCACATTAGCGCCCTTAAGCGTGACTTGATGAAGCGAAAAATCCGGAAGATGATGAAAGCGGGAGAGTGGTAGAAAATTGAGTAATTGGGTAATTTTGTAATTGGTGAATTGAACTGCGATTGCTGGAAAACGGTCTCCGGTACCAAATCAGCTGATTACTCGATTAGCCAATGTCTCTGAATCTGGTTTTTTGCGGCACACCGAGCTTCGCCGTGCCAACGCTGGAGAAGCTGGTCGCTGCCGGATTCCGCCTGCATCTGGTCGTTACCCAGCCTGATCGTGCAAAAGGACGCGGCCTCGAACTGGTCTCGTCCCCGGTGAAAAAATCCGCTCTGCGCCTGAACCTCTCGGTCACCCAGCCTGACCGAATTAGAAGCAATGACGAATTCCGCGCTCAACTGAGCGCGCTCAACCCCGACGCCATCATCGTCGTCGGCTACGGCCGTATCATTCCGCAGTGGATGATCGAGCTTCCTCCACTCGGCAACATCAATCTGCACGCCTCGCTGCTCCCGAAATATCGCGGTGCCGCGCCCATCCAGTGGGCCATCGCCAGCGGCGAAACCGTCACCGGTGTCACCACCATGCGTATCGACGCCGGCCTCGACACCGGCGACATCCTGCTTCAGCAAGAACTCCCCATCACGCCCGATGATACCGCCGAAACCCTCGCTCCCCGCCTGGCCGTCATTGGCGCCGATATGGTCGTCGAGACTTTGCGCCACTTCGAGGCCGGCAGCGTTCAACCTCGCCCCCAGGACAACTCGCAAGCCAGCCTCGCGCCCATCCTGAAGAAAGAAGATGGCCTGGTGGACTTTTCCCGCTCCGCCGTCGATCTGTTTAACCGCATTCGCGGCTTCCAACCCTGGCCCGGTGCCTACACAAAATTTCGCGGTAAGACCCTGCAGATCCTGAATGCACTTCCCGCGACCGACACCGTGCCTCCCGCCGAGTTGCGCGTCGATTCCGGTCGTCTCCTCGTCGGCTGCGGCGGCAACACATCCCTGGAACTATTAGAGATTCAACGGGAAGGCAAGAAGCGCTCCTCCGCCGCAGACTTCGCCCGCGGCTATCATCCGCACTCCGGCGAAAAATTAGGTTCCCTCTGATTTCACGCAAGACACCATGGCAGACCCAATGATTGAAATGTGGAGACAGCCGCTCGCGGGCGCAGCCCGCGTTTGCTAGCCAGACCGATTCCGCCGCCGGGAAGCGGCTGGTCTCACTTCCGCAACCCGCCAGCTTCCGTCATACTGGCAGCTTGAACTCTCGCATCCGACCTGCAAAGACAGCTGTCTCGCCCGCCCGCGCCGCAGCTTTCGACATCCTCCTTCGGGTCGAACGCGAATCCTCCTACGCCTCGGACCTCCTGCATTCTGCCGCCTATGAACGCCTCTCCACTCCCGATCACGCCCTCGCGACCGAGTTAGTCATGGGGGTTCTTCGCTGGCGTTCACGCCTCGATGCCGGCATCGCCATCGCTTCGGCGCAATCGCTGTCCAAACTCGACGTTGAAATTCTCATCGCTCTGCGCCTCGCGCTCTATCAATTCTTCTGGCTCGATCGCATCCCGCAGCGCGCCGCCCTCCACCAAAGTGTCGAGTTGACAAAACGGGCGCGCAAACGCTCGGCAGCGCCTTTCGTAAATGCCGTCCTGCGCAAGCTCTCCCCGCTGTCTAGAAATGAAGATGCATCCACCGCAGGCAAACCCGCTTCAGCCGAGGCCTTGGCCCAAGCGCTGGCGCATCCTCCATGGCTGGTCGAACGCTGGGCCCGCGAATACGGACTCTCCACCGCTCACCAAATTTGCCAACACAATCAGGCGATCCCCGCCACTGCAATTCGCCTGCGCACGCCCACTGCGGAAAAGCAACTCCAGCACGATGGAGTCACTCTCAGCCCCGGAGGACTTCTCTCATCCGCCCGGCGGGTGGAGGCCGGAGACATCACCAAGACCCTGTCGTTGCGCACTGGCCAGATCGCCATCCAAGACGAAGCCTCGCAACTCGTCGCCGCCCTGGTAGGCTCGGTCGTTCTTAACGAAAGATCACGCATTCTTGACTGCTGCGCCGCTCCCGGCGGCAAAACGCTGGCCATCGCAGACCATAACCCCGCAGTCGCAATCACCGCCGTCGAACTTCACCCTCAGCGCGCGCGCCTTCTCCAAAAGCTGTTGCTGGCATCGCAATCCTCCGCGCGCATATCAATCGTGGCGGCCGAGGCGCAGCATCTCCCGCTGTCCCTACAGTTTGATCGCATTCTCGCCGACGTACCCTGCTCCGGCACTGGCACACTGGCCCGCAATCCCGAAATCAAATGGCGGCTCACGCTCGACGATCTCGCGAAATTACACACCCGCCAGGTCGCAATCCTCCGCTCCGCCCTCGCCCAACTCGCTCCCGGCGGACGCCTTATCTACTCAACTTGTTCGCTAGAAAAAGAAGAGAACGAAAATGTCGTCGCGCAAGTTCTATCTGAAACGAATTCGTTCCGCCTACTCGATTGCCGCGACGACCTGGCCCGCCTGAAAGAAAGCGGCGAGCTCACCTGGCCCGATCCAACCTTGCTGGCGAGTGGTCCATATCTTCGCACGATCCCGGGCGTGCACCCCTGCGACGGCTTCTTCGCCGCGATTTTGGAAAGAGCCTGAGGAAGTATTTCGGTCTATCCGTCGAGATCCGCGCAAATCCCTGGAAAGTTTTCTACCGTACGTCGAAGTTAACGACCGCCCCCGCAATCACCTTCTGCCCCGCTGCCGGCACTTGCGACACAATGATGCTCGCGGGCGAAGCCTGCGCCGGAGGGGGCGCCTGTGCCTGCGGCGACGGCAGCGCCGCAGGCGCAGCCAGATTCGCCGCGTCCTGCGCCGGAGCGCTCACCGGCGCAACCACACTTACATTCCCCAACCGAAATCCCGCATCCTGCAAACTCCGGCTCGCACTGCCCAGCGCTTGCCCCGCAAAGCTCGGCATCACAAACGCCTGAGGCTCCGCGGCCTCCGTTACCAGCAAGCTGATCTTCGGCGTCACCACCTGCGTCGCGTTCGCCATGGGACTCTGCGCCAGCACCTGATCCGCCGGGGTCCCTGCCGTCTGCACCGCCGCCATCGCAGCCACATCCAACCCGCGGCGCCGAATGTTCAACTCCGCCGCGTGCTCGCTCTCCCCGGTCACATTCGGAATCGTCACTCGGGTCGGTCCCAGACTCTGCGCCACTCGCACCTGCCAGCCGCGCCGCACCTTGGTTCCCGGCAACGGCAGTTGCGACATAATCTTTCCCTCTGCAATCTGCGGACTGTAATACTGCCGCTCGATCGAGATCTGCAAGCCCAGTGCGGCCACCTTCCTCTCCGCTTCCGCGGGAGCCAACCCGACCAGCAGCGGCACGGCGACCTCCTGCCCGTGAATGGCAAACCGCATCGCCGTCAGCGCCGACACCATCGCTACGATCACCAACACCAGCGCCAGCAACGCAAATCGGATTGCAGACTTCATACGCGGAAAGGTTGGTACGAGTGACTCAAAAGGTTTCGCAGTAAGCGGAATTATAGTCTGCACCTTTCCGCGATCGCCAGCTCCTCAATTGCATACTCCTGGCACGTCGTGCTTTTTCGGTCACGGTCCGGCAGCCGCTCCTCTCGCCTTGCAATCTAAGCAAGTACGAAGGTTCGAAGGACGAGGTAGCGCACTGTCTTCTTCGTTGGAGTATCATATTTTCGTGCGGCATTCGATTCCGGCTCCGGTCGTATTTCTCAGCCTGCTGGTGCTTCCCGTAGCCTTCGTCTCAAGCGTCCGTGCGCAGATTAACGGTGCGCCAGCATGCGGATTCGGCGGACGCGCGGTCAACCCTGCTACGAGCGTAACTTCGCGCGGTCCCAACGGCTACTCTTCGAGCGCCCGCGCATTTTTCTCTACCTCTGCGCCAACCGCCTCTCGCAACGCCAACGGCCATCATCGCCGTCATCACGATGTGGCAAACGCTCCTGCGGTAATCTATGCCGTCCCCGTCCCGTACGCCGTCGGCGTCGGCGTCGGCGCCCCCGATAAAAACGCCGACTCCAGCGGGGATGACGACGACCAGGGCGGTCCCACCGTCTTCGACCGTCGAGGAGCCGGTGCCGCGTCCTATATTCCGCCGGTGGACGATGCTTCCCCACTTGACTCGGGCGACGCTGCGAATGCTTCCGTCGCGGTTCCCGATCCTCCGCAGGAACCGACACTGCTGATTTTCAAGGACGGTCGTAAGTTGGAACTTGGAAACTACGCCATCATCGGCCAGACTCTGTTTGATCTTTCCCCCGGACACGTCCGCAAAATCGCGCTCGCCGACCTTGATCTCGAGGCCACGCGCCAGAAAAACGACAATCGTGGCATCAGCTTTCAAATGCCGCCGCCACCTCAGGCAAACTGATCATGCGCAACCTGCTTCTCACCCCGCTTCTCGCTATCGTGTTCGCCGCGGCACCGTCGGCGAGCGCGCAGCGAATGTTCTCCGGCTCTCCGCGCTTCGCTGCCAACTACAACCGACGCGGCTACGCGCGCTCTTCCTTTTTTCCGCTGGCATTCTCCGATCCCTTCTATTCCGATTATCTCTCCAGCACGGGATATCCCGTTGCATCTCAGCCGCCAGTGATTATCCTGCAAGCTCCTCCCCCACCAGCATCCGTGCCTGACCGTTCCTCCTTGCCAAGCCAATCGCCCGTCCAGCCGCTGATGATCGAACTGCAGGGTGACCGCTACGTTCAGGTAGGCGGCAACGACCCAACAGAAGAGATGACGGAGGCAATCCCGAATGCCCCCAGTCGGCAGTCCCGCTCCTCCTCTGCGACTCCCGCCGTCGCCGCGAACGACTTGGCTCCGGCGGTTCTCATCTTTCGCGATGGTCACCGCGAGAATGTCTCCGACTACATGATCGCAGACGGCGTCCTCTATACGAATGACGATTACTACAGCAATGGATCGTGGAACCGGAAGATTGCGCTTTCGTCACTGAATCTGCCCGAAACCCTCCAATCCAATCAAGCCCGCGGAGTAAAATTTCAACTCCCAACGGCGCCCAACGAAGTCATCATCCGCCCCTAAAAGACCGGGCTCGCAGGGTCTCTGTGGACCACTCGTTGATCGAGCCCACGCCTCAATCCGGTCAACTCCCGTTCCCACTCTGCGTGGTATAATAAAATACTGCTCCAACACGAATAACGCCCTGTAAATACAAGCAGTTAGAAGGTTTTGAGTGCGCACCGACCACTCGCCTTCGACCCGCTTGAAGTGCGGCTAGAAACTGGAAGCAGAAGCTAAGAGCTGACCCATGCCAGACGATCAAAACCCCGAACTCCCTCTCACTCCCCCGCCCGGCGGCGATGGCCCCGGGGCGTTGAACATTCAACCGGTCAACATTGAAGAGGAGATGAAGCGGTCGTACCTCGACTATTCCATGTCGGTGATCATCGGCCGCGCGCTGCCCGATGTCCGCGACGGACTGAAGCCCGTGCATCGCCGCATTCTCTACACCATGCAGCAGATGGGCTTACAGCCCAACAAAGCGACGCGCAAATGCGCCCGAATCGTCGGCGAAGTCATGGGCAAATACCATCCCCACGGCAACCTCGCCGTGTACGACGCCCTGGTACGTCTGGCGCAACCCTGGAGCATGCGCTACCCTCTGATTTTTGGCCAAGGCAACTTCGGCTCCGTCGATGGCGACCCGCCCGCCGCCGATCGTTACACCGAGGCCAAACTGGCCCAGGTTTCCACCGCGCTCCTCGAAGATCTCGACAAAGAAACCGTCGATTTCCATGACAATTACGATGGCAGCGAAGTTGAGCCTGACGTTCTTCCCGCGCGTATTCCGAATCTTCTCGTCAACGGCTCCGACGGAATCGCCGTCGGCATGGCCACAAAAATTCCGCCGCACAATCTTACCGAAATCGTCGACGCCACCATCACGCTGGTCAACAATCCCAACGCGCAGCTCGCCGAGATTTTGAAATTCGTGCAGGGTCCGGACTTTCCCACCGCCGGCATCATCCATGGCCGCGCCGGAGTTTTCGAGGCCTACCGCACCGGCCGCGGCCGTTTCATGATGCGCGCCAAGGCTGCCATCGAAAGCATCAACAAAGATCGGCAAGCCATCATCGTCACCGAAATTCCCTATCAGGTGAACAAGGCGCGCCTCGTCGAACGCATCGCGCAACTGGTCAACGACAAAGATATCGAAGACATCTCCGACATTCGCGACGAAAGCGACCGCGACGGCATGCGCATCGTCGTCGAACTCAAGCGCGGCGCCGAGCCTCAAATCGTCCTCAACCAACTCTTCAAGCACACCCAGATGCAGGAAAGCTTTTCCATGATCCTGCTGGCGGTGGTTAACGGACAGCCCCGCGAAATGGGCCTGATCCAGACCATCAAGTATTTCATCGAGCACCGTGTCGACGTCGTCCGCCGCCGCACTGCGTACCTGCTGCAGAAAGCCAAAGACCGGGAACACATTCTCGAAGGTTATCTCACCGCCCTCGATCATCTCGATAACGTCATCACCATCATTCGCGGCAGTGCCAACCGCGCCGACGCCCGCGAAAATTTGGCGCTTTACTTCGGCGGCACGAAAATCGACGTCAACACCACCGGCCGCGCGCCCAAACTCGATCCCGAAAAGCCCTTCACCACCCGCCAGGCCGATGCCATCCTCGAACTTCAATTGCATCGTCTGACCAAGCTCTCCATTGACGAAATTGCCAACGAGTTAAAAGACGTCCGCGGCAATATCGCGGAATACGAATCGATCCTCGGCTCCGAGAAAAAGCTGCGCAACGTCATCATCAAAGAGCTGGAAGAAGTTAAGAAGTTATACGGAGATGACCGCCGCACTCGCCTCGAAGACGAGGCCGCGGAAATCGTCCTCGAAGATCTCATTGCCGACGAACAGGTTGCCGTCACCGTCAGCCACTCCGGCTACATGAAGCGCACGCCTATCTCCACCTACCGCATGCAACGCCGCGGAGGCACGGGCCGCACCGGCATGAAGACGCGCGACGAAGATTTCGTCGAGCATCTCTTCATCGCCTCCACCCACGCCTTCATTCTGATTTTCACCAACAAGGGCCGGGTTTACTGGCTCAAGGTCTACGAAATTCCCGACGTCAGCGCCGCGGGCAAAGGCAAACACATCGGCAACCTGATCGGACTGCAGCCCGGCGAAACCGTGAAGACGATGCTGGCCGTGCGCAATCTGGAGCAAGAAAATAAATACGTCTTCTTCGCCACGCGCAAAGGCCTGGTCAAGAAATCGGCGTTGCGCGAGTTCATGCACGTGCGCTCCAACGGCATCAACGCCATCGCCATTGAAGAAGGCGACGAACTGGTCGCCGCCCGCATCACCGACGGCAATCAGATCGTCTTTTTGGCATCGCACGAAGGCATGGCCGTGCGCTTCGACGAAAGCCACGTCCGTCCCATGGGTCGCGCCGCCTACGGCGTCTGGGGTATCGACCTCGACCCGAACGACTACGTAGTCGGTATGGCGACCACGACAAAACCAGGAGCAGAGCCGGTGCCAACCACGGAACCTGGGGGGACGGCCGCCTCAGCCGTCTCTCTCGCGCCGGCCCCCGCCGCAGGCGAACCGGAAGTCATCGACGTAACGGTCAAAGGCACGCTCATCCTCTCGGTCACCGAAAACGGTTACGGCAAGCGCACACCCGCCGACGAATACCGCCTAACCAACCGCGGCGGCAAAGGTGTAATCAACGTGAAAACGACGGAGCGCGTAGGCAAAGTCGTTGGCATCGCGCAAGTCGACGAAACCTCCGAAGTAATGCTGATCAGCCACTACGGCAAAATCATCCGCATGGACTCGACGACCATTCGCGAATCCGGCCGCAACGCCCAAGGTGTCCGCCTGCTGCAGATGGAGCCCGGCGACCGCGTAGCCGCAGCCGTAGTAATCGCCCCGGATGCCGCACCCGAGGGCTCCAACGGAGGCACGCTGATTCAATAGGGGAATCCGTAACGTATCTTGCACAGAGGGGTCTGCCAGGGTGCAATTATGGTGCCCGAACATCTTGCCGATGACAGATCGTTCGACATCTCAGGAAACCACAGCGGTGCTGAGATGGCGATCATGCCAATTGCCGCCCTGCCCGAGATCGTTCGGCTGTGCGAGAAGCAAGCCCCCTTTTCATCGCCAGCATCCCGAAGGCAGGTAAACTACATCTGCGACTACAACCAGTCGAGACGTAACAAAACTCACCCATTCAGCAGCGCCAACATATGCTCCGGATACCGCGCTCCAGCCGCTGCCTCCGGCGAAAACACGGAATCAATCCGCTGCAAATCTTCCCGGCTCAGCTTCACGTCAAGCGCACCCACATTCTCCTCCAGATATTTCCGCCGTTTCGTCCCCGGGATGGGCACAATGTCGTCCCCCTGCGCCAGCACCCAGGCTAGCCCGAGTTGCGATGGCTTGCATCCTTTTTCGCGAGCAATCTGTTCCACGCTCGCCACCAAATCAAGATTCTTCTGAAAATTCTCTCCCTGAAACCGGGGACTATTCCGCCGATAATCATCCGCCGGCAAATCTTCGAACCGGCGAAACTGCCCGGTCAGAAATCCTCGCCCCAGCGGACTATAAGCGACAAAGCCGATCCCCAGTTCGCGGCAGGTAGCCAAAATCTCCCGCTCAGGATCGCGCGTCCACAACGAATATTCCGTCTGCAGCGCCGCGATCGGATGCACCTTCACCGCGCGTCGCAGAGTTTGTGCCGAGGCCTCAGAAAGCCCGAGATACCGCACCTTGCCTTGCTTCACTAGTTCAGCCATCGCCCCCACCGTTTCTTCAATCGGCGTTTTGGGATCGACGCGATGCTGATAATAGAGATCGATGGTCTCCACTCCAAGCCGCCGCAAGCTGGCCTCGCAGGCCTGCCGAACATACTCCGCCTTGCCGCTCACACCGCGCACATTCGGATTGCTCGGGTCCCGCACAATGCCAAACTTGGTGGCCAGCACAATCTTTCCGCGCTTGCCCTTGATGGCCCGGCCAACTAACTCCTCGTTCTTGTGCGGCCCGTACACATCCGCCGTATCGAGAAACGTGATTCCCATCTCCAGCGCCCGATGAATCGTGGCGATGGATTCCTCATCGTCCCGTTCGCCATAAAACTCCGACATCCCCATGCACCCCAACCCCAGCGCGGAGACCTTCAGCCCACTACGACCCAGTTCGCGAATTTGCATGATGACACCTGCCTTGATATGAGTACGAAACGGATAAGCAGTAGATGCCCGGAATGTCCCGAGGGTGCGCTGAATAATGTGCACTGAATATTGCGTGGCGCGGACGCTGTCGGCCCGCAAGCCCTAGCGGGACACTCGGATTCTGGGTTTCGC
>Ga0182015_10001738_pt1 | contig 27964 bp, 25 predicted proteins | sample 712P3MmetaG_FD_120478 | JGI IMG/M metagenome (GOLD analysis project Ga0182015, IMG submission 120478) | Permafrost microbial communities from Stordalen Mire, Sweden - 712P3M metaG | ecosystem: Environmental > Terrestrial > Soil > Wetlands > Permafrost | place: Sweden: Stordalen | collected... | reverse complement strand
TCGCCTCGCCTCGCCTCGCCTCGCCTCTCACCCTCGACTTTCGGCTTAAGACCTCTGGCGAACAGACAGGTCCGGGGCTGCGCATTAGCGTAACCGTCGAGCGGCTCCGTCGCGGCGTTACTGGCGGTGCGGGGCCGTAACTAAAGACCACAAACAGGGGGACACACGCCCATGACCACAATGGCAGTCAACGTGCCCAGTTCGGGAGGCATGACGAGTGAGCAACGTCTCGTCATTTTCGCATCCTCGCTTGGCACCGTTTTCGAATGGTACGATTTCTATATTTTTGGAACACTCTACGCGATCCTCACCTCGAAGTTCTTGTCCGGCGTGAATCCGTCGATCGCATTCATCTTGCTGCTACTGATTTTCGCAGCCGGATTTGCGGTTCGTCCCTTCGGTGCGCTTATCTTCGGTCGACTTGGCGACCTGACCGGCCGCAAATACACGTTCCTCGTTACTATGACGCTCATGGGTGCAGGAACCTTCTTGATCGGCCTACTGCCGACTTACGCTCAATGGGGTGTTTGGGCACCGCTGGTGCTGATTGCTCTGCGCTTGGTGCAGGGGCTCGCGCTCGGCGGCGAATATGGCGGGGCGGCGATCTATGTCGCCGAGCATGCGCCATCGAACAAACGCGGCTACTACACATCTTGGATTCAGACCACGGCGACGCTGGGCTTGTTCATGGCGCTCCTTCTGATCCTCGGCATCCGGACTTGGATGGGCGAAGCGGCGTTCGGCGACTGGGGTTGGCGCATCCCGTTCCTGCTGTCTGCGATACTGCTCGCGGTCTCGATCTGGATCCGGCTCAAGCTCAGTGAATCGCCGCTGTTCCAGCGCATGGTCGACGAGGGCAAACAATCCAAGCGTCCGCTATCGGAAGCGTTCGGCCAGTGGTCGAACCTGAAGATCGCGATCCTTGCTTTGTTCGGCGCCACGGCCGGCGAAGCCGTCGTGTGGTATGGCGGACAGTTTTACGCCCTATTCTTCCTGACGCAGACCTTAAAGATTCCGCTCGTCACCGCGTGGATCCTGATCGCCGTCGCACTTCTGATCGGTACGCCCGGCTTCATTCTGTTTGGCGCCCTATCCGACAAGATCGGGCGGAAGCCGATCATGCTCGCTGGCTTTGCGCTCGCGGCGGTGACCTACTTCTACATCTTCCAGGGCATCACGCACTTCGCCAATCCCAAATTGGAGACAGCACTCGCCGCAGCGCCGGTGACGGTCACCGCCGATCCGGCCGAATGCTCGTTCCAGTTCAAGGCGACCGGCACCGAGAAGTACACTAGCGGCTGCGATAACATCAAATCCGCGCTCGTCGGTCTGTCGGTGAATTACAACAACGTCACCGCGCCCGCGGGCACCAAGGCCAGCGTGCAGATCGGCGATCAGACGATCGCCGCCGATGCGCCGGACCTTGCCAAGACCATCGCCGCCGCGGTGAAGAGCCACGGCTATCCGGCAAGCGCGGATACGAACGACATCAACTACCCGATGACGGTGCTGTTGCTCGTGATCCTGGTCGTCTACGTGACCATGGTCTACGGGCCGATCGCAGCGTGGCTGGTGGAATTGTTCCCAACCCGCATCCGTTATAGCGGGCTGTCGCTGCCCTATCATATCGGCAACGGCTGGTTCGGCGGCTTCCTGCCGGCGACTGTGTTTGCCATCGTGGCGGCCACAGGCAACATCTATTCGGGCCTGTGGTACCCGATCGTGATAGCGTCGATGAGCTTTGTCGTCGCGCTGATCTTCCTGCCCGAAACGAAAGACAGGGATATCACGCAGATCTGACGCGCCGATAAGACAGCGAGAGCGGGACGGCTGCGAGGCCGTCCCGCTTTTATTTGGATTACCGTATTTCCGGCCGGATCAGCCGGCGCGCAATGAAATTGCGCAATGCCGCGACGACGCCGCACAACAAGGCAAAAGCAAGCGCCGCGCCGAGCAATTCCATTGCGATCGCCGGTATCGCGTGTGGTTCGCTCCACGGCGCGAACAATTTGAAGGCGGCGGCGGCGACCCCGATGGCGGCACCATAGGCCGTTGCGCGTCCGGTGTTCCAAGTCTCCATGGCCGATCCCTATTCCGCGGAGATCCTAGAACATGATGCGGCGGAGTGAAAAGCGGCACGCGAGCGCACGCCCATAGGCTTTGCGCGCGGCTTCCACGGTGGCGAAGCGACAATTTCTCCCCGGCAGGCAGTGGAACAGGCGTAGGCTTCAGTCGTTCTCTCAGACTGGGGGCGTTTCGTGTGCGCCAACGAGCGCTTGGATTATGACAAGACAAACCGCTTTCACGCCTCGACGCCCTCATGGCGCCGCCGAGCCGCGCAAGGACATCGACAAGCTCTGTATCGACACGATCCGCACGCTGGCGATCGACGCGGTGCAGAAGGCGAAGTCCGGCCATGCCGGCACGCCGATGGGGATAGCGCCGGTCGCCTACACGCTGTGGCAGGAAGTCCTTCGCTATGACCCGACCGATCCGACCTGGGCAAACCGCGACCGTTTCGTGCTGTCCGCCGGCCATGCCTGCATGCTGCTTTACGCGCTCATACATCTGGCCGGCGTAAAGCGCCTCGACGGCAGCCACATCACCGAAATACCCGCGATTAGTCTCGATGACATCAAGAATTTTCGTCAGATCGACAGCGTCACGCCCGGCCATCCCGAATACGGTCACACCACCGGCGTCGAGACCACGACCGGACCGCTCGGCCAGGGCTGCGGCAACAGCGTCGGCATGGCGATCGCCTCGCGCTGGCTCGGCGCGCGCTACAACCGGCCGAATTTCACGCTCTTCGATTTCGACGTTTACACGATCTGCAGCGACGGCGATCTCATGGAAGGCGTGGCAAGCGAGGCGGCTTCGCTCGCCGGACATCTCGGCCTTTCCAATCTGTGCTGGATCTACGACAGCAACACGGTGACCATCGAAGGCCACACCGATCTTGCTTTCAGCGAGGACGTCGAGAGCCGCTTCAAAGCCTATCGCTGGAACGTGCTGCGCGTGCGCGACGCCAATGACACCGCCGCGCTGACGCGCGCGCTTGACCTTTTCCGCCAAACGGATGATCGGCCGACTATCATCATCGTCAACAGCATTATCGGCTACGGCGCGCCGCATAAGCAAAATACCGCGGCTGCGCATAGCGATCCGCTCGGCGAGGAGGAAGCGCGGCTCACCAAGCGCTTCTACGGCTGGCCCGAGGACGCGCAATTTCTTGTGCCCGACGGCGTGTACGATTGTTTTCGCGACGGGATCGGACGGCGCGGGCACGCGTTGCGCGACGATTGGATGGATAGGTTCGTCGCCTACAAGAAAGAATATCCCCAGGAAACGCGCGAAATCGTGACCCTGTTCGCCGGTGCGTTGCCGCCGGATTGGGGAGCCGACTTGCCGGATTTTCCGGCGGACCAAAAAGGCATCGCGACACGGGAAGCTTCAGGTCGGATTCTCGATCCTCTCGCTCAAAACATTCCGTGGCTGATCGGCGGCTCGGGCGATCTCGCACCCTCGACGAAGACGACATTCGACAACGCGAGCTCACTGGAAGCGAACGATCCCGGCGGCCGCATCATGCATTTCGGCGTGCGCGAGCATGCCATGGGCGCCATCGTGAACGGCCTCGTTTTGTCGAAGCTGCGGGCGTTCGGCGCCACCTTTCTTACTTTCAGCGACTATATGCGGCCAGCGATCCGCCTCGCCGCCTTGATGAAGATTCCGGTCTTCCACATCTTCACCCACGACTCCATCGGTCTCGGCGAAGACGGGCCGACGCATCAGCCGATAGAGCAACTTGTCGCGCTGCGCGCCATTCCGAACCTGATCGTGCTGCGGCCGGCCGACGCCAACGAAGTCCGCGAGGCCTATAAGGTCATTTTCGGATTGCCGAACGAACCCGCTTGCCTCGTGCTGAGCCGGCAAAAGCTTCCGATATTCGACCGTACCCGCTATGCGCCGGCGGACGGCTTGGTGCGCGGCGCCTATGTGATGGCCGATGCCGAGAACAGCAAACCTGACGTGATCCTCATCGCCAGCGGCAGCGAGGTGCAATTATGCGTCGGCGTGTATGAGACCCTCAAGCGCGAGGGAATCTCCGCCCGCGTCGTCAGCATGCCGAGCTGGGAGCTGTTCGAGCGGCAGGATCAGAGCTATCGCGACGAGGTGCTGCCGCCGGGAATAAAGGCGCGCGTGACGGTCGAAATGGGTAGTGTGATCGCCTGGGACCGCTACGCCGGTCCGACCGGAACGATTATCGGCATGCACAGCTTCGGCGCTTCCGCCCCGATCGCGGATGTACTTGTGAAATTCGGTTTCGTTCCGGATAAGATATTGCAGGCTGCCAAGAACCAGATTGCTCAAACTAAGATTGCAAGGAATAGCCGGCAATGAATCCCTTAAAGTCACTGCAAGATCATGGTCAGGCGGTGTGGCTCGATTTCCTGTCGCGCGGCTTCATCGCCAAAGGCGGCCTGAAAAAACTCGTCGATGACGACGGCCTGCGCGGCGTCACGTCGAACCCGTCGATTTTTGAGCAGGCCATCGGCCATTCCGACGAATACGACGACGCCATCAAGCGCATGCTGCAAGCGCACGATCGAACGGCCGCCGAGATTTTCGAAGAGCTCGCGGTCGAAGATATCCAGAAAGCAACCGACGTGCTGCGCCCTGCCTTCGATGCCACACGCGGCGCCGACGGTTTTGTCAGCATCGAGGTCTCGCCCTATCTTGCGATGGACACCGAAGCCACGATCGCCGAAGCTAAGCGCCTGTGGCGCGCGGTCGATCGCGACAACCTGATGATCAAGGTTCCGGGTACGCCTGAAGGCCTTCCCGCTATCCACGATCTGATTGCCGACGGCATCAACGTCAACATTACGCTGCTATTCGCGCAAGAAGTCTACGAGCAGGTCGTCGAAGCCTATCTGTCGGGGCTCGAAGCGCTCGCCGCCAAGGGCGGCGATGTTTCGCGGATCGCCAGCGTGGCGAGCTTCTTCGTCAGCCGCATCGACACCGCGGTTGATAAATTGCTCGACGAGAAAATCGCGCGCGCTAACGATCCCGACGAGAAGGCCCGGCTGAATGCGCTCAAGGGCAACGTCGCGATCGCCAATGCGAAGCTTGCCTATCAGCGTTATCTACGCCTGTTTGCGAGCCCGCGATGGCAGGCGCTTGCGAAGCACGGCGCCAAGCCGCAACGGCTGCTGTGGGCGTCCACCGGCACCAAGAACAAAGCATATAGCGACGTTCTTTACGTCGAGGAGCTGATCGGAAGAGACACCGTCAACACTATTCCAGTTGCGACGATGAACGCGTTCCGCGAGCACGGCAAGCTGCGCGATAGTTTGACGGAAGATCCCGCCGGCGCGCAGCGCCTCCTAGGCGAGCTCGGCCGCGCCGGCATTTCACTCGACAGCGTGACCGACAAACTGGTCGAGGAGGGTGTGCGGCTCTTTGCCGACGCCGCCGATAAGCTTCTCGCCGCTGTTGCCAAGAAACGTGTCGAAATCCTGGGCCAGCACATCGACAAGCAGAAGCTGGCTCTCGGCCACCAGCTCGAGAAAAAAGCCGATGAAATCGCCGAGGAATGGCGCAAGCGCGGCAATATCCGAAAATTTTGGCAACGCGATAAGTCGCTTTGGACCAATGCCGACGAGGATCGCTGGCTCGGCTGGCTGGATAGCGTCGCCGACGACGAGATCACGGGCTACGCAACCTTCGCGAATGAGATCAAGCGCGAAGGATTTGACGATGCGGTGCTCCTCGGCATGGGCGGCTCCAGCCTCGGCCCCGAAGTGCTGGCGACGACCTTCGGTCACAACAGCGGCTGGCCGCGTTTGCGCATTCTCGATTCGACAGTCCCGGCTCAGATCAAGGCGCTCGAAGCCGATCTCGATCTCGCCAAGACGCTGTTCATCGTATCGAGCAAGTCGGGCAGTACGACAGAGCCTAATGTTCTCAGAGACTACTTTTTCAAGCGGGTCGGCGACATAGTTGGCGCCGATAAAGCTGGACGGCATTTCATCGCCGTGACCGATCCCGGGTCTGCGCTTGAACAACACGCGCGGGAGCAAGGCTTCCGGAACATTTTCCACGGCATTCCCAGTATCGGCGGACGCTACTCCGTGCTGTCGCCGTTCGGCCTCGTGCCGGCGGCCATTGCCGGCATCGATATCGCGAAGCTTATGCGGGCGACGCGCGCGATGATGCGCTCATGCGGACCCGACGTGCCGCCGTCGGAGAATCCCGGCATCGCGTTTGGCATCGCGCTCGGCGCCGCGGCATTGCGCGGCCGCGACAAGATAACGATTGTGACATCGCCCGGGCTTGCCAGCTTCGGCGCCTGGGCCGAGCAATTGTTTGCGGAGTCGACGGGAAAACAGGGCAAGGGCCTCATCCCCGTCGACGGCGAGCCGCTCGGCAGGCCTGACGTTTATGGCGACGATCGCTTTTTCATCGCGCTGACGCTCGAGGGCGACCCCGATACAGGATACAACGCAAAACTTGCCGCGCTCGAAAAGGCCGGCCATCCCGTCGTTCGCATCGAACAGAGCTCAGCCGAGAATATCGGTCAGGAATTTTTTCGTTTCGAGATCGCAACGGCAATTGCCGGAGCGGTGCTGGGGATCAATCCATTCGATCAACCCGACGTCGAAGCAAGCAAGGTCAAGACGCGCGAATTGACCGCAGCCTACGAAAAGACCGGCGCGTTGCCGGCCGAAACGCCGGTTTGCTCGGAGAAATCGATCGCGGTCTACACCGATGCGGCGAATGCCAATGCGCTGCGCAAGGCCGGTGCCGATGGCGGAGTTGAAAGTTGGCTCCGCGCGCACTTTTCCCGCATCGGCTCAGGCGACTACGTCGCGCTCCTCGCCTACCTCGCCCATGACAAGGACAATGCCGCGCGGCTGCAGCCGCCGCGGCTCGCATTGCGCGATCGCCGCCACGTTGCGACCTGCCTCGAATTCGGGCCGCGCTTTCTGCACTCGACCGGCCAGGCCTATAAAGGCGGCCCCGACAGCGGCGTATTTTTGCAGATCACGTCGGACGATGCCGCGGATTTACCTATTCCCGCTCACCGCGCCAGCTTCGGCGTAATCAAAACCGCGCAAGCGCGCGGCGACTTTGACGTTTTGGCAGAGCGTGGCCGGCGCGCGCTGCGCGTGCATCTCAAGGGCGATGTGGATTTAGGCCTCGCCGCGCTCGCGGCGTTGATCGAACGCGCGATAGGGTAACGGAGCAAGTCCCATGCAAATCGGTGTCATCGGTCTGGGGCGCATGGGCGGTAACATCACGCGCCGCCTCATTCAAAACGGCCATGAAGTGGTGGTGTACGATCACGACGCCAAGGCGGTCGCCGCGCTCAGCCGTGACGGTGCGAGCGGCGCTGCGGGCCTGGATAAGCTCGTGCAGCAACTTCGGCCGCCCCGCGCGGTTTGGGTGATGCTGCCGGCCGGCAAAATCACCGACGACGTCATCGTCGAGCTCTCGAAATTGTTGCAATCCGGTGACATCGTCCTCGACGGCGGCAACACATTTTGGAAGGACGACATCCGCCGCGCCAAAATGCTGAAGGAGCGCAGCATCCATCACGTCGACGTCGGCACCAGCGGCGGCATCTGGGGTCTCGAGCGCGGCTATTGCATGATGATCGGCGGCGACAAAAAGATCGTCGATCGCCTCGATCCCATCTTCAAGGCGCTAGCGCCCGGTCCCGGCGATGCACCGCGCACGCCGAAGCGCGATGGCCGCGATCCGCGCGCCGAGCAGGGCTACATCCATGCCGGGCCGAACGGCGCCGGCCATTTCGTCAAGATGGTGCACAACGGCATCGAATACGGATTGATGCAAGCCTTCGCCGAAGGCTTCGACATCTTGAAGAACGCGAACAGCGACGCTCTGCCGGCAGATGTGCGTTTCGATCTTGATCTCACCGATATCGCCGAAGTCTGGCGCCGCGGCAGCGTCATCAGCTCCTGGCTGCTCGATCTGACGGCAAGCGCACTTGCCGCCGATCCGAAACTTGCCGGCTTCGAAGGCGTGGTCGAGGATTCCGGCGAGGGCCGCTGGACGATCATGGCTGCGATCGAGGAGGCGGTGCCCGCCGACGTGCTATCGGCCGCGCTCTACACCCGCTTCCGCTCGCGCCGCGAGCATACGTTTGCGGAGAAGATTCTCTCCGCGATGCGCAAGGGTTTTGGCGCCCATGTTGAACCGAAACAGATCGAGCTAAAAGCGGCACCCAAGGCCAAGGCATCGTGATGGCGAAGACCGGCGCCACCAAGGCACGACCGGCCGACCCGTGTTGCCTTGTGATCTTTGGCGCGACGGGCGACCTGACCCATCGGCTGTTGGTGCCCGCGCTCTATAATCTTGCCGTCGATGCACTACTGCCGGAAGCGTTCGCCTTGATCGGCGTCGCCCGCAGCGCTCTCTCGAGCGACGCATTCCGCGACGATCTCGCCAAAAGCCTGCCGAAATTCGCCACCCGGCAGATCGACCAGAGCGTGGTCAAACGCGTCCTCGCCTGCGTCGCCTATGTCCAGGGCGATCCCGACGACGACGCCACTTACAAGAAAATCGGCCAAGAACTTGCCCGCATCGAGCGCGAGCGCGGTACCAAGGGCAATCGGCTGTTCTATCTGGCGACACCGCCCGCCGGCTTCGCGCCGATCGGCTCTCATCTCGGGCAATCCGGTCTAGCGAAAAAAGAGAATGGCGCCTGGCGGCGCGTCGTTATCGAAAAACCGTTCGGGACCGATCTCGCCTCGGCGCGCGCGCTCAATCAAAAGCTCCTGGGCGTTCTAGGCGAGGATCAGATTTTCCGCATCGACCATTATCTCGGCAAGGAAACGGTGCAGAATATTTTGGTGTTGCGTTTTGCCAACGGATTGTTCGAGCCTATTTGGAATCGCGACCACATCGATCACGTGCAGATCACCGTTGCGGAATCGCTCACAGTCGGACGGCGTGGCAGCTATTACGACGCGATGGGCGCGCTGCGCGACATGGTGCCGAACCATCTGTTCCAGCTTTTGTCGCTCGTCGCCATGGAGCCACCGTCGCGGTTCGCCGCCGATGCAGTGCGCGCGGAAAAGGCGCAATTGCTCGACGCCGTCCAGTTGCAGAACCCTGATGAAGCGCGCCGCAATGCGGTTCGCGCCCAATATGGCGACGGCTACATCGAAAATCGTGCCGTGCAGGCCTATCGCGCCGCCGAAAACGTCAAATCCGACAGCACGACCGAAACCTACGTCGCGCTCAAGGTGATGATCGACAATTGGCGCTGGGCCAACGTACCGTTTTATTTGCGGACTGGAAAAGCACTGCGCGCCAAGCAAACGGAAGTGGCCATCAAGTTCAAGCAAGCGCCGGTCGCCATGTTCCGCGACACGCCGATCGATCGGCTGGCCGAAAATTTCCTGGTGATCGGGATTCAGCCGAATGAATGCATCGGTCTGGAATTCAACGCCAAGATTCCCGGGCCGTCGATCGCCATCGGCGGCGTCGGCATGACATTCAAATACGAGGACTATTTCGAAGCGGCCCCTTCCACCGGTTACGAGACGCTGATCTACGATTGCATGATCGGCGACGCCATCCTTTATCCCCGCGCCGACGGCATCGAGGCGGGTTGGCGCGTGGTGCAGCCGTTTATCGATGCGTGGCGCGCGGCGCCCGCGCAGGATCTCGCCACCTACCGCGCCGGTAGCGAAGGCCCCAAGGAAGCCGACGAGCTTCTGGCCCGAGACGGCCGCCGCTGGCGGCCGATCGCGTGAGTTTTTCATGGATGTGAGAGCGCAGCCGGAAGTCGTCGTAGTGGCCGATGCTGCGGCTCTGGCGCAAACGGCGGCGCGGCGGCTCCTCGACCACGTCGCGGAAAAGGACCGCGCTGCGGTCTGCCTCACTGGCGGATCGGGTCCCGCCGGGCTCTACCGCCTGCTCTCTGAAGAACCCTGGCGCGGCAAAGTGCCTTGGGATCGCGTGCATTGGTTCATCGGCGATGATCGCTTCGTTCCGGAAACCGACCCCTTGAGCAATATGGGCATGGCGCAACAGCTTTTTCTCGACCGCGCCGGCGCGCCACGCGAAAATATTCATTCAATCCCGACCGAAGCAAACTATCCCGAGGGAGCGGCGCGCCTCTACGAAGACGCTCTCAAAGCGTTTTACGGCGCCGATCGGCTCGATCCGGCACGGCCGTTGTTCGATCTTGTGCTGATGGGGCTTGGCGGCGACGGTCATACGGCCTCGCTGTTCCCGCACTCCCCTGCGCTTGACGAGAAAGACCGTTGGGTCCTGGGCATCGCCAAAGCCGGCATGGAGCCTTTCGTGCCGCGCGTGACGCTGACGTTTCCGGCGCTCGCCTCGACGCACGAAATGCTGTTTCTCATCGAGAGCGCCGACAAGCGCGCGATCCTAAGCCGTGTTCTTGGCGGCGAAGATCTTCCGGCCCGTCGCGCTTATTCCGACGAAAAACTGGTGTGGCTTGTCGTGCGCGACGCAGCGCCGGAGAAATAGCATGGATGCCGAAACACCAGTTAATGATACAGCCATCCTCGTGGTGATGGGAGTTTCCGGCTGCGGCAAGAGCACGATCGCCTCGATGCTCGCGCATCGCCTGGGCTGGATTTATGAAGACGGCGATTGGCTACATCCGCAATCCAATATCGAGAAAATGCATCACGGCGAACCGCTCAACGACGAGGATCGCTGGCCATGGCTGCACGCCATCGCCGACTGGATCGACGAGACGCGGCGTCCCGGCAACCACGGCGTCGTCGCCTGCTCGGCGCTCAAGCGCGCCTATCGCAACATTCTGGTCGGCGACCGGCGCGACGTACGCATCGTCTATCTCAAAGGCGACCGCAATCTGATAGCCCGGCGCATTGCCACCCGCGGCGATCATTTTATGCCGCCGGCGCTGCTCGACAGCCAGTTCAAGGCATTGGAGGAGCCCAAGGCGGACGAACGGCCGATCGTCGTTTCCATCGCTCCACATCCCCGCGAAATTGTGGAGACGATAGTGCAAAAACTCGGTATCGAAGAGGGTGCTAAGGTCAATATGACGCGCTGAAGAGACGGGGCACCGACCGATGAATGACCAAACGCTCTCTTCCGCCGAGGCCGCGCTTTCACCGCCTGATAGATCTATAACTCATTTGCTTGTCTTTTTCGGTCTGGTGTATGTCGTCGAGGGGTTGGGTCAGATCGGTGGGCTCGTCTCGCAACCACTCAACTATTATTTGAAAGAAGTACAAGGCTGGACGCCGGTCCAGGTCACCGCCTTTGTCACCGCTTTCAATTTGCCGTGGATTATAAAGCCGGTTTACGGTTTGGTTTCGGATTTCGTGCCGCTGTTCGGCTATCGGCGCAAATCCTATCTGATTCTTGCCAACCTTGCCGCCGTTGCTGGATTTTTTTCGGTGACGCGGCTGACCGCACCAAGCGACCTCGGCATCGCGCTCATGCTTACCGCCTACGCGATGGCAATTTCGAGCACGCTGTGCGGCGGCGTCCTGGTCGAAAGCGGCCAGGAACATCAGAAATGCGGCAAGTTCGTCAATCAGCAATGGCTTTGGTACAACATCGCCGCGATGTCGGCCGCGATCCTCGGCGGCGCACTCGTGCAATATCTCGATCCCACTTCGGCCTTGCATATCGCCGCCGGTATCGTCTCGGTCGCGCCGTTCGCCGTCGTGCTCGGCACCGTGTTTTTCATCCGCGAGAAGAAAGCCACCGTCAATGTCGAGGGCATGAAGCACACGCTCGCCGGCTTGGTTTCGGCATTCAAGCGGCGGCATCTTTGGGTCGTGGCTGTCTTTATCTTTCTCTACTATTTCAGTCCCGGCTTGAGCACACCGCTTTACTATCACATGACCGACGACTTGAAGTTCTCGCAAGGCTATATCGGTATTCTGGGATCGATCGGTGCGGCTGGATGGGTGGCGGGCGCCCTGCTCTATCGCCGGTTCTTCGACGGCCTGACATTGAAGCAGCTTCTTAATCTCAGCATCGCCCTCGGCACGGTAACCTCATTGGGCTTCCTGTTCTTCTGGAACGAAACGGCAGCCGCGATCATCAGCTTCAGCTCCGGGTTTACGGCCATGCTCGCAACAGTAGCGACGCTGACGCTTGCCGCCGAATATTGCCCGAAGCTCGCGGAAGGATTTTCCTTCGCCGTGCTGATGTCGATTATCAATCTTGCGACCTCGGTGGCCGATAATGTCGGCTCGTTCTTGTATACGCACGTATTCGACAAATCGCTGCCGCCGCTCGTGGTGATCTCGGCGGCGTTTACGGCCTTTGCCTTTGTGCTCGTGCCGATGCTGCATCTTGGTGACAAACGTCAAGGTGCGCCGGTGGAGCTGCGAGAACGATTGGAACCGCCGGGCCCCGGCGCGCGTTGATGGTTGCTTCGATAACTTATCGGTGCCAAAAAGTTTCAGGTGCCAGTCATGCGAAAAATCGGCGCTTATTTAGCGCTTGCCGCGCTAACAGCCGTTATTTTTGCTCCGCCGCCGGCAGCGGCCTTCGGTTTACGTATTGGGCCGTTCCATATCGGCATCCCATTCTTTTTCCACCGACGGAATCTCTATATGCACGCCAATCCGGGCGACTTGGCGCGTCCCGAGACGGGCCAAGGCGCTAATTCGGCGTTGCTGTATCCAAGCACCGCCTTGGCGGCGATTTTCCAAAACATCTTCTGGCCGGCCAGTTCGTCGCCGTGGCCGTTCGGCTATCAGGACATTTTCACCACCGCGTTCGCGAAAACGCCTGCCGATCAGAATCCGCGCCTGTGTCAGCCGGCGGATGATTCCAACGCCATTGTCGGGCATCTTCGCACCGAACTCGAGCCGACGCCGGATCAGATGCCGCTTCTGGAAAAGCTCGGCGGCGCGCTCGGCGCGGCCTCCGGCTACCTCGCCAAATCGTGTCCGAATGAGATTCCGGCGCGACCGACTGCGCGCCTGAAGGTCATGGGGTCGCAGGTCGAGGAGCTTGCCATGGCGATCGATATCGTTCGCCAGCCGCTCCAGGATTTTGAGCAATCCTTGAATGACGAACAACGGGCGCGCTTCGCAGTTATGATCTCTCCTCCGGCCATAGCCGAACGCAGCGACCGGTCGGGAAATATCACCCCGGGTTGCGGCGCATCGCCGACAGCGGTCGATTGGTCGGTCGGTCAGATCAGCCAATCCGTTCAGCCAACGGATGCGCAGCGTGACGCAGTGACCGGTCTAAATCAGGCCTTCGGCAAAGCAGCGAGCGATCTCGAGGCGCATTGCCCAACGTCAATGCCGCCGACCGCGCTTTCGCGTTTGGAGACGATCCAGGCTCGCCTCGACGCGACTTGGCGCGCGGAACTGGCCGTTCAGGTGGCGCTGGCGGATTTTGAAACGAAGCTGAGCGACGAGCAAAAAGACCGCTTCGACGCCACGAATTTCGCCGCGCGCTAATCGTTGCTTTGCCGGCTACGCCACGCGATTGTGCGCGTTCCAATTCCGTTCGAGATTGGCGATCAGCGCCGGGCTGAAATGGCAATAAGCCTGCTCGCGCGCGTAAACCGCCATATAGCGGCGAAACGTATCGAGCGGTTCTTGGCTGACGCGAATGGCGCGGCGATTGCCGGCGGCGCTGACGACGCCGGAACTGGTAAAGCCGTCGACCACCTGATCCAGCGCCGTATCCATCGACCCAGGAGGCGCGATCTCATCGCAAATGAGCCGGCCTTCCGGCGTATCGCAATCGAGACGCCGTCCGTAAAGAATCGCCTGACGCGCGATGCGGTCGCCGGTGAAGCGCCACAGACGCAGGTTTGCAGCGCCCGGAATAATCCCTTCCTTGCGCGCCGGCAACGTCATATAGGCATCGCTCGCCGCCAGCACGTAATCCAGCGCCAACAGAAGCTGGCAGCCGCCGCCGATGGCAAAACCTTCGACAACGCCGATCCACGGCTTCTCGGTCGTGCCGCCAAAGACCTCGTCGGGGCTTTTGTCCGGCTGCGCCACGCCGCGGAACAATTTGTTGACGAGCCCCATATCGCGCTTGATGTACCAGACGTAAGAAATCTTGCCGTGATAGAGATGCGTGAGATTGATGCCCGCCGAGAACAAGCGCCGGCCGCGATATTTCGTGTGCTCGACAACATCGCCGCGCAAAATCGCGATGTCGGTTTGCGCATCTTGTGTGGCGACGTCGATTGCAATTTCCAGACCGTCAAGCGTGGTCTCATCTTCGGCATTGAGAAAGCGCGGATTGCACATGATGACGAGCGACGCCTTGCCGCGGCGCTCGAGCGTCGCGCCGTCGAGCGCAAGTTTTCCGGTTTGTGCGAAGCGGCGGGCGTGCTCGTGGGCGTCCGGGTGCGGCAACAGCATGGCGTGACACAGATGCGCGCCGCATGCCGGATGAGCCAACATGTTCGAAAGCAAGAGACCTTGATCGACCTCGGCGCCGTCCTTGTCACGTTGCTGCACGCCGCTATCTTGGCGAAGCTGCGCGTCATCCGGCACCAGGCCCGGCAGCACCGCCGCAGCATCGCGGACCAGATGCTCGACGCGCTTGAACTTGCCGAGATCACCGGTCAGGCGGCGGTAGATCGTTTCGGCGTGGACGGCAAGAAATGTTTCACGCGCCGCGCGATCGCGTTGCAGGATCGCGGCGGCGGCGGCGGCTTGGGCTTCGGAACGTGCCGGCTTCCGGGGCAGCTTTGCGACGAGCTCAGCGCCGATGCACCACTGCCGTGAAAAGCTCTCGGCATCGCGGCCGTAATCACCGTGAAGTGCGCTACCGCTCGCCAGCCATGACGCGACCGTCTCACGCGGCAGGCCGACGCGGCCAAATCCGTCCGTCGGAAAAGCATCTTCAACGACGGTCATGAATCAGCTCCGCGGCCGCTTGTCGATAACGCGCTTGGCTTTACCTTGCGAACGCTCGATCGTACCCGGCGCGACCGCGCGTACCGTCGCGGTGACGCCGACATGCGCCTTGATCAGATGCACCGCGCGGTCCGCCAAAACCATCGTGGCATCGGCCGGCAGTCTATCGCGCGTCTCGACAATCACTTCAAGCTCGTCGAGCCGGTCCGGCCGCGTCACTTCGAGGATATAGTGCGGCGCGAATAATTGCTCGGCGGCGAGCGCAGCCTCGATCTGGGTCGGAAACACGTTCACGCCGCGAATAATGAGCATATCGTCGCTGCGGCCCTTGATGCGCTCGATACGGCGCATGGCACGCCCATTGCTGCCGGGAAGAAGCCGCGTGAGATCGCGCGTGCGGTAGCGGATGACCGGCATCGCCTCCTTGGTCAGCGAGGTGAAGACGAGCTCGCCTTCCTCGCCGTCAGGCAACACGCTGCCGGTATCGGGATCGATGATCTCCGGAATAAAATGATCTTCCCAAATCGTCAACCCGTCTTTGGTCTCGACATATTCCTGGCCGACGCCGGGACCGATCACTTCTGAAAGTCCGTAGAGGTTGACTGCGTCGAGACCCATGCGGCGCTCGATCTCCGCGCGCATCGCTTCGGTCCACGACTCCGCGCCGCACAGCGCGATGCGCAGCGCGGATTTGCGCGCGTCGATGCCCTGGCGGTCGAATTCGTCGGCGATCGCCAGCAGGTAGGACGGCGTCACCGCGATGATGTCCGGCTCGAAATCGCAGATCAGCTGGATCTGCCGCTCGGTGAAACCGCCGCCCACCGGAATGACCGTGCAGCCGAGATATTCGGCACCGTAATGCAGGCCAAGCCCGCCGGTGAACAGGCCATAGCCATAAGCGATGTGCATCTTGTCGCCGGGCTTGCCGCCGGCGGCCCGGATCGAACGCGCAATCAGCATCGCCCACAGCTCGATGTCCCCGCGCGTATAACCCACCACCGTCGGTTTGCCGGTGGTGCCGCTTGATGCATGGACGCGCACGATTTCGCTCATCGGCACCGCGAACATGCCGAAGGGATAATTCTGGCGCAAATCTTCCTTGGTGGTGAAAGGAAACTTGGCGAGATCGTCAAGGCTCGTCACATCGCCAGGCCGGATGCCGGCGGCGGCAAACTTCTCCTGATAATGCGGCACTCGTCCCGCGCGCGCGATTGCTTCCCTAAGCCGATCCAGTTGAAGCGCGCGTAACTCGTCGATGCTTGCCCGCTCAATCGAATCGAACTGATCGAGCGGACGGGCACGCAGCTCGTGCTCCGCCATGACGTCTCCTCCCGCAACTGAGCTTACTCTATGGCGGGTGCAAACAGCCCGCAATCGATCGGACCGCGCTTGGGAGGAATAGGAGGAAAGGTTAGGCGCGAGCGGCTATTTCGCTTTTTGACGCGCCATATTGCAGGACTGCACGCACTTGTTCATGCATATACTTTGGTTGTACTCCACATTGCTGGGAGCGCAGCGGCCCTTCAAGCACACCTCTTCGCAAGACGCTTTGCTTTGGGCGGATGCCGGAAGGAATCCGGCGGCAAGCCCAAGCGCAGCGGCGATCAAGAATGTACGCACCATGATGTCCTCCCTACGTTCCCTGCCCTGCAAGGAAACCTAGCATAAGTGGACGGGCCGTAATCGTCAGCTATCCTTCCTCCGGTTTTGTTTGCGCTCGGCTTCTTCGGCACACGCGATCCAGGCGTCGGCGATCTCCATCAGCACCTTGCGATCTTTTTCGGATGCGCGCTCGGCTAGCCGTCGGCATTCCGCAGCGTAATCGCGAAATCTCGTTGCGTCCTCTTTGGCGTTTCGGCTGACATTCTCTTTTTCGGTTTCCATCTCTTGTTCCGCATGATCCTTGATCCCCACTGTTCCACATTGGAAACCTATGGAACTTAGGCAAAGTTCCTGATCAAATTCATTCGTTTAGGGGAACAAATCCGCCGCCGCTCGTTTCCGTTTCGGTAGGTGCGGAGCGGTGCCGCAAATGGGGAAGGCTCAGCAATACCGGCACTATGCGACAGAGTGCGTCCGCCTAGCGCAACAGGCGCAAGAACCTTCCGAAAAACACACGCTCCTCAGCATGGCGTCGGCTTGGCGCCGCCTCGCCGAACACGCCGAACACGCCGAAAGCATGAGCGTACGTGAGCAAAACGGCGGGTTCGAATAAATCTACCGTGGTTGTTGCTCGCTCGTTCTTCAATTCTCGAAAAATCGATTTTTCGGGCGCGGCAAGCCGAGATTTTCGCGCAACGTCGCGCCTTCGTATTCACGACGGAACAGACCACGCCGCTGCAATTGCGGAACGACACGGTCGACAAAATCGTCAAGGCCGCCCGGCAAATAAGGAAACATCACGGTGAAGCCGTCGGAGCCTTCGGTCCCCAGCCATTCTTCCATTTCGTCGGCAATCGTTTCCGGTGTGCCAACCATGGCAAGCCCGGAATAGCCGCCAAGGCGTTGCGCGAGCTGCCGAACCGTCAGATTCTCGCGTCGAGCGAGCGCGATCGCACGTTCGCGTCCGCTCTTTGAGGCATTGCTCTCCGGTATCTTGTCGGGTAGCGGCGCATCCTGATCGAATTTCGATGCATCGTGGCCAAGCGCGATCGATAGCGACGCGATGGCATTGGCGTAATTGACCAGGCTATCCAACTTCGCGCGCTTGGCCTTCGCCTCTTCCACCGTGTCGCCGACCACGACGAAGCAGGCCGGCAGGATTTTCATATGCTCGCGCGAGCGGCCGAGCTTTTCCATGCGGCCCTTAACGTCGGCATAGAACTGCCGACCGGCCGCAAGATCGCTTTGGGCGGTGAACACCGCTTCTGCGGTTTCCGCGGCGAGCTGGCGGCCGGAATCCGACGCGCCGGCCTGCACGATCACCGGCCAGCCCTGGATCGGCCGTGCGATATTAAGCGGGCCGCGCACCGAAAAATATTTACCTTTGTGATTGAGCACGTGCATTTTCACCGGATCGAAGAAGATGCCGTTCTCGACGTCGCGAATGAACGCATCGTCCGCCCAGCTATCCCAGAGGCCGGTGACCACATCGTAGAATTCGCGCGCGCGGCGATAGCGCTCGCCGTGCTCCATATGCTCCTCCAGGCCGAAATTGAGCGCCGCATCCGGATTGGAGGTGGTGACGATGTTCCAGCCGGCTCGTCCCCCGCTCAAATGATCGAGTGAGGCGAAGCGCCGCGCGACGTGATAAGGCGCGTCGAAAGTGGTCGAGCCGGTCGCGACAAGCCCGATACGCTCGGTCACCTGCGACAAGGCCGACAGCAGCGTGAACGGCTCGAACGAGGTGTTGGTGTGGCTGCGCTTAAGCGCGTCGATCGGCATATTGAGCACGGCCATGTGGTCGGCCATGAAGAAGGCGTCGAACTTCGCCTTCTCCAATTTTTGGATCGACTCCTTGATATGCGCGAGATTGAAATTCATGTCCGGCCAGGCGCCGGGATAGCGCCAAGCGCCGGTATGAATACTCGCCGGCCGCATGAAAGCGCCGAGGCGCAGTTGACGTGCCGCAGCCATGTCTCGCCTCGGTTATTTGCGCTTCGATCGCGATTTGCGGGCGGCATAGCGGGCGTCCCTCGCCGCCTTATTCTCGGCTTGTAATCCGCGTTCGCGCTCTGCGCTCTCAACCTTGGCGCGCTCAGCTTGGATCGCAGCGTCGCGCTTTGCCTCTTCGGCGCGTTCGGCGTCGCGGGCTTTCTTTTCGGCCTTTTCGGCCTCGCGGACAGTCTTGTTGGCCTTGCGGTCGGCGGCACTCGCCGTTCTCTCTGTCAGCCGCTCCGCGAGCCCGGGGTCGGCGGCCTTGGCGCGAAACTTTTCCAGCGCCGCCTTCCTGGCCTTGGCCGCGGCCGCTTGCCGCTCGATGAAATCCGGTTGTTTAAAGCCAGCCATGTATCTCGACCTCGCATGTCCTGCCGTGCATCGGCAGGCTCAATCTCAACCGATGTCCGTCAACGCACGCGCCAGCCCACGACAGTCGCTTCGATGGGATTGCTTGTATCGACGCTGTGCCACGTCCCGCTATTCCATTGGCACAGGAATGGAATGACGTAGGTGCCGACGTGATCCTCGCAAAGAAGCTCAAGAGGCTGGTCTGCCGGCGGCATGCCTTCGTGGGTGAAGGCATCGAGTCGTTCTTGCCGTGTCGCCATGCGGTCTTGATCATCCATGTCGTTAGGAGTTCATGTCGTTAGGAGTTCATGTCGCTAGGAACTCGATGCTCGCGCGTAGCGACGACATTACAAGGTGCTTATATAACGCCGTTAACTGCGGAATCAACCAGCGGGGATCCAATGGCATTCAAGCCAAATTATGGAAGAGATCGAGCTGAGCGAGCGCGGACAGCACGCGCTCAAGCCGAGGAGAAACAAAGAAAGAGGGACGAGAAGGCTGCGCTGCGTAAAGCCGAGCGCACCGAATCCGAGCCTGGACCGGACGACACGCATTCTCCACCAGATGAAAAGCAAAACTGATGATGTGAATGGGCCGCCCGGTTTCCCGAGCGACCCTGACGAAGCATTCACTTTTCTAAGCCGTTGGCGATGCGTTTATCCCCATCTGATCGCTATGGCGCCGTCGATCGAACGCGGGCGGGTGCGAATGGCGTGATCGTCATTACCGGACTCGACGATCCACTTCCCATCCTGCCCGCCCACAATCTTGCCGACATGGTGCGGCCACACGACGACAGCCCCCACCCCGGCTGGTCCGGCTTGTCCCCAGCGCGCCCAGTTGCGCGCTAGGTTGAATGAGGGGCCGGGATCATTGGAAACAAGCTGTCTCATCTCCCACCCGCACCAGGCGGCGGGCCGTCCGCCAACATGGCCGGTATAGGCGCTCGGTCTGGAATAACTCCATGCTTCACCGGCAAATGCTTGCTGTGGCCCAAAGGAGGACTGTCCTTGCGACGAATACCGATGCGCATAATGATGGCTCCTTGCTTCCTGGTGCATGCTATGATGGCGATGGTGCTCCCGCGCTTGTGCGGATTGCGCAAACACGAATGTGGCCGCGACAGCGGCCGAGATCGTCATCAACTTCATTACGATTAGCTCCTAGTTGGTTACGCACTACGACTCTTTGCTTTGCCCTCCAGCTGCAAACGAAAAGCCCCGCCAAACATTGGCGGGGCTATGCAGCCGAAAGGGCCGTGGTCATACCATCAATGGAGCCGTTCACACGGCCCTGTTTTGCATAACTAGGTGTCAGTGAGTGGGACGCGCGCGCCCAATTTTGGCCCCTTTGTCGAACGCCAAAAAAATGCGGCCGGCGCGCCACATATGTTAATTTGTTTGGACCGCTGCGTGTATCTGAGAAAATTACGCCGCAAGCCAGGACTTCAAACCCGACTTCAAACCGGACTTGCAAATCTCGCCGGGTCGCGTCAGCGTGCGCGGCAACAGGAAAAAAACATTGGAGCATTTCCAAAATGTCCACCCCCGCTTCGGCCGCGACCGCCGACGTCATCGTTCAAACTGCCGATCCGCGCAGCCCTCGGCGCGTCCGTCACGAGACACGCCGTCGGGCGCTCACGGTCAAGCAGGTTGAGAAGATCGCTGCGCATATGATTCGCATCACGCTCACTGGCGACCTTGCAGGCTTCACCAGCCTCGGCTTCGACGATCACGTGAAGCTGTTCTTCCCCGACGGCACGAATAACGCGGATGGCGCGCCTAACATGCTAGGGCGCGATTTCACGCCGCGCCGTTACGACCCGGCCAACAACACGCTTGAGATCGACTTCGCCATCCACGACGCCGGACCGGCGACGCGCTGGGCCGTGCAGGCGAAGGCCGGCTCCGAACTGACGCTCGGCGGCCCACGCGGCTCTTTCATTATTCCGACCGCGTATGACTGGCATCTCTTGATCGGCGACGAAACCGCGCTTCCCGCCATTAGCCGGCGGCTCGCCGAACTGCCGTCCAAGACGCGCCTCGTCGTCGTGGGCGAAGTCGAAGGAACGGCCGACGAGTTGGACTTCGCGACTGAAGCGAACGCGACCGTCGTTTGGGCGCATCGCAATGGCGCCGCGGCCGGTGCGAGCGACGCTCTGGCGAAATCGCTGGCAACGCTGAAAATGCCCGCGGGCGATTATTACGCCTGGGTCGCTTGCGAGTCGCTGACCGCCAAGGCGCTTCGCCGGCAGCTCATTGCCGACCACGGCGCCAATCCCAAATGGATGCGCGCCGCCGGCTATTGGCGCCGCGGCGCGGTCGCGGTGCATGACGTGCATGAAGAATGAAAGTCTGGCGCGCTCAGAGCGGACAGTCACGCATGACCAGCTCCAGGCTCGCTTCGTCCAAGGGGTCGCCAAGCTCCTGAAGACGCCGCTCGGCCGCAGCGCCGTCGCATCGCATTTGCGCTAAGAGCTCCAGCATCTGTTCGAGCAGATCGCGCGCTTGCTGCAGGAGTTGGCTGTGACCATTCTGCTCCAGGCTCGCGATCAGCTGTCTTTGCCGGGCGACCTGAACATCTTGGTCGTCGATGAGCCGTTTGGCGAGTTCGGCTGAATGCTTGGCCGCGCTAATAACCTGGTCCATACGCGGACAACGGCGCCGAACGCAGAAAGTTCGATCGCGTTCCGGTGCCTTCCACGGTCGTGAGCCTAGCCACTTGCTTTCTCCCACTTTTGCTTGGCCGTGGACGCCACTAGTTGCAAAGGGTGTAGAGGACGTTTCCCTTTTTATCTTTGAAGATAAGAGAGCATTGCATGCGCTTTAGACCGGCCTTGGCATTCTCATTGCCGAGCGCCGCGGCTTTCTCGTAATCGGCTTTGGCCGCGCTTTCGTCCTTCGGGCCGCCTCTGCCGCTTTCCGCAAATGAGCCCGCCCATTCCAATGCGCCGGGATTGCCTTGCGCGGCCGCTTTTTCAAACAATCCTCGCGCGGCGACATCGTCCTTGGGCCCGCCGATGCCGTTCGCCATCATCAATCCAAGCTGAAATTGCGCCTCCGCCGAATTTGTTTCCGCCGCTCGCGCCAGCATGGCCCGCGCCTTGACCGGATCCATCGGCGGGCCGCCGTTCTCGGAGAGCGCCACGAGATTGATGACGCCGCGGGGATTGCCGGCTTCGGCGGCGCGGTCGAACAGGTCGCGCGCCTGGCCTTCGTCCTTGGCGACGCCTGATCCGGTCGCCAGCAGAATGCCGAGCTCAACCATCGCCGACGTGCTGCCCTTGTCGGCCCCCTTATGATAGGCGCTGATCGCGTCCGGCAATTGTTGATTGGCCGCGTAGGCCCTGCCGAGCTCGTACAGCGCCCGGCGCGATGGCGCTGCCGCAACCCGGGCAGCCGCCGCGACCTTGCAATATTTGATCGCTGTCGTGACATCGGATGGGGCGATCGTGGGAGTGCCCGTGACGTCTGCCGGTTTGTCCGGATCGGCCGGGTCGGCGGCGACCCGGTCGCACAGCGCCAGGTCGGCGGATTGAGCGTGGGCCGCGGAATGAACCGAAACGATGGTCAGCGCCAGCAGTCCAATGCTGAAGCCGTAAGTAATCGATACTGTGCCGGATCGTTTTGCCATGATCCTGCTTTTACCACGGTCCGCCCGGCCATAGCACGGCGTCGAGAGCCCTCCTCCGCAAGAGCGAACTGTCTCTCGATCCCAATTGCGGAGTGACCGTTAAGGGCCAAGAACGTCAGGCGGCACGATTGGCCCGGATTTCCGCCAATGCCACTTTGCCCGCTCGGGTGGCTTCGGACATCGTCACAAAGAACTCAGATTGCTGCACTGGCTTGCTCTTGCCCGCGGCGTAGATCTCCCATCGCCAGGATTTGGGTGGACGCCCTTTGTTCTTGATCGCGAGAGTGTAATCAAAAGGGTTGAAACCTGGGGTCTTTTCCATCCGCGTGCTATCGAGTTTCTGTCTGGTCAACGACAAGTCCGGAAAATGCTCGGCGTAGCATCAACTCGCACTCTTCCGCGCGTTGCCGTGCTACGTCAGAACCCCAATACAACAGAATCTCACGTAAGTCCCGGATGGCGACATCTACCGCGGTCACCAGATCAATCTCACCATCACCGCCGTCGTCCACACGATAGTCGCTCAAACACAGTATTTTGGCGCTCACTCGTCACTCCCGAATCAATCTGCTGGCAGGATGGAGGTCAGCAGTTAACGAGCCGTGCTTCGGCACAGACTATTGAAGCGGCCGCGGCGCGCGGGAAATGACCTATGGCAACACGGCAAGAGCCCGGCGGTGTCTCTTATAGGTCGTCAGCGGACTCTTGCGCCGCCAAAAATCGAGGAGAAAGAATCCACCTCGTCCACGATTGGGCTTCGCTCGCGAAGTGGCTCGGTCGCCAGAGTAATTTTTCGCCGGCCGTTGGCACGGCTATCAGCGGACGACGACGGCGGAGCTTCCCGCGAACGCTCGAATAGGACGGCACCGGCGTTGCCCCCAAATGCAGTCAGATCGTCTTCCTCGCAAGTTGCCGCAATGGCCAAGCCGATCGAAGCAAGGTGGGCGCGGCGGTAGCAGTACACCGCAAGCAAGACCCTTGCTGTCGGTGAGACAGTTGAAATGATTTCGCTCAATCCATGCGCACTGGCGCGATACATCTCGCCCAGCGTTTCATCGGCGACAGGACAACACTCGTCCTCAAGAAGTACGCGCTGTTCAGGCAGCATCGTGAAGCCTCCGAGGCAATTGGTCCCATGCTGACCATTCACCGCAAGGTGTTAACGCGGCATTAACCCAGCGGATTTTTGCGCCATGTCCGCGCACAGAGCTGTTTTGACCCGCGCTGACGGTTTCAGGTTATTCGCGGCGAAAGACCGAGAATCTTAGCCTATCAGCCGCCGATATTCCTTTTCCGGCACGCCGTAGGAAGTTCCCGCCATCTGCCCAATGCCTTTGCGGCTGAGGAGGACGATTTCTGCACGTACTGTCCCTGCTGCTATGGACAGGCTCTCGTACGATATCGTAGCTTTTTCTTACCGTAGCGGGGGCGACGGTTGTCGTATTCGATCAGCGGCCGGAGGCAGAAAACCTCTGCGGTTCAACCCGGCGAAGATTCACCGACGCTTACCAAGAGTAATAGCTTGGCAGCGGCGCGGTGGGATTTGCAAAGCTAACCAGCGCTCCCAATCGGGCGCTCGACTGCCGCCATTTCCTGTAATTGTAGTGCGCGCGTAGTAGGTCACGCTGCTAAAACTTTGTCACTAAAGCCTTGGATGAAGCGAAAGAAGTGGGATAGGAACCCGCTTCGAGCGCATCGCGCATGGTGGCGACAAAGCTCGCTGACTGCGCTAATCCGCTATCCACACCAGAGGACATAATGGCGAAGAAAACTGCCAAAAAGACTGTCAAAAACAAAAAGCCTATCAATGGAACTGCCGCAGGACAACAATGGGAATACGAAACCTACTCGGTATCCTTAGACAACGAGGTACCCGATTTTCATAAAAGACTTGATGACCTTGGGGAAAAGGGTTGGGAATTGGTGGGAGTGCTGCCCAAAGAACATTCCGAGCTTCTCATTTTTAAGAGGCACCGAGGTTGGGGATGACGCCAGCTTGACTCCGTAAACAATTCGCGTGAATCAACGGCGAACCTTTTCGGGTGGCCAAGTAGCGCCCGGGAAAAACCGAGTCACAGAAAAGCCGGGTTAGCTCAGCGGTAGAGCAGCGGTTTTGTAAACCGTTGGTCGGGAGTTCAATTCTCTCACCCGGCACCAATGAAATCAATGACTTACGTCTGATTTTTCCTAGAACATCTTTCCTATTTTACTTGTGGTCAGCATGCAGGTCAGCATCCTGTAAAAGTCGCGCAGAAGGCACGCGCCTAGCGAAGGCCTTTTTACGCAGCGACGCGAGCTCCTAAAGGCTGCAGGAGGGCGTCTAGCAGCGCAGAGCGCAACACAGGACCTTGAAAGGACGACTTTAAGGACGATGGCAAAGGTCTTTAATTGAAAGAGGCCGCCAACTGAAGGCGCGCCTCAGCGCCTTGCTTGTTCGATTCTGGTCAGAATCGACAGCTCCTCTTCCAACTGGTGCGGGCTTTTATTCAGTTTTGGTTTTGTGATCTGATCCACTGCGACAGCAACGGTAATCCTCCCAAATCGCCCAAAGACTACGGCGGCCAAGCCTTTAAGAGGAGGTCCCCGCCGCAAAGTGCTGGGGCGCGGCGGGGCCTGGAGGTTCAGCCCAAGGAAGCGGGCAGCGCCAGAATACACAGGTTGAAACAGACCAAATGCCTTAGTTGTCGGCATCCTGACTAAGCGTCAAGCAAGAGGTCGTGATTAGCACGCCCGGCCTGCCAGAATAGCGGCAGATTGGCGAACTGTTCGTCGCCTAGGCCGACAACCACCCATCCGAGGAAGGCCAATGGTGTGAGCGAGAAGATGGCCAGCGTAAGCGCGAACAGCGCGCAGAAAGCGACTGTTTGCAAGCGTCGTGTCATGCGGCCTCGTCACGCTTCCGGTAGTCGCCAGGCGCTCGCCTTTAGGGCCACGGAGCCGTTCCTCGCAATTTGCGGCGCGCCATACGCTTGTCCTTAGTTGTGAACGACCCCCGTCTCAAAGTCTGTGAAATTCAACTGAGACACTGCCCGAAAATAAATGCAACGGCGTTCTCAGCTTAACCTCGTGCATACGAGTTCGCCGCTAAGCTATTGTTCGGCCGGATTAGTTGAATACCGGCCGTGCTGAGGACAGGGAAGCCCCGGTCTCCCAGGCCGGGGCTTCTATTTTTGAAGTCCGACCGAAACGTCGAGCTCAAAAAACGCCCCGGCACATCGCGCCAGCGGCTTACTAATTTATGCGTTGCCGATCTATTTTTGCCCTATTCGGGCTCTATCGACGAATTGTTCCAGTGTACGTGTTGCGTGCGTCGTTTCAATGCGTGGCAAATACACAATCGAAATTTGCCATCCTGGCGGGGAAAATGCCGGGATCGATAGAGAATTTGGACGCACAAACGACCTGAACGTAGCGCTAAAAGTCTACAGGCACCTGACGGACAGATATCCGGATCGCATTGTGATGCTATGTGAGCGCGGCCGCGTGCTGGCATGCAGCGACCGGCCCGATACGATCGCCGCCCCGACGCGGCCGTGACCAGCCCCCGCGTAGCGCCGGGCAAGCGTGCCTCTCACAGCTTTTCCACCAACTGTGACGACGGTCACAGACTAGCTGAGCGCCGTCATGCAAGCGTCTAGGGGTCGGTGTCCTAGCACTACAAAATGCCGCGGCCACGCGGTGGACAGGGCGCTGATCGGGAGCGTGACATGGTCTATATATCGAGTGTCGCCAATAGGTGGCCTATTCTGCGGATTGCGACCCGCATCGTGCTCGCATTTTGCTGTGCGGCACCATTCGCGTGGATGTTGTCTAATCTGATAGTCCACGGACTACGAACGTTCGTTGATTGAAGGCGGATCACGTCGGCCTGCACGGTTCGGCATCACCGAAGTCAGCACGGCTTTTGTATTCCACTGGTCGTGTAGCATTTCAGTGTTCCAATGCCGCTCATTGGAAACGTTCTGTGGTCGAGCGTTATCATCGCCGCTACTATTAAAATCATAATCAAAGCCGCCAGCGCACCCACACGCAATAAGCTTTGGCTCATACCCCCCCCTATTTCGACCCCTTCACTCCGCTCACCAAACATCGCCGGGCACCCCGACCCCCAGGGGGTGCTCACACATTTGATCGGAAAGTTGAGCGCCGGGCAAGTGCAGGCCGGCCGGCGCCTTCTGTCTTAGTTAATAGTCGACGGCCGCACCGTGCCGCAGCTGGTTTCGTCCGCCAGTATCCCTACCAACCCCGCCGCCGCTTTGATTTTTTGCTGTCCTTCACGTCTCGACAAATCGCGCTTGGCAAGCCTTTTAGATCCGATGCCAACCATGACAGTTGCGTACATCGATGCCTGAAACAAATCGCCGATTGTCCGCAAGAAGCCAACCTCAATACCGGAGAGGTTGTGATTGAACCGGACGCCCTTGCGGCGGCGCGATCGCTTGGCTTCATGCAGCCCGATCAGGATGCTTGACAGATCGAGGCCCATGTTTCCGTGCTTCCCACAGACCTTCCAGAATTGGAGTGCGTATTCACGACCGGTGGCGTAGTCGCGCTGGTAAACGCCCGACGGTTTGACGCACCACCAGCATGAGCCCCGTATCTCTTCTTGCTCATGAATGACAATTTATTTCGATAGGCGTATTTGTTGGTTCGGCGGCGTGATGTGGTGCTGGTCATGACTGCACCGCCTCTCGCGCACTCTGCTTCACCCCAAGTAGGGCGCATTGTGCGATAACGCCCATAAATCCGACGATCGCGCTCCTATTCCTCACGGGATCACGCGCCATGTCGAGAGCGATCCAGCCCAACAAGGGCGAGAAATTCTCCGTGGCCATTGCCTCTAATGCCAGCCACGCATACGCGCTGCCCTGCTCACACTCTTTTTGAAATTCGGCATCGGCTCCTGTAAAATTCGTGGACCAATAACACAGCGGAGGCTCACCGCGTTTTGCACGTTTGCGCTCAGACACAAATGGAAGCTGGCGGATTTTATTTTTGCGGCCCGTCGTAGAAGGCGAACGTCGTCGCTTTAGCTTGATGATGGTTCCCATGACTAATCCTCTCGGTTGTGGATGAACGCCACACGCCAAGGCGGGAAGCCGCGCAGACTCATGATATCTCTGGAATCGGTCATCGACGTTCCCGCAATGGATGTCGGTGGCAAGTGGCCGCTGGGGTTCCCGCCCCAGCGGCTGCGCATTAGAGTTGCGCTGATCCGGGATTCTCGTCAAGGGACTATCTGTCCCTAATCACAGGCGGGCGTCATGACATTAAAACAGGACGACCTTATTGGATGGCTACTGTTTGCCGGCGGTGTCGCCGCTCTAATGGTGGCGCTTTACATTTGGATTTGGTGAGGTTCGGCCATGCCAATGGAATTTGGCGGAGAGGGAAGGGATTCGAACCCTCGATACGGTCGCCCGTATTCCGCATTTGCGCGGAAGCCTTAAGCCACTCAGCCACCTCTCCCTCTCGCCTGTCTGGCATCG
>Ga0182015_10001737_pt1 | contig 27968 bp, 27 predicted proteins | sample 712P3MmetaG_FD_120478 | JGI IMG/M metagenome (GOLD analysis project Ga0182015, IMG submission 120478) | Permafrost microbial communities from Stordalen Mire, Sweden - 712P3M metaG | ecosystem: Environmental > Terrestrial > Soil > Wetlands > Permafrost | place: Sweden: Stordalen | collected... | reverse complement strand
GCAGCCCCACGGGACTTCGCGGAGCGCAGCGCGACAGCTTGGAGGGCGGTTTCTAATTCTGTCCCGCCGTCCTCGCTCAACGCGATTTCATGGTCCCAGCGCGTCGCGGCTCGATCGCGTGCTGCTGCGCCCACGTCGCGTGCGTCGGCGGCTGCGTCACGAACCGTGGCTGCCCTAACACGGTCTTGCGCGCTGTGCTGGCGCCGAGCGCCACTACGGGCGCGAGCATCGCGGCTTGCGTCATGCTCGGTAGGGTCACCGCCGTGTTGCAGGAGGCGATCGCTTTCGGCCTGGTCGTCGTTCGCAGCGGCCTGGTCGTCGTCGGCCGCGGCTTGATCGATGTCGGAGGATGTCTGGTCAGTGTCCGCGACCGTTTGATCCTGATCGGCACGCGTCTGATCTGCGGATAACAACCGCGACATCGCTACGGCGCTTGCTTGCTCGCCGCGGGTCAATCCACTATCAGAACCGAGCGGACGACTGCCCTGCTTTTCGCGGGCCACACGGGCCTCCAGATGGGTCAGTCCGCGGGCTTTCGGCGAGTGCCGGAGCGGACCGCAACGTCCGATCACTTTAGCACCATTTGCCACAATCGTTGGAACAGATATTCCGGCATGACCGGTACACGATGGCGTTCGCCAGGGGCTGGAGCTTTCAAGAATGGATCGGTGCGAAGTGCGGTTTGTTGCTAATCTCGGAGGGTGGTGTCGGCTCGGCTTCGGGCCCATTCGGAGCTTGCCTAACCTAGGAGGGCTGTCGTGACCGACCGCCACGCAAACGGTCGTAATGGAACCGATCGCTCAGGCGAGCTGATGCGCCGAGCAGCTGCCGAGCCCGCGTCAGCTCGCCGGCAAGCGACGGATCAGATCCGAGATCCGGGCACTAAACGCCGTCTCGCAGCGGCGGACGCTCGAGACGCTGCCGCGAACACCCGTGACCTCGCGGCGGTGGCGCGCGACGTCGCCGCGGACCTGCGTGATCGCAGGTGGAAAGCGCGACACACCGCCTCTCTGGACACCGCGCGTCAGCCAACCGATGCCCAGGTGCTCTCCGCGGCCGCCAAGGCGCGGAATGACGCGGTTGCTGACCGCAGAGCTGCCGCTCTGGCTCGTGCCAGCGCAGCACGTGAGCGCGTGCGTGCAGCTGCTGACCGTGAGCAGGCCGCAAGTGATCGCGCACTCGCACAGATGGACCGCGATGCGCTGCTAGCGAAGCTTGCGTCGGCCGAGCCCAACCGCGTAACCGATGGTTGGCGCCAGACGTTCTGGAGAGTGTTTGGACTCTCGGAAAGCCCGATGATGCTGCTCGATCAGGACCGCCGGATCGTGGCCTTAAACCATGCCTTGGTCGAGGCTTTGGGTTACACGCGCGAGCGAATGCTCGGGCTCCGGATCGACTCGTTTTATGACCCGACCGAGTGGGAGTTGCTCGATACGCACTGGAGCGTCTTTCAGCGTCAAGGGAGCTTCAATGGTGACGGAGCGATGCTGCACGCAGATGGTGAGCGCGTGCGGTTGCAATACGCCGCTCATTGGGCGCAGATCGACGGTCACAGCCTCGCCCTGTATGTGGCCCTGCACACCGGCGCGAAACCGACGCGGATCAAGACATTGGCGCTGCAGACGGGCGAGTATCTGTCTCCCCGCGAGCTCGAGGTTCTGGGATGGGTGGCCTTGGGCCGACGGGCGTATGAAATCGCCGCTGAGCTCGGGATTGCCTCGACTACCGTCGAGACCCACGTCCGCAGCGCGATGCGAAAGGTCGGTGCGCGGTCACAGGCACAACTCGTCGCGATCGCGTGCGCTCGCGGCCTTTTGGACCCAGCCGTCAACACTGCAACAACTTAGGGACGCGCGGCGGGCAGTCACGGCTCACCCTTCGATCGGCCGGCACCTTGTCTAACGCGTGGCGCAGTCCGGCTCGATTCTGACTTGCTTTGGCGGCTAGTCGCTGCTTCCGGGCTTCACGGACTGCAGGTTGCGGCGATGGCCCTCGATCGCAGCCGCCAAGCTGCGGGATAGAGCGCGCTCGTCGAGGCCCGTCCGCAGGTAGGTCATGGCCCCAGCCCTCAGCAGTTCGCTCATATCCGCCTGGGCCTCGTCGATTGAGAGGACGACGATGGCGGTATCAGGCGATTGCTTGTGAATCTCACGCGTCGCGTGCATCGCGCCACCACCGGGCATGTTGACTCCGAGGATGACGACGTCCGGGCGCTCCGCCACGACCAAAGCAACCGCCGTCCGCGCATCGACTGCTGCTCCGACGCACTCAAACATCTGGTCCAACTGGGCGGGCAACATTGCTCGCACAAAGGCGTCATCGTCGGCGATGACGAGCCGCGGGCGAGGCGCAATGAATTGTCTGCGCTTATGATCGATTACGAGTTTTGACAACAGGCGCCGCCTTGTTTGCCTCCAGTAAGGCCGTCTCCGTAAGCGCAAACGCCGCCTCGAGTTCAGCGCGCCGCGACCGCATCTCGCCACCGCGGCCTCTCGTTACGGCCACTCTGAGAGCGCGGCCCGCGTGCTCCATACGCGTCGCGCCGATCGCCGCCGCAGAGCCACAAAGGCTATGTGCGAGGCTTCGCACGAGCGCCAGCTCCCCGGCCTCGTCAGCCTTGGCGAGCTGGGCAATGCGCTCTCGGGCACCGGCGACGAAGACCTCTGCGAGGTGGTGGCCCATGGCAGGGTCGGCATGCGAGATGGCCTCAAGTCGGCTCCAGTCGAGCACCGGAGCGACCAGGCCCCTCGCCAACCAGACACGTAGTCGCGACGGGAACGCCGGCATCAGCCCACCAGGAACGCCAGTGAGCGCTCGCTCCAGCGCTGCCTCGAACCCGGCCGCCGTGACGGGCTTTGTCACGCAGTCGTCCATGCCGGCCGCCAGGCAACGTACCCGCTCAATCTTCGAGTTGTCCGCGGAGAGCGCGAAGATCGGTGTGTGGTGCCCGCTACCCTCGTGGCCGCGAATCTGCGTGGTCGCTTTGTAGCCGTCCATCTGTGGCATCTGGCAGTCCATGAGGATCGCGTCGTAGGCGCCGTTTGCGGCCGCTGCGACCGCCTCGTTGCCGTTCTCGACGACCGAGACCCGCCAGCCATCAAGCTCAAGTATGTGACGCGCGAACAGCTGGTTGCTCGCGTCGTCTTCGGCGAGCAACACATGACCGCGGCCGCGCGCGGAGTGCTCAGCTACACGCCCGTACGATCCCGGCGTCGCAGCCGCGACATTCATTAGCAGCGCGCCGATGCTGGCCATCGGCTGCAACCCGCGGCCCGGCGCGTTAGACCGCCGTGGCCATCCGCGAGGCCGCCGTGGCCATCCGCGTGCTCGAGCAGGTCGGCCGTCTTGTCAAAGACCGCGATCGCCGCGCGATGCTGAGCCCTAGGAACGTTCATGCTGACACTATTTTGCGGCGGCACTTTAAGGAAGGTGCCACTAAACCAGAGAGAAACATGTTGAGGGATAACCACAAAGTCCGTATCACGGAATTCAGGGGACCAACTAAGGCGGCGATCGCTAGTCGCCGAAACACCTATTGCGACTCGGGGTCCCCTTGCAAGCGCGTAATGATCGACATGGTCGAGTTCGCGAATCCGAGGCTCGTCGCCACTCTCATGGGCCATAGGACTACCGCACGGAGCATATGCCCGAGATCACGGCCACTGACGACACCGTCCTCGACGGCGAGGTTTTGCTTCAGGTTCTCAGCGACCTGAGGGCCGGCGACCTGACCGTGCGCATGCCGGTCCACTGGACCGGTGTGGCGGGAAAAATCGCAGATAACCTCAACGAAGTAATCGCTTCCAGTCAGAGGTTCTGCACCGAGCTCGAGCGCGTCAGCCGCGTCGTCGGCAAAGACGGCAAGCTGTCCCAGCGCGTTTCGCTCAACGCGGGCGACCATGTCTTTGACACGTGCGTCGAGTCGGTCAACAGCTTGATCGAGGATCTCGTACGCCCGAGCAGCGAGATGCAGCGGGTAATCGGTGCCGTCGCCAGCGGTGACTTGAGCAAGACGGTGTCAGTCGAAGTACACGGCGAGATGCTCGAGTTCAAGAACACGATCAACGGCATGGTCGGACAGCTCAACGGCTTCATCTCCGAGCTCACACGCGTTGCGCGCGAAGTCGGGACGGAAGGAAAGCTCGGACAGGCGGCCGCGCACACGGTGGAGGTCGGCGGTGTGTGGAGGGAGCTGACTGACACGGTCAACGTCATGGCGAGCAACCTCACTGATCAGGTCCGCGACATAGCCGTGGTGACGACGGCGGTCGCCAACGGAGATCTCAGCAAGAAAATCACGGCTGATGTGCGCGGCGAGTTTCTCGAGCTGAAGACGACCGTCAACGAGATGGTTGATCAGCTGAACCGCTTTGCCGGAGAGGTGACGCGCGTCGCGCGCGAAGTCGGCGTCGAGGGCGAGCTGGGCGGTCAGGCGCAGTCCAACGAGGTCGAGGGCGTGTGGAAGGACCTCACCGACGACGTCAACCAGCTCGCCGCGAACCTCACCAACCAGGTCCGCGCGATCGACGAGGTCGCGACCGCAGTGATCAAAGGGGACTTGACGCGTCAGGTGAGCGTGGCGGCAAGCGGCGAGATGGCGGTGCTCAAGGACAACCTCAACGAGATGATCCGCAACCTGCGCGAGACGATGCGCGTCAACACGGAGGAGGACTGGCTGAAGACGAATCTCGAGCGCTTCACGCGCATGCTTCAGGGTCAACGCGACCTCGCAACCGTGTCGAGCATGATTCTGTCCGAGCTCGCGCCCTTAGTCGGCGCGCAGCACGCGGTTCTGTACGTCCTGACGGAGCTGACCGACGGCGGCGAGCCCGTATTGCAATTCCAGGCGGGCTATGGCTACAAGGAGCGCAAGCACCTCGCCAAGTTCTTCCGCCTCGGGGAAGGTTTGGTGGGGCAATGTGCGGTTGAGAAGGAGCGCATCCTTCTGACCGAGGTTCCCGGCGATTACATCCAGGTCAACTCCGGGCTCGGTGAGGCAGCGCCGCTCAACATCATCGTTCTGCCGATTCTCTTCGAGGGCCAGGTGCGCGCCGTGATTGAGCTGGCATCGCTCGCCCCGTTCAGCCGCACCCACCAGTCCTTCCTCGATCAGCTGACGGAAAGTATCGGGCTTGTGCTCAACACCGTCGATGCCACGACGGTTACGGAGAAGCTGCTCGAGCAGGCGCGCTCGCAAGCCCATGAGCTGCAGTCGCGACAGGACCAGCTCGGGGCGTCGAATGCCGAACTCGCCGAGCAGGCAAAGCTACTTGCTGACAAGAATGCCGAGGTCGAGCTCAAATATCTCGAAGTCGAGGAGGCGAGGCGGCTGGTTGAGAAAAAAGCGACCGAGTTGTCGGTCTCCTACAAGTACAAGTCGGAGTTCATCGCCAACATGTCGCATGAGCTACGCACGCCGCTAAACAGCCTGCTCGTGCTAGCGGAGCAGCTTCAGGAGAACGCAGACGGCAACCTAGCGCCACAGCAGGTCGAATACGCCACCGTCATCCGCTCTTCTGCCCTTGACCTGCTCGCGCTGCTCAACGACATTCTGGACGTTGCGAAGGTCGAGTCGCACACCGTGACCCTCGAGTTAGCATCATTTTCGCTCACGGAGTTTCGCGACAGCATCGTGCAGAGCTTCGAGGCGGTTGCCAGCCGACAAGGAGTGGCCTTCGCGGTTGACCTCGACGAGAAGCTGCCCGGAACCATCGTCGTCGACTCGCTTCGCCTGCGCCAGATCATCAAGAACTTGCTCTCCAACGCCTTCAAGTTCACCGCGGAAGGCGAGGTTGACGTAAAGCTCGAGCTGAGCAGCGCAACCTGGGGACCTGATGAACCGCAACTCTCCGCGGCGAAGGCGGTCCTCGCAATCGCCGTCAGAGACACCGGCATCGGAATCGAGCAAGAGCAGCAGAAACTGGTCTTCGAGGCGTTTGCACAGGCCGACGGCACGACAGCGCGGGAATACGGCGGAACCGGGCTTGGACTGTCGATCAGTCGCGACCTGACGCGTCTGATGGGCGGCCAGATCACGCTCGTCAGCGAGGCCGGTGCTGGAAGCACGTTCACGGTCTACCTGCCGCTCGAGACGGCTGATGTGCCCGCCCTAGCCGTGGAGGTTGCGGCGAGCCACGAGCCGGCGCTCGAGCCGCCGAGCAACTGGCAGCGTCCGCAGCTGGGCGACGGGTCCAGCGACGTCGTCGTCGGCGCGAACGGCAAACCAACCGATCACACAGACGGTCCGAGCCAGGGCGAGCGAGCAGCGCTCGAGTCAGTGATTCGGTCAAACCGCTCACGGGACGTGCGCAGCGCCAGGTTTTACGACAGAGCGTCCTCCGGGGCAGTGGCGCTAGTAGTCGACGATGACTTTCGCAATATCTTTGCCTTGACCGCGCTACTCGAACGGTGGAAGCTCGACGTCGTCCCGGCTGAAAGTGGCGCGGAGGCGCTGTCGATCCTCTCGGGGCGCTCCGACATCGACCTGATCCTGATGGACATCATGATGCCCGGCATGGACGGCTACGAGGTCATAGGGGCTGTGCGACGTCTCCCGCAATGGGCCGATGTGCCGATTATCGCGGTGACCGGGAAAGTGGTCGGCAGCGAGCGTGAGCGCTGCATCGAGGCGGGCGCCTCGGACTACATCCCCAAACCGATCGACTCGGCGGAGCTGCTGGACGCCGTCGAGAAGTGGCTTCCCGCCCGCCCGCGTGTTGCAACACCGCCGGCTTAGTGGTGGCGAGCACGTCAGCCGCCGTCGGCACCCACGCTGCAAGCAGCGCGCTCGACGCTGCGATTCTCGTGGTCGACGACGATGCGCCAACGCGCTTGGCGATCCGCTCGATCCTCGAGCCGCTTGGCATTACGATCGTAGAGGCCGAATCGGGATTGGAAGCGCTGCGCGCAGTGACAGCGCGCTCGTTTGCCGTGATCACGATGGACGTCGAGATGCCGGGGATGGACGGCTACGAAACGGCAAAAATGATCCGCCAGCGTCGCGAGTCTGAGCACACGCCGATCATTTTTGCCACGGCATACACGGAAGAAGAAGTCCACATCCCGCGGGCGTATGCGAGCGGAGCCGTGGATTTCATGTTCGCGCCGTTGTCAGCGCACGTGCTACGCGCGAAGGTAGAGTTTTTTGCCGAGCTGTATCGGAAATCGGGCGAGGTCGAGGAGGCGCGCGAAGCAGCCATCGCCGCCTCGCGAGCAAAGTCAGAGTTTGTCGCGAACATGAGCCACGAGATACGCACCCCGCTCAACGGTGTGCTCGGCATGACCATGCTCCTCAGTAACACCGCGCTGGACGCGACCCAGCGCCAGTACGTCGCCGCTCTGGCGACGTCCGGCGAGGCGCTGCTCGCCGTTATCGGCGACGTGCTCGACTTCTCCAAGATCGAATCCGGGAGCCTCGAGCTCGACCCCACCGACTTTGACCTGCGCGAAACGATCCAGGAGGCGTGCCAGATGCTTGCCCCGCGCGCGCATGCAAAAGGCCTCGAAATCAGTCACTGGGTTGAGTCGGACGTGCCCGTCAAAGTTAACGGTGACCGTGATCGGCTGCGTCAGATATTGCTCAATTTGCTATCAAACGCCGTTAAGTTCACCGACTCAGGCGAGGTCTCGGTCCGACTCAACCGCCAAGCTGGTGACCAATATCGCTTCACGATCACAGACACTGGTGTCGGAATTGATAGCGACAAGCTATCCGTGCTCTTCGACGCGTTCGTCCAAGCAGACTCGTCGACAACCCGCGAGTACGGAGGCACCGGGCTCGGGTTGACGATCGCACGCCAGTTGGTCGATCTGATGGGTGGTGAAATCGGCGCCGAACCCCGCGAGGAAGGCGGAAGTGTCTTCTGGTTCACCGCGCGTCTGTCCGAGGTCGCCGCCGTCTCGGAGCCCGCGCATAGCCATCGTGACGTCCGCAATGCACACATCGTGGTGGTGGACGACAACGCCACAACCCGCGCAGAGATCGAGCACTACCTGGACGGCTGGGGCATGGAGTGCGACGCCTTCGCTCGAGTGACCGACGGCGTCGACGCAATGGAACAGGCAGCGCATGCCGGAGCGCCAATAGAGCTGGTGGTGCTCAACGTCAACCTGCCGGACGTCGCGGGCATGGATCTCCTGGCCACGATGCGCAAAGACCCGATGCTTAGCCGGTCGAAAGTCGTGGTCCTGAGCTCGGCCGAGCCCGACGCACTGCCGCTTGCCGTCGACTTTATCGCGGCGGTACTCGTCAAACCGACACGACAATCAGCGCTCTACAACGCGATCGTAGCGGCGCTCCTCGCGCGTCCCGCACTGGGCAAGGAGAAGTCGTTGGTCGAGCCTGAGGGCGAGAGCGATAGCGAGGCCGAGACCGAGACCGAGACCGAGAGCGGGCCGGTCGACCGGGGACTGTTGGTACTCACCGCCGAGGACGATCCGATCAATCGCATTGTTACAAGCCAGCTACTCATAGGGTTGGGCCTGCAAACGGACATCGCGGAAAACGGCCAAGAGGCGATCGACATGGCAGCGCGCACCGATTACGCCGCGATCTTCATGGACTGCCAAATGCCCGTAATCGACGGGTTTGAGGCGACCCGCCAGATCCGCAAGGCCGAGACCGGTCGGCGAGTACCGATCATCGCCGTGACAGCGATGACCATGCCACGCGACCGGCAGCGTTGCCTGGATTGCGGCATGGACGCGTACTTAACCAAGCCGCTTCGGATTGAAGATCTCAGCCTCGCAATCCAGCAGCTCCTGCCCGTCGGGGCCCTCTTGAAGCCAGCGTGACGCCTTCGGGGCGACGCTTATGGCGAGGGGCCGGGCCGCGGCGGCAAGGTTGCTTCCGCCGTCAGACGGGCAGCGCGCTCTGATCGGGGAGCCGGTCTTCTGCTGGCGGCTCTGGCTGTTCCTCCTGGGCCAGCCGGGCGGAGTAGATCGAGGGTGTCCCAAGCAGTCGCGTGACGACCGTGGCGAGGCCGACGGCGAGCAGTAGCGGGACAGTGAGCGTGCCGTTGCTGTGGGTCAGCTCGAGCATCAACACGGTTGCGCAGAGCGGACCTTGCATGGCGGCCGCGAGTAGCGCTCCGCCGCCGATCAGGGCGTAGCTGCCAGTCGGCGAGCCCGGCCAGAGCTCGCTCCAGACGTGACCGAGCAGCGCGCCAAACAGCACGCCCAGCGCGAGCGTCGGGGTGAAGAGGCCGCCGGGTGCGCCGCTACCCAGACAGGCTGCGGTGACGAGCGGCTTGAGGATCAAGAGCACCGCGAGCAGCCCGATTGAGAGCTTGCCGACAAAGGCCAGCTGGGCGAGATCCGTTCCGTTCCCAAGCAGTTGCGGGTATTGGATCGCGAGCGCCCCGAGCGCCGTGAAGATCACGATCGGCGCGAGCACACGCGTCGCGCGGCCGGTCGGGCGGGAGCGGTTGGCATTTGCGATCAGGCGCACCCAGGCGATCGCGACGAGACCGGCGAGCGGGCCGGCCAGCGCGGCCCAGACGATCTGGGCGGCGGAGACGTTGAAGCCAGGCAGCAGGTAGGTCGCGTGCGTGGGCACCACGATCCAGGCGACGCCCGTCGCGATCAGGCTGGTCAGCAGCGCCGGCAGCACGAGCGGCAGCGCAAGGCTGCCGAGCAGGACCTCGAGCGCGAACAGCGCGCCGCCGAGCGGGACGTTGTAGACGGCGGCCATGCCGGCGCCCGCGCCGGCGGCGACGAGCAGCCGGCGCTGGCTCTGGGTGATCGCCTTGCTGTGTTCACAGAGCGTGCTGGCAAACGCCGCACCCGCGAGCTGTGGTGCTGCCTCGCGGCCGAGCGAAGCGCCCATGCCCACGGTGATGATCGAGAGCACGCCGCGCGCGAGGCTCCCCAGCAGCTCGAGGTGTCCCCCGCGCAACCAGATCGCTTCGGAGACCTCGCCGCCGCCCGAACCGCGCAGTCGCCGCAGGAACAGCGCGCCGGTGCCCGCTAGCGCTCCAGCACCGGCCAGCACGAGGAGATCTCGCGTCGGCGAAGCGGCGGTGACGGCGGCGAGGAAGTGACTCGCGGGACGGCGCCAGGCCACCCGCTCGACGAGCTCGAGCAGCGCGGTGAATCCGGCGGCGGCGAGCCCGGTGGCGGCGCCGATCGCAACCACGAGCCCCCAGAAGCCGAGGGTGTAGCCGGCGAGGATGCCCTGCCCGGGGATGTTCGGCTGCGGGGAGGCGAAGCTACGGCGCTTGATCGACAAACCCTAAACGGTCAACCGGCAGCCCGGACGGCCGGATATCGCGTGTTTTCCGGCGCGTTTGCGCCCAGAGTAGAGCTGCGCGCGAGGCGCGCTCAGCTCGTCAGCATCCAGCAGTTATCGGTCCAGTAGAAGTGCGAGCGTGCGTGTCCGGCGAGCAGCGGGTAGGGCGTCGTGATCGACGCGTGGGTGCCGTCGGAGGAGATGGCCGCGCTCCGAAGCGCCGCGATGTCGGCGTGTAGCTGCTTGCGCGAGCCCGACCGCGCGAGGGAGGCCTTGATCGACGCGTCCCAGCGCGCTGCGCAGCTCACACCGTGGCGGGGGTTGTTGAGTGGCGCATTCAGGATTGCGCAGACCGTGGCGCCATCGTCGTGGAGCTCCGCGGTGACGAAGCGCTTGACCTGCGCGCGCAGCCCGGCAACCGTCCCGGTTGCCTCGCCGAGCGCACTGACGGGAAGAGCGAGCCCCACGAGAACAGTGACCGCACCCAAAGCCAGACGGCCTCGCATGGCGGAAACGTTACGCGCGAACGCGGCGGGCGATCAGCCGGCGAAGGAGAAAACGGGCGTGATCTGCTCTTCGAGGCCCGCGTCCAGTACGAGGAGGACCTGGTCGCCGGCCTCGACAATCGTGTCCGGCGTCGGCACGAAGCCACGGCCGGCGCGCAGCACGGAGATCACGAGACTGCCTTCGGGAAGGCGGACGTCGGCGACGCGCAGGCCCGCCGCCGGTGCCCCAGCCTGGACCTCGAGCTCGATGATTTCGAGTCGCTCCTCCTCGAGGGCGAGCAGGTGGACGAGGCCGTAGCGCGGCACCTCGTGCTCGATCAGGCGCAGGATCAGATCCGTCGCCGAGACCACCGGCTGGACCCCGAGGAGCTTGAAATGCTGGAGATTTCGCGGGTTGTTGACGCGTGCGATGACGCGCTCACACTCGTATTTCTCCTTCGCCACCTGGCAGACGAGCATGTTGTCCTCGTCGTCGCCGGTGACCGCGACGACGAGATCGCCGCGCTGGATGCCGGCGCGCTCGAGCACCCACAGCTCCGTTGCATCGCCGTATTGGACGACGTGCTCGAGCTCCTCCTCGACGAACAGGTAGCGACGGCGATCGGCTTCCAGCAGCGTCACTTCGTGGCCCTTGTCGATCAGCTCACGGGAAAGGTTCAGGCCCACTTTGCCAGCGCCGACGATGATCACGTACATTCGTTGAGCCTTGCCTAGGAACCGAGGCCGAGCGCCTGCTCGAACATCTCGATCGCGTGGCGGGTGGGCGAGATCGTGCGCAGCCCCTGCTCGGCATACCAGGCCGCGCGCGCCGGATCCATCACCCGGCAGACGACGTTGCCGACGCCAAAGCGACGCTGGGCAACCTGGGCGACGGTGAGGTTGGTGTTGTCGCCGTCGGTCGAGGCGATGAAGACATCGGCGCGCTGGACGCCGGCCTCGATCAGGGCGTCGACCTCGAGCGCCGTGCCGACCGTGAAGAGGCCGCCGGCGTCCTCCCAGGTCTGACCGTCGATTTCCTCCAGGCGCTCATGCGAGAGCGGGTCCTCGTCGAGGACCGAGACCTCATGCCCCTCGGCGAGCGCGCGCTTGGCAACGGCCGAGCCAACGCGGCCTGCTCCAACTATGAGGACGAACATCGGCGCGGGATGCTACTCGCCGTGGCGCGGCGGCGCCTAGGTGATGAGCGGAATGATCAGGATCGCGACGATGTTCGCGACCTTGATCATCGGGTTGATCGCCGGCCCGGCGGTGTCCTTGAAGGGGTCACCAACGGTGTCGCCGGTGACCGACGCGGCGTGCGCGTCGGACCCCTTGCCACCGTAGGCGCCGTCCTCGATCAGCTTCTTCGCGTTGTCCCAGGCGCCGCCACCGGCGGTCATCAAGACGGCGAAGAAGAAACCGACGACGATCACGCCGATCAACAGGCCGCCGAGCGCCTGGATGTCGATCAGCCCGACCGCGACGGTCATAACGATCGGCAGCAGCGCCGGCAGGATCATCTCGCGCTGTGCGGTGCGTGTGACGATGTCGACGGCTGTGGCGTAGTCGGGCTGCTCGGTTCCCTCCATGATTCCGGGCTTCTCGCGGAACTGACGGCGGACCTCCTCGACGACTGCGCCGCCGGCGCGACCGACAGCCTCGATCGCCATCGACGCGAACAGGCAGACCATCAGGCCGCCGAGAATCAAGCCGATCAGGACCGGGGGCTGGTTGATCGCGAAGACCTCGTGCTTGCCCTTGGCGGCGAGCTCCTGCTGGAAGCCGGCAAAGAGGACGACTGCCGCAAGCACGGCAGAGCCGATCGCATAGCCCTTGGTTACGGCCTTGGTGGTGTTGCCGACCGCGTCGAGCGGGTCGGTGACGTTGCGCACTTCCTCGGGCAGGTCGGCCATCTCGGCAATGCCGCCGGCGTTGTCGGTGATCGGCCCGAAAGCGTCGAGCGCGACGATCAGCCCGGTCAGCGACAGCTGACCCATGACGGCGACGCCGATGCCGTAGATGCCGATCGTGCTGCCGCCGGCGAGCTTCCACGAGCCGAGGATTCCGAGCACCAGCACGAGGGCCGGCAACGCGGTCGCCTGGAGGCCCGAGGCGAAGCCCTGGATGATGTTCGTCGCGTGCCCGGTCAGCGATGCCTTGGAGGTCTTCTTGACCGGCGAGAAGCGCGTCGAGGTGTAGTAGTCGGTGATGACAAAGAGCAGCGCCGTGACGGCGATGCCGATCAGCGCGCAGAGGTAGAGCTTGAACCAGCCGGGAGCATGGCCGCCGGCGTCCAGCGAGATGCCGCGCATCAGCCAGTAGGTCACCGGGGCGAAGGCGGCGGCGGCGATGATTGCCGAGGCGATCAGGCCCTGGTAGAGGGCGCGCTCGACGTTGCCGGCGCGCGAGCGCACGAAGAAGGTGCCGATGATCGAAGCGATGATCGCGACGCCGCCGAGGACCAGCGGGAATAGGGCGACGCGCGTGGTGTCGTGGAAGGTGAGTACGCCTAGCAACATCACCGCGACGGCTGTGACGGCGTAGGTCTCGAAGAGGTCGGCCGCCATACCGGCGCAGTCGCCGACGTTATCGCCGACGTTGTCCGCGATCACCGCGGGGTTGCGCGGGTCGTCCTCGGGGATCCCCGCTTCGACCTTGCCGACGAGATCGGCGCCGACGTCCGCGGCCTTGGTGAAGATGCCGCCGCCGAGCCTTGCGAAGACGGAGATCAGCGAGCCGCCGAAGCCGAGACCGATGAGCGCGGTGACCGCGGTCTTTGGCGTGTCGTGGAAGAGCGCCGTCAGCGCCCCGAAGTAGCCCGAGACGCCGAGCAGCGCCAGGCCGACGACGAGCAGTCCGGTGATCGCGCCACCGCTGAAGGCGACGCGCAGGGCCGAGGGCACGCCACCGCGCGCCGCCTCGGCGACACGCGCGTTGGCGCGCACCGAGACATTCATGCCGATGTAACCCGCGGAGCCCGAAAGGATGCCGCCGATCGCGAAGCCCGACGCAACCGCGATGTTCTGGATGAAGATCAGCCCGATGAACACGACGACGCCGACCGCCGCGATCGTCGTGTACTGGCGGTTGAGGTAGGCGCGCGCGCCCGCTTGGATCGCAGCGGAGATCGTCTGCATGCGCTCGTTGCCCGGCGAAAGCGACAGCAGCGCACGCGCGGTGAGCGCGCCGTAGGCGAGCGCGCAGCCGGCACACACGAGGGCGACCACAACCCCGTGGTGGCTTAGAAAGTTACTCAAGTGGGACTCCTAAAATGGCATTTGCGCACGCGCCGAGCGGGTGCGCCACAACGCGAAACCGGGCAGCCTGCGCGGCCGCCCGGCAACATCGACGCCGGCCAGTCTATAGATAAAGGCGGCATTGCGGTCGGCTCGCGAGCGCTTTATGAACCTGGAACCCAGAGCCGCCCACTTGACTGGGCGGGCCCGGGAGTGCCACCAGCTGGCGGCTGCTCGCCGCCGTCGCCGTCGGCCTCAGAACCGCCCTGTGCGGGCGGGGAGCCGCCTGCGGCCGCGGTTGCGACAAGCTTGGCGTACTCGACCTGGAGCGCCGACACGGCGTCGCGCAGCGGGCCGAGCGTCTGTGCCATTTCGCCGCGCTCGAGCACTGGCAGCAGTCCGCGGACCCCGTCGATCGCGTCGCGCACCTGCGCTAGGTCGCGCTCGTCCTCAGATCCCGGCGCCGTGCCGAGACGGCGTCCGGCGATGTTGATCAACGACACCGCGGTTTGGACGATCACATCGGTGGCGCTGATCTTGCGCAGCTGTTCCTCGAAGGCTGCGCGCAGCTCTTCCTCGCTCGGTTCGGCCGGCGCCCGCTCGTATGGCGCGTGCTCGGATGGCTCGTGGGCGAGCGGCTCCTGCTCGGCCCGCGGCTGCTCGGGCGGCTCCTCTGGCGGTGGTGTGCTCATGCCCTGACCTCCTCGGCGTAGGTCGTGCGCGTTTCGCGCACGGCACTCTCGTATACCTCTTGCATGCTCGCCCCGGCCGCGCTCATCGCCCGCTGGCGTTGGGCGCCGTTGCGCTCGCCAAACGAAGGCTCGATATCGAGCTCGGCGCGCACCGGCGCGGTCCATTCCAGCAGCCGTTCGGCGATCTGCGCGGACGGGTACTCCTCACCGCCGGCGTCGAAGTCGATCATCCGACCGTCGAGCCCGTGACGGATCGCCCGCCACATATTCTCCTCGATCAGCCGTCCCGGTGGGTCGCTGAACGGCACCCCCTCGTCGATGTCGCGCAGCGCTTGCGCGATGCAGGCGACGATCAGCGCGGCCAGCGCGTCGGACTCGGCCGCGCTCGACTGCGCATCGCAGATGCGAACCTCGACGGTGCCAAAGGCGAAGTGTGGGCGCACCGACCACCAGACCTGGGTGTACTCGATGATCGAGCAGGTGCGCAGCAACAGCTCGATGTAGGCGAGGTAGGCCTGCCAGCTGCCGAACGCGTCGGGCACGCCGCAGCGCGGAAAGCTGCGGGTGAAGATCTGCGAGCGCGTCGAGTGCAGGCCGGCAAGGCGGCCGTCGAGGAAAGGTGAATTTGCCGACAGCGCGAGCAGCAGCGGCAGCACCGGACGCAAGCGGTCGCAGACACGGACCGCACGGTCGCCGCCGCGGATGCCGACATGGACATGCAGGCTGAACGTGTTGTTGCGCCAGGCGACGTACTTCAGCCCCTCCTCGACGCGGCGGTAGTGCTCGGTGTCGATGATCGGCTGCTTGCGGTAGTCCGCCCAGGGGTGCGTGCCGGTCGCGGCGAGCGCCGCGCCTTTGGCGGCCGCGAGCGCAAAGAGAGCACGCCGCAGCTCCCGCTGTCGATTTTGGGCGTCGCGCAGGTCGCTGCCGCGGCCGGAGATGATCTCGATCTCCGATGAGATCAGCTCGCCGGTGATCTGTTCATGGAGTTCGGGCTTGCTCACCGCGGCGCTGTCGCGAAGCTCCTCGAAGCGTGGTGCGAGATCGAGTGTCGCCGGATCGAGGATCGCGAATTCCTCCTCGAGGCCTACCGTCAGGTCGCTGGCGGTGGCGAAGAGCTCGGCCGCGCGTTGAAGGTCGATCACGGGTCAGGCGAGATAGAAGTAGAGCGCGTACAGCAGGTCGACGGCAGGGCTCGAGGTGTGCACGGTGACCTCCGGTGGGACGTTGAGCAGCGCCTCGGAGTAGTTGAAGATGATCTTGATCCCGGTCGCGACGAGGTCGTCGGCGAGCCCTTGCGCAGCGGCCGTCGGGACGGCGAGTACGCCGACGACGATCTCCTGCTCATCGACGACGCTCCGCAGCTCGTCGTTGTGGCGCACGGTGTGCTGGCCGATCGATTCGCCGACCTTGCTGCGGTCGCTGTCGAAGATTGCGACCACGCGAAAGCCGTGGTCGGCGAAGATCTCCGAGGAGGCGATCGCGCGACCGAGATGTCCGGCGCCGAACAGCGCGATGTTGTGCTGCCCCGCCGTGCGCAGGATCTTGCGGATCTGCAGCACGAGCGAATCGACGTTGTAGCCGACGCCGCGCTTGCCGAACTTGCCGAAGCCGGACAGGTCGCGGCGAATCTGCGTCGAATTGACGTGCGTGTAGCTCGAGAGCTCCTGCGAGGAGATCGTGTCGCGCCCCATCTTGCGCGCCTGGGTGAGCACCTGGAGGTAGCGCGACAGGCGCGCCGCGATGCCGAGCGGCAGGCGCTCTACCGGCAGGGCATCGGCGTCGTCGGAGTTGGCGAGCTCGCCGAGACTCATCGGCTCGGACTCTAGATCATCGCCAGCGTCAGTCAGGCGCACACGCAGAGCCCGCTCGTCGATTTGCAGCTCGAAAAGCTCCTCGCCGTCGACGACGACGACCGGGATGCGCTCGAGGTAGGCCCGCAGAAGCCGCTCATCGGAGTCGATGTCGCGCTCGTGCAGCTCGAAGGGCACGTCTCGCTGAACGCGCTCGAGAACCGCCCGCGCATCGTCACAAAGACAGCAGCCCGCTCGCCCGTAGAGGACAACCTCCCTCACCGCAACGGACCTTCGCCGGTCGCGTAGACGTCGAGGCCAAGGTAGCTCGGATAGGCCAACGGCTCGATGTCGAACGCCGCGCTCGCGATCATCGCGGCGTTGTCGGTGCACAGTTCGAGCGGCGGCAGGAAAAGCTCGACGCCGAGCCCACCGAGGCGGGCGCGCAAAGCGCCGTTCGCGGCGACGCCGCCGCCGAGCGCGAGGCGGCGCAGGCCGGTTCGCTCGAGCGCCCGCTCGACGCGGAGCGCGAGCGCCTCGACGATCGCCCGCTGGTAGCTCGCCGCGAGGTCGGCACGGACCTCCTGGCGGTCAAGATCGAGCTCGCGCGCCTTGTAGAGCAGCGCTGTCTTGAGGCCGGCAAAGGAGAAGTCCTCGCCCCGTCCGATCGGAAACTCGTAGGCCAGCGGGTCGCCGTCAGCCGCGAGTCGCTCGAGCGCCGCGCCGCCCGGGTATCCGAGACCGAGCATGCGCGCGCCCTTGTCAAAGGCTTCTCCGGCGGCATCGTCGAGCGTGCGCGCGAGCACCTCGGGGGGCGCTCCGCGCTTGCGGACCGCCAGCGCGAGCGTATGTCCACCCGATGCGATCAGCGCAATGAACGGCGGTGCGAACGCCGCGGGGCGCAGATAGGCCGCCGCGACGTGACCAGCGAGGTGATCGACAGGCGCAAAAGGCAGCTCGCGTGCGGCTGCAAGCGCCTTCGCCGTAGCGAACCCGACCAGCAGCGCGCCCACGAGTCCAGGCCCGCGGGTCGCCGCCACGAGCTCGACATCGTCGAGCGAGCACCCGGCACGCGCGAACGCCTCGTCGAGCACGTGGTCGATCAACTCGAGGTGAGCGCGCGCGGCGATCTCCGGCACGACGCCACCGAAGCGCGTGTGTGCCTCCTGCGAGGAGATGACGTTTGCGGCGACAGTTCCGTCGGCGCCGACCAGCGCAGCGCAGGTGTCATCGCAGCTCGTCTCGAGCGCGAGGATCATGGACGGTGCTGAGCCAGCGGATCGGCGCTTGGCACGTCGTCGAGGCGCCCCTCGAGGGTCGCCGGCGTGCGCCACATGATCAGGGCGTCCTCGCCGTTGTCCTGGTAGTAGTGGCGCCGCTGGCCGGCAATGCGAAAGCCGTCGCGTTCGTAGAGTGCTATCGCCTCTTGGTTTGACTGGCGAACCTCGAGCGTGAAGCGTGCCTTTGGATCGTCGGCGCGGCGGTAGAGCTCGGCGAGCAGCGCCGAGGCAATGCCCTGCCGGCGGTACGGCGGGTCGACAGCCACGTTCATGATGTGCCAGTCGAGGTCATAGCGCGAGCACACGGTGTAGCCACACAGCCACCCGTCGCGGATCGCGGCGAGGCACATGCCGCCGGGCTTTGAGAGCTCGAGCACGAACATCGCGAGCGACCATGGCGTTGGGAACGACCGCCTTTCGACGGACATCACCGCTGGCAGGTCGCTGTAGCGGAGCGTGCGAATCTCGAGTGGGATCTGGTCTGTGGTCATGTCAGCGATGCGCGTAGAGCGAGCTCAGCGTCGGGGAGGCGCAGGTAAAGCGGGGCGAGCTGCTCCCCCGTCACCCCTTCGCCGGCGCTGGCGAGCCGGCAGATTGCTGATGCACTTACAAGATGAAGGACTGATCCCTCCGGCGCAACGGATATGCCTGCGTCCGCAAGCCGCGAGCGATTGGCCAGGGCGCCATCCCCGAGCGCAAGCAGCGGCGCGGTGGTGACCGGGAGCTCAAGCTCGCTGAGCTCAGCGGGCACGATGACACGCGGCGCGAGGACCTCCAAGCCGTCGGCGTAGGCGGCGATGAAGAGCTCGCCGCGTCGAGCGTCGAGAATCGTCAGCGCCATGAAGCCACTTGCCGGCTCAGCCAGCGCACGCAGCGTGCCGACACCGGTGAGCGAGGCGTCGTGCGCGCGGGCCAGCCCGCGTGCTGTGGCGATGCCGATACGGAGCCCCGTGTAGCCGCCGGGGCCGAGTCCGACCGCGACCCGTTCGATGTCAGACCACGTAAGGGCGGCCTGATCGAGCAAGCCCGCTGCCAGCGCCAGGACGCACTCGGCGTGGTGCCCACGTGAACCGAGCGGCACGTCATCGCGCGCTTCGTAGATGCCGCCGTCGCTCGTCTGTAGCGCCACGGTGCTCGAGGGCGTTGCCGTGTCAAATCCGAGAGTGATCACCCTCTCACCTCGATCGTCCGTTCGTCCTCGCGACGGTGGCGGATCGCGACGCGCATCCGGGGCTCCCCGAGCGCGGCGCCGGCGCGCTCGGGCCACTCGACAAAAGTGATCCTGCCGGCACCGAGATAGTCGCTCAGGAGCTCGGGTGCCTCGTCCTCGACGCTAGACAGGCGGTAGAGATCAAGGTGCGCCACGACGAGTCCACCATCGGCTCGGTAGCGATGGCCGATCGCGAATGTCGGGCTTGTGACCGCGGCTTCGACGCCCAGCGCGCGGCAAGCGCCGCGCACGAGCGTCGTCTTGCCGGCGCCGAGCTCGCCGGCGACAAAGACGACGTCGCCCTGCTCTAGCTCGCCCGCAAGATCGGCTCCGACGGCCTCGGTCGCGGCCGCACCTGCGGTCTCGAACAGCCGCGCCGGCGCGCTCAGAACAACTCCAGCTGCTCGGTCTCGGCCTTGCCCCGGCCGGCCAGCTCCGGCGCCGGTGGCGCCGGCGCGAGCTTCTCGGCTGTCGGCGCGGTGGGGGGCGCTGGCGGCGGCGGCGCAAGGGCCAGGACCGCTGGCAGGCGCGCGAAGTCCTCGCGCAGCGTCTCCAGCGTGCTCGGCGTGTAGAGGGCCGCGGCGGGGTGAAACAGCGGATAGATGCGCGCGGTGTGCTCGCCGATCGTGCGCACTTCGGGCACTCCATGTACGCGCGTGATCCCCGCCGGATCGCCGCGCAGCAGCTTCGTCGCAAAGTTGCCGAGCGTGCAGATCACCCGCGGCTCGATCAGTTCGACCTGGCGTACAAGATAGGGCCGACAATTCTCGATCTCGCCCGACTGGGGATCGCGATTGCCCGGCGGACGGCACTTGAGGACGTTTGCGATGAACACCTCGGCGCGGCTCAGGCCGATCTCGCCGAGCAGCTGCTCGAGCAGCTTGCCGGCGGCACCGACAAATGGTAGGCCCTGGAGGTCTTCGTTGGCGCCTGGCGCCTCGCCGACAAACATCAACTCGGAGTCGGCGTTACCGGCGCCGAACACCACCGAGGTCCGCGTCGCCGCGAGCTCGGCGCAGCGCGTGCACTGCCGCGCCGCCATCAGCAGCTCCTTCAGCTCCTCGCGTCGTGCGGTGGCACTGGACATACCGCGATCGTATCCCCCTGGCGCACGCCATATCCTGACGACGAGCACTGCCGCGCGCTAGGCTACTTGGTGGTCGCAACCCTGTCGGACGCGGACCTCAAAGCAGCAGCGCTCACCTTAGTCGCGACCGGTATCCCCCGTGGGAACTGGACCGAGCAGAATGAACAGCCACAGCCTCCTTCGCCAGCCTGAGCCGGCAGCGCTTGCCCTCTTGCTGACCCGCGCCGCATGGATATGGGTCGATCCGGCCGCCACCGTCGGCGGTGGCGAATGAGGATCGCGCGGACGATCGCCGGCATCCGCGAGCTGCTCGCAGCCGACCGCGGCTCGGCGACGACGGTCGGGCTGGTGGCGACGATGGGGTCGCTCCACGAGGGGCATCTGTCGCTGATCGAAGCAGCGCGCGCCGAATGCGACATCGTCGTGCTCTCGCTCTTCGTCAACCCGACGCAGTTCGCACCCGAGGAGGACCTCGCGAGCTACCCACGCGACGAGGAACGCGATGCGAAGCTCGCCGAGGAGTCGGGTGTGGATCTGCTGTTCGCGCCGACGGTCGAGGCGATGTATCCGCCGGGGTTTGCGACAAGCGTCGTCGTCGGCGGCGGTCTCAGCGACCGTCTGGAGGGTGCGCACCGCGGCGCGAAGCACTTCGCTGCTGTCGCGACGGTCGTCACCAAGCTCTTGAACATCGTCGGACCAGACGTGGCCTACTTCGGCCAGAAGGATGCCCAGCAAGCGGTTGTCGTCAAGCGCCTTGTGACCGACCTTGCGATCCCGACAAGGATCGTCGTGTGCCCCACCGTGCGCGAGGAGGATGGCCTGGCCCGCTCGAGCCGCAACGCATATCTGACGCCGGCCGATCGGGCGCGGGCGATCGCCCTCTCGCGCGCGCTCCAGCGCACCGCGGCGATGATCGCAAACGGTGAACGTGACGGCGCCGCCGCTGCTGCAGCGGCTCGCAGCGAGCTGGCCGAGCGCGGCATCGACCCGGAGTACTTCGACATCGTCGACCCCGAAACCCTCACCCCGGTCTCCGAGATCGACGCACCGGTGCTCGTAGCGGTTGCTGCACGGGTCGGGCGAGCCCGCCTGATCGACAACGTCATCGCCAAACCAGGCTCAGCGGAAGCGAGCTGAGCGCACGATGGGACCCAGAAGGGGGTACGCGTGTCAACTACACCAAAGGTGAGCGACTCGACCGATCGTCTGGCGATGACGCTGCCGCGCCTCGCAGAGAAGAAACGTCTCGGTGAGCCAATCGTGATGATCACGGCCTACGACTTTCCGAGCGCGCAGATCGTCGAGGAGGCCGGCGTTGACATCGTGCTCGTCGGCGATTCCGCCGCCGAGGTGGTGCTCGGCTACAGCTCCACAGTCGCCGTCAGAGTCGAGGAAATGCTGACGCTCGCCGCCGCGACGCGCCGGGGGCTGCGGACGCCGCTGCTCGTCGCCGACCTGCCGTTCGGCGCCTACGAAGCCTCCGACGAGCAGGCGGTGCTGAGCTCTCAGCGCTTCGTCAAGGAGGCCGGGGCCGACGCGGTGAAACTCGAGGGTGGCGGCCCGGCGCAGGTATCGCGCGTCGGCGCCATCGTCGCGGCCGGGATTCCCGTGATGGGCCACGTCGGCCTGACGCCGCAGAGCTCGATCGCCCTTGGCGGGCGCCGCGCTCAGGGCCGCACGGCAGAGCGGGCGCTGGCTGTTGCGCTCGAGGCACGTGCGCTCGAGGCCGCGGGCTGCTTCGCGATTGTCTTCGAGGCGATCCCGGCGGCGGTCGCGACCGAGCTGACCAGGCTGCTCTCGATCCCCGTGATCGGAATCGGAGCCGGCGCCGGTACCGATGGCCAGGTGCTCGTGCTGCACGACATGCTGGGCATCTATCCGGGTCAGACAAAGCGCCACGCCAAGCGTTACGCCGACCTCCACACCCAGATGCTCGCGGCGGTCAGCGAATACGCCGAGGACGTGCGCCTCGGACGCTTCCCGACGAGCGAGAACACTTTCTCGATCGACCCTGAGGAACTCGAGAAGCTGGTGAACGCCCTCCGCTCACCACGCTTCGAGGACGACTGACGCTCTGCCACGCGCGGCGGTAGCCTCGTGGCGGCCTCCACGGCGCAACCACGGTGATCCCGCTCAGGCCGCGGCGGGCTCTCGGTCCTCGCTGGCTGCCCGCTTACGTGCGACCTTCCCGCTCCGCGGGCGCCGCGCGCGCCGATCACTAAGCAGCGGCGCGAGGAAGCGACCGGTGTGCGACTCGCTGACGTCGGCGACCTGCTCCGGCGTCCCCGCGGCGAGCACCAGACCACCTTCATCGCCGCCTTCGGGTCCAAGGTCGATCAGCCGATCGGCGCACTTGATCACATCGAGGTTGTGCTCGATGACGACGACCGAGTTGCCCGCGTCGACGAGCCGCTGGAGCACATCGAGCAGGCGCTGGACATCGGCGAAATGCAGACCGGTCGTCGGCTCGTCGAGGATGTAGAGCGTCCGCCCGGTCGCGATCTTTGACAGCTCTGTCGCGAGCTTTACGCGCTGGGCCTCACCGCCGGAGAGCGTCGTCGCGGGCTGGCCGAGACGGATGTAGCCGAGGCCAACGTCGTTGAGCGTCGCGAGCCGGCGATGAATCGCCGGAATGTGCTCGAAGAAGGCGAGCGCCTCCGACACCGGCATGTCGAGGACGTCGGCGATCGTCTTGCCCTTGAAGCGAACTTCGAGCGTCTCACGGTTGTAGCGGCGGCCGTGACACTGCTCGCAGGGCACGTAGACATCGGGTAGGAAGTGCATTTCGATGCGGATCTGGCCGTCGCCGCGGCAGACCTCGCAGCGTCCACCCTTGACGTTGAACGAGAACCGTCCCGGCTTGTAGCCGCGCGCCCGGGCCTCGGTCGTCTTCGAGAAGAGGCCGCGGATGACGTCGAAGAGGCCAGTGTAGGTGGCGGCGTTCGAGCGCGGCGTTCGGCCGATCGGCGACTGGTCGACGGCGACGATCTTGTCGAGCTGCTCGATCCCGCGCACCTCGCGATGCGCGCCCGGCCGCTGGCGCGCGCGGTGCAACCGGTTGGCCACCGCCTTCAAGAGCACGTCGTTGACGAGCGTCGATTTACCGGAGCCGGACACGCCGGTGACGCAGGTCAGCACTCCAAGCGGCACGCGCACGTCGATCCCGCGCAGGTTGTGCTCGTGCGCGCCGCGGATGTCGATGTAGCCGCTCGGCGTGCGCCGTCGTGTGGGAACGGGTATCTGCGCCGCGCCGGAGAGGAACTGACCGGTGAGCGACTCGGGTACGAGCTCGATCTCGCGCGCGCTGCCCTGCGCGACGATCCGCCCCCCGTGCTCACCGGCGCCCGGTCCAAGGTCCACGATCTGGTCGGCGGCGCGCATCGTTTGCTCATCGTGCTCGACGACGAGAACCGTGTTGCCGAGGTCGCGCAAGCGCTCGAGCGTGCCGACGAGCTTCGCGTTGTCGCGCTGATGCAGGCCGATCGAAGGCTCGTCGAGCACGTAGAGCACACCCACGAGCGCCGAGCCGATCTGGGTCGCCAAGCGGATTCGCTGCGCCTCGCCACCGGACAGCGTCGCCGCCGCCCGATCCATCGAGAGGTAGCCGATGCCAACGTTCTCGAGGAAGGCCAGCCGCTCCTCGATCTCGCGCAGCACAAGCCGGGCGATGTGGCGCTCGGTCTCGCTCAGCTGGACCGCGGCGAGCCACTCCAGCGCGCCGCGTGCCGACAGCGCGCAAAACTCGTTGATCGGCGTGCCGCCGACGAGCACCGCCAGGGACTCCGGTCGCAGTCGCGCGCCGTTGCACGCCGGGCACGGCCGAACGCTCATGTACTCCTCGATCCGCTCGCGCTGGAAGTCGGAGTCGGTCTCGCGGTAGCGCCGCTCGAGGTTGTGCACGATGCCCTCAAAGCGCGCCGCGTAGGAGCGCTCGCGCCCGTAGCGGTTGCGGTAGCGGACCTCGACGCGCTCGCCATCGGTGCCGTAAAGAAAGATGTCGCGCTGCTTGGCGGTGAGCTTCCGCCACGGTCGCTCGACGTCGATGTCGAAGCGTTCGGCAAGCGCCGCCGTCATCTGCTCGTAGTAGCTCGAGCTGCTGCCGGCCCACGGCGCGAGGGCACCCTGGGCGATCGACAGCTCGGGGTCGGGCACGACGAGCTCCGGGTCAATCTCGAGCTGCGAGCCGAGGCCGGTGCAGCGTTCGCACGCCCCCTGGGGGGCGTTGAACGAGAAGATCCGGGGCTCGAGCTCGGGCATCGAGGTGCCGCACTTCAGGCAGGCGAACTTCTCCGAGAAGGTGAGCGTCTCGCCCACGCCGCCGTCGCTGCCGGCCTCACCCTCGCGCGGCACGATTTGCACGGCGACGATGCCTTCGGCGAGCGCCGCCGCGGTCTCGATCGAGTCAACGAGCCGCTTGCGCACGTCGGGGCGCATGACGAGGCGATCGACGACCACCGCGATGTCGTGCTTTAGCTTGCGGTCGAGTTCGAGGTCCTCCTCGAGGCTCCGCAGCTCGCCGTCGATCAGCACCCTGGCGAAGCCCTCGACGCGCAGCTCTTCGAGCAGCTTGCCGTATTCGCCCTTGCGTCCTCGCACGACCGGGGCGAGCACCATGAAGCGCGTCCCTTCGGCGAGCTCGAGGACCTGGTCGGCGATCTGCTCGAGCGACTGCCCGGTGATCCGCGCCCCGCAGACATGGCAGTGCGGCACGCCGATCCGCGCCCACAGCAGTCGCAGGTAGTCATAGATCTCGGTGACCGTGCCGACCGTCGAGCGCGGATTGCGCGACGTCGTCTTCTGATCGATCGAGATCGCCGGTGACAGCCCCTCGATCGAATCCACATCGGGCTTGTCCATCTGGCCCAGGAACTGCCGCGCATAAGCCGACAGCGACTCGACGTAGCGGCGCTGGCCCTCGGCATAGATAGTGTCGAAGGCGAGCGAGGACTTGCCCGATCCCGAGAGTCCGGTAAGCACGACCAGCGCGTCGCGCGGCAGGGTCAGCGAGACGTTCTTGAGGTTGTGCTCACGCGCCCCGGAGATGACGATCTGGTTCGATGAGGCCACGTCATAACCATTGTACCCATACGAACAGACGTTCGTTAAGCCCGCGGCGCAATGGACAATCGCCCTTGGAGCGCCAGGCGCGACTGCCGTATGGGCCGCTTGCTTAGCCGCTCGTCGAGCGCGGCCGCAGATGGAGCACCAACGTGAGGACTCCGAGCACGATTAGCGCCAACAAGCCGATCAGAAAGACGTACCAGAAGATGTTGCTGACAGTGCCAGGGTGCTTGTTGCTCCCCCCCGTGACGTTTGCGAGCAAGAACAGCACCACGTCAACGCCGAACAGATAGAGCAGGTTTCGGCGGCTGAGAGCCATCCGCGCAACCTACCAGGTTGGTCAACGAACCACGCGAGTTTCTACAGCCACTAACGACTTGCCAGGCCGCAACCGCTGACGCTGGCCCTCCCCCCATCTACGCGGGAAGGCCCTCAGCAGCTGCGAGCAAGCCTCACTTGTGCCGCTTGTAGGCCACCACCCAAGCGATGTCGGCGTTCGGCTCCGTCGCGGTCCACGGCTCGGTGCAGGCCTGGCCCGCCACCGCCTGACAGTCGGTCTGAGACTGCAGCACGATGTTCGATGGCAGCGAGGAGACGTCGGGATTGATCTCGGTTGCCCAGACGTGGCCGTCGATCGTGTACTGGAGCTCACCCTTGCTCCAGATCACGCCCAGGGTGTGCCATTTGGCGGCGTTCGCCGTCACGCTGTCAGGGACGACGACGGGCCCGGTCGTCCCCGTGGCGCCGGTCGGTCCGCTCGGACCGGTCGCGCCCGTGCCCAGGTACTTCAGCATCGCGCCGATCGTCGTCAGGTGATCTGACCCGCCCTCGACGATGAAGTCGGTCTCCGGTGGCGCGATGTCGCTAACCGGCCAGAGCAGTGCCAGAAATGCGACGTCGGCAACGGGCGTCGTCTTGACCCGTACGAGAACTTTGCCGTAGGTCATGGCGAACTTCGTCTTCGCGCCGCCACTCACCTCGTTGTTGAACAGCGGGCAGCTCGTGGCGTCCTTGCAGGCCGCCGGATCGCTGAAGGTCTCGAGCAAGAGCTCACCGCCCCGCACCACAGCGTGCGATCGCGCCCACCATCCGCCCTTGTCGCCGCCCACCACCCCGCTGTACTTGTTCCACTTCGAATCGAGCTCGGTGCCCTTGAAGTTGTCCTTGAAGACCTGCTTCCAGCCGGGCACGTTGCCGACGGGCATCGCGACGCCCGACGGGCCGCGCGACGCCGCATGCTTGGCCTTGGCGGCTACGCTCGCCGTGCCGGCGAGCGTGAACACGGCGACCAGCGCACACGCGCCGAGCAGGGCGAGCAGCGAGCGTCGGGCCCGCATCAGTAAGCCTCAGCGGAGGTCATCGGTCAGCGATCGTAGCGAGTTTTTCATAAAATGCACGCTTTGCAGGGAAAACGTCCTGCCGTGAGGTGCCCGTGGTGCCGTGTCCGGCCAGGCATGCCAGCTGCCCCTCCCATCGCCGGCGTGGCCACAGAAATTCCACCACACATTCCCCGCCCGCGCGCCATATCCTCGATCGACAGCGGACGAACGGTTGGCAGCGCGGCGGCCGATAGCGGCTCTTCCCTACCCGCGCTGCGCCGCAGCCAAAAGACTGCGACATCCGGCCGACGCCGCCAGTAGCGTTCAGCGCGGTCCAAATAGCAGGGAACGAGTCATGGGCGAGCTGCGCATCGACGACGATCCCCCGTCGCGGGGCCCCCACTTCGGGGGACAGGCAGGCGACTCCGCCGAGGAGCTGCTAAGCCGAGCCCTGCTCGATCACGAGGACTCGGCAGCGGTCGCGATGCGCGTCAGCGGCCTCACGCTGTGCCGCCAGCTGACGATCATCTTCCACGGTCGCCGCGACCTCTCCACGATCCACACCTACGTCGCGCTCGGAGGCCACGGCGCCGGTGACGCGCTGCGGCCGAGCGATCTCCTGCGCGTGCCCTGCTACCTCGACCTCGCCGATGCCGCCTCGCGCCACGATGCCGAGCAGCTCTACCGCGAGCAGGCGGGTGTGCTGCGCGAAGCGCTGCGCGCCGCCGACACCGTCCTCGCCGTCTGGTGGGAGCCGCTCGCCGAGCTCGCCGGCGCGCCCGTCCGCGTCGAGCACGCGACGTCTGCCGACGCCGACCTCCGCGCACAGCTGCTGATGCCGGTCGCGTTGCGCGCCTCTGAGCGCGGTGTGATGGTCGCGGCGGTCTGCACCGCCCGCACTCTGGCCCAGGGAGCTCCGCCGCTCGGCATCGCCTGCGTCCAGCAGGACGTCTCCCACGTCTACCCCTTGACCGACGACCCCGAGCGCTGTCTCGAGGACTTCTTCGCGCGCACCGCCGATCACGCCCATCACCTCGCCGAACGCCTCGCCCACCAGGAGGCCTCGGTCGAGCGCTTCCTGGAGCTATCCGGCGAGTAGCGCCCTTGCCGCCTTTTGGTGCGGCGCTGCCAGCTCGCTACGCCGTCGTGCTCAGCTCGCGCATCGCTTTGCGCAGATCGCGCAGCTCGTCGCGCAGCCGCGCGGCATACTCGAAGCGGAGATCCGCGGCGGCCGCCAGCATCTCCTCCTCGAGCTCGACGGCAAGCTTCTCGAGCTCCGGCGGTGCGAGATCGGCGGTGGCCGTCGCGGTGGCGGTGGCGCCGCGACGGCGCCGGCGCGAGGGCGTCTTTGACTCCGAGCTCAGGAACTCGGCGATGTCCGAGACGCCCTTGACGATGCTCGCGGCGGTGATCCCGTGCTCCTCGTTGTAGGCGACCTGGATCGCGCGGCGGCGATCGGTCTCCTCGAGCGCGGCGGTCATCGCGGCGGTCATCCGGTCGGCGTACATGATCACCGTGCCCTCGACGTTGCGCGCGGCACGCCCGATCGTCTGGATCAGCGAGGTCTCACCACGGAG
>Ga0182015_10001736_pt1 | contig 28000 bp, 22 predicted proteins | sample 712P3MmetaG_FD_120478 | JGI IMG/M metagenome (GOLD analysis project Ga0182015, IMG submission 120478) | Permafrost microbial communities from Stordalen Mire, Sweden - 712P3M metaG | ecosystem: Environmental > Terrestrial > Soil > Wetlands > Permafrost | place: Sweden: Stordalen | collected... | reverse complement strand
GCAACCTGCTCGCCTGAGACTCCCCGCATGCCATCACGATGAACACGAGGACGACAACACGTTCACGAAGCGATGTTCAACGATCATGTCGCCTTCGTGCTCATCGAACGTGGCGGCCGACACCACTGCGCGCCGCCGTGGTCCGTTCACTCACCTTTAGCGTTGCGATCTCGCTGTAACCACCCCTTCCCCCGTGGGCGAACACAGGCGGACAGCGACATTGGCGTCGAGCATCGCACCGAAGACCGCCCGGAAGCGCCGCGACGTACGATCATGTTGATGCGCGTGAAGCCGGTGGTCTGTCTGTTGGTCGCAGCCGTGCTCGCCTTCCTGCCATCCTGCTCGACGTCGGCGACCCACGAATCCGATCCCCTGCAACTGGTTGGCACTTGGCGAGTCATAGACACCGGCGAACGCCTTGCGCCGTACGTCTCGATCGGCGACGGTGGATTAGTTGTGTGGGCCTCGTGCGGACAGATGATGGGCGAATGGAGAGCGGATCAGCACGGGAGCTTCGTCGGCGAACTGGACGGTGGCAACTCAGTCTGCTTTGGCACAGGCCTGAATCCGAGGTGGCTGATCAGTACCGTCGCATACCGACCGACCGGCAGCGACGAGCTGCTTCTCAATACGAACGGCCAGGTGGCGGCGCGGCTGGTCCCAGCGAGCGTGCCGCAAGCGCTCCCGAAAGGCCTCGCCCGCAGTTACCTGCACCCTACGATGTCGGCGTCGATCCGAAGGGATTACATCCAGGACAACGGCCCCCTTCAGAGCGCACTGATCCCCGCCACGCCACGCCAGCTCGTGGGACGGTGGGTCCCCTTCGGTGTTCCGCTGGACCATGCGCCGGGGTCCTACCTCACGCTGAGCGCGGACGGCTCATGGACCGGCGGGTGTACCGGCGGAAGGTGGGCCGCCGGTCGGGGCGGCGCGCTGGTCGACGTCTCGCGGCCGAGCGATCTCATGTTCTGCAACGCCGTGGACGTTGAGGTGTGGCTCAACAACACGACGGAGGCAGGGTTCCAGGGCCGGACCCTCGTGCTGGTGGATGCGGCCGGCGACGTGACGGGCCGACTGCGACGAGCATGACCAATCTGCTTGTTCCTCTCTAGTCCCCTTGGCTCCTTCGGTGCCACCGCGCTCCGTCCGATCAAGCCACTCAGTGCCAGAAGCCATGGCACCTTTTCAGCCTCGAGTTCCCAGATCACCCGGAGCCCAGGGTGGTGCGAGCCGCCGAAGCGCCGCGAACACCTCGGAGAAAACTCTGTTGTATAGACGGATGGCCCACGACTCGATATCGATCAAACCCCAACCCTCGTCGCTCGCCGCCTTCGCGATCAGGCGGACGACCCCCCTCTTCTTCCTGAGCGACACTCAGTCGGACCGCGAGCGGCATTCGGCGTGAGGGAGTCAAGAAGCCGAGCATTCGGTAAGCGAACCTTGAACCGAAGCACCCCTGGGGCTGGTTGGACTCGGGCACACACAGCGCCTGACCAGCCGACACCCTCCCATGTGGTATCTGTCGTAGATTCGTAGACGAGACACTTCACCTACCTATCGCTCGACGTAAGCCGGAGAGGGACTTGGCCGACTCACCGCGACGCTGGACCGTGACGCTCACGCCGCTCCGCCTGCTGGTTGTCGCCGCGACGGTCCTGGTCCTGGCTGGAGCCGGGATCGCCACCGCGGTCCTGATAAGCGGGAAGGCAGGCTCTTCACACAAGGCATCCGGCACGACAACGTCGCTCCCGCCGGCGAGTTCGACATCGACCTCTACTACCTCTACACAGCCCCCGGCACCCATCCACGTGACGTCCTATTCTCCCCAGCGCGGCCGGACCGGCGTGAAGGGCACATCTGGGATCAGCGTCACGTTTTCGGCGCCGATCGCTCCGGGGTCGCCGATGCCCTCGCTGACCCCATCCGAGCCCGGCAACTGGACGGTCGGCGGAAGCGGGCATCGCAGCGTCGTCTTCGTTCCCGCCGTGCCGTATCTTCCTCTCACCGAAGTCACGCTTGTCGTTCCCGCTGGGACGAAGGGGATTCGGGCCACGGATGGAGCGCACATGGAGCGCCGTCTGGTCGACAAGTTCCGTATCGCTGACGGCTCGACGAGTCGACTGCAACAGCTTCTCTCCCAGTTGGACTACTCGCCTCTCGCGTTTAAGCCGACGGCTCAACCGATAGCAGCGACCGATGCCACCGCGCAGCGCGCGGCCTTGTTCTTCCCCCCGCGGGGGACGTTCGTATGGCGCAACAGGGGTTGGCCTCACCAGCTCCGCATGCTCTGGAAGGCCGGTGCTTACGGTGTCATGACCAAGGGGCTCGTCATGGAGTTCGAGGCTGACCATGGTCTGTTTACCAATGGAACGACCAGCACGGCGCTGTGGCGCGCGTTGCTCACGGCGTTGGCGAGTCGTGAGGCCAACACCGGCGGGTACAACTACGCTCTCGGCGACCAGCGCCAGCCCGAGTCCCTCACCATCTGGCACGATGGCGCCGTGGTCCTCCACGCCCCTGCCAATACCGGCATCTCGCAGGCACCGACGGTGGACGGGAACTTCCCGGTATTCGGTCGGTTCCGGCACCAGGTCATGCGCGGCACCAACCCGGGTGGGAGCAAGTACGCCGACCCCGTCCAATACGTTGCCTATTTCAACGGCGGGGACGCCGTTCACTACATCCCTCGGTCGAGCTACGGGATACCGCAGAGCCTCGGCTGCATCGAACTCGACCTCGCCGATGCGGCCAAGGCTTGGCCCTATCTGGCTTACGGCACGATCGTCACGGTCATCAACTGAGAGACGCCCTCCTTTGTCGGTCTCGATGCTTCGGGTCGCGCCGGGCCGACCGAGAATGTTCTTGACCGCCAGGTGGCTATCAGTCGATATGTGTCGATCGGCTTGGCTGCCAGCTTGGCTGCCGGAGGGGACACAAGTCAAGTGTCCGAGAGGGTGGTAGCTCGTCTACCAGCAGTTTTGACTGAGCTTCGGTGGCCCGACGGACGGACCGATAGTAGCCACTTCGTTTGCTAGCCTGCTCCCGGTTCGCGGGAGAACGGGGGGCTATCACGATGGCTGGCGGGGGCACGTTCTCAGCACGTCTGCGCAAGATCGGGGCCCTGTTCGCCGTCGGCTGTGCCGGGGTCCCGGCGCTTCTCGCAGCGTCGGTGGCGAACGCTGCTCCCTCAGCAACTGCTGCTCCGCGTTGCGCGACCTGCTCGACTACGAGCTGCTCTGCCGCCGAGAAGGCGAGCAACGCCGGCCGCGAACCGGGGGCCCGGGCCCGGCCCGACCGCCTGCTGTCGCACGCGAGCGCCGCGAACACGGGTGTGCCCGGCTCGGATACGGCGGTCATCTACAGCAACTTCCCGACGCAGGACAAGCACGACATCGCCCAGTGGAAGAAGGTCCTCGAAGGCGAGAACTACAAGGTCACCGAATATCTCTCGACCGGCACAGGTGCGGGAACGGCGACGCTCGCCAACTTCGTTTCCGGCGTCAAGGCAGGCGTTTTCATCATTTCCAGCCACGGCACGGACCTCATGGACGACGGGTTCAACGGACTCCTCGTCAGCGAGTTCACCAGTCCGGCCGCTCTCAACTCAGCATGGAACATCGACGAGAAGAATCGCGCCTATCGCAACGGGGTGCTCAAGAAGCTCAACTTCGTCGACAACCACCGCGGCGTCACCGTTTACAGCCTGTGGATCACGCAGAAGGGCGTGCAGCAGCTCTTCGGAGACAGTAAGGACCGGCCAGCCGACCAGCTTGTCTTCGACGGGTCTTGCTTCTCGAACCACCTTGCGGCGAGCTTCGGCTCGACCGCCTATTTCGGGTACACGCAGCCGGTCACCGATGCCGAGTGCTACCACGACCTCGGCCTGATCCTCGGAAGGCTCGACGGGACACTGGACAGGGCCACCGACCGCGACAGCACGAGTGCCTGGGATGCGGGCGGCTTCACCAACACGGCCACCAACCACCTTGCCTATCACGCCAAACCCGCCACCGACAGCGTCGTGCTCTCTCCGGCTGTGAGCAGCATCGTTTACCCAGATGGCCAGGACTACTCCCTTCCCGGGCCGGCCGGCCCGTTCAAGATCGTGTTCGACGCCGCCATGCACACCGCCGTCCCCCCCTACACCTTCCTGTCGGCGAAGGGGGCGACGATCTCGAACGACGAGTGGACCTCGTCGACCGATCTCACCTTGTTCCTCAAGCAGCCCAGCTGCAGCGACGTGTGTCCTGTGACATTGACGATCGACTCCAGGATCGCCGTCTCGAGCGGGGTGTTCCACAACTGGCTCGACGGCAACCAAGACCCGGCGGGCGGGCCGGCGGGCGAGTACCTGAACGGGGACAACGAGGACATCCCATTTGGCTTCGCGAGCTGGCACCAGCAAACCGCTGCTGCCACCAATCCGCTCTGCACCGGCTTGTACTCGGTCGCGGTCGGGTCGCCGACCGACGCCTGGGCTGTCGGATCGCAGGCCGTCACCAGCTGCCTCCCCTTGGAAACCTTGACCGAGCACTGGGACGGGACGTCCTGGACGGCGGCGCCGAACTATTCGCCGCCCAGCCCCGCTCAGGACCACCTCTTCGGCGTCACCGCTGCTGGTCCGAAGGATTACTGGGCGGTCGGGTTCACCCAGGTTCCTCCCGACTACGGCGGGGATGCTCTGATCGAGCATTCGAGTGGCTCAGGCTGGACCGGGGAGGAGCGCGCATCCGGCTTCGCCGCCGAGCTGTTGTCCGTGTCCGCCGCGAACCCGAATGACGTCTGGGCGGTCGGCTATGGCCAAGCAGCGGAGTTCGACAACACCACGCCAATGGTGATGCACTACGACGGAAAGAGCTGGGCCACCGAGCCAGAGCCGACGGCTGGCGACGACGGTGGGCAAACCGAGCTCCTCAGCGTCGACGCGATCAACAGCACTGACATCTGGGCGGCTGGCTACACCTGGAACGGCTCGAACTCGACGGTTCGAGCGGTGATGCTGCACAGCACCGGTGGTGCCTTCACCAATGTCGCCCTCGGCGGCACGACCTCAAGTACCACATACACCCAGATCGACTCGATCTCGGCCGTATCGTCGGCGGACGTCTGGGCGGTCGGGTATGTCGACGACGAGGTTCCGCTCATCGAGCATTACGACGGGACCACCTGGACCGAAGTGTCGAGCGGCCTTCCCAAAGGCGACATCTTGAATGCGGTGACGGCCACGAGCGTCGACAACGCCTGGGCAGTTGCGACCTCGTACACCACCGAACAACAAGTGCTCATTCACTGGGACGGCACGAAGTGGTCGCGAGTGGTCGCTCCGGCCGTCAAAGCCGCCCTCGTGTACGGCCTGGCGAGCTCGAAGTCCGGTTACGCGGTCGGCGTCGGCGCGGTGGACGGGGACAGCGGGTTCATCGAGGCCTTCACGCCGGCAACCAGCGCAGCCCCGAAGTTCTCCGAGCTTCGACCCTGAGTCGACGCCACCTGTGATCTCGGGCCGCCCTTGTCGACGGCCGCCGGCGCCGGAGCGGCTGCATGAGTGCACGATCCCGACCATGGGAGAGCGCACATCGGCCGCTCTGTTTTACGATTCGGGTGCCGGGCGCAGCTGGGCCCGAGACTGGGGATCCGAAGCAGAAGGTGGGAGCATATGGGTACCAAGGAAAATAAGGACGTAGTTCGCCGGTTCATCGAGGACGTGGTCACCGGACGCGATGTCGATGCGGCAGACGACGTGCTCGCGCCGGGTTACGTCAACGTGGCGTACGAGGGCGTCGACATCGCTGGTGTGAAGGCGATGCACACTGCGTTGAGCATTGCGGGCGTCGAGTTTCGGATCAGCGATCTCGAGCTGGTTGCCGAGGGGGATGCGGTGTCTGCCCGGTTCGACTACGGCCTGACCCTCCCGGACGGGAGCGAGCGGACTTCACGCGTCCTTGCCTACTACCACCTCACCGGCGCCAAGATCGACGTGAACGACGTCATGATGGTGCCCAGAGCTGGACGACGTCCTCGGGCCGCTCATGGCGCCGCCGACACCTGCCTCGTAGGTCGAGGTCTGTATAGTCGTTGCTACGCCCAGAACTCCTCGGCTGCGTACGCATCAGTGTCGAGATGCCACAACTCGACTGCCTTGCCGTCGCGTACATGCCATATGTCAGCACTCTGGCTCTCAATACTCCGGCCATTCGTAGTGGCATGACTCGTGGAGAGGACTACCACATGCTCGTCGCCGCCGACCACACCGTGAATATCAATGCTGAAGGTCCCACCGCTTCGCTCTGCTAGCTCGCCGAAGAGCTCGAATACTTCCTTCTTCGACCTTAGGTCTCCCGCGAAGGGACCGCGCCCTCCATTGTGCCAGACGATGTCATCGGCGAAGAGCTCGCCGACGGTCTTCATGTCCCCCCTGCTGAAGGCCTCGTAGCCGCGGCGGATCAACGGGCGGTGAGTACCTGTTCTCGGCCGGAGCACTCGAGAACGTCGGGAGCTACGACAACGCCGAGACGAACTACCTCATCTTTGCCAGCGAGCGCTCCGGCAATTTGGGCGTCCTCTACCGCTATGAGGCGTACGTGGCCAGGCAGCTCCCTGTCCTGTGGCAGCCGAGCATCGGCGGCGGCGCCTTCGAGGTCTCGAAGGGCCTCGCCGGCGCCGGCAAGCTCAGCCCCTTGACGACCATCACGCCCGAGTACTGGTACTGGACCACAGCGGGTCATTCGTAGGCGACGCCGCCACCGCCGCGGTCCGCGGTTTGGAGGTCGGTGACATTCCACCGAGCCGATCATCCCTGACGTCTCTTCTCGGTGGGGCGAGGTGGATCAGCCGCTGCAGGTCTGCGGGTCGGGGTCTTCATGGTCGACCCGCGTGATCTTGACCTGGTTGCTCCAGAGTTGCAGCCGAGGAGGGCGGGAGCGCTCGCTTCATGGACCTTGGCTGGACTTCTGCGACCAACGGATCAACAAACACCGCAGCGCCCGAGACCTCGTTCGTCCCCTTCACGCGCTCGGCTACCAGGTCAGCCTCAGCCCATGCTCGAGCCCGAAGCAGACGCCAGCGCCTGTCGAAACCGGTGAGCCGGCCTTCGCGGGTCGGGTCGGCGGCCAGGCATCTCCTTTGCACCCGCCTCTGTCGCCCGCCTCAACAACCGTTTGTTGGCTTTCCTGTTGGCTCTTGAGGAGTCAACTCAGGTAGAAACAGGCGCTGACCAGGCTTTTGAGTGGAGGCGAAGGGACTCGAACCCTCGGACCTCCTGACTGCCAGGTGTCCTCGGGGCGTCGAAGGGCGTCGATCCAAGTCTGTGACCTGGGGCTTTGGTTGGTGGTTGTCGGCCGGTGTCGGCTCATGTCGAGTTCCCTTGGCTGCCAACATGGCTGCCAAACGGTCCAAGTTCACGAACACGCACGCGAATCAAAGGCTCGCTGGCTAGCCTCCCGCCTATCCGCCGATCATCTCAACGTTGACGTCGAGTGCTCGGTATACGAGCAGCGCTCGCCGATCACGTGTGAGCAGGGTCAGACCGCTCTCAGCGGCCGCTGCGCCAACGAGCGCGTCGTACACGGACCCACCGGCGATCCCGAGAGCAGCAAGTCTCGGCAGGAGCGCTTGGGCTGCGGATGCCGACAAGTAGCTGTTCTCCGCGAAATTGACTCTCATCAACCTGACGACCGCATCTGGTGATCGTCGAGCCGGCGGTGGCAGGCGGGTTAGAACTGAAAATGTCTCGAATGCGGCATGCCCCGCCAGCCCAACGCCACGGCGGCCAACGGCGCGCAGCGTTGAGCTGTGATGCTCGTGATCTTCGACGACCATGGCGACAGCCACGCTGGTGTCTGCAAGAACGTCGACACTCCTACTTCTGGTCGGCATCTCTCAGCTCGAGCACCAGGTCGTCTGTAAGGAGGAAGCCAGACGATGGGATGACCAGCCGACCGTCTCGCTCCACGAGAGATTCCCCCGAAACGGGTTCGACGCGGACGGCGGCGCCGTCGGCAGTGATCTCGACTTCGCCAGGTGCGAGACCCAAACGGTCTCGCAGCGCCTTCGGAATGACCACCCTCCCTGCCTTGTCGATGGTTGCCCTCATACCAGAACACTACCAGGAGAATGGTAGGATGGCGCACCAGTCGTTCCTTCCACTCAGATACCAGCCAGCCGTTTCGGAGGCTTCCTGGGCCACCTGGGGGCGAGCGACGCCCCTTTCCGGCTCGGCTCACTGATAGCAGGTCGACGCGTCGGCCCGGCGGTCAGCGGGTCGGGCTGCGCTGCTGGACAACTCTTGCAGACGCTGCCTCAGGATCCGGTCGAAAGAGCTGTGCGGGCTTGTCTCCAAGCGCTTTCTCGGGTCCAGGCGCTCATCGTCACCAGGCTGGGAACTGCATGGCCAGTGGGAGATCTCACCGAGACTCCGGGTGTCCAGTTTGACGAAGGCGCGATTCTCTCCTGGTACGGCGATCAGGCTGCGCCGGCGCTCAGCTTTGATCCCATTCCCTTCGATCCGGAGCCGCACGAGCTCGATCATGCGAACAACACAGAGGGCGCTTAGTGCACCTCGATCATCGACGACGCCGATGCGTTCCTCGTGGTGCACGGCGAGAAATGGTGGAAAAGACTCGTCGGACAAGACGCGCCAGGTGCCCACGGCAGGAACAGTGCATGAACGACGAGCCGTCGAAGCAGCGGGTCCCGCACGTGTCGAGCTGGCCGGCGCTCACGAGGACGGTCGGCGTGGTTGTTGAGTCCGACAGCCCTCAGCCCGCTCGTTCTTCGATGGATCATGCGTGATCGGCGTGATACCGATAGTCGCAAGCCCTTGCGGAGATCGTCACAAGGCCATCGCAGCAGGGGCTATCGAACGATGACAGCAAGTCGTTGCGATCACCGACCAGCCGAGCGGCGCAGACGATACATTCGAAGCCTCCCAAAGTCCTTGGCCGCGGGCATATGACCGACATAGTCGCAAACAAGCCCTTCGGCGCGCCCAAGCACGAGGGCGGCCGCGAAATGCTCGGTGACATAGACCGCGCCGGGGGGTGTCACCGGTTCGACGCGCGCTGTGCGACTCACATGCGAGCCCATGAAGGTCATCTCGTCGAGAACCGGGTCCCACATCGGCAGCACCGGGCCGAAATGTGCCCCCAGGCGGAGCGCAAGGTGCGCGGGCAGTCCCGCAGACGCGAGATCGACGTCGCCCATGGCCTCCTGGAGCTCGAGGGCGCAGGCGGCGGCCTCGCCTACCCCGGTCAGTACCACATAGAGTGCGTCGCCCCAGGTGTTGCGGTATTCGATCGACGACTGGTGACGGTCCAACACCCGAGCAATCGCGCCCAGTACCTCGGTGACAAAGCTTGCCAGTTCATCGTCTATGAGCTTCGAGAAACCACGGATGTCCGCAAAGAGCAGCGCTCGCAAGATACGCGAGCGCGGTGCACTCCTCGACTTCCAGTCGGGATCCGGAGCATCGCTCGGCGAACCATGGTCGGCTTCATGAGCCTGAGCATCACTCGGCGCGACGACCGTGACGGCGCCTCCCGCGCGTTGCCACGTCGCCACCTCGATCGCGGTGCCGGCCTCGCCCCGTGCCGGTCGCCCGTCCCAGACCGCCAGCAGCCTCGCGTCAGCGTCGACGTATCTCGCCCTCAGCAGCGCGAGGCCCATGGAAAGCTCCGCCCCGTACCGGTACAGGACGTCGTCAGCACGACAGGCGTCGTCGGTCGCGTAGTGGACCGCCGCCGCCGCCGCCAGGCAGCGATGGAACCGCTGCACCCACTCGTCGCCGGCCGGCGCAACCGAGCTTCGGATGAACTCCTCGAGTGCAAAGGGCAGGACGACGTGCAGCTCGCACCCGCTCGCCAACAGCGCCTCCGCCCATAAGATGTCGGCCCCGCTCGCGAGCGCACCATAGGCGACGCCGACGGGTCGCTGCTCGAGCTCGAGGGCGATCTTTCGGGCGACACAGGGCACCTGTTGCGCCAACAGGCCCGCGTTGTGCTGGCGAGGATCGATTCGATGGCCGCAGAAATGTGCCACCTCCGGGCCCGCCAGGATGTCGAGCAGGCCATCGTCTGCTCCGGTCAGGCGACAGATCAAGCGAAGCTGGCGGCGCGTACTGAAGTGGGCGCCATGGTCGTCGCTGTCGGTCCACAGAGCCAACGCGAGCGCTTCTCGAGCGCGATCCTCGTTTCCGAGCAGCAGGTGCGCCTCGGCCTCGGTAGCCGCTGTGTAGTACGAGCTGTCGTCCGCCCTCTCGAGCACGGACAGCACCTTGGTTGCTAGCAACCGGGACCGCTCGGGGTCGCCAGCGAGGAGCGCGAGCGTGGCGGCGTTCACCGCCGGGTAGTAGCCGCCGGTGCGCGCATAGATCGCGCCATAGCTCTCGGCTGCCCGCTCGGCATGACGACGCTGGGTCTCACCCTCGCTGGAAAGCGCGATGTCCTTTTCGATCCGCGCGCCAAGGGCTGCGATCTCCTCGTTGTCGACGGCCTCAAGCCCGAGCTCGGCGAAACGTCGGGCTGCCTCGTTCGTCGAACCGGCGCGGGCCAAGGCGAGCACGGCACGGTGCTTCAGCCAGAGATCGTCCGGATACAGCTCGAGTCCCCGGTTGGCAAGGTCGGACTCCGCCAGGAACTCCCCGCGGCGCTCTTCCCGCCGGACAGCCTCAAGCCACTCGGTCGCCGTCGACGGCTCCGGGACCGTCATGCCTTCCGGACCCTTCACGAATGCCACAGGCCGATCCATAGCGTCGTCTTACTGCTTTGCGGCTTGCTCGAGTGGTGTGAGTTGGGTGACGACCCGGTCTTTCGCCATTTTGATCAGCAGGCTGGGATCTCCACAAGCCGGGCACTCTGCCCAGATCTTGACGGTCCCAGCGCTGTCGCCGGTGGCAAAGTCGCCTCCGCCGGTATCGAAGGCGGGTGCGATGAGAAGCGGCGCCGCGTTCTCGTCGACTCTTTGTAGTTGTCCCCGAAGCGGGCCGTCCGCCCCCCAGATTTGGGCCGACTCGTCGAGAAGAGTGGTAACGAGGTAGCGCCCGTCGGGGCTGTAGGCCATGGATGTCACACCACTCGAGGCGGTAGGGAGCGAGAACTCTCTTTTGCCCGTATGAGGGTTGAAGATGACTACGGCGCCGCTCGAATTCGACACCGCAAGCTGTGTGCCCGCAGAGTTGAACGCGACGCCCGAGGGTGCTCCTTGAACCTGGAAGGAAGAAACGGGGGTCCCCACGGGCTCTCCGAGGAACTCTCCGCTCAAGCGGAACACCGCAACGTCAACACAGACCGTCGCCCAGGCGACAAGGGAGTCGTTCGACGAGAACGCGGGAGCTCCGTCCATTCCGCACTGCTCGGCTCCCTGCACGTTGAGCGCGACGGCCAGTCCGGTCTTCAGCGACACGACCTCGAGGGCGTCGGAGGCGACGGCGATCTCATGATCGTCGTGGCTCCAGGCCATGGCTTCGGCACCTGCGACCGGGTAGATCCCGTCGCTTGACTTTGTGTGGAGAAGCAGCCCCGTTTTCACGCTGTAGACGCGGACGAGACCTGACGGGCACAGCTTGCCCGCGGGACATGGCGGCTCCCTGTTCGCGAAGTCGGCGACGTATCGACCGTCCGGGCTGACGCTCACCACGTCGTAAGAAGAGCTACCGGGAATCAGGAAATGACTGAGCGGGATTACCTTCAGAACCGACATCTTCCAGGCCGTGACCTCTATCTGCTGACCCTCCAGTGATGCGACCACGACGCCGTTCGAGGACAAGCCGACGCTTTTGATGCTGCCGGCGAGGTAGAGGTCGTCGACCTCTGGGCCGCCGGCCCGCCAGACGCGGACTGTCCCATCGGAGGAGGCGGTGGCGACCTCCGTTCCGTCCGGACTGAACGCGATCGAGTTGATCGCCGCGGTCTGTCCCAGTAGCGGCACGATCTCGCGCCTTGTCGGAATCGACCAGATCGCAGCGGAGCCGTTCGTCTCTGCCACGGCGAGCCGATTGCCGTCGGGGCTGAAGGCGAGGGCGGAGTACTGCACGTCGGACGTCGTGGTGAGTACGAACTCCTCCTTCCAGGTCCGAGTGCTCCAGATCTCGACGCTGCCGTTGCTCGAGTCGGTGTTGAACGCGACTGCGAGCAACGGAAGACTCGGGTCCGGGCTCGTCGCGACGAAGCTCGGAAAGCCGATCAGGCTCGGCGGACCGGTGTCCAGCGTACGAACAAGCTTTCCCGTGGCCGTGTCGAACACTGCGGTCGCTCCGCCGGTGCCCGAGCCTGCAATCACAAATCGGCCGTCGGGTGTGAAGGCAAGCGAGCTGTTGTTGGACGCGTACCCGTACTCGACGCTCTGGGGGTTGGTCTCCCCAAGCGGGATCTCCTTCCCGCTGCCGACATCGAAAAGATCGCTTTGGTTGCCGAGGCCATCGGCTGCGGCACCGAGCATCGTCCCGCTCGGGTTGAACGTGACAGAGCCCGGGGTATTGCCGGAGAGCAGCACCTTCTCGACAGCGCCGGTGTCGGGGTTGAGGAGGCTGACCCCGAACAGGGTCCCAAGCGCGAGAACGGTGCCGTTTGCGTTGTACGAGAGGCCGGTCCCGCTGGAGATGGTCGACAACTCACGGATAAGCCTTCCGGTCTTGGCGTTAGCGATAAGGATCCCTCGTGTGCAGGCATTCTCAGCGATCTCCTGAGTCCCTGGACGGAACGCGGCCGCCGGGGTCGGGCCGTTGCACAAGGTCGGAGAATCGACCGTCGGCAGGGACAAGAGGAGCGGTGACGTGTCGAGCGCTTCGCGAAGCGCCAACATCGTCTGGGCCGTGGCCTGTTCCTTGACCGCCCGCATCGCCAGGATCACCGATGCCTCGGGGTCGACGGTGAGCTCGTTCTCGCTCTCGACTGCGAGTGCCTGCGCGCTCGACGCTACCTGCGCGTGAACTGCCTGGCCACGTGAGATTAAGGCGAACACGAGCAGGCCAATGGCGATGAGCGCCACGCCGAGACTGGCCGAGACGAGCATCCGGCTGCGGCGCGCGGCCGCCTGGCGGCCCGCGAGCAGGTACTCGCGCTGCACTGTCGTCGGCGCCGGATCAGACTGCTCGGTCGTGCCCGCAAGCCAGGCCTCGGCGGCCCTCAGCTCGCTTCCGCGAGGCAGCAGACTCTTGTCCCCCTGCTCCTTGTCCCACTCGATCGCCTTGGTGAGCCAACGCGTGTGGCTTCGGCGATACTCGAGATCGGTGTCAAGCGCGCTCAGGACCCGCGCGAGGGAACTGTCGAACTCGGTCTCCTGCTCGAAGGGTATCCAGCTCCGCTCACGGATCGCCTCGGGAAGCTGCTCGTCGGGAACCGGGTCCCGCAGGACGGGAACGAGGCGCTTGTTCAACGAGTGCGCGTAGTCGACCTCCTGTTCGCAAAAACGCGATTCGACCGAGGCCGGGGAAATTACGAACAGGAAGGCGTCCGCAGACTCGATGGCAGAACGGATGGCGATCGGGAACACCTCGGTGTCCTCGATTCCGGAGGTGTCGATCCACACCTGTTTCCCGCTGGACTCGATCGCCTCCGCCAGACGCGTGACGAAGGGGGAGTCCTGGCGCGAGTACGATACAAAGACGTCCGCCATGTTCTACCGTCCAGTGCTCTGCTGCGATTTAGCGGCCGACCATGCGATCTTAGGGCTTAACTACGACGGGTGAAGGCGTAACTGGCGTCCGGGCCGAGACGGGCAGAATAGAAACCGCCGCTCTAAGCAACTGCAGGTCATCTGGCAGCCGCAGCACCTGAGTCATCTTGGCGTCGGATGAGCTCGCCTTTCGCCAGAGGTTCCGCCCGTCTCGCCCGCGCCGCCCGGCTGCCAACTAGCATCTCGAAAGAGCAGAGGGGTGGCTCGGCGCGGGGTGGAGGTCAGCCGTGGGGCGACCCAGGAGCAAGTCCAGGCTCGGGGGCATCTGCGCGGTCAGCGTCGCCGCTCTCCTGCTCGCCGGCTGCCAATCAAACTCTGCCAGCGGGCTAAGCAGGCCCAAGGTGCATTTCTACAGGGGCGGCACCGCGGTCTGGGCGAAGACGTACATACCGAACTGGATATTCCCCTTCGTCGCCGCTAACTACTACTCCTCCAGCAACACCCTTCACTTCCAGTCCCTCATGTACCGCCCACTGTACTGGTTCGGCCAGAACGGGAGTCCGTCCTCGACCTTTAACGAGCAGCTGTCGCTGGCCCACGCGCCGACCACATCGAACGCAGACAAGACGGTAGTGATCAGGCTCAAGGGTTGGAAGTTCTCCAACGGGCAGCGCGTGGACGCCCAGAGCGTCATCTTCTGGATGAACATGCTGATGGCTGAGGCGAGCGAGTGGGGCGACAGCACACCGGGCGAGTTCCCATACAACGTCGCGAGTTATTCGGCACCAGACGGTCCCCGGGGCGACCTCGTGACGATCACCTTCGACGAGCGATATTCCTCCACTTGGCTCCTCTATAACGAGCTTTCCCAGATCACGCCCAGGCCCGAGGCCTGGGACATCACCTCACTTGACGGCGCGCCCGGATCGGGGAGATGCGGTGTGGCCGCCACTGGAGCGATGAACGGTTTGGCGACGGCGGCCGCCTGCAACCGGGTGTGGACCTTTGACACCGACGACGACGAAACCTCGATGAGCCCGCACATGAGCGGCGACCTCGACACCTATGGCTCAAATCCTCTGTGGCAGGTCGTCGACGGGCCGTGGCGACTGTCGAGCTACGACGTCTCGGGCGGTCAAATCACCTTCGTGCCGAATGCTCGCTACTCCGGGCCGCAGCGGCCGATCCTTTCCATGTTCGTCGAGCGCTTCTACCCGTCGGATGCCGCCATCCTCGCAGCCCTCGAGCGTGGCGGCCAAGGTGCGCCCGACGTAGCCGGGATCTCTCCTGATGACCTTCCGGTGAACAACGGTCCACCCGGAAGCACGGGCGCCAACAGGCCGCAGTTGGCCAGCAGGTTCAACCTTGATCTCTCATACAACTTTGCAATCACCTACGCCCCCGAGAACCGCAACTCGACGAGCGGCGACGGAGCGCCGGAAGTGCTCTTCAGCCAGTTGTACATCCGTCAGGCCCTCCAGCTGCTCGTCAACCAGCCGGAGCTCATCAAAACCGCTGCCCGGGGCTATGGCGTCCCGGTTTACGGGCCGATTCCTCTCTTCCCGAAGACTCCGTTCCTCTCCAAGTATGAGACAGCGAACCCGTATCCTTACGATCCTTCGAAAGCCGTGCGGATCTTGAGAGACCACGGGTGGAAGATCCACCCGGAGGGAGCAGATGTCTGCCTAAGACCCGGGACCGCTCCGGGCGACTGCGGCAAGGGCATTCGGCGAGACACCAAACTCAGCCTCAGCTTTCTATATCCGAATAACAACGGCGCCTGGTTCATACAGCTCGTCGTCGCCGAGAGCTCGGCATGGGCAAAGGCGGGCATCCAGGTTGCCCTCCAGGGAGAGCAATACTCCTCCGCCCTAGCTGCGGCCACCGGGCCGTGCGATCCTAAATCTGTCGGCAGTTGCGATTGGGAGATCGCTACCGCGGCCGGATGGGCTTACGCACCCGACTACCTGCCGACCGGCGAGTACCTCTTCTCAGGCGGCGCCAGCATTAACGCGGGTAGCTACAACGACCCGACGGCTAACCGCCTGATCGCCAAGACGCTGACCTCGAGCGACCTCGGTGACATGTTCGACTACGAGAACTACTTGGCTCAGCAGCTGCCGGTCGTCTGGCAGCGAGATAATGACGTAAACACCTTCGAGGTCTCGAAGGGACTTGGCGGCGCGTCGAGCTTCAACGGCTACGGCGCGCTCACACCCGAATACTGGTATTGGAAGACCCCAAGCCGCTCCTGAGTCGTCGAGCAGCAAGACTGCGCCGTTTGCCGCCCTTCGACTACGGCACCCCCCACTTCGCAACGATGGCCCGAACCGGGCGAACGCTCAAACAGGCCCTTCGCGGGCAAAACTCCACGCCGCGTCGGAGGAGCTGATCTGTGGCTCCCAGCCGCGTGACCAGGACTCTGGCGGTCTTCAGCGATGATGACGCCGTCTTGTGAAAGACCCGTCTCTTGTTGAGCTGCATCCGGTTATTCAGGATTCAAGGTCCCCTTTGCCGGCACGCCTCAATATCGTGATCAGCGCCGGATCAGGGTGAGTCCGCCGGGGCGAGCTCGTCCCACGGCCCGGTAGGCGACAGTCCTGGCCACGCCCATGACCACGATGCAGACAACGTCGATAGGCCCGGTGTGAAACAGGTTCCTTGGCCCGGGACCACCGTCCATGACCCAAATGCAGGACCCGAACAGAAAGGCGGTCATGCTGAACATCGCGAGGCGAGCAGACAGGTCTCGTAACGCAGGAGCCGATCCGTCAGATCGAGGCGGCGGACGGTCTTGGCGGCTCCGGCCACGACACAGATCATGGCAAGAGGACTGATCGCCATCCAAGCGAACTCGGCGGCGGGAAACAACTCAAGTCCGTGTGGGTGCGCCCAGTACGATGTGACGGACGCTCCCACCGGCGTCCCTTCCTTCTTGCCACGACTGTCACGGCGAGCCTCCTCTGTCGCTCTCGCTGCTTGGGGTCGCGCCGGGTCCGACCGAGAATGTTCTTGACCGCCGGGTGGCTACCAGTCGATATGTGTCGATCGGCTTGGCTGCCAGCTTCGCTGCCGGAGGGGACACAAGTCAAGTGTCCGAGACGGTGGTAGCTCGTCTACCAGGAGTTTCGAGTGGAGGCGAAGGGACTCGAACCCTCGAACCTCCTGACTGCCGGGTAGATCGGCTTGAGCGCCATAGAAGACGGCGAATTCCCTGCTCGTCGACGAGCGCTACGGCCAAAGTTAGACGGTGTTGAGATAGCGGGAGGCACGATCGCCTCCAAAGCGGCACCCGACGGCATGGCGGATCGCGCAGGACTCGATCACTGGGCGCGGTGCACGAGACAGAACTCATTGCCCTCGGAATCCGCCATGACGCTCCAGACATATCCCGCCTCCTCGAAATCACCTCCCGGCACTGCGGCACCCCCGGACTTCTCAATCAGCGCGGACGCGTCGTCGATGTGCCCGACCTTGAGATCGACGGCGCCTTCTCAAACCCTCATCGAGGCAGCTACCGACGCCGGGGTGTGGACCATCTAGGCGGGATCTTCGCGGAGAGAACGTCGGCTGCCTTGCGAACACGAGGCTTGCGCCTTCCGGCTCGGAAGCAGACTCGAGTATCTCGGGCAGTCAACGGCAGGAGACGCCCTACTTCGAGCCGCGCGAAGCTCGTCTGCGTCTTGGGGACCGCCTCCTTACAGATCGGCCCAGTCATGACCATGTAGACGCCGCCGAGTCCGAGTAGCAACCACCGAGCGGCTGGCCGCTGTTACTGAAGATATGGGCGAGGCGGTGGCCAAGGATGAAGCCCGTGCGGACGGAGCGGTGAAAGCTCTGCTACCTCGACCGCCGGACGCCAGATCGTGCGTCTCCACTACTCCAAGAGTGCGAATGTGCAATTTTACTAAGCCACCATTTAGGGAGACGCGGGAAGGATTGCGAGCGCCCACTCCCGGGTGAGGCCGCCTGTGACCTCAGGCCTTGCCAGCAGCGGCAGGCAGATGGCTCCGGTTCGCGAGGATTACAGACAGGCTCGCGATCCGGGACTTGCGTCGCGTACGAGGTGCCATGCTCGTCGTCCCGTCAATCGCACTACCGATGTTCTTGTTCGGCGAGAAATACGCAAAGCGCCTCTTGAGCATCACCAAATTCCCCCCTCCGAAAAGCGGGGGGTCAGCTATGGCTCCTCGCCCGCCCACAACCGTATACCCCTTATATGGCCCTGACCGGAGAAGCCAGAGCGTCCACGCCGGCCGCCGCCTGGTCTCGGGGTAGGGGCGGACTTACCTCGATTCGACGGACAAGTTAATCCATTGGAGCCTGAGCCTTGCTTCTCACTCCCGAGTCCTCGAAGATGTTAAATGTGCAATCAGCACTCCTGCCGGCCTGAAGGCTGACACATATGTATCGGATCCGAGTTCAGGCTACGGCGCTTCCGGTAGGCAGGGATATTGGCGAAATATCCGTCGATATGCACTGGGACGGGGTGGAGGTGATCTCGACATTCGGGCCGCCGTTCTGTATTCGTGACTGCTCCTGACCGGCACTCGGGGCGACCTCTGGAGTCCCGGCCGTGGAATATTTGGGGGCACCCGCAGAGCCCTGAATGACGGTCCGTAAGGGGATCCCCGTCCGTCGCCGCGCCCGCAGCGCCACATCACCGATCAGCCCGGGCGTGCAACCGCTGCCGTTCTCGATCGCGTTCACGTCGCGGACCTGGTAGGGCTCGCGGTCGAGGCCGCCGAAGAGATTGATGAGCTGGAGCAGCTCGCCCTGCGAGTCCTGCCTTCGCCGAACGACCGGCAGCGGCCGGGCCATCGAGCATGTCGGCGACCTGCTGCGCGGTCTCGAGGCTCAAGGCCGTGTAGCCGGACACGTAGTTGATCAGGCGCGAGAAGTTCATCGCCCGCACGACCCGATCGGGTAACGGCTCGCCGACTCCGGCCGCGAGGAGATCGACCGGTTTCGTGGCCAGCCGCGCACGCTCCTCCGGCCCGACGATCGTGTCCGCCGCCTCGTCGTAGCCCGTCGTGACCCCGTAGACATGAAGGTTCGGCTCCCGCTCGAGCAGGTCGAGGAACTGGCCCCGCGCGGTCCGCATTCGCGCGAGCGCCTGCTCGCCGAACGCGACCGGCTCGCCTTCCCACGCGACCCGTTGCAACGTGCCGAGGTTGAAGTCGTCGAGACTCTCCAGCATGACGGTCATCGAATCGCCCCTTTCGCAGGCACCATTTGAACGCGAAGAGCACGGCCCTGCCGCCCGGTCTCCGAAGCCTGGCGGGACGGTACCCGGGCGGTCAGGAGCGGACGATCTCAGGCCGTGGTGCTCACTGCATCTTCATCGCACCGCCACCTCGACGATCTTCACGATCACGAGGACGAAGGCGACCGCCAGGTAGCCCTGCAGGGCGAAGAGGCCTACCTTGCGCCGGCGGCGGTCATCGTCCTTCTTGCACGACGCCGGAAGTACGCTGAAGACTCGTGTCCACTCAAACCGGCCCCATCAAGACCCACCACTACATCGGTCGTATCGTAAGCCTTCGAGGTCTGTCCAAAGAGGTCAAATCAATCGAGGGCTTCAATGCCAAGCTGGCCGTGATCCTGACGCGATGCGTCGGGTCAATGGCGTGCGCGTATGTGTTCTGCCTCGTGGCTCTCGTGAGCCTGCCGGCCATCCTGATCGAGGCAGGTGCCCTCAAACGTACGGCCGTGCCCAACTTCCTCACCAAGCCGGGCCTCATCCTGATCGTTGCCTGGTCGCGCAGACGTTCTTACAGCTGGTGCTGCTGAGCGTCATCATGGTCGGGCAGTCGGTGCAGAGCGCGACGTCCGATGCTCGTGCAGCGAAGGAGTTCACAAGACACCGAATTCATCATGGACCAGGTCAACGTACACACCGACGGAGGACTAAAGCTCATTATGGAGAAGCTCGAGGCCATGGAAGCCAGGCTGTCGCCGGCGACTTCTTGATAGAGCAGGAAGCGCGGCCTAAGGATTCCCCGGCGGACCGTCCAGATTGATAGACAGCTTCCGCCAGCATCGCGTGCCTCTCGGCCGCAGCTACACGACCAGCAGGAGATCGAGCCCTGCAGCTTGCTTCAGGAACCCGCCCGGTCTGCAGTCAGCAAGCCGTTGTCCAGGGCTTGCATGATCGTGTCAAGCTCCTCGTCGCTGACGTTGAGAGGAGGAGCGATGAAGATCGAGGCCTCTTCGGCGCTCGTTGCCAGCAGGGCTCCAGCATCGAGGGCGGCTGCCACGACCCCGTCCGCCAGCGTTGGCTCATCGTTGTCGCCGTGCCAGTCCCGCCAGTCGCCATTGCGCAACTCGACGGTCCAGTGCAGCCCGAGGCCGTCGACGCGTTCGACGCTGGGATGCTCGGACGCCAGCTGCGTCAATCTTGCCCGCATCGTGTCATCAAGCGACGCAACGCGCTCGACGAGTCCGTCCCGATGGATGCCTCGCAACGTCGCGCTGATCGCGGCGACGCTGACGGGGTGGCCCCGGAAGGTGCTGTAGGTCTGCCACCGCTGGTCCCGCATCATTTCGGTCACGCGTTTGGAGAACAGCAAGGCGGAGGCGGGGGCAACGCCACCCCCGAGCCCCTTGCCTAGCGTCACGATGTCGGGGCGAGCCTCCCCGCGTTGAAAGGTCATCCATCGACCCTGACGCCCGAGTCCGGTGACGGTCTCGTCGGCAATCCAGAGCGCTCCTGCTTCACGTGCCGCAGACGCGAGCTGGTCCTGGTAACCCGGCGAGGGATAGATGCCACCCTGGCTGTAGTCGATGATCACAGCCGCTGCGTCGGCGAGGACCGCCGGCAGGTCTTCCGGCAGACAGGCGCAGCGGCCGCTGCTCGAGCAGGGCGAATAGACCCCGCACCTCGGTGCAGGGAGCTGTCGCACCTCTGCGAGTCGCGGGACGGGTCGCCATCCTCCGTGCGCCGACGAGAGGCCCCCGTGCCACTGCGGCTGCACCGTCATCTCCCGCGAGAGGCCAACCATGCCGTGGTAGGCACGCTCTCTGGTGACGAGCGCCGCCCGTCCGGTGAGCGCCTGGGCGAGGGACAGTGCTTGATCGTTCGCCTCGCTCGCGCTGTTGAAGAAGCGAACTGCGCCCACCCAGGTCTCCTCACCTTGGAAGGCGAGCTCCAAAAGATCGTCGGCTGCCTGCTGGCGCCCGGCCCAGATCCAGCCTTCATTGACAGCCGGGCTTCCAACTGCCTCGGACACCGCGGCGATGAGGTCCGGGTAGCCATGGCCGAGTGGCGCCGCGGTGTTGCTCGAGTCGATGACCCGCCGTCCGTCCGCCAACTTGAACCAGACGCCTTTTGCACCCACAACCTCGATGCCGCCAAGGCCGAGGCCACTCGACAGAACGGGGAGGTGCTCACGGTTGGAGGCGTGGACCGCCTTTGCCAAGGTGGTCATGGCATGACCTTGCCCCCGAAGCCCCAGCGCTTTGGTGAGACTCCGTCAACCACAACCCAGGTCTGCTCCCTCGCCGCCTCGCCGATCACCGAGCAGAGGCCGTCGGTGACCGCAGCGACGATCTCGGCAACGACGGCGTCCTCGGTGATCCTCGTCTCGAACAACTTGATCTCGATCAAGGGCATGCTTTCCTCCTCATAGTGGACCGCTTTCGAACGGTCAGATATCCCACCCTGCATCGACTGGAACGTCGTGACCCGTAATATTCCGGGCAGCGGGCGACGCCAAGAAGCTGATCGCCGCTGCCACGTCGGCCTCGTCCACGAATCGCCCGAGCGCAGTCTGGGATGCGAAATCGGCGTAGACCTCGGCGTGCGACCTGCCCTGCTTGGCGGCCTTCTCGGCGACGATCCGGTCCATTCGTGCGCCGTTGGTGACATTCGGGCACACGTCGTTGACCGTGATGTCGTGCGGCCCGAGCTCCAGGGCAAGGTTGCGGGTCAGGCCCCGCACGGCCCATTTCGAGCAGGAATAGCCGATGCGGTTGCGGTAGGCCCGCAACCCCGACGTACCTGCGATGTTGACGATCCGGCCGCCGCCACCGCGGGCGATGAGGTGCGGGATCGCGTGTTTGCACGGCAGGAAGGTACCGAGCACGTTGAGCTCCAGCACACGGCGGAACTCATCGCTGTCATAGTCCTGGGCGGGTGTCTCAATCGGTCCCGTCCCGCCCGCAGCGTTGACCAGGATGTCGAGGCCACCGAAGCGGCTGACAACGTCGCCGACCATTTCTCGGACCTGACCTTCGTTCGTCACGTCGCATCTGACCACGAGGCTTTGGCGCTCGGGGTAGTGCTCGTCGAGGAAGCGGGCATGTGCCTGGAGGGCATCTTCGTCGCGCCCGATGAGTGCGGTGTGGGCTCCGTCGCGAGCAAAATACTCGGTGACGACCTTGCCGATCCCTTTGGCGGCGCCGGTCACGATTGCCACCTTGTTGCTCAACGGTTGCGGCTCGCTCATGGTTGTCTCCGAATCGGATAGAGGGACGGCATCAGCTGGGAAGAGTCACCGGGGGTGTCGTGAAGCCGAGAGAGCGTGCGACGCTCTGCGCGGCGTCGTGCACCTTCTCGAGGCTGGCGCGAATGACTTCGCCGCTGAGGCGAGGACTGGGGCCGGCGATGCCCACCGCGCAGACGACGTCGGTCCCGGAGATCACCGGGACGGCAAGGCCCCATACGCCCACGTTGGTCTCTTCATGACTGCTGGCCCAGCCGCGTTCACGGACGATCTCGAGCTCGCGTGCCAGTGACCGTCGATCGGTGATGGTCGAGGTGCAGAGCCTCTCCAATGGCCGATCGAGCAGCTGCTCAACCTCTTGTTCGGGCATGAAGGCCAGCAGTGCCCTTTGGGAGGCACCGGCGTGCAGAGGAAGGAGGCGGCCGGGCTCGACGGACAACCGGAGCGCCTGATTGGTCTCGACGCGCTCGACGCACACACTCCGGTTCCGCTCGGGGTTGAGCACCGTGAGCAACGCCGTCTCGCTGGCAGCTTTCGACAACTGGCGCAGCGGCACGATTGCGATCGTCCGCAGGTCGTTCAAGGCGCGTCCCCGATCGCCCAGCCGGAGCGCGGCGCCGCCGAGGCGGAACCTCTTGGTGTCCTCGTCTCGGGTCAGGTATCCCAGGCGCTTCAAGGCGCCGAGAAGGCGATGGGTCGTGGGGATGGGCAGCCCGAGCGAACGGGCGAGGTCACTCGTCGACCACTCAACTCGATCTTCGGTGAACGCTTCCAGGATCACGAAGGCGCGCTCGACGACCTGGAGGGACGGCTCCTTCGAAAAGGCCGCGTGACCGTTTGGCGAGCTGCCTGTCTCGAGACGGGCGCGGCGGCGACCCGGAACCGTGCTCGTGGCGTCCTTGGTCCGGCTTTGGTGTCGCGGCACGGTTCGTGCTTGTCCTTGGACCTCGCGATTGCCTCCCGGTGCTGACGCCACGCTTCCAACTCTCGCTTGACAGCTCACGATCCGATGTTAGCATGACTCTACCGTCTGAAGAAAGACGTTTTCGTGTGACGGAATAGGAGTCCCGAGTGGATCGTCCGGACCTTGAGTTGCTTCGCGGTGCGCTCGACATGCACGCGCACACCGCTCCTGCCCTCTTCAAGCGGCACCTCGACGACGCGGCGCTGGCCGAGGAGGCAATCAAGTTCGGCATGCGGGGCTTTGTCCTCAAGGATCACGACGCCTCGACCACCGGTCGCGCCTACTACGTCAACCGCATGTACCCGCAAGTGGACTCCTTCGGCGCGGTCGTGCTCAACCGCTCGGTGGGGGGTCTGGACCCCTATGTGGCCGAGGCCGCCATCCACTACGGCGCAAAGGTGGTCTGGATGCCTTCGAACCACTCCAAGTACCACGCGGAGTATTTCGACATGCCGGACTACCCCCAGTTCGGGCGACTCCGCAAGCAGCTGCCGGGCGACGGCGTGACGGTTTTCGAGGATGACGGCGCGACCCTTACCCGATCGGCTCGCACGATCTGCGAGGTCGTTGCCGAGAACGACGTGGCGCTGGCCACCGGGCACCTGTCACTTCCGGAGATTCGGGCGCTCCAGGCTGCTGCCACCCAAGCCGGGGTTACGAAGTTCATCGTTACGCACGCCAACTGGTCGCTCTGCAAGCTCGAGATCGACGTTCAACGCGAGCTGATCGCCAATGGCGCGACGATCGAGTACGTCGCAACTTCCTGCGTGTCCCCGATCTTCTGGGAGCAGCAGCCCTCAGAGCTGGCCGAGTGGATCATCGCCTTGAAGGGGGAGAACCTGGTCCTCGGCTCCGACCTCGGGCAGTACGCAGGGCCGCCCCATCCTGAAGGATTGCGGATGCTGCTCGCCGCGTTGCTCGAGCTCAATGTGCCCTACGAGTTCCTCGAGAAGATGACCAAGGAGACTCCTGCCGTCGTCCTCGGCCTCGATCCCGTGTGGGCGCCACCGGCACAGCCCGCGACCCCGGCGGGGACCTAGGAGCGAGGCACCCTTGTACAGCCGACGCTTCCAGTATGTGCGGGCCCAGAGCCTCGGCGACGCCTGCGACATGCTGCGCCGGCACGGCGACGGCGCCAAGGTCATCGCCGGAGGCCAAAGTCTCCTGCCGATGGTGAACGTGGGCCTTGTGACCCCGGAGGTGGTGGTGGACATCTCCAGGGTCCCAGAGGCGCGCGGCTTGGCACGCGACGACGGCTTCGTCGTCATCGGAGCACTTAACACCCACCGCGAGCTCATGACCAGCGAGCTGCTGCAAGCGGACCAGCCCCTCATCCCGGCGGCCGCCAGCCATATCGGCAACGATCGGGTACGCAATCGGGGCACGCTCGGCGGGTCGCTCGCACACAGTGACCCTGCCGGAGAGCTTCCCTTGGTGATGACCGCCATCAGCGCGATGTACGAGGTCACGGATGGCAGCTCGACTCGAGAGGTCAAGGCCGAGGAGTTTGCGACCAGCTTCCTCACCACCCAACTCGAGCCCGACGAGGTCGTCGTGGCCGCTCGTGTTCCCGTGCTCGGGCCCGGCTGGGGTTGGAGCTTCTGCGAGATGTCTCGTCGCAAAGGGGACTTCGCCGTCGTGGCCGCCGCGGCGCTCGTGCGGAGCGCCGGTGGCGCTCTCGTGGAAGCGCGCCTCGCGCTCGGAGGAGTCGCCGACCACCCGGTACGGCTCGGGGCCGTCGAGGCGGCGCTGGCCGGTGCCACCTACGACGAGATCGGACCGCGCGTGGGGGCTATCGAAGGCATCCGTCCGCTCAGCGACACCAACGCCAGTGGTGAGTACCGCCGGCACCTTTCGCGCGTGCTGGCGGTTCGGGCCCTCGAAGAGGCGTACCGGCGAAGCGAGGAGGTCGAATGAGCTCGGACGTCACGGTGACGATCACGGTGAACGGGCGACAGCTCACGAGAACCGCCGGAGGACACCTCAGCCTGCTTCGCTGGCTGCGCGAGATCGCAGGCGTCACGGATCCCAAGTGCGGTTGCGGTGAGGGTATCTGCGGTGCGTGCGCCGTGCTGGTGGACGGCCGACCCGTCTCGAGCTGCATCGTGCTCGCGGCTCAGGTCGACGGAGGTGAGGTGACCACCGCGAGCGGCCTCTGCGAACCGGATGGCTCCTTCAGCCCACTCCAAGAGGCGTTCCACCAGCACCACGCCGCGCAGTGCGGCTTCTGCACCCCGGGAATGCTGGTGTGCGCAACGGCCATGCTCGCTGAAGACCGACGTCTGTCCCGGCCGGAGATTCGAGAGGCACTGCACGGCAATCTCTGCCGTTGCACGGGATACGGGCCGATCGTCACTGCCATCGACAGCGTTCAACAGGGCTCCCACCGGTGAGCGCCGACGAGATCCGCCGATCGAAGATCGACGAGCTGCATGTTGTGGGGCAGCGCCTGGCGCGCGGTGACCAGGCGGAGAAGATCGCGGGCACGACCAGGTTCGCTGGTGATCTCGTCTACCCGGGCACCCTGCGCGCCGGCCTCGTCCGGTCTTTGGTGCCGTCGGCGAGGATCGTCAGACGCGACGCGGTGAAAGCGCTCGCGCTCCCCGGAGTCGTGGAGGTGCTGTTCGGCGAGGACGTCCCGCACAACTCGGTCTGGGTCGACGTGCCAGGACAGATGACAGAGGTCGCCGCGCTCAAGGCGAACATGCAGGTTCTCGCCACCGACCGGGTTCGCTTCCAGGGCGAGCCCGTGGCTCTGGTCCTCGCCGAGACGGAGGAGGTGTTGGCCGAGGCCTGCAACCTGGTCGAAGTCGATTACGAGGGGGTGCCGGGCGTTTTCGACCCGGACGAGGCCCTCGAGCCTGGCGCTCCGCCCGTTCACGACCAGGGCAATCTCCTCTCGGAATGGCGCATCAACACCGGCGACGTGTCCTCGGCCTTCGAGGTTGCGGACGTGATCGTGGAGGGGACCTACACGACCCAGTTCGTGGATCATGCCTACCTCGAGCCTGAGGCGGGGCTCGGCTGGCTCGATGACGAGGGAGTGCTCAGCCTGCGCGTCTCGACCCAGGTCGTGGAGCACTACCGGGACGTCGCGAGGATTCTCGGCTTGCCGGAGACCAAGGTTCGGGTGATCGCCCCGTACGTGGGCGGCGGCTTCGGCGGCAAGGAGGACATGACCGTCGAGCCGTACATCGCCCTCGGCGTGTGGCGCACCGGGCGACCGGTACGCATGGAATGGAGCCGGCAGGAATCGCTCCAGGCAAGGGCCAAGCGCCACCCGATGCGACTGAAGTACAGGACGGCTGCCCGCAGCGACGGGACGATCCTCGGCCAGGAGATCGAGATCGTCGCCGATTCAGGTGCCTACGCCTATCTCTCCGGCTTGGTCCTGCTGTACTCCTCGGTCCATGCGTGCGGTCCCTACCGGGTCGACAATGTCCGGCTTCGGGCGCGCTGTGCCTACACCAACAATCCCCCCACTTCCGCCTTCCGGGGCTTCGGTGGCGTGCAGGTCGTGCTCGCCTACGAGTCGCAGATCGATCAGCTCGCGAGGCAGTTGGACATACCGCCCGCTGCCATTCGCAAGCTCAACGCCCTCGTCCGCGGCGACGTGCTCCCCGTGGGCCAGGAGCTGCTGACCGATGTCCTGCTCCCCGACACGATCGACGCCGTGTACGAACGAGCCGGCCCCAGGCCGGAAGCGTCAGGGCCCCGCAAGGCCGTCGGCCGCGCCATCGCCTCCAACATCCAGTCCTACGGGAGGCTTGTATGGCTGAACGACGCCGCTTCAGCGTGGGTGGGGTTCGAGTCCGACGGCAGCCTGAGGGTGCGCTGCGGCGTGCAGGACATCGGCGGTGGGCAGGCCTCGTCGCTGGCGCAGATCGCCTCGGAGGTGCTGGGCACCTCCATGGACAAGATCACCGTGCATTTCGGCGACTCGGCCTTGACGCCACGGGCCGGGACGACCACCGCGACCCGTCAGCTGTTCATGTCGGGAAACGCCGTGCACGATGCGAGCGTCCAATTACGTAACCAGCTGCTAGAGGTGGTGGCTGCCGAATCAGGTCAGCCGGTCGAGTCGCTTCGCCTCGAGGAGAGCCACGTCGTCGGAGCGCAGTCGCGCCTGGCGATACCCGAGGCCTTGAAGCTCTGCCGGCGAGACAACGTTCCCGAGGAGGCTCTCGTGACCTTCTTCGGGCCGAAAGGATCACCCGTCGCCATCGACCTCAGATCATCGAGAGTTTTCCCGGACTTCACCTTCGGCACGCATCTGTGCGATCTCGAGGTCGACCTCGATACCGGACAGGTCGAGATACTTCGCTATATCGCCGCGCACGATGTGGGACGAGCGATCAATCCATTGTCCGTGGAGGGCCAGATCAGCGGCGCGGTCGTGCAGGGCCTCGGGATGGCCTTGCTGGAGGAGGTCTTGGTCGAGGAGGGCAACAACCTGACGGCCGGGTTCTTCCAATACCTCTTGCCGACAGCAACCGACGTACCGGCAATAGAGACGGTCGTCCTCGAGTCGGGCGCAGGACTCGGGCCCTTCGGCGCGCGCGGCATCGGGGAGCCGCCGACCGGCCCTCCGATCGCTGCCGTGGCCAACGCGATCTGTGATGCGCTCGGAGTGCGGCCGACCGTCCTGCCCATGACCCCTGAAAGGGTGCTCGCGTGTGTGGCGCAAGGCGGCCTCGGGGACGACGACTAGCCAATTGGCCGGCTAGGGCTGAACACTTTGCCGGGATTCAGGATCCCGGCGGGATCCAGCGCGGCCTTGATCTCGCGCATTACCTCGACACCGAGTCCGTGTTCGTCTCGTAGGAAGCCCTGTTTGCCGAGGCCGATCCCGTGCTCCCCGGTGCAGGTACCCTCCATGGCAAGGGCGCGGGCGACGAGCCGCTCGTGCAACCCGGTGGCGCGACCCATCTCGTCCGCGTCATCGACGTCCAAGACGAAGGCCAGGTGAAAGTTGCCGTCTCCG
>Ga0182015_10001735_pt1 | contig 28005 bp, 28 predicted proteins | sample 712P3MmetaG_FD_120478 | JGI IMG/M metagenome (GOLD analysis project Ga0182015, IMG submission 120478) | Permafrost microbial communities from Stordalen Mire, Sweden - 712P3M metaG | ecosystem: Environmental > Terrestrial > Soil > Wetlands > Permafrost | place: Sweden: Stordalen | collected... | reverse complement strand
GGGCTGGCACCTCGATGGCCGCGTCACCGCGGTGGTCGGCACGCACACGCACGTCCCGACCGCGGATGCTCGCATCCTGCCCGGCGGCACGGCCTACATCACCGATGTCGGTATGACCGGATCGCGCGCCGGCGTGCTCGGATTCCAGCGCGAGCTCGCAATCGAAGCGCTAGTCACGCAGATGCCAACGCGGCTCCTACCCGCCGAGGAGGATCCGTGGCTGATGGGCGTGCTCGTGTCCTGCTCGCAGCCGTTGCGCGCCGACGCCATCGAACAGCTGCTCATAGCCTCCGAATAGCGCGACGATCGCCGGGCCGAAGAACCACGGGATGTAGAGGTAGAACCAGTAGTCGGCAGCCAGCTCGACGCCGATAATCACGGCGCCGGCGCAGGCGGCAAGAGCAACGAGGTCGCCGCGGCTGGGGACGAGGGCTACCGCCGCGGCAAGCCCGACGGCGAGGATCTGGACGGCCGTCTGCCAGCCTCGCAGCCCGCCGTAAAGCCCCCAGGCCGAGAATGGGGTGCGGCGGCCCGACTGGTAGCCGATCGTGCGCGCATAAATCGTGCTGGGGGTGTTGTGGGCGAGCGCCGGCGCCATCGCCACGAGGGCGACGAGGACAAACGCGAGCGCGAACAGCGCGAGGCCACGCAGCCGCTGCTCGCGCAAGCGGTGGGTGAGCAACAGGGGCGCCATTGCCAGCGGCGCGAACTTGGTCAACGCGGCGAGCGCCGCGAGCGCGCCGCGCCCGGGTGGCGAGTTGGCAAGGAGGAGCGAAGCGAGGATCAGGGTGGCGACGAGGGCATCATTGGTGTTGCACTCGAGGGCAAACGCGGTGAATGGGAACGCCGCCCAGGCGTAGGCGAAGACGACCCCCAGCGACGGACCGCGGATCTGCCGCCCGAGCAGGAAGAGCAGCGCGATCGCGGCCAGGTCGAAGAAGATGGCCGCCGCGTGCGCTGCCGGCACGGCGTTCCACTCGGCGTCGGTGCCGAACAGCTCGACAAACGGGACGTAGGCCTCGTAGGAGACCGGCCCGTAGGTGTCGCCGTTGAGCACCGACGCCGGAAAAGAGCCGTAGAGCGGCTGACCGCTCGCAACCTTCTGGGCGCCCACGACGTTGGCGTAGCCGACATCGATGACGTTCGAAGCCCCGACGTTGAGGGCGATCAGGAGCACAACGAGCGCCACCGCGCCCAGCGCGAGCCAGCGCACCGGCACGTTGAGCGCCAGCGAGGCCGGGCGATCACGGCCCGACCAGGCGACCCAGAGCAGCCTCGCCAGTAGGTAGAGCAAAGGCGGATATGCCAGCGGGACTGAGAGGTCGATGTCGGCGTGGTTGAAGAACGCGAGCGAGACCGAGAACGCGCAGAGCGCGATCAGATCCAGGTTGATCAGCCGCGCCGGACGGCGCCAGTCGAAGAACGGCGCAACGAACAGCAGGCTCAGCGGCAGCCAGACGTAGAGCGCGTCGACGGCGCCACCGAAGGCTCCCGGGGACCCGCGGGCCATCGTCCAGGCGATCTTGACGCCCGTGTAGGCGCCCAGCCCCGCCCCGGTGGATTTGGCGACGAGCACTTCGACGATCTCGGTGCGGTGGCTGTAGTAGCCGACCTGCCAGTCGCCGCCGACCGCGGTGACCGCCGGACGGGAGCCCGGGTGCTCCCGCTGTTGCTGCCTGACGAGCGCTTGACGCGACGCGATCGTGGTCGCGCCGGTCGCCGATACCGCAGCACTGCTCGAAGTCGGCGAGGCGAGTAGGACGAGCGAAGCGAGGACTACTGCGCGGAGCATCCGAAGTGACGCGTGATCAGCGGCGTGACGTCCTTGATCGACCACTGCTCGCGTGTCAGCTCGCCCTGCACGCCGCAGCAGATCAGCGGCGCGAGCGAGTCCCCGGCGCCGAGCGACCCGTGGCTGCCACCGCCGAGGTGACTTGCGCCGCCCCAGTCGGTGAACTCGAAGCCCTCGGCGGCTGAGAGCAGGACCTCGCCCGAGGTGGGGCAGGTGATCGCATCCCAGGCCCGGCCGAGCGCGTCGGGGAAGCGCTCACTTAGCACGACGCCGCCCTCGACCCTCGCAGCGAGCACCAAAAGATCGCCGTCGAGGTCCCAGCCGCGCCCGCGCGGATCGCGCACGCGACTCCCCGGCGCGAAACGCAGCTCCCCGCGGTCGCCCGCAACCACCGCCTCGGCGCCGTCGCGCCAGATCACGTGCTCGACGCCTGCGATCGTGCGCGCGCGGTCGATCGCGCGGTCGCGCAGGCGCTCGTCAAACACGTAGACCATCGCCGCTCGCGCCGCCGGACAGAGCGCGACCTCGGCTTGGCCCGGCTCGCGCAGGTCGGTCGGCCGGCGGATGTCGAAGAAGCCGGTGAGCTCGGCGACCAGCGAAATCGTGTTCTCGATCAACGTGTGCGCGTGGTCGGCGACGACGATCACCGCGTGCTCCTTGAGGAAGCGCTCCTTGCCGCCGCCAGCGGTGAACAGCCGGGCGAGCTGGCGATCAGCCTCGGGAATGGAATCGAGTTGGCCCTCCGGCCCGTAGCGATGCGAGTGGTTGTCGTTGTCGGGGAGCGACAGCAGCAGGAAGTCGAACAGGTCGTGCTCGACGAGATAGGAACCGACGCAGCCGGCGTGGCGGTCGCGCACGCCGGGCAGCCCGAGAGCGCCGCGGCAGCCGGTGTCACGGCTCGCGAAGATGTCGGCGTAGAAGAGCTCGCGCGGGCCCATCACCGGCCGGCGGACCAGCGAGCGGGCGGCGACGCGCGTGAGCAGCGAGTCCCGCGCCGGTTCGTGGCGGTGGCGGCCGCGGTACATCAGATAGGTAGTGCCGGCGGTGCGAAGCGCGGCGTCGTCGAGCGCCTCGAACACCGTGAGGATGTCGGGCGCGAGGTGCGCGCCGTTCATGTTGTAGATCGTGTCGGTCAGCTGGCGCGCGAGGCCAAAGCGCAGCGAGGCGCGGAAGCTCGATCCGTACTCGACGTAGCGGTCCTCGCTTCGGTCAAACCAGTTCATCGAGGGGATGTGGTGACGGTCCTGGGCGTATCCGGTCGCGATCGCCGCCGCGCAGACCGGCGTGACGGAGGGGAAGACCGATACCGCGTCGGGGATGTAGCGCCCGCGCTCAATCAGCGTCGCAAGCGTTGGCGCACGGCCGGCCTCGACCGCGCGTTCGAGCATCGCCGGTGTCGCTCCGTCGATAACCGCGAGGACGAGCTTTTTCGTCGCGCTCAGAGCGAGGTCCCCGATGCAGAGGCGCGCGGTGTGCGGCGCGCGGGCGTGGTCGTGGCCGGGGCGGCCGCGGTCGTGGTGGCAAGCGCTGGCGGGGCGAGCGCGGGCGTGGTCGCGAGCTGGCAGGGCTGGGAGATGACAGTCATCGTGCGCTACCGTGAGGGTTGGGTGACGATAGTGAAGGCTCCTACGGAGTAGCGGCACGACGCGACGGAGAGGGCGCGATGAGCATCGACGACGACCAACGGCCGCGCCGGGCGCGATCCTCCGCGCACGAGCTCGAGCGCTACAGCGGGCTGTTCGCTGCGCGCACCGGGCGGATGCGCTCGTCGGTGATGCGTGACCTGATGGCGATCACCGAGCGACCGGAGGTGATCTCGCTGGCTGGCGGCCTGCCTGACACGTCTATGTTCGAGCCCGAGCTGTTCCGCTCGCTGATGGGACAGATCGCCGACGAGTCGGCCGCGCAAGCGCTTCAGTACGGGCCGACCGAGGGGCTCCAGGCGGTCCGGGAGGCCATCACCGAGGTGATGGCCGCCGAGGGCATGGTGGTAGCGCCCGATGAGTTGATCGTAACGACGGGCGGTCAGCAGGCGATCGACTTGGTCTGCAAAGCGCTGATCGATCCCGGCGACATCGTGATTGCCGAGGCGCCGACGTATCCGGGCGCAATACCGGCGTTCTGCTCCTATCAAGCCGAACTGGTGCAGATCGAGATGGACGCCGACGGAATGGTGGTCGACATACTCGAGCAGCGGCTCGACCAGCTCGCGGCTGACGGGCGCCGCCCGAAGTTCGTCTACACGATCCCGACGTTTCAAAATCCGGCCGGGGTCACGATGTCGCTGCCGCGGCGCCGGCGGCTGGTCGATCTTGCGCGCGAGCGCGAGCTGCTCGTGCTCGAAGACAACCCGTACGGCTTGCTGCGCTACGAAGGCGAAGGGCTGCCGACGCTGCGCTCACTGGAGACGCCCACAGGGTCACGCGACGGCGGCGACTTTGTGATCTACGCCGGGACGATGTCGAAGATTCTCTCGCCGGGGATTCGCATCGGCTGGGTCGTCGCACCGCGCCCGGTGCTGGCGAAGCTGAACCTCGGCAAGCAGTCCGCGGATCTCTGCTCGTCATCGCTGACGCAGTACTTCGTCGCGGCCTATTTCGCCGCCGGCGGATGGCGCGAGTACATCACGCTGATGTGCGATCGCTATCGCCAGCGGCGCGACGCGATGCGCGATGCGCTGGCCGAGTATCTGCCGCCAGAGGCGAGCTGGACGCACCCCGAAGGGGGACTCTTCTTGTGGGTGACGCTGCCCGATTACATCGACACGACGGACCTGCTCGCGCGCGCGCTCCAGGAGAACGTCGCCTTCGTGCCCGGCGAAGCCGCGTTTGACGACGGGCGCGGGCACAACGCCATGCGCCTCAACTTCTCGTGCTCGGACGAGACGCAGATCCGCGAGGGGGTGCGCCGCATCGGCAAGATCGTCGGCGAGCAGGTCGCGCTCTACAGCACGCTCACGGGTAACCGCAGGAGCGCGGCGCCGGGAGTGCCCGCGCCGGTCGAGCCGTCGATGGCGGAAGTGCTCTCGCTGCCGCGCCGGAGCTCGGGCGATCGGCGGCGCTCGCGCGGCGGATGACGCGCGTCGCGGTTCTCAAGGGGGGCCGCTCGTACGAGCGGCAGGTGTCGCTGGCATCGGGCGCCCGGGTCGAGGACGCACTCGAGCGGCTTGGCCACGAGGTGATCGGCATCGACGTCGGCAGCGACCTGCTGCGGCGCCTGCGAGACGCCGCGTGCGAGCTGGCGTTCATCGCATTGCACGGCCCCGGCGGAGAGGACGGAGCCGTGCAACAACTGCTCGAAGTGCTGCAGCTCCCCTACACGGGCTCGGGTGTCTCAGCCTGCGCGCGCTGCTCGGACAAGGTCCTGGCCAAGCACGCGCTGCGCGACGCAGGTCTGCCCACGCCGGATTGGGTCGCTTTCAGCGACAGCGCATTCCGTGAGCTGGGCGCCGCCGACACGCTCGACGCGATCGAGCTGCGACTCGACTTTCCCCTCGTCGTCAAGCCCGCCTCGCAGGGCTCGGCGCTCGGCATCAAGTTTGCCCGTACGCCCGATGATGTGCCGGCCGCACTCGTTGCGGCGTTCTCATACGGCCGCAACGTGCTGCTCGAGCGCTACGTGGCTGGGCGCGACCTGGCAGTCTCGGTCCTCGGACGTGTGGGCGGCGGAGCGGAGGTGCTGCCGGTCGCCGAAGCGATCCCCCAAGGCCAGGAGTTCTACGACTTTGCCGCGCGCTATGACATTGGCCGGACCGTGTTCGAGTGTCCCGCAGCGCTCGACGATGCGCTCACCGCGCGCGTACAGCAGATCGCCCTCGACGCCTACGAGCTCCTCGGCTGCGACGGCTTCGCCCGCGTCGACATGATGGTCGCGGACGACGACGAGCCGCAGATTCTCGAGATCAACCCGATCCCCGGCCTGACTGAGACGAGCCTGTTACCCCAGGCGGCCGATGCCGCGGGCATCGCCTTCGACGAGCTGGTCGCGCGGGTCGTGGAGGTGGCGCAAGCGCGCGCGGCGCGAACCGCCTGAGGGGAGCGACCTCGGCGCCCGCGGCGAGCGCCGCGAGGGGAGCGACGTGCGAGGCCTTCAGCTGTCGCCGGCGGCGAAGTCCTCCGGCGTGACCTGGTCGAGGAACTCCTTGAACTTCTCGACGACGTCATCAGTGTCTTCGACTTCGTGCTCGAATTCGATCGCCGACTCGGCAATCACCTCATCGGCGGCAAAGATCGGGGCGTTGGCACGAACGGCGAGGGCGATCGCGTCGCTCGGCCGGGAATCAATCTCCAGCTCGCGGCCGCCGACGACGAGCGTGATCGATGCAAAGAAGGTGTTCTCGCGCAGCTCGGTGACCGCGACCTGGGTGCAACGGACCTCGAGCTCGCCCAGCATGTCGCAGAGCAGGTCGTGCGTCATCGGGCGCGGCGTCTGGGCCCCCTGGAGCTTCATCAGGATCGATGCCGCTTCTGGGTGACCAATCCAGATCGGCAGAAACTTGTTGCCCTCAGCCGTCTTCAGCAGGACGATCGGCTGTTTGCCGACCATGTCGAAGCTGACGCCATAAATGACCATCTCTTGCATGAGCGCGCTCCCTAGCGGCGGGGTCCGCTCAAGTATAGGTCGCAGCCTGCGCTGGCCGAGCGGCCCGCCGCGTACCGATGTGGAGCGCAACGGCGCCAGCGAGGACGAGCGGCAGGAAGTTCGAGATGTGCAGGACGACCGCGTAGGGGAGCGCGCCGGTCTGCGAGATCCCGTACGCCTTGAGCGCGAGCACACAGGCGTACTCGAATACCCCGAGCGACGCAGGTGGCGCGGGAATCACCATCGCGAGACCGGTCGCGATCGTGACGAGGATCCCCGCGGCGAAGGTGATATGGGGAAAGAACGCGAGCAGCACGAGCCAGGCCCACAGCGAGGAAGCCATCCAGGCCACCAAGGTCCAGATCGTTGCTTCCAGTGCGACGCGGTGGTGGCGCAGACCGGAGAGCCCGTCGGCGAGCAAGGCAACATGCCGCTCGATGCTTTCCGGCGAGAGTCGCGGCAGGCGTCCCAGCGGGCGGGCGAGCCACTGCAGCGGGCGGTCGCCGTAGATCGCGAGCACCGCAACCGTGCCGGCGAGGGCGATCGCCGCCGCCGCGGCGAGTATTTCCGCCGCGCCAAACCACGATACGTGGGGGAGCCACGGGCTCGCGGCGAGGAATATCACTAGAACTGCGACGAGATCGTAGACACGCTCAACAAGCGCAGTTCCGACAATCTCCGCCGGGGGCACAGCGGAGTTCTTGGTCAGCGAGACGACCCTCGCCGCTTCGCCGGCGCGCGCCGGCATGATGCTGTTGAACAAGTAGCCGATCATCGTCGCCTCGACGATCGGGCCACGTCCGGGGCGGCGACCATGGGCGAAAAGCGATCGCCAGCGCATCGCTCGCAGCAGCACCTGCAAGACAAACACAGCGAGTGCGGGCAAGAGCCACCACGCGTCGCAATGCTCGACGGCAACCCACGCACGGTGCCAATCCACGCCGCGGACCGCGAGGTAGGTGAAGGCAGCCGCCAGCGCCAGTGTTGCGGCGATCGCGACCGCGCGTCGACTCGGACGACCGCGACGACCTCCTGGGTGCGCAACCGGGGCCGTGAGCGAACGCTCTTCCTGCACCTGGATGCCCACGGATCGAGCCTACCGGACTTGTTTTACGGGCGCGATGAGGCGGCGGGGGTCATGCAAGGACGCTGCCAGGTACCGACGAACACCCGCTGGGGCACTGCCGCCGCCTCCAGGGGCCTTCCTAACCCTTCGAACGAACGTCCAGGGAATCAGCGTTTGCGAGGCCGCTCTGCGGCGCCACGGAGGAGCGTCGCCGGGCGTCCGCTCGCGTCCAGGCCCGCAAATACCGGCTAAAACGTCGCAAATCGGTCAGATTTCGGCGCCGTAGTACAGGCGTCCAACGTGCGCCGATGCGCTTGACCACCCCGCTTGGCGACCCGAAACTCCTTCCACGATGACTGAATCCCTCAGGAACAATCTCACCACTCCGACCGCGCAGTACGAAGTCGCTGGTGAGGAACATGCCAAGCCCGCCGGCGACCGCATCAGGCTGATCGTCGTCGATCCGGATGCGTTTGCCCGGCGCGCCGTCGTTGACGGACTGCGCCTCGACGGCCGCTTTATCGTGATCGCCCAAGCCGCGAGCGGCGTAGAAGCCGTTGAGCTGGCCTGCCACTACCGCCCGGAGCTCGTCGTCATCGCGGCGGGTGGCCCAGGCGTCGATGTCTTGGCTGCCGTCGAGCGGATCGCCAGCAGCGCTCCCGAGGTCCGGGTCGTACTGCTGTCGGCCTCGCGCGAGCTCGAGCTAGAGATGAGCGCGGTGCGCGCCGGTGCGAGCGGTTTTCTCGAGAAGAGCGCTGGTTTGCCGGCCATCGCGCGCGGACTCACGCGCGTCGCGGCGGGTGAATCCGTCATCTCGCGCGAGATGACACGCCACCTAGTCGACCGTCTTCGCCGCACTCCCGAGGACGGCAACGGCATGCGCCCGGTCAAGAGCACGCTGACCGACCGCGAATGGGAGATCCTCGATCTCATCTGCGCTGGAACGACGACCAGGGAAATGGCCGATGATCTGTTCCTCTCACCTGAGACAGTCAACAGCCACGTGAAGCGAATTCTCCGCAAGCTTGGCGTGCATTCCCGCAGCGACGCCGTCGAAGCGGCAAACCAGCTGCGCGGCGAGATCTTCGCCTGAGCTAGCTGGCGGTCGCGGCCGCTAGCCGGTCGTCGGCGCCCGGCCGCGCTGATCGCCGGAGCGAGGCTGGCGCGGGGGGTTGGGAGAATCCAGTGATGCTCGCCGCGTCGAGTCCGCGTCGCCGACTCCCGCCGGCCCTGTACCAGCGTGACTTTGCGCTTTTTGCGGCCGTGGTATTGGCGATGAACGGCGCGAGCCAGATGATCGCTGTGGCGATCGGCTGGCAGGTGTACGACGTCCACCACCGCGCGTTTGACCTCGGCCTGATCGGGCTGCTCGAGTTCGCGCCGGTACTGCTGCTCGCGATTCCGGGCGGCCAGCTTGCCGACCGCGTGTCGCGTCGCCTCGTCCTGGGGCTTTCACTTGTGTTGCTGGCTTGCATCGCCGCTGCGTTGATTCTCGTCAGCGCCGGTGGCGCGCACGCGCTGTGGCCGTTTCTTGTCCTTGCCGCCACAAACGGCGTGGCTACCGCGCTGTCGTTCCCGGTTAGTCGCGCTCTGCCGCCAATGCTCGTCCCACGCGAACTCATGGCGAGCGCCATGGCGATTCGCTCAGTTATCAATCAGACAGCGATGGTCGCTGGCCCAGCGATTGGCGGCGCGCTGTTTGCGATCCACCCGACCGTCGTCTACGGCACCGCCCTCGCCCTGTTCGTGATCGCCTTGCTGGCGGTCGCGGTGATGCGGGTGCACCCGGCTCCCGATGCCGTCGTGGGCGACCCGCCGCATCTGCGCGCAGTCCTCGCGGGTATCCATTTCATCGGTGGCGCCCCGATCCTGCTCGGCGCGATCACGCTCGACCTCTTTGCCGTCCTGTTTGGCGGGGCCGTCGCGCTTCTGCCCCTGTTTGCCCAGACGGTGCTCCACACCGGCCCGGCCGGACTCGGCATTCTGCGCAGCGCTCCGGCTGTGGGGGCGGTGGTCGCGGGCGTCGTCTTTGTGCGGCGACCGCTGCCGAGGCGTGCCGGCCCCCTGCTCCTCGCGTGCGTCACTGGTTTTGGAGCGAGCATGATCGTTTTCGGGCTCTCGCGCACGTTTGCGCTGTCGGTCGCGGCTCTCATCCTCAGCGGAGCGTTTGACATGGTGAGCGTCAACGTACGCACGACAACGGTGTCGCTCGCCACGCCCGATTGGGTCCGCGGCCGGGTCGGTGCTGTCGAGGCCGTGTTCATCGGAGCCTCGAACCAGCTGGGAGCCTTTGAGTCGGGTACCGCGGCCGCACTGCTTGGTGCCGTGCCCGCAGTTGTCTGTGGCGGCGTTGCAACCATCGTCATCGCACTAGCGTGGACGCGCCTGTTTCCAAGCCTCGCGAAGCTCAACCGCATGGAGGACCTGCGGCCCGCCGCCGCGGGCGAGGGGGACGGACTCGCGGGCACCGGCGCTGAGGCGACGGTTGGCGCCGACCTGTGGTGACCAGCGCGCGTGCGATCAGCGCAGCTAGCATCACGAGGTGATGAGCGAGCCGCCGCCGGAACGGGCGTTTGAGCAGGATCCGTCGGTCGCCGCCGGCACCACCGGCGAGGTGGTCCTCCCGCAGGAGACCGCCGAGCGGCTGCTGGAGCGCGCCCGCGAGCTCGGACCGCTTGGTTCGCTGCAAAGCGATCGGGTCACGCTCGGGCCCCGCGATCTGGCCGCCCTCGAGGCACTGGCCGAGCGGCTCGCCAACAACTACCCCTACGGCGATCCTCACTACATCGGCCAGATGCTGAAACCGCCGCACCCGGTCGCCTGGGCCGCGTACGCGATGACGATGCTGATCAACCCAAACAATCACGCGCTCGACGGAGGTCCCGCGACCGCGGCGATGGAGCGCGAGGCGGTCTCCGAGATCGCGGGCATGTTTGGCTTCGAGCAGCCGCTCGGCCATCTGACCTCCTCGGGCACCCTAGCCAACCTCGAGGCGCTCTGGGTCGCGCGCGAGCTCAGCCCCGACGCGGTCATCCTCTACGGGGCCAACGCGCATTACACACACGAGCGCATGTGCCAGCTCATTGGCGCCCGCCACGAGGAGCTCCCCCAGGACGAGCGCGGTCGAATCGAGCTGGACGCGCTCGCGCAGCGGCTGAGTGCGGGTGGCGTTGGCACCGTTGTCTGCACGCTCGGCACCACCGCGTTGGGCGCGCTGGATCCCGTCGAGCAGATCGCGGATCTCTGCGCGCGATTTTCGGTGCGGTTGCATGTGGACGGCGCCTACGGTGGCTTCTTCGCGCTGCTGGCCGACGGCAGGACGCCGGGCGTCGCCTCCGCTCCGTTCAGCGGGTTGCCGCGGGCTGACTCGCTTGTCGTCGACCCGCACAAGCACGGCCTGCAGCCCTACGGCTGTGGCTGCGTGATGTTCAGCGACCCGCACGTCGGCCGCCTTTACGCGCACGACTCGCCTTACACCTACTTCACCTCGGACGAGCTCCACCTCGGCGAGATCAGCCTCGAGTGCAGCCGCGCCGGAGCGGCTGCCGGAGCGCTCTGGGGGACCCTGCAGGCGCTGCCGCTCACGCGAGCGGGCCTCGGCGCCCATCTCGCCGGCGCCCGCGCCGCCGCGCTGGCGCTCGCCCGCGCCCTGGCGCGCTCCGATCAGGTGGCGCTGGTGGTCGAACCCGAGCTCGACATCGTCTGCCCGTTCCCGCGGCTGAAGCGAGCGTCCGAGATCAGTGCTCGCTGTGATCTCGCATTCGATTCGCTCGCCGCGGCGGGCTGGCACGTGGCCAAGCTGCGCTGCGACTCTAGCTGGCTTCGACGCCGCCACCCTTGGATCGAGGTCGACGAAGAGCGCGTAACGACCCTCCGCTGCGCCCTCATGAAGCCTGAGCACCTGGAACTCGCCGAGGAGATAGCCGCAGCACTCGTGCAACACCTGGCCTAGAAAGCTCGGGCTTTGCGCCCTCGACGCAGGGGCCCTCCACGGCTTCCGAGTCGATCCGCGTGTGGTTCTGCCAGGCGTCCAACTACCGTCGGCGCCCCTGCGCCTCGAGCGGCGTAGCATCTTCTAGCGTTGTGACGTCGCTGGGGATTCTGCTGTTGCTGTCAGGCGCGGCACTGGTCGTGGTGGAGGCCCACGTGCCGTCGCTGGGAGTGCTCGGGGTGCCAGGCGTACTTGCGCTGATCGCGGGCTCGGTGCTAGCTGTAAGCGGCCTCGGCGGAGGTCTCGGCACCGTCATCGCGGTGTCGCTCGTGCTGGCACTCTGCTCGATCTCGGCACTCGCTCTGGTTCTGCGGACGGGAACGGCCGCGCGCCAGCGGCGGGTCCGCACGGGCGCTGAGGGTCTCGTCGGCCAGCTCGGCGTCGTGCGCAGCTGGGGTGAGCGCGGCGGACGGGTGCTACTCGAGGGCACGCTTTGGCGCGCCCGCCGGGCCTGGCCGGACGTGGACGACGAACAACTGCAAGAGGGAGATGTCGTCGTCGTCGAGCGACTCAGCGGACTTACGCTCGCGGTCCGGGGCGCCGAGGAGTGGGAGCACTTGGCGTGATTACGGCAATCGCCATCGCCATCGTCGTGCTGCTTGTGCTCGCCGGAACAGCCGCGGCCGCATCGGTGCGGGTGTTGCGGGAGTACGAGCGTGCGGTCGTCTTTCGCCTCGGGCGGCTGATGGAGCAGCGCGGCCCGGGTCTCGTGACGATCGTGCCAGGCATCGATCGCATGGTGCGAATCAGCCTGCGCACGATCACGCTCACGGTGCCGCTGCAGGAGGTCATCACGCGGGACAACGTGCCCGTGCGCGTCACCGCAGTCGCCTACTACCGCGTCGTAGAGCCCAACAGGGCCGTGGTCGAGGTCCAGAGCTACGGGGACGCGACGCTTCAGATCGCGCAGACGACACTGCGCTCGGTGCTCGGCGGCGCCGATCTGGACACCCTGCTCGGGGAGCGCGAGCGCCTCAACGAGGAATTGCAGCACGTGATCGATACCCACACCGAACCTTGGGGCATCAAGGTGACCGCGGTCGAGATCAAAGATGTCGAGATCCCCGAGCGCATGCAGCATGCGATCGCGCGGCAGGCCGAAGCCGAGCGCGAGCGCCGCGCGAAGATCATCAACGCCGAAGGCGAGTTTCAAGCCGCGGAGAAACTCTCGCAGGCCGCCGAGGTCATCAGCGAGAACCCGGTCACGATCCAGCTGCGCTACCTACAGACGCTGAGCGAGATCGGCGCGACGCAGAACTCGACCGTCGTCTTCCCGATTCCAATCGACCTGATGAAACCAGCCCTCGACGCGCTGGCGCGTCCGCAGCATCCACGCGCGGAGGCGGTGCCGGCCGACGGTGCGGACGGACCTAACGGCGCGCTTGCTGGTGGTCCGCCGCGCGAGTTGAGTACGGGCGAAGAGCAAGCGGCGACTGTCGGCTAGCGCGAGCGACTGCCCGTCGCACAGCGTCGCTTGGGCCTCGGGCCGCAGCGATCTTTGGCGCCCCTTCGCGCGCCGGCTGGCCGTTAAATCCCTGTCAGCAGTGGCTAAACCATGGGCAGGGTCGTGCCGATGTCTAGCCTGCGCACCCGGTTCCCGGCCTGTGGTTCGTGCACTCGGCTTTGCCACAGCGGTGGAGCGAAACTGAAACGCGGAGCTGATATGCGCACAAACGCAGGTTGTCCCACGCAAACACCCCTACACGGGACGGCTTGTGCGTTAGAAGCGGCGATGCGCGGCTGCGACGCGAGCCAGGCCTAGCTCCCGTGGCCAGCCAAAGCGAACAGTCCACGCCGCAGCCGCATGCGGCGGTTGGTGTCCTTGTCGCGCACGAGCGGCGGCTGCCGCGGCCCGTCATCCCGCCCCGACAAGGCGCGGTATTTCAGGCAGCGTGCGACGCCATGGTCATCCTCGACGACGATCGCCGTCTAAGCGACGCGAACCCGACTGCCTGTCAACTCCTGGGACTGAACCTCGAGCAATTGGTCGGTCGGCAGCTCGACGAGCTGCTCGCCGCTGGTGCGCGCGAGCGGTTAGCTGAGCAGTGGCCAGCGCTGCTTCGCGATGGGGGCGACCAGGCCGGCTACGAGCTGGAGCGCGACGACGGCTTACGCGTGGCGATCGAGTTCACGGCGACCGACCAGCTGGCCCCGGGACGCCACCTCTGGCTCATCGGCGACATCGAAACGCAGGACGGACTCTCAGAAGTCGGTCGCAGCAACCGCCGAGCGCTGCTCGAAGCGCAGTCCGTGGGCGGCTTCGGCAACTGGGAGTGGGACCTGGCCAGCGGCAGAATGGGCTGGTCAGCTGAGGCCCGCCACATCGTTGGTATCGATCCCACCGTCGCACCCTCGTGGGATCAAACACTCGAGCTCATCCATCCCGATGATCGGCCCGGCCTGGTGGCCGTCCTGGAGGCGGCGCAGGCGACCCGCGAGCGCTTCGCCCACGAGTACCGTGTGATGCGCGCGGATGGGACCTTTCGGGTCATCGAGTCACACGGCGAGGTCATCGCCGAGACCGGGGGCGCCCCGTCGCGGATACTCGGCACGGTGCAGGACATCACCGATCGCCGACAGGCAGAGATCGAGCGGCGGAATCTAGCGAGTGTCCTCGACACCTCCGATGATGCGATCACCACCTGTTCGCTCGACGGCGTGTTCGTAACCTGGAATCGGGGCGCCGAGAAGCTCTACGGCTACACGGCGCAAGAAGCGATCGGGCAGCCGCTGGACCTGATCATCCCGCCGGGAGAGCGCGCCACAGATCACCTCAACTGGGAGCGCCTGCTCAACGACGAGCCAGTGCGATCGCTGGAGACGGTGCGCGTCACCAAGGACGGGCGGACAGTTGTCGTGTCGGTCACGCGGTCGCTGATCGTTGACGCCACTCGAGGTGTCATCGGCGTCGCGTCGGTCGGCCGCGACATCACTCAAGCCAAGCAGGCGCAGGCCCTGCTCGCTGCGGCTCATGCTGATGCTGTTGCCGCGTCCGAGATGAAGTCCCAGTTCCTGGAGAACATGAGCCACGAGATCCGCACACCGATGAACGGCGTGATCGGCATGAACGAGCTGCTCCTCGACACCGAGCTCGACGACGAGCAGCGCGAATACGTCGAGCACATAGCCCGCTCTAGCGAGGATTTGATGGCGATCATCAACAACGTGCTTGATGTCTCGAAGATCGAATCGGGCCAGCTGACGCTGGATGTAGGCGAATTCGCGCTACATGAGACGATCGAGCAGGCGTGTGCTGCCGCTGGCGCAGAGGCGCGGGCGAAAGGCCTGTCCTTTGAGCTCCAGATCGCCGAGGCCGTACCGCTCCACGCCCGCGGTGACGCTCGCCGGATACGCCAGGTCCTTTCGAACCTGGTAGCCAACGCCGTCAAGTTCACCGCCGAAGGACAAATCGCCGTTCGCGCTGCTGTAACGCCGCTAACAGCCGGAAACACCCGCCTCCGCGCCGAGGTAGCCGACACCGGCATCGGGATCGGGGCGCTTGCTCTTGAGCACATATTCGACCCGTTCACGCAGGTCGACGCCTCGTTGACACGTCGCTACGGCGGCGCAGGCCTCGGTCTGGCAATCGCGCGCGACCTGGTCGGACTGATGGGCGGGACGATCGGTGCGGACAGCAAACCGGGTCACGGCAGCACCTTCTGGTTCCAGCTCGACCTCGGTGACTGCGTGTTCTAGTTGTCGCGCTGCAGGTGCGGGCTGATCAACGAGAGATCGGCCTCGCTCAGCCGGTCGCTTGCCGCCGCCGCGTGATGCCAGAACGGGTAGATCAGCGGCGGGCGGCTGACCGTTTCGAGGCGCGCGTGCTCGTCGACCGTAAGCTTCAGAGCCGCGGCAGCCAGGTTGTCGGCGAGCTGCTGCTCGGTACGCGCGGCGACAATCACGGTTGTGACGCCTGGACGCGGGAGCAGCCACGCTATTGCGACCTGCGCCGCCGACACACCGTGATGCTCGCCGATCTCCACCAGCACCTCGATCGTGTCGTAGAGCTTGTCCTCGTCGTAGACCGGCGGCTCGCTCCACTCGCCGGCTTGGCGTGAACCGGGCGGGGGCGGCTGGCCGCGTCGAAACTTTCCCGAGAGGAGCCCGCCGGCAAGTGGACTCCAGAGGAGCAGTCCGAGACCCTGGTCGATCGCCGAAGGGAAGATCTCGTATTCGGCCGAGCGCTCCTGCAGAGAGAGGTATACCTGCTGGCTGACAAATCTCGGCAGCCCTGTCCGCTCCGCGATCCCGAGCGCCTTCATCACCTGCCAGCCGGCGAAATTCGAACAGCCGACGTAGCGGACCTTGCCGCTCTGGAGCAGATGATCGAGCGCCCCCAGCGTCTCCTCCAGGCGCGTCTGTCCGTCCCATTCGTGAACTTGGTAGAGGTCGATGTGGTCCGTCTGCAGACGGCGCAAGCTCGCCTCGCAGGCCTCGATGACGTGATGGCGCGAGAGGCCGGCATCATTGGGACCGGGGCCCATCGCAAATCGCGCCTTCGTCGCCAGCAGCACGTGGTCGCGGCGACCACTGAGAGCCGCTCCGACGATCTCCTCGGACCCTCCCGCGGAATAGACGTCGGCGGTGTCGATCAGATTCACTCCAGCCGCCAGCGCCATGTCGATCTGACGGCGTGCGCCATCGATGTCGATCTCCCCGACATCACGGAACTTGCCACTGCCGCCGAACCCCATCGTCCCCAGCGTGAGCTCTGAGATCCGCAAACCTGAATGGCCCAACTGCCGATATTCCATACTCACTCCTGAGGTCGCGTACCAGCGCAGACTAGCGGGCGGGGCGATCTTCCCACGGACCTGATGGCACATGGGCGCACCTCCACCGGCCCCGATGAACGCCGCCGGTCCTCGCCGCGACTAGGACCGGCCGAAGAGGTGCGTATCGAGCCAATCGTTGCGGAATGCGCCGCGCGGATCGATTCGCGCGGCCAAGCCGGCGAAGTCATCGAAGCGTTCGTAGCGAGCTGAGATCACGGCGGCGTCGGCGAGGAACAGCTTGCCCCAGTGGGGGCGCGCCTCAAAGGGCGCGAGGGCCCTCTCGACCTCGACCAGCGCGCGCTCGACTGCCTCTTGCTCCCGCCGCCAAGTGAAGTGGATCGCGATTGTCGCCTGACCGTATTGAGGGCTCATCCACAGCGCATCGGCCGCGACAGTCCGGATCTCAGAGACCTGCAACAACGGTCGGACCGTGGCGGCCAACAAGCGCACTGCCTGGAGAGCCGGCACTGCGTGCTGCCGCGGCACGAGATACTCGGACTGAATCTCGTCCCCGGCGCTGGGGGTAAAGCCCAAGCGGAAATGCGGCAAGCGCTCCGACCATAGGCCCGGAACGCCGAGCTGCGGCGTGCAATTCACCGGGTCAAGACCGGCGATCACGTGCTGGTCCCTGGTCGCCGCAACGGCTCCGAACAGGTCGGCGCGGACCCGCTCGGGCGTTTCTGTGACTCGCTCCTTGACCCACACCCGGTCGACGGCCTCGCCCCACTTGGTCAACAGGCTGACGCTATAGCCGCCCGAGGTAATGGCGTCGAGATGCTCGAACAACGCCTCCCAGGGAAGATCCTCGAAGACGCGTTGACGAACCTCGTAGGCTGGCTCGACGTCAAGCGTGAGCCGCGTAACTATGCCCAACGCCCCAAGGCCCACGACCAGGCCGTTGAAATCGGGGTCGGCCCGTGATGCCGTCATGACCTCACCGGCGGAGGTGACAATCTCAATGGCCGCCACCGCGGTCGCGAGATTGCCGTTGGCGTCGCCCGATCCATGGCTCGCGGTGGTCACGGCGCCGGCAACGGAGATGTGCGGCAGGGATGCAAGGTTCGCCAACGCCACCTCTTCGCGCGCGAGGGTTAGCGCCAACTCCCCGTAACTTAGACCCGCTGGCAGCGATACCGTGCGCGCCGCGTGGTCCACCACCACCTCAGTGGGTAGTTGCCTGACCGTGAGCTGCTCGGCGGAGTCAGCGATGTCGGTGAATGAGTGGCCCGAGCCGAGCGCTCGGAGCTGCGGCGCGGACGCGGCGATCTCCTGCACCTGTTCAAGCGTTGCTGGGCTGTGCAGTCTGCGTGCCCGATAGGTGTAATTGCCAGCCCAGTTGGTGCGCCGCATGCGTGGGACGATAGTCACATCCAGCGCGCCGACGGCCCGCGGTTTTGCGCCGCCGCCGCGGGGACTGGATCATGTCAGGACTGCAGATTCCGACCAGCGGAGGCATCCCGTGGAAACTCTCTATGAACATGGCGGCGGGGACGAGGGTCTTCACCGCCTCGAGAAGCTCTTCTACGACAAGGTGCTCGCAGATCCGGTGCTCAAGGCGGTGTTCACCGAGCGCGTAGCGACTCACGTCGAGCACCTGACCTGGTTCACCGGCGAGTCCTTTGGCGGGCCCGATCGATTCACCCGCGAGCTGGGCTTCCAATACCTCATCGACGTACACCGAAATCTGAAGATCACCGACGAGCAGCGGGACAGGTTCGTCGCCCTCTACCTAGAGGCCCTCGACGAAGCTGGCCTGCCCGACGACGGGCCGTTCCGAGAGGCCGTCCGCTCGCACGCCGAGTTTGGCGCCAGCGTCGCTCAACAGAATTCCTTGGCGACGAGCGACGAGGAACTCCACCCAATCCGCGCCGTCCCGCAGTGGGAATGGCCGCCCACGACGTCCTGAACCTTCTAGGTGCGGCGCGTGGCGATGATGATTGCCATATCGGCGCGAGCGACCAGTTCGACGCCGGCAAGCCGCCCGTCTGCGAGGAAAGCCTCGCGTACCGCGTCGCCTTCGATCGGTGCGCCCGGCGTCAGGTCGTCCTTGATGAGGACGCCGCCGGGGGCGAGCAATTCGATTGCAAGGTTGAGCGTCTCGGCGCGGGTGCACCCGTCAAAGAAGATCAGGTCAAACGGAGCGCGCTGCGGCCGAACGTCCTCCCACTTGGCGTTCAGGACCTTTGCTCGTGTTCCAGCGAGGACGCTTACCGCCTGCGCGTATCGCTCCGCATCCGGCTCGACAGTCACGAACGTCGCCCCTGGTCCGAGAGACTCTGCAATCGCCTTCGCGCCCTCACCGAACGCAGTACCGATCTCGGCGATCCGCCCGTCCGGCTTTGATGCCGCGAGCACCGAGAGCAACATTTGCACCTCAGGGATCGATGAGCCGCCGTCGGTCACCGTCGCAGCCTACGTCACGCAGGCGCCAGATCAGGACTCCCGCGACCGTGACCGCGTTCGCGCGCGGCCAACTAGCCCCACCGGCGCTACCGAGCTATTGCCCGGCCACGGCTGGAACTGGTGTTGGGGTCAGGGGGTCGCTACGCCGGTAGACGAGGATGCTGACGATGAGAGCCCACACGAGCAGCACGAGAAACGCCGGGAAGAACGCTGGCGAGCACATCACGATCCCCAGCACAATCGCGACCCAGCCAAGCCACTTCGGCAACGCGGCGCCGCGCAGAATCGCTATACCAGCCGGGATCGCAAACACAGCGCCGCCGAGCGGAACCGTGAAGAACACATCGTTGTCGAGCACATTGAGCGCCTGCGCCGCGGATGGTGCAAGGCGGCTGGGGACATCGGTGAGCGCATAGTCGATCCCAACAGCGACGGTAAAGCCTGCCGCGATAAGGACCGCGCCGCCGAGCATCACGATCGCTGCGCTGCCGGCAGCGGGCGCGCGACGCAGATAGCCGAGCAGCGAGCCCGCAAAAAACACCAAGAAGAGCATTGCGAAGATGCTGATGATGTCGGTGACCCGCTCGGTGTTGCGGTGCGCGACAAACCACGCGATCACTCGTGTGCCGCTCGCCTTGGAATTCGGCGTGTCGGGGCTGGCGAAGAACGAAACCAGCGTCAAGCCAATGAAAAGCGCCGCCGTCACTGGCGTAGACAAACGGCTCAAACGTGCGGACATCCCAACTCCCTCCCTACACAGTGGTGCCCCCGCAGCCGGCACTGTACTCCAACGAGGCCGCTCGCCACAGACCGGAGGTCCGGGCGTGCCACAGGTCCGCATCGCCAGCAACGGCCGGAGCCGGTCCGCCTGCAACAGGATCGCTAGCGATACATCACGCAACGATACATCGCTAACTATGCATCTGTTGCAGATGGATATGCTTTACGGGTGCACGCACACGAGCTCTACCAAGTCGGGCGGACCCTCATCGACGCCTCGCGGCGTGCCCAAGCCGCCGACAAGCAAAGCATGTCGATGAGCGAATCCCTCGTGCTCGGCGACCTGCTGACCCACCACCAAAGCTCGATCAGCGAGATCGTCGTGCGCACCGGCATCGCCCAAAGCCGTGTCTCGGTCTGCATCCAGAGCCTGGCAAAGCGCGGCTGGGTGCTCACCGCAAGCGACCCAACCGACGGCAGAAAAACACTCGCCCGCGTCACGGAACACGTCCAACAAAAAGGTAAGAAGCGGCGCGCCAACGACACCAAAGACGCACTCGCGCTCCTTCTGGCACCTTGTGCGCCGAAAGAGCGCAAAGCGATCACCCGCGCCCTCGACCGGCTCTACGCGCTGTCCGCCGACACCAACGACGAGAACTCAAGCAACAACGCGTCGCGCGAGTGGGCGATCCAGGACTCGAACCTGGGACCTCTTCCTTATCAGAGAAGCGCTCTAACCGACTGAGCTAATCGCCCGTTGCAGGGCGCGATTCTAGCGGGGGTCGCCGGCGTGCAGGCGCTTTGCGAGCTCGAGCGCCTCCTGCGGTGAGGCGAAAGTAAGCTCGGCGCGATAGGTACCACCGCGTGCGACGGCGACATGGACGTCGGCACCAAGCACGCTCGCCAGCGCGTCGGCGATCACCGCGCACGCCTCCGCCTGGTCCGGGTGGGGTGCGGTCGCTCTCTCTTTGGCGGCCCTAGGCATGTCAGTGCGCTGGTTGCTCTCACGGGCCTGTTGCTCGAGCGCTCTGACCGACCACTGCTCGCGCGCGGCCCGGCGGGCAAGTGCCCGCCGGGCGTCGTGATCGTTCGCCAGCAGCAGTGCCCGGCCGTGGCCCTCGCTGAGGCCCCCTTGTTCCAGGAGCTCCAGCGTTTCATCGGGCAGATCGAGCAGGCGCAGGAGGTTTGACACGGCGACACGGCTGCGACCGACGCGCAAGCCGACCTCCTCGCGCGAAAGCCCGAGCTCCTCAACGAGGGCCGCGCAGGCGCGTGCTTCTTCGACCGGGTTGAGGTCCTCTCGCGCCATGTTCTCGATTAGCGCGAGCTCCAGCGACGCGGCGTCATCACGTGGCCGCACGAGTGCCGGAATTAGCTCGATGCCCGCAAGCTGGGCGGCTCGCCACCGCCGCTCGCCGGCGATCAACTGATACTTGCCGCCGGGCATCGGCCGCACCAGAATCGGCTGCAGCATGCCGCGCGACTGCAGCGAGCCGGCCAACTCGGCAAGTGTGTCGTCGTCGAAGCGACGTCGTGGCTGATGGGGATTCGGCGCGATCAGGTCCACTGATAGCTGGCGCAGATCATCACGGTCGCTGTGAGGCGTCGACGACACGGAAAGGATCGCCGAGAGGCCCCGCCCCATGCCGCGCTGGCGCCCGTCGGGGTCGGGTGATGTGCCAGGCCAACTAGCCATCGCCGGCAACCTCCCGTGCCAGCGCCACGTAGGCATCCGAGCCGGCACAGAACGGGGCGTGGAGCGTCACAGGGACGCCGAAGCTCGGCGCTTCGCTGAGGCGAATGTTGCGCGGTATCACGGTGTCAAACACGAGTCCGGGGAAATGCTCGCGAACGTCTCGTTCGACGTCACGGCCGAGACGCGTGCGGTTGTCGTGCATCGTCAGAAGCAGGCCGCCGACGCTGAGGCGCGGGTTGAACTCGCGCTGGATAAGGCCAATCGTGTCGAGCACCTGCGCGAGCCCTTCGAGGGCGAAGTACTCGGTCTGGACCGGGACGATCACGCTGTCGGCGGCTACCAGGGCGTTGACCGTCAGCGGGCCGAGCGACGGCGGGCAGTCGATCAGCACGAACGAAAAGCGCTCGCGCAGTGGGGCGAGCGCGTCGTGCAAGCGGCGCTCGGATCCCGGCACGGTCGGCAGCTCGACGGATGCGCCAACCAGGCCGGCGCCGGCGGGCATCAGCCACAGCCCGTCGACCGGGGTCTCGTGGATTGCCTGCTCGGCATCGCACGCGCCACAGAGGACGTCGTAGACGTTCGGCGACAGCGCGCGGGGCTGTCCGAGCCCAACTGTCGCGTTGGCCTGCGGGTCGATGTCGACGATCAGTGCGCGGTGCCCGGCCGCCGCCACCGCGGCGGCAAGGTTGACGGCCGTCGTCGTCTTGCCAACTCCACCCTTCTGATTGGCGATCGCAAACACGCTCACATCGGACAACCTAGCGGTCCGTGCTGCGCTGCCAAGATTCCGTGCCGTTGGCGCGCGCCGCGCGCGAGCGGCAACGACGCGTCCACCCGGGCTTGACAGGGGACGCGCGGACCGCTCCAAAACCTCGGCGCTGCGGGCTCGTGCGCTCACCGGCGCTGTCCGAGTGACCGCCTGCGCGCCACCCCGGGCCGACGAGGGAATCGAGACGGCGTTTCCGCAACCTTTGCGTACATGACGAGGCGGCGATCCACGCTGCCAGCATAGGGCTCGGTTCGGACCGTATCGAGCGCTTCCAGGCCCGTTTCTGCTGCTGCCTCGTCCCCGGCGCGACGCTCGGCCTCGCACACGGCGCCCTTCCACGCTACGAGCGTTCCGCCGAGCACCAACAGCGGCGCAGCGTACTCACACAACAGCGCAAGGGGACCGACAGCCCGCGCGGTCACGAGATCCTGGCCGGCGAGTCCCTCATCCCACGATTCCGCGCGGGCGCGCACTACGGAAACATTCTCGGCGCGCACCGCGACACGGGCGCGCTCGAGAAACTCACACTTGCGGCCGACGCTTTCGACCAGCGTTACCCGCGCCAGAGGCAGCGCGATCGCCAGCACCAGCCCCGGGAATCCTGCACCCGATCCGATGTCGGCGATCGCGCGCGCGTCGCGCACCGCCGGCAGATCGACGGCGCTCAGTGAGTCGGCGAGATGGACGTCCACCGCGCGCTCGGGCTCGCGGATGGAGGTTGGCGCGTGGGGGTCGGTGGCCAGCCGCTCGAGCAGCGCCAGCAGGCGAGCGCTTGCGTCCGGCGGCAGGCCGTGGCGCTGTGCAAGCTCCTTGACGCGCTCGGCTGGGCTCACGCGGCGCGGCGGATTCGCGCGATGTACTCGGCGTAGCGCTCGCGCATCTCGGCCAGACGCCCCGCCGCATAGGCGTCCAGATCCGTCGAGACGCGCGACTCCAGAAGCGGAAGCACGTCCTCAACCAGCGCGACGCCGCGGGCCATCCACTGGTAGTAGCTGCGGCCGCCGTGACCGTAAGGACCGTAGAGCCGACTGCGCGGGAACCGCTCGAGCAGCCAGCGAAAGAGAGCCTCGTGGCGCACGTGCATCCGCAGCGTTACTTGTGGTTGCTTGCCATCACCGCCAAACGAGCCCTCGCCGATCAGTATCCCGACTACCACTCCCTCTTCGAAAGGCGTCAGCGCAACCACGCCGGCGAGTGTCGCAGGTTCGGCGGATGCTGTTTCACCGCCGAGAAAAACGTGAAACGGTTCGGCGCATGCTGTTTCACCGCCGAGAAAAACGTGAAACCAGCCGGACCCGCCCTCACTCCCCCGTCGGCGTGACGATCAGGCGACGGTTCGGTTCGTCGCCCTCGCTGTACGTGCCGACATCGCCGCGGTCGCGCAGGTACTCGTGAACAAAACGCCGCTCGGTTGCCGGCATCGCCGACAGCGCGACTCCTCGTCGCTCCGCGAGCGCGGTCAGCGCCGCACGATCCGCTTCCCCGCGCAGCTCCAGTTCGCGCCGCTCGCGATAGCCCCCCGCGTCAACGACAACCCGCAGCCCTTCTCCGCCACGCAGCACGATGCGTTGCGCCAGGTGCTGCACCGCGTCGATCACGCTGCCGCGCTCGCCGACCACCGACTCCACGTCGGCGCCGGCGATGGTCCCGCGCAGCACCCCGTCCAGCTCTTCGACCACGACCTCGGCGTCGAGGCCGAAGGCGTCGACAAGCGTCGCGAGCACCTCGCGCAACGCCTCCTCTGGGGCCAGCTCTGTGTCGTCGATCGTCATTCGGCGATCCGCACCTCGCTCACCGGCGTCAGCGCCGCCGGCCTGAGCGTTTCTTGCGCTTGCGTGGGGGTTGGCGCGGCGGTCCGCTGCGCGCCGGACTCGTGCGCACGGCGGTCCGCACGGCGCCCTCGGTCGCACGCCCGTTGGTGCTGGCCCCGGCGGTTGCCACGGCCAGCGGCGGCGGCGTACCCGCACGACGGCGAATGAACCACTGCAGGGGGATCTGCGTCAGGTTTGTCGTAATCCAATAGAGCAGCAGTCCGGCCGCAAACTGCAGGATGAAGACCGTGAACACAAACGGCAATCCGAGCATCATCAGTCGCTGGTTGCGGTCCATCGCCGCGGTTGAGAAGTAGGACGTCACCACCATCGAGCCGACATAGAGCACCACCAGCACGCCCAGCACCCAGCCCTGCGCCTTCGCCGTGATGTCGGGAATGAACAAAAAGGAACCCGAATGCGCCAACACCGAACTGCAGCCGTGCTTGGCGGTCTGAGCCGATGTTATGTAGCCATGGGCCTTCAGCGCCGGTCCACAGATCTTCTTCTTCAGATCGGTCCGCAGCATGTAGATCAGCGAGACGAACACCGGCAGCTGGACCAGCATCGGCAGGCACGAGGCGAGCGGGTTAACGCCGTTCTCCTTGTAGTACTTCATCGTCTCCTCGCTGAGACGCTGCTTGTCGTCCTTGTACTTCGCCTGCAGCTTCTTGAGCTCCGGGGCGTGGACCTGCATCTTGGCCATGCCGCGGAACTGCTTGAGCGTGATCGGCAGCGTCACCACACGAATCACGAGCGTCAGCCCGATGATTGCCCAGCCCCAACTGCCGCCGACAACACCGTGGATATAGATGAGCACCTGCTCGAAGACCTTGATCAGCGGCCCAAAGGCGTCTTCAATGACGTTAGCCAGCATCATGGGAAGGTCTTCGTGCCCTCAGCGCTCGCGTGTGTGTGGGTGCGGAACAGATGTTGCGCCGCGACGGGGTCAAAGCCGCCGTCGCTGAACGGATTGCAGCGCAGCAGCCGCCAGCCGGCGAGTACGAGTCCGCGGAGTATGCCGAACTCGCGGATTGCTTGTACCGCGTAGCGCGAGCAACTCGGCTCGTAACGGCAACGCGGGCCGAGCGCCGGCGAGATCACCCTTTGGTAGATGATTAGGGGTGCCACTGCGATTTCGCGAGCGACGCGCTTCACGACGATGCGCCGTCGTTGTCGCGGTGTGCCTTGGCAAGCAACTCGCCGAGCGCGCCGCCGATTCCCTCGAGCCCACGCGTCGTCGCGAGCTCCAATGCCGCGGCGCGGGCCACGAGCACGACGTCCTGGCCGGGTTGGATTGCCTGCCCCTGCGCCGTGCAGGCCTCGCGCAGTAGTCGTTTGACGTGGTTGCGCTCAACGGCACCACCGACCTTCCGCCCGACTGACAGGCCGACGCGCGCCGGCTCGTCACCCTCGCGCGGGAACGTGTAAAGCACGAGATAGCGGTTGGCCACGGAACGCCCCTGCCGGTACACGCGGTCGAACTCCGCGCTACGTGACAATCGCCCCGTCGGACGCCGCGAGGCAGTGCCGTGCTGGCGCTCGGCCACTAGGTGGTGAGTCGCTTGCGGCCCTTGGCGCGGCGGCGCTTCAGCGTCAGCTGTCCCGCGCGCGTGCGCATGCGGGCGCGGAACCCGTGCGTGCGGGCGCGCTTACGCTTCTTCGGCTGGTAGGTGCGCTTCATCGCCAGGCGCGCGGCGGTCAGATCTCGCCGCAGTCGGAGCCAGTATAGCGGGCCGACGGTCGCCCTCCCCTGCCTGCCCCGGCACCCGTTTTTCCCGCCAAATGCGCTCTGGCCGAGCGAGCGCCGGTGGCAGCATTGGTATATTCGCCCGCTCCGGGGATCAGCCGGATCCCCCACCACCACCGTGATTAACCGACCCTGACGGGAGGACGGCGCGCGTCGTGTCGGGCAACCTCGAGCAGACCTGGCAGGAAATCCAACTCGCACTCCGCGAGTCTGTCGGGGAGCGCACTTACGAGCTGTGGCTCGCGCCCCTGCGCTGCGTCGGTCTCGACGGTGACACGCTCGTCCTCGCCGGGCCGCCAGAGGTCCTGGCCTGGGCCTCCGGCCGACTCGGCCCGGCGTTGCGTGGTGCCAGCGCCTCTGTCCTTGGCCGCGAGATCGCGGTGCGTGTCGCTCCAGACGACGGCCCCGTCCCAGCCGCGGCCGAGGCCGCGCCACCGATGCCTTTTCCCAAAGACGCCGGGCCAAACCCCCGATACACCTTTGAGCAGTTCGTAATCGGCACCTCCAACCGCCTCGCCCATGCAGCGGCGTTATCGGTCGCCGAGTTGCCGACACAGGCCTACAACCCGCTATTCATCTACGGCCCGCCCGGACTTGGCAAGACACACCTGCTGCATTCGATCGGCAACTACATTCGTGCCTTTGGCGGCGGCCTCAGTGTGCGCTACGCCACCGCAGAGGACTTCACCAACGCCTTCCTCGCCGCACTTGCCGCGCGCGACACCGAGCAGTTCAAAGCACGCTTTCGCGGCGTCGACGTGCTGCTCATCGATGACGTGCAGTTCCTCGAGCGCAAAGCGCGGAGCGAAGAGGAGATGTTCCACACCTTCAACGCGCTGTACGAAGCCCGCAGCCAACTCGTGGTGAGCTGTGACCGCCTGCCTTCCGACCTCGCCGGGGTCGAGTACCGCCTGCGGGAGCGCTTCGCCTCAGGCCTCGTCACCGACATCGAGCGGCCCGACAATGCAACGCGTGTTGCAATTCTGCGCAAGCGTGCCCTCTATGACGGAATCGAGATCAGTGACGACGCGCTGGCTTTGCTTGCCGACAGCGTGACAACCAACGTCCGCGCGCTCGAAGGAGCCTTGACACGCGTGGTGGCTTTCGGCTCACTCCAGCGCCGCGCGCTCGACGCATCACTTGTTGCCGAGGCGCTAGCGCGGCAGGGCTTGACCGTTGCCCCGAGCGCGCACATCACAATCGCCCAGGTGCAGGCTGCGGCGTGCGCCTATTTTAAGCTCAGTGAGAGCGAGCTCCTCTCGCGCTCACGCCTCGAGCCCATAGCCTGGGCGCGCCAAGCGGCGATGTACCTCTCGCGCGAGCTGACGAGCCACTCGCTCCCGCGCATCGGCCGCGAGTTCGGCGCGCGCGATCACACAACAGTCCTTCACGCCTGCCGCCGAGTCGTCGTACAGATCGCTCGCAACCCATCGGCCTTCGCCGACATCGAAGCGCTCACGACCATGCTGTCCTCTTCGGCCTGAACACAGGCCTACGCACAGCCGGTTCACACCACGAGCGCAGCATCGTCCCCACGACATGGGAGCATGGCGGCAATCTCCACAAGCTCACACCCCCTATAACTATTAGGATTTACCAGCCGTTGACATGAAAGTCACTCTCTCCACCGCAGCCCTCCTTGGTGAGCTGCAAACAGCCTCACGTGTCGCCTCCTCGCGTAGCGCAGTCCAGGCGCTTTCCGGCGTACAACTAGAAGCGAGCGACGATGGTCTCGAGCTACGCGCCACCGACATGGAGGTGGGCCTGCGCCTACACCTAGGCGCAACGGTCTATGCGCCAGGCTCCGTCGTCTTGCCCGCCCGCCTCCTACTCGATGTAGTCCGTGCGCTGGCTGGTTCAGAAGTAACGCTTGAGCTGCGCGCGGAACAGCACGACGTCGAACTCGTCTGCGGAACGGCCGTTTTCCACCTGCGTACGCTTCGCGGCGAAGACTTTCCGCGCCTACCCGAGCCGCCGACAGCCGACATCGTTCAGCTCGACGCCGCGGCCTTTATCGACACGGTCGCCCGGGTCGCGCGGTCGGCTTCGCGCGACGAGACAAGGCCGATCCTCACCGGCATCCTCGTGTCAGCCTCGGCGTCGTCCCTACGTATGGTCGCCACCGACTCCTACCGCCTCAGTGTCAAGACAACGACGCTCGAGACCCCGGTAACGGCTCCATTCGAGGCCAATGTGCCGGCGCGCGCGCTGCAGGAGCTGGCGCGCATCGCCCAGCAGGCCGCGGTTGAACAGATCGGCGTGGCGCGGCTGGAGAACCAGATCGTCTTCAGCCTGGGCGAGACCCCGAATGGCGCCGGGGGTGCGGTGCTCTCGTCGCGGTTGATAGATGGCCAATTCCCCAACTACCAGCAGCTCCTCCCGGACAGCGCCGATCACGAGCTGCGTGTAGCACGCGAGGAGCTGACAGAGGTCGTCCGGCGCGTCAGCCTGCTGGCGCAAAAGAACGCGCCCCTTCGCCTCGGCTTCAACGAGGGTGAGCTCCGCGTCTCGGCACAGACGCCGGACATCGGCGAGGCGCACGAGACGCTGCCGATTCCGTTTGCCGGCGAGCCGTTTGAGATCGGCTTCAACCCCGAATTTTTCCGCGACGGACTCGAGAGCCTCGAGTCCTCAGAGGTGTTGATCAAGCT
>Ga0182015_10001734_pt1 | contig 28006 bp, 29 predicted proteins | sample 712P3MmetaG_FD_120478 | JGI IMG/M metagenome (GOLD analysis project Ga0182015, IMG submission 120478) | Permafrost microbial communities from Stordalen Mire, Sweden - 712P3M metaG | ecosystem: Environmental > Terrestrial > Soil > Wetlands > Permafrost | place: Sweden: Stordalen | collected... | reverse complement strand
TGCCAGACGGCTCGGTCGCCGCGGTTCATGGCAAGGAGTTGGAGTATTTTCGCAGCCAGGCCAGGAAGGATACCGAGCTATGAGCATCGAACTGCTAACCTGCATCCTGATCACGATTGGCGCCCTGGTTTATGTCTTTTATCTGCCCGGAAAACTGTATTTGGGGCCGGAAAAAACTCGCGTCATCTATTTGCGCGAGCGCAAGGAAGCAATCTACGAAAATCTGCGCGATTTGAATTTCGAGTTCAAGGCCGGTAAATTTCCCGACTCCGACTACCAAACTATGAAGACCTCTCTCGAAGAAGAAGCCGCGGCAGTGCTGGCGGAAATTGCACAGTTGGAAGAAGCTGCGTCCATCCCGCCGCCGCGAAGCCGAAAAGGAGCCAGAGTTTGAATTTTTTATCAGCGACCGCCCGAACGCAAACCGGGTGCCCCACTTCTCGCTTCGTTTGCGAGAAGTGGGAGCTTCCCCATTTTTTGGGGTGGACCGTTTTGCTATTGACTGTGTTTTTAGTCTCTGCGTCGGCGCAGACTCTGACCGGCACGGTCAAGAACGGCACCACAAATAAACCTGCTGCCGGCGACGACGTTGTACTCCTCAGTTTGGCTCAAGGAATGGAAGAGTCAGGCCGCACGCAGACCGACGCCAAGGGCAATTTCAGTCTGAAGCTTGACAACGCGAACAGCCCCCACCTGGTCCGCATCATTCATCAGGGCGTTACTTATCACAAGATGGCTCCTCCGGGAACAACTTCGGTCGATCTCGACGTATACGATGTTTCCAAGAAAGTGCAGGGCGTCAGTGTCACTGCGGACGTGATGCGTTTTCAGGCGCAAGGCAGCGAGTTGCAAGGCATCCGCCTTTTCGCGGTGAACAATTCCTCTGACCCGCCGCGCACGCAGATGAGCGATCAGAGCTTCGAATTTTATCTACCGGATGGAGCCCAGGTTGATCAAAGTATGGCGATGACGGCGGGCGGACAACCGATCAACTCCGCTCCGGTACCGCAGAAACAAAAGAACCGCTACGCCTTCGTGTTTCCGCTGCGACCTGGCGAAACTCAGTTCCAGGTCAGCTACCACATGCCATACAGCGGCGAAGCGAGCTTCGATCCGAAGACGCTGTATGGCGCCCAGCATTTCGTGGTGGTGCTGCCCAAGAGCATGCAGTTTTCGCCCGCAACGGGCGCAGCCTTCAAGGCAATGCAAGACCCGCGCCAGGCCGATGCGGTCGTCCAGGTCGCTTCCAATACGACAGCAGGTCAAGCACTCGCTTTTAAGATTTCGGGAAGCGGCACGATGTCCGACGAGGCTGAAGAAAATAAAGAACAGCAAGCCAGCCCGGTCGGCGGCGCTCAGACCAGCGGTGCAGTCGCTGGACGCGATTCTCGTCCCGGCGGCGGACTCGGCCCGCCGATTGACGCTCCCGATCCGCTGGAAAAATATCGGTGGTACATTCTCGGAGGCTTCGGAGTTGTGCTATTCGCCGGCGCGATCTACATTGCCACGCGGTCGAAGACCGCGACAATCCCAGATTATGGCCCGACCGACGCGGAGCTAGGCATTCCACCCGCCCCGAAACCAAAGCCCGCAGACCGCTCCGCGCTACTGCTCGAAGCCTTGAAAGAAGAGATTTTCCAACTGGAAGTCGAACATAAGCAAGGCCGAATCTCCCAACAGGAGTACGAGAAAGCCAAAGCCGCGCTGGACCAAACGTTAGAGCGGGCAGTGAAGCGATCCGCAGTAAAGGTCAGCTAATAAACAATAATGGAGGACCGGCGTCCTCGCCGGCCCGGGTGCAGAGAAAATGGCCACGATTGCCGAGTACTTTCGCGCGCGATTTCGCACTAGCCATTCGCTCTTCTTAGCCTATAATGTGTCGATTTCGCGGGCGTGATCCAAGTCTGCATTGGGAGGGCCAATGGGTCTGTCGCTTGATACTCGCCAGGTCGGACGCGTCACCATTGTTCGCTGCAACGGGCGCATTGTTGCCGGCGGCGAGAGCGAATCTCTGCGTACGCATGTAACCTGGTTGTTGCGCGACCGCCGCGCCATCGTGCTGCACCTCGGCGAGGTTGGATTCATTGACAGCAGCGGCCTGGGTATGATCGTCCGCAGCCTCACCAGTACTCGTCAAGCGCGCGGAGAAATGAAGCTCTGCAACGTTCCCGAACATGTGCGTAAAGTTCTGGAACTCTCGCACCTTACGAGTTTGTTCGACGCGCACGAATCCGAGGAAAAGGCGGTCGCCGCCTTTTATCAACAGGGAGCGCGTTCCGAAACGCCAATCTCGATCGGCCGGAGCGTTCTGTGCCTCGACTCCGATGCCGATGTGCTCGCCTACTTGCGCGAGCTACTGCGGCGCGCTGGATACGAAGTTCATACCAGCAGCAAACTGGGAGACGCCCTGCTGCTGATGCGGGTTGCGCGTTTTGATCTCCTACTGCTAGGTCCCGCCATGACCGCGTCTGCGGCCACGCAGCAAAGTTTCCAAGCAGCATGCGCTGGCGTGCCAATCGTCGAACTGGGCAGCGAATTTTCCACCCACGATGCCGGCGAGGCGGGCGCTGGTTTACTACGAAAGATTGACGACCGCCTCAACCCGAAGACTGCGTAGTTGAATCCCCCCAGCCCGCAGACCATCTAACAAACAGGGAACTTCTATGGGAAACACATTTAAGACCGCCTTCCTGCTTACCCTGCTCACGCTGCTGCTGATGTTTATTGGCCGTGCTTTTGGTGGACAGAACGGGATGGTTCTGGCGCTGGTATTCGCCGCAATATTGAATTTCGTTTCCTATTTTTACTCGGACAAGATTGCGCTGGCGATGTATCGTGCCAAGCCTGTAACGCGCGAGGAACTGCCGCGCGCTTACGCTGCCGTGGAACGGCTCACGCAGAAGATCGGTATTCCCATGCCGAAGATGTACGTGATTCCCAGCGATTCTCCCAACGCCTTTGCCACCGGGCGCAATCCTCAGCACGCTTCCGTAGCTGTGACTCAGGGCATTCTCAATCTGCTCAACGACGAGGAACTCGAAGGCGTGCTGGCACACGAACTGGGACATGTGAACAACCGCGACATTTTAATCAGTTCGGTTGTAGCGACCTTGGCCGGCGCCATTACAATGCTTTCGCGTTTCGGGTTTTTCTTCGGCGGCGATCGCGAGGACAGCCGCGGCGGCGGCCTTGGCGCTCTTCTCATGCTAATACTCGCGCCTATCGCAGCTTCGCTCATTCAGCTTGCCGTGTCTCGTTCCCGTGAATATCAAGCCGACGCTACTGGCGCGCATTTCACCGGCAATCCCTATGCTCTGGCCAGCGCGTTATCAAAAATCGATGCTTTCTCGCGCCGCCTGCCTTTACAAGCCACCCCGTCGACGGCGCATCTATTCATCATTCAGCCATTCCTCGGAATGAGCTTCGGCAGCCTGTTCTCGACGCATCCTCCAACAGCGAAGCGAATCGAGCGGCTGACTGGGCGGCCTGCAGAGTTTTTGCAGTAAAGAGCTGTTAGCTTTTAGCTCTTAGCTTTTGGCTCGAGCTCAAAACCTAAGAGGTGCAAGCTAAGAGCCAATGGCTAAAAGCTGACAGCTCTTATCAAACCTCCGTAACAACCCAGCCCGCGACCCCCATAGTAGAATTCAAAGAATGTCTCCTGAAACCGCCAGCGCCGTTTCGCATCGGGCGGGGCAACTGGAAAACGCGCTCCGCAAGGTCATCCGCGGCAAAGACGACATTCTCCGTCTGGCTGTGGTTTCGCTGATTGCGCGTGGTCATCTTTTGATCGAAGGCGTTCCCGGCGTAGGGAAAACTACTTTGGGGCAGGCCTTGGCGCGGGCGCTGGACTGTACTTTTCAACGGGTGCAGTTCACCAGCGACATGCTTCCCTCGGATGTAATTGGAATTTCTATTTACTCCGCCATCGAGCAACGGTTTGAATTTAAACGTGGACCGGTCTTCACTAACGTGCTGTTGGCCGATGAAATCAATCGAACCACTCCGAAGACGCAGTCCGCCCTGCTTGAGGCCATGAACGAAAGCCAGGTTACGGTCGATGCGCATTCCTACGCCCTGCCGCAGCCGTTTCTCGTGATTGCCACGCAAAATCCGGTAGAACATCACGGCACGTATCCTTTGCCGGAATCGCAGCTCGATCGTTTCCTGATGCGAGTGCGTATGGGCTATCCCGACAGCACCGCGGAGCGCGAGATTCTTCGCTCCGACGCCGGCACTACACGGTTGGAAACCATGCAGCCGGTGCTCAGCGGCTCCGACGTTCTGGAAATGCAGCATGCTGCTACGCAGGTCCGCGTGGATGATTCGTTGGTCAACTATGCGCTGAGCATCGTCAGCAAGACGCGCGAGTCAGAGCAGTTCTCCTTGGGAGTCTCGCCGCGCGGCTCGCGAATGCTCTATCGCGCTGCTCAGGCTATGGCATTTCTTGATGGCCGAACTTTCTGCACGCCGGAAGATATCAAGCCGCTGGTTGTGCCCGTGTTCGCTCACCGCGTGGTGGTGAACGGGCTGTATTCGTCCACGTTGAAAAAGTCCGAACAAGCGGAACAGGTCATTCAGGAGATCGTCGACAGCACGCCTGTGCCCATATAGCTTTGTCATCCTGAGCGCAGTTGCCGTCGCGAAGCGACGGCAACGCAGTCGAAGGATCCCGAGTCTCCAGCTTCCAACACAAGGCGTCGGGGAGTTCTCACTGCTCCGTCGTAAGAATGCGTTGCAGCGTTTTTGATTATGCATGTTTTTGCAGGGGTCCTTCGACTCCGTGGCTGCTGCTTTGCGCAGCAACCATTGCGCTCAGGATGACGGGGGGAACGCTATAATTCTTTCCATGTCATTTCTCCGTTATCTAATGCTGTTGTCGCTCATCGTTTGGCTGGGCGGACTGATCTTTTTCGCTTTTGTTCTCGCACCAACTGCTTTTTCTGTCTTACCTACAAGGCATCTCGCGGGCACGCTGGTCGGACGCACGCTCGGTAGCCTGCATTGGATGGGCCTGATATCAGGAATCATCTTTCTGGCCATTTCGATGCTGTACAGCCGAATGACCAAAGGTACGCCGCATGTGTTCGCCGCCCGCCACATTCTTATCTGTCTGATGCTCGCGCTCACGCTGATTTCGCAATTCGGCATCATCCCCTGCATGGACAGGTTGCGCGCCTCAATCGGCCAAATCGATTCGGTTCCTCCTGACAATCCAGCGCGCATGCAATTCGACGCCTTGCACGTTTGGTCGACGCGAGTGGAGAGCGGCGTGTTCTTCCTGGGATTGGTGGTTGTGTATTTGACCGCTGCTAGCTTCTAGCTTCTAGCATTCAACGCAGCAACAATTTTCGTAACGTTCTCTCGTTCATTTATTCTTCACTTGTACAAGCTAAGAGCCAAGAGCTAACAGCTAAAAGCCTTCTTATGAAAACTGGAATTATCGGCCTGCCTCAGGTAGGCAAGACATCGCTGTTCGGAATTTTGACTAAGGCGCGTTTATCCGAGCAGGCTTACGCCAACCCGCGCGAGGCGCACATTGGCGTCGCCAAAGTGCCCGACGACCGCCTCGACCGCCTGGCCGCGCTGTACGATCCCAAGAAGTTGACCCATGCTTCCGTCGAGTACGTGGACGTGGGCGCCATTGGTCAGGACGCGCTCAAAGAAACCGCTTATCTCGCGCATCTTCGCGGTGTGGACGCGCTTGCCCATGTCCTTCGCGCATTTGACGATCCGGCCATCCCGCACGTCGGCGGCATCGATCCGCTGCGCGATATCAAGAACGTCGAGTTTGATCTGATGGTCAGCGATCTCGGTCAGATTGAAAAGCGGCTGGAGCGACTGGAAAAGGATCTGAAGAAAATGCGCACTCCGGAGCTTGAAAAAGAATTCGAACTGCTCAAGCGCGCCAACGCTCACCTGGGAACTGAGCGCCCACTGCGCGAGATGGAAATGACGCCTGAAGACAAGAAACGTCTTCGCGGATTCATGTTCCTCAGCGAGAAACCAATTCTCTATGTTTTGAATGTGAATGAAAGCACGGAGCTTGGTAAGGAACTTGAAGCCGCGGTCAGCAAATACAAACTCACAGAAGTCGCCTCTCGCGCGAACGCGGGCGCGGCTGCGATTTGCGGAAAGGTCGAGGCCGAGCTTGCGGAAATGAGCGACGCCGATGCCGCGGAGTTCCTTTCCAGCTACGGCCTGACCGAGAGCGGATTGACTCGCCTGATCCGCACCACTTATGTTCTGCTCGGCTTGATGTCATTCTTCACCGCCGGGGAAGACGAGTGCCGGGCTTGGACTATCCCAGTGAACACGCGCGCGCAGGACGCAGCAGGCGCGATCCATTCCGATCTGCAAAAACACTTCATCCGCGCCGAAACCATCCGCTGGGACCAGTTGCTTGAAGCCGGATCCGAAGCCAACGCCCGGGCTCGCGGCACGTTGCGCCTCGAAGGAAAGGATTACATCGTGCAAGATGGCGACGTCATGCACATTAGGCACAGCGGCTGATTAGCCTTTCGATGCACAGTCTCACACGATTAGCAGGCTGCCGAAAAATGTCTGAATCGGCGTTTAGGTTTTGAAGGGCCGCGACTTTCCAGCCGCACCGTTTCCAATGCCGATGGCCACGGCCATTTTCATAGCGGTCGGAGTAGCTGGAAAATGTGAACATCCATTTGCATCATTTTGAGCGCTAATACAGAGAAACGTTGCGGTCCCAGACCTTGCATTCTGACTGCTTGGTCGCCGCTTGCTCCGTGGCATCTGTGATTTATCTGTTTCGTTAGTATTATCAATAGGGATGGATATACCGCAACCAGATACGTTGACCGCCAGCGAAAAAGAGCCGGGACTTCGCTACTACCTCAAGCGAGAGCCGCTGATCCTGGCGGCGCTGTGCGCGCTGGCAATACTTGCATTCCTGGGCGTGGGCGGGTTGTCCCGCATCTATCATGCGCAGCTGGCGGCTTTGGGGAATCGATGGTTTACACGCGGCGTTGCCGATCTCCAGAATCGACATTTTGATCGTGCAGTCAGCGAATTCCGAACCGCGCTCCTATATTCGCGCGACGACTACACCTACCAACTGGAGCTGGCCGAAGCATTGGTCGGTCTGAAAAAAACCAATGAGGCCTATGCTTACTTAATCAATCTTTGGGAACGCGAGCCGGAAAATGGGCTGGTAAACTTCGAACTGGCACGCATCGGTGTGCAGAGGGGAGAAACCGAACAAGCCCTTCGTTACTATCACAACGCAATCTACGCCATCTGGCCCGGCGATCAGGAAGTCCAACGCCGGAACGCCCGCCTTGAACTTATCGAATACTTGTTGAGCATCAATGCCAAGACGCAGGCGCAAGCGGAGTTGATAGCGCTGGCAGAAAACTTAGGCGATGATCCAGCCACGCACGAGCGTGTGGGAGATCTTTTTATGCAGGCCGAGGACTACGAGCATGCCCTTGCCGAGTACCGGCAGAGCCTGAAATTGGATCGCCACAACCCGGCGTCATTGGCAGGCGCGGGGCGCGCGGCCTTTGAACTTGGACGCTATGACGTTGCGGAACGCTACCTCGCCGCTGCTATGGCCGCCAAACCCAATGACACGCGGAGCGCAGAACTGCTCAAAACTGCCGAGTTGGTGTTGCGGATGGATCCTTTTCGCCGCCAGATTTCCGTAGACCAACGCCACCGGATCGTCATCCAGGTTTTCGACGCAGCGGGGGAACGGCTCAAGGCCTGTCCTGCTGTCGACAATTCTGCCAATGCCGCTTCGCAGCCAGGGCTCGCTGAGAAGTGGGCGAACATGAAGCCTCAAATCACAGAAGAAGGTTTGCGGCGAAATCCCGATTTGGTAGAGGAAGCTATGAATCTGGTCTTTGATAGCGAGCGGCAAACCAGCGCCGTGTGCGGGCCTCCGAACGGAATCGATCTGGCATTGCTCCTGATTTCTAAACTGCACGAAGGGAATTGATTTTGGACGACTCTCCGAACTCGCCCACTGAAACGCTTTTGGCAATTGCCGAACCTCCACCGCCATTGCCCCGCCGCACTCGCGGAGCTTTGTTGCGAGCTGTATTTCGCGAAGAACGTTTATTCCTCGTTCTTTCGGTATTCATCGGAATTTTCTCCGGACTTGCGGTTGTCTGCTTTCGTTTCGCCATTGACTGGTGCCGCATTTATTTAGTGGGCTCGGGATTTAACCCTTCGCGCACTCGGCTTTTGCTGGCGCCGAGTCTTGCAGGCCTGGTCATTGCCGTGCTCGTCATTCATGTGTTTCCCCTGGCGCGCGGCAGCGGCGTAAACCAAACCAAGGCGGCGCTGTATATCTACAACGGCTACATTCCTCTTAAGACGGCCATTGGGAAGTTCATCACCGCGGCGCTGGCCATAGGGTCGGGGCACTCGTTAGGACCGGAGGATCCATCACTGCAAATCGGCGCCAGCCTGGCTTCCGCACTGGGAAGACGCATAAAGCTATCCCGAGATCGAATGCGCTTGATCGCCCCCGTAGGTGCCGCTGCGGGCTTGGCGGCTGCGTTCAATGCGCCCATCTCAGCCGTGCTTTTCGTGATCGAAGAAGTTATCGGCCGCTGGACTGCGGGTATTCTCGGCTCAGTCGTGCTTTCGGCGGTATCGAGCGTGGTTGTGATGCGGTGGTTCTTGGGATCCGAATCACTTTTCCGCATTCCTGCGGTGCAGTTCACGCGGCCCTCGGAATTGATTGCATATTCCATACTCGGAGTGGTGGGCGGATTCGCTTCAGTGGCATTCGCGAGTGGAATTGCGACTTTGCGCCCATGGTGCAAATCACTGCCGCGATGGACGCAGTATTTTCAACCCGCGCTCGCCGGCCTGCTCATTGGAGTCATCGCAGTCCTGGGGGCTCCGCAAGTAATGGGAGCTGGCTACGTGTTCATCGACGAAGCCATGCACGGTCAGTTCACCTGGCAAATGCTGGCCATTCTCGCGGGGCTCAAGATCGTAGCCACTCTACTTTCGTTCGTCAGCGGAACCCCGGGAGGCATGTTCGCTCCCACATTGTTTATTGGCGCGATGCTCGGAGCGGCCGTGGGCGGAGCGGAACACGTCTGGCTGCCGCACCTGACTGGATCGCCGGGTACTTACGCGCTGGTGGGGATGGGAGTTCTATTCGCCGGATTCCTGCGGGCACCGATGACTTCCGTCTTCATGGTGCTCGAGGTCAGCGGAAACTATTCCATCATTCTTCCCGTCATGGTCGCGAATACTGTCGCGTATTTGATTTCACGCGCGCTTCAGCCGGTTCCAATCTTTGACGTGCTCACTCGTCAAGACGGTTTGGATTTGCCCTCGATGGAAGAGCAACGGGAAGAAGGAATCTTGCGAGTCGAGGACGCGATGCGCCCACTAACCGGCCCGGTATTGGACGGCGACGAAACCCTGGATCGCGCACGGCAGCGTCGGGACGAGAAATCACCCGATGTGGTGGTTCGGCTCAATCCGGTCGGATGGAGCAGTATCGCCAAATCGGAGCTCGAGACCATGATCAAAGAAGGCAAAGGCGGACAGACGCTAGGTTCTGTTCTGGCGGGGCGTCAGATCCCTTACCTGCACCCCGATCATCCTTTGGAGATGGCGCTGCGTTACGTGGATCGCTGGCCGCTTGTCCCAGTGGTCAACCGTGCCGATTTGCGCAAGCTTGAAGGAGTGGTGACGGAGCGCGATGTGCTAGCCCGCTACAGAGATTTCGGCGAAGGATGATGGCAGGCGGCTGAGATAGGGCAAAGTCAGTGGCTCGTGGCGTTTGCAACGTCTGCCGCGGTTGATGACTCTTAGGTATTAGCACATCGGCTACGTAGCACAACGTAGAGTTGTCGGCGTAGAGTACACTGTAATGCCAAATACTAATCGCAAGAAGGAAGCCCGTGTGACTACGTCACCTGCCAAGCAAAAGTCCGCTCTAGATACGCTCTTGGAGAGCATGGACGAGTTGGTCGATTCCGCTGCGAAGAGAATGACCCCGGGCGAATTACGAAAAGCTCGGAAAGAAATCAATGATGCTGTGGACCGCGCTGTTGGTTCTCATAAACGGCGTCGCGAAACTGCTTGATCAGGTCCTTGCGTCTCTCCTTCGTCATTCCTGGTTCCAACTTATTTATCAAATCTACATAAGCAGGTTCAGCTTCCAGCCCGATTTCTATGAGTTCGCGCACGCGGGCCTTAACATCCTTACGCAGTTCTTGCTCCGCCTTGTCTTCATAGGCGCGTCCGGGATCGCGGCGGGTTCGTTGCGTGGCTACCGTCGATGCTATCTGTGTGCTCATTCTTGTTTCTGCTTTTCTGTTCTTGGTTTTGTTGACCTCCGTGGGAAAACTAGTTACCCGAACTTAAGCCACTCCCGCAGTAGCCCGGCCCTTGCTAATCCGCGCAACTTCTGTGAAAATAAAAGTTTGTCTTAACCCTGCCAGAAGGACTAGGAAAGGAAGCAAAGTTCTGTGTTAATGATTCGTCTGTCGCGCACCGGTGCGCGTAAACAACCGCAATATCGCGTCGTCGTAATTGAGAAGGAACGGGCGCGCAATGGCCGGCCGGTCGAGGTGGTGGGAACGTACAATCCCCGCACCAATCCTGCCAGCATCGAACTCAAGCGCGAGCGCATTGATTACTGGGTATCCAAGGGCGCCAAGATGTCGGACCGGGTGGGCAAAATTGTGTCTAAGCCAACGCCCAGCGCCGTTCCGGCCGCGTGAGTCAGCCTGTGTGCCAGTAGGGATTCAGCCACCAATAGGAACCAGAGATGACCCAGCAGAGCGGTGACGTGCGAGCTTTGGTTGAACAGATTGCGAAGGCGATCGTCGACGAGCCTGATCAGGTTTCGGTCAGCCAGGTCGAAGGTGATGTGCTGGAGCTGAAAGTCGCCCCTAACGACGTGGGCAAGGTGATTGGCGCCAAGGGCCGCGTGGCGCGCGCCTTGCGAGCGCTGGTCGGCGCGGCCGGAATTCGATTGCACAAGCGTTTCACGCTGGAGATCCTAGAATAGGAAAATCAGGAATAGGAAAATCAGGAATAGGAAAATCAGGAATAGCAGAATCAGGCGAGTTCGTTACCCTGGCCCGCGTGCGAAAAACCCAGGGACGCCGTGGCGAAGTCGCAGTCGAACTGCACAGCGACGTTCCCGATCGCTTCCGAGTTGGTCTGAGATTGTTCGCTCTTCCGCAGGATGGCAACCGGCGCGATCTGCAGATCGAAGAATTTTGGCCGCACAAGGGCGACTTGATTCTGAAGTTCGCCGGCATCGATTCCATCTCGGATGCCGAGACTTTAGTAGGCTGCGAATTACAGGTTCCGAAAAATGAGCGGGCGCGGCTTGAATCAGGCTGGAATTACGTGAGCGATTTGATCGGCTGCGTAGTTTTTGATGCCGATCGCGAGCTTGGCAAGGTTGAAGACGTTCAGTTCGGCGCCGGTGAAGCGCCTTTGCTGATTGTCAGCACGGGCAGCAAGCGTCATGAAATTCCTTACGCTGAGGCCTATTTGAAAATCGTAGACCTTGAGCGCAAGCAGATACAAATGCTGCTGCCCGAGGGAATGCTCGAACTCGATGCGCCGCTCACGGACGAAGAAAAGCGACAGCAAGCAGGGAACTCGAGGAACGCAAAGAAATAAAGATTTCCTTTGTGAACCTCCGTGCCCTTTGTGGTTTAAGGTTTTGCCTGCGCGATGAAGATCGACATTGTCACGATCTTTCCTGATTTCTTTCGCGGGCCGCTGGATCACGGAATCATCCGCCGGGCTCAAGAAGCCGGCCTGGCAGCAATCGAAGTCCACGATCTGCGAGCGTTCGCGCATGATCGTCACAAGACCGTGGATGACCGCCCATTCGGCGGCGGCGAGGGCATGGTGCTTAAGCCGGAACCGATCTTTGAATGTATTGAAGCAATGAATGTCGTCCCCCGCGAAGACCGCAATGTCGCGCGTGAGAGCGTGATTTTGCTTTCGGCGCAAGGCCAGCGATTCGACCAAAGCGCAGCCGGCGAACTTGCCGGCCTCGATCGAATCGTGCTGATTTGCGGCCGTTACGAAGGAGTCGACGAGCGCGTAGGCCAATACTTAGCCGATCGCGAGTTGTCCATCGGCGACTACGTGCTAAGCGGTGGGGAACTAGGCGCCACTGTAATTGTGGATTGCGTTACGCGACTGATACCGGGCGCGGTCGGCAATCAAGCCTCGACGCGGCAGGAGTCCTTTACCAGTTGCCTGCAGGAGCCTGGGGACGGTCCGAACTCTACGTGCGCCTCGGGTGGATTGCTCGATTATCCGCACTACACGCGTCCCGCAGAGTTTCGCGGAATGGCAGTTCCGGAAGTGCTGGCTTCAGGGAATCACGAAGAAATACGACGCTGGCGCCGTCGCACTGCATTAAAGAAAACGCTGCGCAATCGGCCTGATCTTTTGAAAGAAGCCGTGCTCAGTGACGAAGACAAAGAATTACTGGGTGAGCATTGACTCGTAGGAATTTCACGTTGACGCCGCACGGGCGATGACGCCCGCGCCTACACTAAGAATAGAGGACAAGATTTATGTCGAACCTTATCATCGAAAAGCTGCTGGCCAAGACCAAACGCACCGACCTTCCCAAATTCGTTCCCGGCGATTCCGTCCGCGTCCACGTCAAAATCAAGGAAGGCGACAAAGAGCGTTTGCAGGCCTTTGAAGGCGTTGTCATCTCGCGCTCTCGCGGTCCGCAGGCCAGTTTTACGGTCCGCAAGATCAGCTTCGGTCAGGGAGTCGAACGTATTTTCCCCGAGAACTCTCGCGTGATCGATAAAGTCGAGTTGGTACGCTCCTCAAAAGTCCGTCGCGCGAAGCTGTACTACTTGCGCGCGCTGCGAGGCAAAGCTGCCCGTCTCAAAGATGTCGAGCGCGAGCACGCAACCGCTGCCACAACCGCGAAGTAAGTGCGTAGCTATTTCGAAGGGGAAGTGGAGGCTGCTGGCTCTGCTTGGGGCCATACGGCAGTCACGGCTAATCCCACGGCGATCCCTACCGAAACTTCAACGAACCGGTGCGTCGCTATTATCCAGCCCGCTTTCGTGCGTCCTATGAGCATGACAATCGCCATGGTAACGCTGGCAAGCCGGTAGGCCTCGCCAAGACGCAAAGCAGCGCAGATTAGTCCGATCACCAATACACCCAGGCCAAACACAATCGTGTTCGATCCGAAGTAGGTCGTTAGCAACGCACCCATCAGAGCGCCAACCGCGGTCCCGGCCAGACGCTGTTCGGATATAGCTAATGCGGCGCCGAGCGTCGACTGCATAATAATCAATGTCGTGATCGTCGCCCAGTAGGCTTCCGGAAGCCTGAGAACGCGTGCGACCAGCAGCGAAACGACAGCCGCGATCGCGGTTCGAGCCGAATGCACCAGTGCATGCCGGTTCAGGCGACTTGACATAGGGCTGCTCACTCCCGACATGCTTCCTCCCGCGGAGTCGCTATTCTAGCTGAGTCCCGCAAAGTGTAATCCGACTCAGCTTTTCCACCTTGCTTCACAGCCCCTTGCTCGGCGAAGATGAGTTATCCCGACCTCCTGATTCAGTTCGTGTCCGCAAAAGCCAAACCCGCTCGCGCAGAAAAAATGTCCGCATCGGCAGCCAAGCTTCGCCTGCTCAAGCGTCTGCGCTGCACCATGAAATTCGAAAAGCTGGCGTGGAAAACGGGCGCTCGCCTGATCGCGGGAGTCGACGAAGTAGGACGCGGCTCGTTATTCGGTCCAGTCGTGGCCGCCGCCGTCATTCTCGATCCGGGCTATCGCATTCGAGGGCTGCGCGACTCCAAATTGTTGCTGCCGGAAAGGCGCGAGGTTCTAGCTGAACGGATTCGCGAACATTGTGTCGCGTGGGCAATCGCAGCCGTTGATGCCGCGCGCATCGATCAAATCAACATCTATCAGGCTTCGCGCGTTGCCATGCGGGAGGCAGTTCTGCGCCTCGAACCCGGTCCAGACCATTTGCTGATTGACGCCCTGCGTCTGGATTGCGATTTCCCGCAGCGGGCAATCATTCACGGCGACGCGCTCTCGGCCTCTATTGCCGCTGCGTCGATCTTGGCGAAGGTCGAGCGGGATCGCATGGTTCGCGAGTGGGATCCAGTCTTCCCGCTTTACGGACTGGCGTCGAACAAAGGATACAGCACACCTTACCACTTGGCCGCTCTGCGCCAGCACGGGCCGTCTCCGCTGCATCGGCAGTCGTTTGCTCCCGTCTGGAATAATCCTGTGCCTCAGGAAGTGCTGGCGTTCATGCTGGAAGAAAAGCCAGAAGAATTGCTCGGGGAGATGAACGAAGCCACTGCCCAGCCAGCCTAGGATGAGATCTTAACACCCGATCAGGGTTTTTCCCGCCGTATGGCGCAAACGCCCGTCTGCAGGCGCTTTTCAACGCGATTTCAACTTTGCTGTGCATAAGTTTTCATATTGACAGGTGTCTACTTTATGGACTAAAGTTCTGACGCTCTACTACCGGGCATCGTTCTTGCTTCCAAACCGGGTCCGATTAGTGCTGAGCTTGCTGACTACAACCTTGGTATTCGGCGGCAGCGACTGATACGCCTCCCGCTATGAAGGTTGGTCAGGCGTTCAGGAATCTAAGTGGACTCAATCAGACTTCTAATCGTTCCTTTTCTCGCACTAGCCGCGCTTCTCGGGACTTTAGGCCACGCGCAACAACCCGCGAGCTCGAACTCTGCGGGGAATTCGTCTGCAAAGCAGCCAGCTTCCGGCGCAGACCGAGTGGTATTAAAAGTTGGCGACGTCCAGGTCACCAGGGAAGAATTCGAGTCGAGAATCCGCGATATCGAGCCCGGACATGCCGAGGAGGGTGCGCCGGGCAAGGATCGTCAGCGCCTTGCCGACGACTATGCGTCCGTGCTGATGCTCTCGCAGCAAGCCGTTGCCAAACATCTGGATTCTTCTCCTGAGGTTGCTCGGCAGTTGGATATCGCGCGCATGCAGGTCTTGTCCGATGCAGAGTTTGCCAGCCTTATGCAACAGGCCAAGCCTACATTCGCAGAGGTCAGTCAGTATTACTCCGCGCACGCTTCCGATTATGACGAGGTACAAATTCGCAGGCTCTTCATTTGGAAGCAGGGAGATAATTCCAAAGGGGCGCCAGCTTTGACTTCGCAGGCCGCCCAAGCCAAGGCCGATCAAATTCGCAAGGCCTACTCGTCAGGAGCCGACGTTAAAAAACTCTCCGGCGATCTCACCAAGTCGGAGGAAGGTATGCTGGATCCCAATCCACTCACCTTTACGCGCGGAGAGCTGTCTTCGCCAATGGAGAAGGTTGCATTTTCACTTAAAGAAGGCGAATGGTCCGAGATCGAAGATACTCCGGCCCGCCTGCTTCTCATACAACTCGTTAAACGCGACCGTCAGCAACTCGGGCAAGTTTCGCCGCACATCGAAAAGCAACTGCAGGACCAGAAGATGCAACTGCTGTTGAACGATCTGAAAAAGAATGCTGGTATCTGGATGGACGGAACATATTTTGGGACTGCGGTGGCTCCTGTCCCAGACGCGCAGCGGCGTGCTTCGAACCCACCGTCTGAGCTTCCAAAACAAGAAAAAAGGGGGATAAGCAACAATGAGGAACAGTAGGTGTAGAAGGCTGTGGTATTTTGCGCTGCCAGCGGTGCTCTTGGCGGCGTGTGTCCTTCAACCGTCACCAGCCAGCGCCCAAACCAATTCTATAAACGTCGACTGCTCGCAGATTAACGTCCCGTCTCTCATGATGCAGGACAACATGCGCGCCGGTTTAATCCTTGTCCAATGCGGCATCTTGCCGGGTGGGCGGCCGTCCGCGGCTGAATGGGCTCGCAGTTCAACTGCTCCTCCCAATATCCGGGTTAGCAATGGATCAGATTGTTCGAGCTCCGACGACGTCTGTGGTAGCGAAAGCATGGTGGCAGCCAGCACTGCGGATAAAGGCAAGATCGTTGTGGTCAACTACAACGCCAACTACGACAATGGATCAAGCTACACTGGTACTTCCTACTCCAGCGATGGGGGGGTGACTTTCAAGGAGATTCAACCCGCGCCGTTTTCGAGCGGTCACGGGACCAACTATGGGGATCCCCTGGTCGTGTTCAATTCCAAAACAGGGAAATTCTTCGCCGGCGACTTAGTGTCAGGTGGAGACTGCGGCAGTGAAGGGATTGCCCTTTGGACTTCTACCAACGGCAAAACCTGGACAACTGGATCCTGTGCCCATGCTGGTGAAGAGGACGATCGCCCTTCAATGTGGTCGGATAACGAGCCGACCAGCGGTACGTATGGCCGGATGTTCATTACATACAACGACTACACAACAGATTGCGGGGCGGGTGGATGTCTATTCGTCACCTACTCGGACGATGGTACGTCTTGGAGCACTCCAAAGCAACTGAACACCAGCACCTTCTACCGTAACGTGCAGGTCACCGGATCACCGCGCGGGGCGGCGCTGGGCGGCAAGGACAGTAGCGTATTCATTGCCAGCATGGATGAGGGCGGCGGCGGGGACAATACCCGTCAGAACCTCATGTTCAGCTCAACGAATGGCGGCAAAACCTGGACTCAAGTGACTATGGGTCCGCGATTCAACCCGGTCGGCGATCAGACTTGCGGATACTTCTACCAGGTCAATCCGATCATCCGGCACATGGGCTGGGGAGAACCGGCAGTCGGCCCCGATGGCGTGGTCCATTATGACTATGCCGCGGCAGGCACGAACGGCGATCACGGTGATATCTTCTATCAACGGTCGACCGACAATGGCAAGACCTGGTCGAAAGCCATTAAACTCAACACGGACAAGGATGCTCCAAACAAGACGCAGTGGATGCCTTCGCTGTCCGCCACCTCGGACGGCAACGTAACCGCCTCTTGGTATGATCGTCGCAAGGCCAAGAGCGCTTGCAACAACGTTGGAGATCCGGGATGTAACTACGAGCGCGTCGGCCGTCAGTCGAGCACGAATGGCGCTTCGTGGGAATCCTCCGAGATCACAATCAGCACTGCTTTAATAACCCAGCCAGCCCAGGACGACGAGTATGTTGTGTCCTGTTATGCCGGTGATTACGACTACAACACAGCGCTGAACGCAGCCGACGCCGGCAACGGAGCCGGGTTTGCGTATGTCACCTGGACGGACGGACGGCACAAGATTAGCAGCGTGCCCGTGCAGAGCGTGGACTTTGCTGTGGTACCCGAACCGTAGACGGAGCCACTGCATCAATCAATCAATTGAGGAGGATGCTACCAGTGGCATCCTCCTTTCATTTTGTGCCAAGGTTTCTCGGGCCGCAGGAGGTAGCCAAGCGTCGTCCACGAGGCAGCCAAGCGTCGTCCATCATGTTGACAAAGCTTCTAATCGGAAATAAAGTTTGCTCGATTGCTTCAGGAACCGGTCTATGCGGAACACGATCAGGCAAATAATTCTCCTAGCCGCGTTCCCTGCGCTGCTGATAGCTCTATTCACGGGGCGCGCCCTGGCGTCCGGAGTAAAGACGTATCGCGGTATGTTTTCGGACGGAGCGACCTACCTGCTGCAGGTTCCCTCGAAGTGGAACGGGACGCTGCTCTTGTACAGTCATGGATATGTGCCGCCGGGTTTTTCGAACCCGGCTGTTGACGTGGGCGATCCGATCACTGGCGCTTATCTTCTGGACAATGGCTACGCGTTGGGAGGATCTTCTTACGCGAGCACTGGATGGGCCGTCCAGCAGGCGCTGCCGGATCAGATTGAAGTGCTGGACACTTTCAAGAAGCTGGTTGGAACGCCGCACCGGACCATTGTCTGGGGCCACTCGCTTGGCGGCATAATTACAGCCGGTTTGGTGCAGAGGCATCCCGACCGGTTTGACGCGGCGCTTCCTATGTGCGGCGTAGTGGCGGGAAGCGTGGGGACCTGGAACCAGGCGCTGGACTCGGCTTTTGTTTTCGACGTTCTGCTCGCTGCGGGCTCGGGGCTGAAAGTGGTGAACATCACCGATCCGGTTAGGAATGTCGACATCGCCGAAAGCATTCTCAATCAAGCACAGAAAAATGCGCAGGGCCGGGCGAGGATTGCTTTGAGCGCGGCCCTTGCTGATACGCCGGGATGGTTTGATCCCTTGTCTCCTGAGCCATCGCCTACCGATTATTTTGCGCAAGAGGCGAACCAGTATTTGTGGCTTTCGGAGATCGATTTTCCTTTTGCCTTCGACTTCCGAGCCGACCTTGAGCGCCGCGCCGGTGGCAATGGATCGTGGAACAATGGCGTCGACTATGAGAAGCAGCTCGAGCAGTCGGTCGACTATGCGGAAGTCAAGGCGCTTTATTTGAAAGCTGGACTTGACCTCGAGGCCGATATTCAGAAGTTGAATGAAGCGGCGCGGATCAGGGCCAAAGCCTCAGCTCTTACCTATCTTGAACACAATATTATTTTCGACGGTCAGATTGACATTCCGGTATTGACCTTGCATACCAAAGGCGACGGTTTGGTTGTGGTTGAAGAAGAGACGGCTTATAAAGAGGTGGTTGATCAAGAGCACAACCGTCAGTTTTTGCGTGAAGTATTTGTGCATCGCGCTGGGCACTGCGAGTTCACCCCGGCGGAGACTGTGGTCGCTTTGGAATCGCTGGTCAGCCGTTTGGATACAGGAAAGTGGCCCGGGCTTGGGGCCGGTATGCTAAATGAAGCAGCCAAGAATCTGGGATCGAAGTTCAATGTGCTGCCGGTGGATGGCAAAGAAGTGCACGTGCCGCCCGCTTATTTCAAGTTCCAACCGCCAGCGTTTTTACGCCCGTTCGACGCTGGAAAAAACTGAACTCGTCTTTGCCGCGCGTAGGATAAAGGCAAAAACGGGATGAGAATCTGCTAATCCTAATCTGAATTTTTCCATCTACACCAAACTCTGTTAACGATTGACTTACCCTCTTGCCGGCTTGAGAATCGTGCCCGGTTCGATAATTTTTGCTCGCTATTTGTGTTCAAAATCCGTCAAGGGGAACAGGAAAATGCGCAAACTGCTTTGTATTGTCGTGCTCGCGGCTTCGACGGTTGCCTCCGCGCAATTGCGTACAGCGGAAGGCATACGCCCCAGGTCTGGGATTGAACGGCCGGAGGATATCGGCCAAAGAATGCACACCACCTACATCATTTACGCCCCTGAAGGGACCATCAGCCCGCAATTCAATCCCAGCGGCGAAACGCCGGCATCGTTAGCCTGTGTGTACAATCTCGTATCGAAACCGGTCGCAGGATGTCCAATCGCCACAACAACCCAAGTACCCAGCGGGGGCAGCGGCGTAATTGTAATTATTGACGCGTATGACTATCCGACAGCCGCCGCCGATCTGGCAACTTTCTCCACCTACTTCGGATTACCCGAAGCAAACTTCTCCGTGCAATACGCCAGCGGAACAAAGCCGGCGAATGGCTGCTCCAGCGGTTGGCAGGGAGAGGAATCGTTAGACATCGAATGGGCGCACGCCATGGCGCCAAATGCCCAGATTGTTCTCATGGAAGCGTCCTCGCCATTGAACAGCGCTTTGTATCAGGCGGTCACGGCCGCCAATTCATATATTGCCTCCCATGGCGGCAAAGGGGAAGTCTCGATGAGTTGGGGAGGCAGCGAAACCAACAGCGAGACCAGTTCGGATCACTATTTCACCCAACCTGGGGTGGTTTATTTCGCCTCAGCGGGCGATTCGCCGGGCGTGATCTACCCCAGCTCTTCCGTCAACGTAGTTTCGGCCGGAGGCACGCAGGTAAATCGCAACGGCAGCGGCAGCTATACCAGTCAGACGGCATGGATCGATGGTGGTGGCGGCTACAGCCCATATGAGCCAAGGCCATCGTTCCAGAACGGCATTTCCGGCATCGTGGGCGCCAGGCGCGGGACGCCCGATCTTTCCTTTGACTCCAGCGGAACTTCCCCGGTGGCGGTTTACAACTCAAACTGCTACCACGGCTGGCTGGAAGTTTATGGGACCAGCGTAGCCTCGCCTGCGCTGGCCGGTATCGTAAACAGTGCGGGGACTTTCCACGCCACCAGCTATGCGGAAAATACCGCAATTTACGCCAATTACACCAACCACGCAGATTTTGCGGACGTTACTTCGGGCAGTTGCGGCACTCACAGCGCGACCACGGGATGGGATTTCTGTACCGGCGTGGGGTTCGACGATGGATTGAGCGGCAAGTAACCGTTTCTGCTGTTTCCCTCTGATCCCGCCTTGCCCGGCGGCGGCCTTTCTAAGTTCGCCATGTTTGTTTGGTGCTGGTGCCGTTTCGCAAATGAAACGGCACCAGTACCGTTTGTTTGTTTACTCCCCTCTGCAATGAGTGGCGGAATCAGGTAAGATACTCCGTCCGCTAATGAACCGCGAATATCACCGAGGGTATAGCCAGGAACTGCATCGTGACATGGAGGCGCTGGTCTTTGGACACGCCGGCTCACCCCTGCTGGTCTTCCCAACTTCAATGGGCAAATTCTTTGAATATGAGGACCGCGGCATGATCGAGGTGCTGGCCGGGAAAATTGGGAACGGCGAGTTGCAGGTGTTTTGTCCAGACGCAGTCGACATGGAGAGCTGGTACAACAAGAGCGTTCATCCGCGACAGCGGGTGATGCGGCACTTGCAGTATGAACGCTATATTCTGCATGAGTTCCTTCCCTTTCTGCGCTGGAAGAACAACTCGCCCAACTTGGCAGTAACCGGCTGCAGCTTCGGCGGCTACCAAGCCGTCAACTTTTCTTTGAAGCATCCCGATATTGTTACGCATTGTGTGGCGATGAGCGGAGCGTATGACATCCACCAGTTTCTGGATGGATATTATGACGATGACTGTTATTTCAACTGCCCGGTAGATTATTTGCCAAATACCAACGACGAATGGTTTTTGAGCCGCTACCGGCAGATGCAAATCGTGCTGGGATCGGCACACTGGGATATGTGTCTGGATCAGAACGTAAAGCTATCGGCGGTGCTGCACCAGAAAGGCGTTCCGAACTGGCTGGATGTGTGGGGCGATGATCTGAAGCACGATTGGCCGTTATGGCTGAGGATGGCAGGGAAGTACTTCTGAGGCTAATGTCGGTAGAGACGTAGCTTGCTACGTCTTTGTTGCGCATGGGAAGAGAGACGTTGCAGGCAACGTCTGTACAGGAGAGCGGCTATGAACAAAATCGGAATCTTATTTGGCATGGAAAATACTTTTCCTCCGGCGGTCGTCGAAAAGATCAACAGCATGAAAGTCGAAGGCGTGACTGCCGAGTTTGTGAAACTGGGCGGGGTGAAGATGGCCGATCCCAGCGGTTACCGCGTAATCATCGACCGCATTTCGCAGGACATTCCCTTTTACCGTGCTTACCTGAAAAATGCCGCGTTGAATGGAACGATAGTGATTAACAATCCGTTCTGGTGGACAGCCGATGACAAGTTTTTCAACTACGCTCTCGCGACCAAGCTCGGCGTGGCGATTCCACCGACAGTCATTCTGCCGCACAACAAGCATCCCGAAGGCACGACCGATCTGTCCATGCGCAACTTGATGTACCCCTTAAACTGGGAAGAGATTTTTGAATACGTCGGTTTTCCCGCTTTTTTGAAACCGTATTCCGGCGGGGGCTGGAAACACGTCTACAAGGTGCACTCGCCAGAAGAATTTTTCTACCATTACAACCAGACGGGCGACCTTTGCATGACTTTGCAACATGGAGTGGTGTTCAAGGAGTACTTTCGCTGTTATGTAGTCGGCCAAGAAAAGGTGCGGATTATGTACTACGATCCTAGCCAGCCGTTCCATGAACGCTATTTGAAAAATCCTGTTCCCGCCGATGCCAAGCTGCTGGAACGCGTAGAGCGGGACGCCATCACACTGTGCCAGGCGCTGGGATACGACTTCAATACGGTGGAGTTCGCGGTCGAGGACGGCATTCCCTACGCGATTGACTTCATGAATCCCGCACCCGACGCGGAGGCTACTTCTGTAGGCCAGTATAACTTCGAGTGGGTAGTGAACGCTGTATCGGAACTAGCTGTAAAGAAGGCGCTTAGCGACGAGAATCCGGCGGGGAAATTGCGCTGGGATGCCTTTCTGGTAGGCTCCGGACCGGTAGGGATATCGGCCAAGCCTAATGCTCGCAAGCGCGCTCGCGCCTAAGTACAATGCAGACTTGGTGTCCCGCCCGTCGAGACCGGCGAGACTCTCATCCTCCATTCATCAAAGTTGGGCGTAATCCGGGGTCTGATTGTTATACTGGTTCGGCTGAGTGCCTGCTGACCATGCGTCCCACCTTCACTATCGGAATCGAAGAGGAATACCAGACCGTCGATCCGGACACCCGCGATCTGCGCTCCCACATCCATTTTGAGATGATTGAGAAGGGCAAGCTGCTGCTGCAGGAGAAGGTCAAGTCAGAACTGCACCAGTCGGTGGTTGAAGTGGGGACTTCGGTCTGCCACAACATCAAAGAGGCCAAAGAAGAAGTCAAGAAGCTTCGCGGCGACATGATCAAGCTGGCCAAGGACAATGGATTGCGGCTGGCCTCGGCTGCCACTCATCCTTTTGCCGACTGGCGCGTGCAGGAGATTACTCCTGACGAACGTTACAAAAATATCGTCGAAGACATGCAACTGGTGGCGCGGGCGAACCTGATTTTCGGTTTGCACGTTCACATTGGAATCGAGGATCGCGAAACTGCTATCCACCTGATGAACCACGCGCGCTATTTTCTGCCGCACATCCTGGCGCTCTCCACCAATTCGCCCTTCTGGCTGGGCATGAATACCGGCCTGAAGTCGTATCGCTGCAAAGTATTCGATAAGTTCCCGCGGACCAACATTCCAGATTATTTCCCCAGTTGGGGGGAATACGAAAACTTCATCAAGCTGCTGATCAAGACCAACTGCATCGACAACGCGAAAAAAATCTGGTGGGATATTCGGCCGCATCCATTTTTTAACACCCTGGAGTTCCGGGTGTGCGATATTCCCATGCGCGTCGATGAAACCATTGCCCTGGCTGCCCTCATCCAAGCAACCGTCGCCAAGCTGTACAAGCTCCATGCGGCGAATACGGGCTTCCGCCTGTACCGGCGTGCTTTGGTGATGGAAAACAAATGGCGCGCCTCCCGTTATGGGCTGTCGGGTAAATTGGTTGACTTCGGCAAGCAACAGGAAGTTTCTGCCCGAGAATTGATTTTGGAATATCTCGATTTCGTGGACGATGTGGTGGATGAACTGGATTCCCGCGAGGAATTGAACTATATCCATAAAATCCTGGAAATGGGGACTGGAGCGGATCGCCAGTTGCGCGTCTTTGAGGAGACTAACGATCTGAAAAAAGTGGTCGATTACATTATCGAAGAGACGGAAGTGGGTGTGACCGATTTGCCGATTGCCTCTTCCGCTAGAAAAGCAGGGTAATGAACGTTCCTGTCAGTGAAGCTAACCGCAAGTTTAATACGATTCCTTTTGATCCTGAACTAACTCCCGGGGCCCGCAACGCGGTAAATGTATGTTTGCGCGTACAGCCCGGCGAGAAGGTAACGGTCATTACCGACGAGGCCACCAAGGAAATCGCGGCCAGCATCGTCCACGAGCTGGAAGCTGTGGGTGCGCCGTATCACGCGTGGGTTCTCGAAGACTTGGCGCCGCGCCCGCTCGGCGATCTGCCGCCAGAGATTGTTGAAGATCTCGAGAGCAGCCAGGTCAGCATTTTTGCGGTGCAGGCCCAGACCAACGAACTACATTCGCGCATGCAAATGACGGACGTGGTGAACCGTCGCCGCATTCGCCACGCTCACATGGTGAATATCAATCGGCAGATCATGCTTGAGGGCATGCGAGCGGACTTTCTGAAAGTCGATCGCATCAGCGTAAAGGTGGTCGAGTTGTTGCGGCGCGCGAAACAGGTTCGAGCCAAAACCTCCGCTGGCACGGATCTCGTAGCCGATTTGAATCCGAATTATCGCTGGGTAAAAACCAGCGGAATTATCAGTCCGGACAAATGGGGCAACCTGCCAGGCGGAGAAGTTTTCACCACTCCGGGTGAAGTGAACGGCACGTTTGTGATTGATGGCGTTGTAGGCGATTACCTTTGCGCGAAGTTTGGAAGTTTACGCGAACATCCGCTGACCATATCGGTGAAGGAAAATCGCTTGGTCGAAGCTCATTCCGCGAACCATGATCTCGAGCGCGATTTCTGGAGTTACACTCACACGGATGAGAACAGCGATCGCGTCGGCGAATTTGCCATAGGCACCAATATCGAATTGAAAGATGTGATTGGGCAGATTCTTCAAGACGAAAAATATCCCGGGGTCCACATCGCTTTCGGCAATCCCTACGGCGCGCACACGGGAGCGGAGTGGTATTCGGGTACTCACATCGACGTAGTTGGACGGAAATTCGATATTTGGGTTGATGAAGAGCAGATCATGCGGGATGGCAAGTTCTTACTGGAAGCGTAAGACAATTAGTCATCCTGAGCGGAGGTGATCATCCGCTGGCGGATGATCACCGGAGTCGAAGGACCGAGCGCAGATTGAGTTAGTGATAGCGCTTCAGAAAATTCCACCGAGTTCGCTCGGGAAACCAGTCTTTGATGAGAAGCCCTGAAGCAGCATCGCGAGGTCGAGTGATTTGAGGTCCTTCGACTCCGTACCTGATTCGCTTCGCTCACCGGCCGCTGCGCTCAGGATGACAGCTTGTTTGGTTAAGCGCTGCGCTCACGACCATCTTGAGAAATCATGATTCCCGCCTTGCGACGGCAGTTCAATGCGAACTTCACGCCGGAGAAGCACCAGGCTCTTCTGCAGTTGATGGAAGAGCGCTCCGGTACTCCGGTGAAGTTCCAACTTTCCGAGACGCCGTGTTTTTTCCCCAAGCCGCTGCTTGATCAGATGTGCCAATACGGCGAGGAGTTGATTCGGCAATTGGGCGGTTTGGAATATCGCAAAACCTCATTCGAAGCCATCCCGCCCGAGTTCAATGTTCCCCGCGAAACTCCGCATCCCATGTTCATTCAAGTGGACTTTGGATTGGTGCGCGACGCTGCAGGCAAGATTCAACCCAAGCTGGTTGAGTTGCAGGGCTTTCCCTCGCTGTATGCGTATCAAGCGATGCTTTCGCAAACATATATGGAGGTCTTCGAACTCGGCGAGAGTTTGAAGTATCTGCTGAGCGGCTTGGATTGGGAAGGATACAAGAAGCTTTTGCGGCGGGCAATTGTTGGCGATCAGAATCCGCAGAATGTAATTCTCATGGAGATCGATCCTCTGCACCAAAAGACTTTGCCGGATTTTCTGCTGACCGAAAAACTGCTCGGAATTGCCACCGTTTCGATTACTGACATCGAGAAACGAGGCAACGAACTGTTCTATGAGAGCGAGGGCAGGCGCATTCCCATCCGGCGCATTTACAACCGCGCGATTGTCGATGAGTTGGTGCGAAAGAAGCTCAAGCTTTCTTTCAACTTCACGGACGATCTGAATGTCGAGTGGGCAGGTCATCCCAACTGGTACTTCCGCATGAGCAAGTTTTCTCTGCCGTTCTTACATCACGAGTGTGTGCCAAAAACATCTTTTCTTGATCGCGTGGAGCCGCTGCCACAGGATCTCGAAAATTACGTGATCAAGCCGCTGTTTTCCTTTGCCGGCTTAGGCGTGATTCTCAATCCTACGAAAGAAGATCTCGCGAACATTCCCAAACAGAAGCGCTCGCAGTATATTCTGCAGGAGCGAATGCACTTTGAGCCGGTAATCGAAACCCCGCTTGGCGGGACCAAAGCCGAGATCCGCATCATGTACATCTGGCTGGATGAGCTCCTGCCGGTGATGACCATCATCCGCATGGGACGGGGGCTGATGATGGGCGTCGACCATAATAAGAACATGCAATGGGTCGGGTCGTCCGCCGGGTTTTATCTCGGGTGATTCATTCGCGGCACGCCTTCGCTGCTTACGATCCCAGGCCAGTCCTCAAAATGAAATTGGAAAAGTTTCTTATTCTGCTGTTCTTCCTCCTGGCTCCGTTATTGTCGAACGCCGATGGCGTTCCACCTCCCGGCAACCTTGCTCAAGCTCAGTTCTCTGCCGACGATTTCGACTGGCGCGAAATGGTTCCTTATCTTTTAACCGCGGCCGCTCTTCCCGGAGAGCAAGGCGTCAAGACGGTGCTGGAAAACTGCAAAGTGCTCCGCGTGTATGTCGGAAACGAGATTCGCGCGTGCAAGCCGGACAGGAGCCCGTGCCCCGCAAAGAGCGACAGCTCCGCACTGGAGAACGACGTAAGTAAAAGGATCGACGAGATCGTACAGGAAAGAATTTTCCATCGGAACCAGAAGGCAATCGTGGACTACACGTTGACGCTCCGGCCTTTTCCGTTCTCCGAAATTGCGGCGGTAAAAAGCGAGAACCACTCAGAGGCGTACTTCATGCTTACGTTTGCCGATCGCAGCTATACCGCTGCGGACGTGCAGGCCAAATACGGCGCCCCGTACGACACCGACGTCGTTCAGTGGTATAGCGTATTCAAATACCGCATAGAGACTCTGCGTTACACCAGCAAGGCCGTGTTCGAAACCGATCCCATAGACGGCGCAGTGCTAAAGGTCTCAATCAGCCTGAAAACCAAGAGACCCAGGAAAGAAAAGAATGGTCGATAGCTATTCATAGCCTGGATTAACGCTTGCGGTGAGTCCCCACTTTACCAAGAGCGCAAAAGTGGGCCAGCCACTCTCGGCGGAATCCAACCAGCAGGTCCCTCCACTCCTCATTGCGATTGATAAGGCCAATCGCAACGCTCCGGTCGGGATGACAGATTTCTTTGTAAAGGTAGTTGCGATCTTCAGGCGGGTGGCAAATCAAGCAGTTCTCAGACCCAGGGCGCGAGCTCGGCTTACGCGCGCGAACGTCCCACTCAAGCCAAAGAACGGCTTGAGTGGGCCACCTGTCTTACAAAAAAAGAAGAGGTTGTTACGAAACTCGAGCCGTCCGCTGAAGCGGACCCGGTCTGTATCTACTTTCGCTTTCCCAGCCTTCCGTGCTGGGCTATAACATGCCACCGCTGCGCCGCTGGAAGATTCGTCACCGCCGTGCTATTTCATTTAGTTTCGTAACAGCCTCAGGAACGTAAAGCTGGGCCACCCATTCGAGCCGTCCACTAGTCCGGGGTCATCCCCAACATCTCCTCGTGTCCTTCGAATATCTTTGCCATATTCGTGATTCGGAACAGTTCCTTCAGACGCTGGTTCAGGTTGATGAGCTTCAGTTCGCGTTGTTGCCTTCTGGCAGACAGGTAAATGCCTACTATCGCACCCAGGCCGGAGCTGTCCATGTAACTGACATCGGTCAAATCCAGGACGACGCGCTTGCTTTCCGGGATGAGATTCCGCACTGTGGTCTGGAGCATAGCCGAGCTAGTCGATGTGATTCTTCCGATGCAACGTACGACAGTTTCTTCAGGAGCTCTTGTGGTTTCGAGTTGCAATTCTGGAATCGGAATTGGAGTTGCGGCCATGGTGGCCTCCTTGTTTGGAAATCAACTGAACATCAGTTCAACGCCAAGTCGTTATTGGCTGGGGAAACCAACCCAACCGAGCCTGGAATGAATCCGCTGAACGGAACCACGATACGCTCAGCTTGGGCAAAGTCAAGCTAGACTTGATCAGACAGGTGGAAACAACCCTGCTGACACGGCTGGCGTAACATCGCCATAAATCACTCATTGAGCGGTCGGGGAAGAATGTCGGTCGATCTCGCTGGACGGCGCGTCCGCCGCGGTGAATGTCAGCTGGAGGCCCCGCCCTTTGGCACAGAACGCGAGAAAGGCAGGGCACCCGCTTTGGTGTGTGGTGAAAGCGTGGTATCCCCGACGCCATGGTTGACCTCGTCCCATTCCCGGCCTAACATTAGCGCGAATGGCAGCGTCGCCTATCGTCGGCCAGACTGTCTCCCACTACCGCATTTTGGGGAAGATTGGTGGCGGTGGTATGGG
>Ga0182015_10001733_pt1 | contig 28032 bp, 22 predicted proteins | sample 712P3MmetaG_FD_120478 | JGI IMG/M metagenome (GOLD analysis project Ga0182015, IMG submission 120478) | Permafrost microbial communities from Stordalen Mire, Sweden - 712P3M metaG | ecosystem: Environmental > Terrestrial > Soil > Wetlands > Permafrost | place: Sweden: Stordalen | collected... | reverse complement strand
TCGGTGTTGATCCGAACATGCACAAAACTAATGATGGCCGCATGCCGCCGGTCATTCACGTCGATACCGACGCGCCCCTGTATTCCGATGTCGACGGCCGAGTCCTGACCGAGAAACTCTGGGGCCTCTATTACAAGCCAGACTTTAGTTTTGGCGGCGTCCAGGGCGGCGCTTCACCTTACGTCGTGGATGGCGATCCCGATGAAGTTGCGGTCGATCCCTACGGTCCCGATTCTCCCGATTTCATCGTCGGGGATCAGTTCATCGAGACTTGGTGCTCGATGTTGGCCCATTGCCAGAAGAGATTCGAAGGCAAGATCGACAAATACAAAAGGAAAGAGAAATCGGGTGGCCTCGGCTGTTTCACGCCGGACAGTTTCCCGGTGTTCGACGTCTTTCGCGAGAACGTCTTCGTCATTGCCGATTCAAATCACGGCTACAAGATGATCGGCGTCGGCCAGCTCGTGGCCCAGGAAATTTGCGGCGAAAAATCTAGCTTGCTCGAGCCGTTCCGTTTTTCACGATACGCCGAAGGCAAGCTCCACCCGGTTTCCAACAGTCCGTTTCCATGGAGCTAATCGGGATAACGGAGTGAATCAGAACTGATTTCAAATAGGCTTGATCGAGGTGACCGGTCGCGGGGATATCAATGTCTGATTATGAGAATTTTATTCAAAGTCCGGGTCGCGACGACCTCATCAAACAAGTGAGGAAAAGAATCGACTCGCTCGGTATCGAATATCTTTATCTGCAATTTGTCTCCGTGACCGGCCGCATCATGGGCAAGGGGATCCCGGCCGATCACTGGGAAAACGTGGCTAATGGCGGTTTTCAGCTCGTTTACGGATCGACCGTCAATTTGTTCATGAACCGGCGGGGCGAATATCTTGGCTACGGCCCAGAGGCTGCCGAGCTGGTCGGTGTCCCCGAGCCCGAAACGTTCATGCAGCTGCCGTGGGACAAGCGGGTCGCTCGCATGTTTTGCACGCTGTTTCGCAATCGCGAGGAGCGCGAAGACCCAGGCGCTTTCCTCACTGCGGATTGCCGCGGCAATTTGCGTCGTATCCACGAGCGGTTCGCCGAGGATACCGGGCTGCATATGCGCCACGGCACCGAGCCCGAGATGATGTGGCTCAAGAAAGACGAGAATGGCAAGCCGAACGGCGGCTTTTCAAATCCCTATTGCTATCACATCGATCAGTTCGAAAGCTTGCGCCCGATCTATATGAAAGTCATCGAATACGCCCGCAAGATGGGCCTCGACATGATTCAGGGCGATCACGAGGATGCGCCGGGGCAAATCGAACTGAATTTCAATTACGACGATGCGTTACGCACAGCCGACAGGCTCACGACCTACCGACAAATCTGCAGCCAGGTGGCCCGCGAGTTCAACGTCATTGCCTGTTTCATGTGCAAGCCGTTTATGGGCGTTTCGGCCAACGGCTGTCACCACAACATCTCGCTTTGGACCGGCGGCGCGGACGAATTCAAGGCGCTCGGCAACGACCCGCAGAACCTGCCAGGCTTCGAGCATAACTATATGTATCGCCGCGGCGGAACTAACACGTTCATGCCGGACGGCAGCGATCCGCGGATGCCAGGCCAGACGGGCCTTTTTGTCATCGGCGGCATCGTCAAACATCTTGCCGCGCTTACTGCGATCGGCTGCTCGACCGTCAACTCTTATCGCCGCCTTTGGGACACCGGTTTTTGGGCACCCGTCTTCGCCGATTGGGGGTTCCAAAATCGCACGACGGGCTTGCGCGTTTCGGCGCCCGGACGTTTCGAGTATCGCGCGGTTGACTCGATGGTCAACCCTTACCTGATGGCGGCCGCAATCCTCAAAGCGGCCGAGGACGGCATCAAAAACAAGATCGACCCCGGCAAACCGGAAGAGCGCAACATTTACGCGGCTGTGGAAGCCGGCAAACAGGTGAAGAAACTGCCGATGACCCTGGGCGATGCGCTCGAAGCCCTCAAGAATGATGATGTGATCAAGTCGGCGATGCCAGGAGAAATGCATCGGTTGTATGACGAGTATAAGCGCGACGAATGGGAGCGCTTCCTCCACACCTCGACCGAGTGGGACCTCGCAACCTATCTCAATTGCTTGCCGTAAGGAGGGACAAAGACATGTGTGGGATCGCAGGAATTATCCACCGCGACGCCACCGGCGACGTCGGGCAGGAAATGACCGCAATGCTCCAGTCACTCAAGCATAGAGGACCGGATTCGACCGGCTACGCCATCTACGGCGCTCCGGGGCGCAACGAATTTGTGATGCGCTTCAAGGTCGCTGAACTGGAAGACATGGACAAAGGTTACGAAATTCACGACGAGGTGAAGAAGCGCCGCACTATGGTCGATGCGCGCTTGGCGAGACTTGGCGTTCAGATCATCGATCAGGAGGAAGCCACCGAATACGCGTACCGTTACTGCATCCGTTACGATGGCGACATGAAGAAGCTGGCCGACTACGTGGAGGACGTAGAAGGCGTGGAAATTCTTTCCATGGGGAATGCTTTGGAACTGATCAAGGACCTCGGCGATGCCTCGCACGTCGCCGATCAGTATGGCCTGCGTCAATTCAAGGGAACCCACGGCATCGGCCATACGCGGATGGCCACAGAGTCCGATGTCGATATCCGCTCGGCGCATCCCTACTGGGCATATCCGTACAACGATATTGCCGTCGTCCATAACGGCCAACTGACAAATTATTGGGCGATGCGCCGGAATTTTGAACGCAAGGGACATCGTTTCGTTTCGAACTGCGATTCGGAATTGCTGGCGGTCTACACCGCCTACAACCTTGAGCACGGCGCGACGTTGGAAGATTCGTTGAAACAGTCGATCGAGGAAATCGATGGCGTGTTCACTTATCTGGTCTCAACCAAAGACGCTCTGGGCATGGCCAAAGACAGCATGGCGGCGAAGCCCATGGTGCTGTTCGAGAGCGACAAACTCGTCGCCCTTGCTTCGGAGGAAGTGGCAATACGCACCGTTATCGACGGGGAGATCGATACGCGCGATCCGTATGATGAGGAGGTGCTTGTATGGCGGGTCTAGTGGGTAAGAAAGACCATCGCTCGCATGAAATGGGTATGCACACCGAGGGACTCCTCGGGCGAACGCAACAGCGATTCTTCGACCTCACGGAGGAGCGTGGCAGTTATGGCTATCCGGACGCGCCGGACGTCGATTTCAACAGGCGAGCCGAGTTCGATTGTGCCAACCTCGGAACCCCGCAGATCAACGCCGAACTGCGTGAACTTCTGAATCGAGGTGTGGGTACTGTTGTGCTCCGGAACCCAGGCTCGAAGCACTCGCTCGCGGTTGGCATCCTGCACCGCCTCAATCTGCATATAGAAGGCTCGTGCGGTTACTTCGCATGCGGCCTGATTGACGGTCCAAACGTCACCATCAAAGGCCGCGTCGGTTGGGCCTGCGGAGAAAACATGATGGCCGGCACAATCGTCGTGGAAAAGAATGCCGGCTCTCAGTTTGGTGCGGCGCTCCGCGGCGGCGATCTTGTGTGCAAAGGCTCGGTCGGAGGACGCACCGGCATTGATCAGAAGGGCGGCACGATCATCGTCGGCGGCGACACCGGTTCCTTCTCGGGCTTCATGATGCAACGTGGCCGTATGGTGATCCTCGGCAATGCCGGGAAGAACCTCGGGGATTCGATGTACGACGGCACGATCTATCTGGGCGGCGAGGCACGCTCTTTAGGCGTCGACGCGGTGCCGGGAGAGATGACCGACGGTGATCGGGAATGGCTATCGCGGAAGCTGAAAATGTACGACATGCTTCCGAAAAACGGCATCGGCCACATTAAGAAGATCGTGGCCGGTAAGCAGCTGTGGAATTACGACAACCTCGAGCCGAGTGAAAAAAAGCTCGTACTTTGATCGGGACGGACGATGGCAAAGAAAAATTCAAAGACAACCGGTTCTCGAAAAAGCACACGTTCGGCGGGCGCGACTCTGGCGAAGAAGCGTCCTGCGTCTGTTGCTGTTCGCACCGCTGCGCCGGGGCAGGGCAGGCCGAACGTCGTGCAACGCGCTCCTGCGGAAGCCAAGAAATACATTCTTGGATCGTCTAGCATCTTCACGCCGGAGGTGATGAACGACATCCACATCAAATCGGAACTTGGCCGCTACCGGATGCGCGGGTTCTCGCTGTTCAAGAAGATTCCTCATTGGGACGATCTGACGTTTTTGCCGGGAACGCTCACTCGCTTCGTTATCGAAGGATATCGTGAGAAATGTGAAACCAAGACCGTAATTGGTCCGCTCGCCAAACGTCCAATGGTGCTGGACATTCCGATCTATGTGACCGGCATGTCGTTCGGCGCGTTGTCCTACGAAGCCAAGATTGCACTTGCGCGGGGCGCGACCATGGCCGGTTCCGCGACTTGCTCCGGCGAAGGCGGAATGATCCCAGACGAGCGGCGCTATTCGGAGCGCTGGTTCTACCAGTGCATCCAATCGCGCTACGGCTTCAACCCGCACCATTTACGTATTGCCGACGGATGCGAATTCTTCATCGGCCAGGGGTGCAAGGTCGGTCTCGGCGGCCATTTGATGGGTCAGAAAGTTACCGACCAGGTCGCCGAGATGCGTTCTCTACCGGCGGGCATCGATCAACGCTCTCCGGCCCGTCACCCCGACTGGCTAGGCCCGGACGATTTGGCGCTTAAGATTGAGGAAATCCGCGAGGCCACCAATCACCAAATACCGATTCAACTCAAGCTCGGTGCCGCTCGGGTCTACGATGACGTGCGCATGGCAGTGAAATGCGGGCCGGACTCCATCTACATCGACGCCATGGAAGGCGGAACCGGCGCCGGCCCTCACATCGCGGCAGAGGACACGGGTATTCCCGGTATCGCCGCAATCCGCGAGGCCCGTCGCGCCATCGACGAACTGGGTAAGAGGGGAGAAATCTCGCTCGTCTACGCCGGCGGCATACGCAATGGTGGCGACGTCGCTAAAGCACTCGCACTCGGCGCCGACGCCATTGCCATCGGTCATTCGGTATTGATGGCGCTCAACTGCAACAAACAGATCGAGGGAGTGACCGACTATCCGAACGAGATCGGCGTCGAAGCCGGCTACTGCTACCACTGCCACACCGGCCGCTGTCCGGTGGGCGTGGCAACGCAGGACCCGCTGCTACGTGAACGGCTCGATCCCGACAAAGCAGCGGAGCGCGTCTACAACTTTCTGCATACCCTGACGATGGAAGCCCAACTCCTAGCGCGCGCCTGCGGCAAAACGAACATCCATTCGCTTGAGCCCGAGGATCTCGCCGCGCTGACGATGGAAGCCTCCGCCATGTGCAAGGTGCCTCTCGCCGGAACGAACTACACAGTCGGCATGGAAAGTGGCGACTATCACAAGTACTGAGCGGAGAAAAACGGTGGCGGGTAAGAGCTACAAGGGCTCGGAGATCAAGTCGGTCGATCAGTTTCTGACCGACAAGGCGGGACTTTCGTCGAGCCGCGAAAAGGAAATCGGTCAGCACATCGGCTATCGGTACGATGTTAATCTGATCCCCGACTATTCCCGGCTTACGTCTTATTTGAAAGGTTACATCGAATACATGGGTTGGGACGATCTCAACTGGCTTGAGGACATCCACATGGGCTACGAGGAAGGTGAGCCCGCGATCTTCGACAGAAATTGCAACGGTTGGGTCCGTATTCCGAAGAATATCAAGCTGCCGAACAACCAGCAGGATCGCGACATGATGGCGAGAGAGCTCCTCGTCAAATTTCAGATGTCTCCAAACCACCCCATGGTTCAGCTCAACAAGGCATACCGCAAGGTTTGAGGAGTGCACGGTTCTTGCATGTGAGCGGAATGAGCTTCGACGTTAGATGCAACGGAGACGGGCCGAGACCACTTTTGAATAATTGCCGGGGAAGGCAAGCGGAGAACAGCGGATTATGGACAAGATCGTAGAACTTGATGGACAGCATAGGGCGGCCTATCGGGTCGCTTGCGATGTGGGAGGCACTTTCACTGATCTTTGCATCCTCGACGAAAATACCGGCAAAATGCACGTGGCAAAGACCCCGACCACAGCCGACCCGATTGATGGCGTCGTCCAGGGAATCGCGCTTGGCGGCGTGAAGCTGAAGGACATGGTGCTCTTCGCTCACGGCACGACGCTCGCGACAAACGCTCTGATTACGCGACGCTTTCCGCGAGCCATCATGGTCACAACCAAGGGTTTCAAGGATGTGATCGAAATCCGCCGCGGCACCCGCAACGATCTGTGGGATACCTACAAAGAAATGGCCGCGCCTTACATCGGCCGCCGCGATCGTCTCGTGGTCACCGAGCGGATCGACTATTCCGGAAAGGTCGTTGCCGAGGTCGACGAGGCCGAAGCCGTTCAAGTGGCGAAAGTGATCCGAAAGCGCGGCGTCAAAACGATCGCCGTTTGCTTTGTGAACTCGTTCGCGAATCCGGCTAACGAACACCGCATGCGCGACATTCTGCTGCGGGAACTGCCGGATACCACGATCTCGATATCGAGCGACATTATGCCCGAAATCTTCGAGCATGAACGTTTCTCGACGACCGTCGCCAACACCGTGTTGGCGCCGGTGACGGGCGATTATACGCGAGACTTGGCCAAGCGCTTGGCCGACGGTGGTTACAAGGAAGATCTGCTGCTGCTGCATTCCGGCGGCGGCGTGATGACGGCCAAGACCTCGGAAAAGTTCTCGGCCAGGCTTGCAGCATCGGGCATTGCCGCGGGCGCGATCGCCAGTCGTTTCGTGGCCCAACTCTCGGGCTTCGAAAATTCGATCGGCTTCGACATGGGCGGCACCAGCACCGACGTTTGTCTTTGCGACAGAGGCGTATTGCCCGTCACCAAGGACTGGCACGTCGAGTACGGCTATCCGATCTGCTTCCCGAGCATCGAGGTGCTGACCATCGGCGCGGGCGGCGGTTCATTGGCATGGATCGATAAGGGTGGTTCGCTCCGGAACGGACCGCAATCGGCCGGCTCCCGCCCGGGTCCTGCCTGCTACAATCAAGGCGGCACCGAGCCGACCAATTCCGATGCCAACGTCATGCTCGGTCGTCTCGGCACGTCGCTTGCCGGCGGGGCCATTCAGCTTCACCGCGATTTGGCCGAAAAAGCTGTCGCAGAGCGGATCGCGAAACCTCTCGGGCTCACGCCTGAAGAGGCGGCACTCTCGATCCTCAAGGTCGCCAACGCCAACATGGCCGACGCGGTGCGATTGGTTTCGATTCGCAAGGGCTACGATCCCCGCGACTTCGCTCTTGTCGCATTCGGTGGGGCAGGTGCCTTGCACGGCGCGGCGCTCGCGAAGGATCTGGCGATCCCGACGGTCCTCGTGCCGCCGAATCCGGGCGTCACCTCGGCGCTCGGTTGCCTACTCGTCGATATCACGCACGATATCTCGCGCATGTATCTCCACAATATCGCTAACGTCGCGATCGATGAACTCGATCACGCGTTCCGCGAACTCGAGATGGACGGACGGGAGCGCCTGTTGCATGAAGGCGTGGCCGAGGATCGCATGGTGTTTCAGCGGTTCATCGACATGCGCTATTTGGGTCAATGGCGTTCCATGTCGATCTCCATTCCGTCCCAACTCAAGTCTCTCGATGCGGCAGTCGCTAAGTTTCACGAGGATCACGGCCGCGAACACAATTACTCGCGGCCGGGCGCGCCGGTTGAGGTTTACCGTCTCCAGATCAAGGCGACGGGCCTCGTGCGAAAGGCCGAGTTCGCGAAAGTGCCGCGCCGCACCGGGCACGCGCCGACACCGGCCAGCGAACGGATGGTTCTGTTCGATGAACACCCGAAGCAATTAAAGGCCCGCATCTTCGACCGAACGCAGCTGGCTCCCGGCGACGTTATCGAAGGTCCGGCTATCATTGAACAGCTCGACTCCACCACGCTGGTTCCCCCCGGAATCAAAGCGGAGGTCGACGATTATCTGACCATCGTCATGCGCGTGCCGCTCGGCTGACGCTTCGCAACACCGGCGAACCCGAAACGCACTCGGAAAGATGCAGGAGCTTGATATGGCAAAGAACTCTCAGGGATTTTCACTCGATCCCGTCACCTTTGAAGTGCTCAAGAATGCCTATGTGAACATCGTCGACCAGATGGCGGAGCAGATCTTTCGTACCTGCTATTCCTTCGTCATCTACTCGCGTGACTTCTCGTCGGCGCTTTGCGATACGAACGGCGACACGGTGATGCAGGGTAGCGGCGACATCGCCGCGCACGTGGGCACGCTGCATTACACCGCCAAAGCCGTCATCAACAAATTCAAGGGCGATATTCACGCGGGCGACATCTTCATAGTGAACGATGTCTATCAGGGCGGCACGCATTTCAACGACACGCGTATCTTCGGGCCGATGTTCTACAAGGGCGAATTGTTGGGTTTCGCCCAGGCCAACGGCCATTGGGCGGACGTCGGCGGCGCCGTGCCGGGGTCGTTCAACGTGAGTGCACTAGATCACATGGCCGAAGGTCTCCGCATCACCCCGGTCAGGGTTTTCCGCGAGGGCGTGTATCTGTCGGACGTGGCGGAACTCATCGCCAATAACACCCGGGCCCCCGCCGACATCATCGGCGACCTCCAGGCCCAGGCCGAAGCTTGTCGCGTTGCCGAACGGGAGGTGCAACGTCTTTGCGACAAATATGGCGTCGATACGATCAAGCAGTCCTTCGCCGAGGTTCAGGACTACGTGGAGACGCTCACGCGGCAGCGTTTGCTCGAAATGCCGAATGGTGTCTGGGAAACGACGGATTATATCGATGTCGATCCCATCAACGGCGAGGGAATGATTCCCATCAATGTGAAGATGACGATCGATGGCGACCGGGTTCACTACGATCTTTCCGGTTCGCACCCCAAGACCATCTCGACATTTCTGAATTGCTGCTACGGCGGCGCGTTCGCGGCGATTGTCGCCGGCACCAAGATGCAGTCGCCGGATATCCCGCTCAACTCCGGGTTTTATCGGGTGGTGACGGTCGAATTGGGCCCGAAGGGCTCGGTGGTAAACGCTGACTGGCCGACGCCGGTGGCGGGATTTTGCTCGGGGCCGTTCGAGAAGATCATGAATTCGGTCTTCGAGCTCTGGGCGGAGGTCCTTCCCGAGCGCGCGATGGCGTGCACGTTCAACCTTGAATACCTGTTGATCGGCGGCCGCGATACCCGCCACGAAAATCTGCCGTACTTCATGTGGTACGACTGGATGGTCGGCGGCTGGGGCGCGCGCAACGGCAAGGATGGTTGGGCGGCGTCTGGACCGGTGTTTGGTGTTCAGCTCGGCACGCAGCCGTTTGAAGGACAGGAACGCCTGTCGCCGGTGCTCACCACCGGCCACGAACTGATCGTCGATTCGGGTGGCCCGGGAGAATTCCGCGGCGGCATGGGTGTGGAAAAGGGCGGGACCTTGTACGCCTGCACCCGCACGGTCGTTTCCTACTGCTGCGATCGTGAGCGTTCAATTACCTGGGGCCTTTGGGGCGGGCTGCCGTCCATTCCACACGGCGTCTGGGTCAATCGCGGCCAGCTTAACGAACGCTATCTCGGCTCATTGTTCTCGGGCGTTCCTCTCAGCCAGGGCGATACCGTGGTTCGTCCTTCCGCCGGTGGCGGTGGGCTCGGAGATCCGTTGCTGCGCGACATCGATGCCGTGCTGGAAGACGTGATTGATGGCTACGTCTCGATTGAGCGGGCGCGGAAGGACTACGGGGTCATAGTCAAGGAGATCGACCCTGACCTTGCCCAGTACGAGGTTGATGTTGCGGCGACCGAGAAGGAGCGCGAGCTGATCGATCGTGCACGGACCGGATGGCTCGACGAGGATGCCGAGAAGATTGCCGAGCGCTATCGCAAGAAGGAATTGAATGCGATGGACCTGATCCGGCAATACGGCGTCATCGTCGACTGGGGTTCGGGCAAGCTTCTCAAGAAGACGACTCGTCAGTTCCGGGAAATGTTGCAGTGCCGAACCGTTCCCTATTGGGCATTGCGGAAAAAGGCGGGTGGCGTCAGGCCAACGCTGAAAGTTGCCTGACTTCCACAATTGAGAGTCAAAAGCGGGCACCGATCGTCAAGCAAGCCGGGGGACGGCGGAGCGGCTGTCGCCACCCGCGACGCATATTGGTTGCCGGTCCGGCTCCAAGGTCCCGGGGCGCCGGCCCGGAGTCGCTTGACGCGCGATCTCGTGACGATCGACGATCTTTTGGACGATCCTTTGGCAGCGCCTTCCCATGCGGCAAAGCAGCGGTCGACTAATGAAAGCGCACTTTCTCGGCTGGCAGTGCCGCATACGACAGATGTCCGTCAGGGAATTCGGCGGCCAGCCGATGCCGGCGATGCGGCCGTGTGTCAGTACGAAGGACGGCAAGGTCATCAGTCCGGCCGTTGTTCTCCTCCTGGTGCCTGAAGAGCCCGCGGCAAGCACCGCTTTTTTCAAGTTTCAGGTGCAAAAAACCAATGAGCTCGAAGAGGCGAGGGAAGCCGCGCTGAGATATCTCGGGGCGGATTATTTTCAGATTCCCGAGCTGTTCTCCGACGAGATGACCGCGGTATTCGCGCCCGGCTCGTCGACGGCCGCAAGCCTTGTCAGGTTCACGGACGTGCGGCTGGACTTCGAACAATACTCTCAGAACTTCCGCATCTGGTGCTCGGTGCGAAGTCTCGGAACCAGGGAGCCGGCGCGGGAGTCATCTTTTTGGCAGGCGCTGCTGTTCAACCCGAATTTGCCGAAGGACGCGAAAGTGCTCGCCTTTAAGCCCGACTGGAAGAAGGCAACGGCGAAACCCGTGCCGCAATACCACGATCCCGCGAAGATCGGGTACTGATCGTCGAATATCGGGACATCGATCTCGCAACAAAGACGCGCCAGATTGTTGTTCGCTAGGCACGTCGGGCGCTTTCGGGGCCCGCTCGGTCGGATGACGGTGTCGTGTCGTAGGTCTCGCGGTAGGCGCGGGTAAAGTGGCTCGCGCTCGAGAAGCCGCACGCGACGGCAATATCGGTGATTGTCGCGGACGATTGTCGCAGCAGCTCACGGGACCGTTCAAGCCGGAGATGACGGTAGTGGCTCAGGTAGCTACGCTTGAGCTTTGCGGCGAACAGGCGATCCAGCTGCCGTGTTGAAATGCCGATACGTCGGGCGGTTTCACTTCGCCGCAGGGGTTCCCCCGGATGTCTTTCCATCAGTTCGAGCGCGGCAATCAGTCGGGGGTCGTGCACCCCGTAGCGTTCAACAAGGGATGCGCGCTGTGCGCCTTGCGCCGGGCGAATTGCAGTGTGCAGGAACCAGTCCGAAACGCGGCGCGCGAGATCGGCGCCATGGCGCTCGGCGATCAGAGCATGCATCATGTCGAGAGGCGCGGTGCCGCCGGCGCACGTCAAGCGGTTGCGGTCGATAATAAACAGCGAGCGGGTGAGCAGAATATTTGGGTGGGCCTCGCGGACGGCTTGAGCGTGCTGCCAATGGATTGTCATCTGGATGCCATCCATGACGCCCGCCTTCGCGAGAATGAAAGGACCTCCCGACACGCCGCCGATCCGCGCGCCACGCGCCGCCAGGCGGCGTAACCACGCGAACGTGGCTTGATCATCGAAGGCAGCAGGGTCGCCGCCGGCGCAGACAAGCAAAAGATCGAGTTTCTCTAATTCGCCGATCCGCGCCGTACAGGGAACCGTGGCACCGCAGGAGGCCGTGACGAGGGTTTGGTCCGTCGAGATATGTATCCAGCGATACAGCTCGGCATTGGCGATGAGATTGGCGGCGCGCAACGGCTCGACGACGCAGGCGTAGGACATCAGGGCGAAGCCTGGAACAAGGACCAGGCCAACGACTTGCGGGGCAACCTGCATGGCTCAAATTTAACAGAAAACGGCTTTTGTCGGCAAGACTGGTTTACGAGCGCCCCTTAGGCTTGGGAATGCGCTACAGCCTCTACTCCCTTCTAAAAAATAGCATTTCAGGTCACAGGAATTGGACGCCGGCGTGGCGCGAACCTGAGCCCACGAGCCATTACGATGTCATCATCGTCGGCGGCGGTCACGGACTGGCAACAGCCTATTACCTTGCCAAGGAACACGGCATCACCAACGTCGCGGTGCTTGAGAAGGGTTGGCTCGGGTCGGGCAATGTCGGGCGCAATACCACGATCATCCGCTCCAACTACATGCTGCCGGAGAATAATCCGTTCTACGAATGGTCGATGAAGTTGTGGGAGAGCTTTGAACAGGAACTCAACTTCAATGCCATGGTGTCGCAGCGGGGCGTACTCAATCTCTGCCACTCCGATGCCCAGTACGACGCCTTCGCGCGGCGCGGCAACGCCATGCGGATCGATGGCGTCGACGCCGAACTGCTTGACGCGCGACAGGTGCGCGCGATGTATCCGTTTCTGGATTTTGAGAATGCGCGGTTTCCAATTCGTGGCGGCTTGCTGCAGCCGCGCGGCGGTACGGTACGCCACGATGCGGTTGCGTGGGGTTATGCGCGCGCAGCGGACGCCCGTGGTGTCGATGTCATTCAGAACTGTGAAGTCACTGGCATAAGGATCGAGAACGGCAAGGTCCGCGGCGTCGAGACGACTCGAGGCTTCATCGGCTGCACGAAGCTTGGCCTCGCGGCGGCCGGCAATTCATCGGAGGTCGCCGCGATGGCGGGCCTCAAGCTGCCGATCGAAAGCCACGTGCTTCAAGCTTTCGTGTCGGAAGGCATCAAGCCATATGTCGACGGCGTCATTACCTTCGGCGCCGGGCATTTTTACGTCTCGCAGTCGGACAAAGGTGGTCTGGTGTTTGGCGGTGATCCTGACGGTTACAATTCGTACGCCAGGCGCGGCAATCTGCCGATGGTCGAACATGTAATCGAAGCCGGCGTCGCAATGATTCCCGGACTTGCCCGCGTCCGGGTGCTGAGAAGCTGGGGTGGCATCGTGGACATGTCGATGGACGGTTCTCCGATCATCGATAAGACCCACATCGATGGGCTCTATCTCAATGCCGGCTGGTGCTACGGCGGCTTCAAGGCCACGCCGGCATCCGGCTGGTGCTTCGCCCACACCATCGCGAAAAACGAGGCCCACAAGCTCAGCCAGGCGTATCGCCTTGATCGCTTCCGCCGCGGTTACATGATCGACGAAAAAGGGCAGGGCGCCACGCCCAACCTGCATTGATGGCCGACCGATGCTGATCAAATGCCCACATTGCGGAACAAGGCCGATCGAGGAGTTCACCTTCCTCGGTGACGCCGAGCCGCACAGGCCCCCGTCGAACGACCCCGCAACCATGGACCAGTGGTTCGACTACGTTTACCTGCGCAACAATCCCAGGGGCCGCTTCCACGAATTTGCTCATCATGCGGGCGGTTGCCGCGCATGGCTGGTCGTCACCAGAGACACCCAGACGCACGAAGTGTTCGGCGCGGTGACGGCGCGCGAATTTTCGAATTCGCGCAAGGGAGTCGGGAGGTGACTTCGTTCCGTCTTCAGAATGGCGGTCTCATCGACCGGTCGAGCTCGCTTGGCTTCAGCTTCGACGGCAAGCGTTTTGCGGGCCACTCGGGCGATACCCTTGCCTCGGCGCTGATTGCCAGCGGCGTACACCTCATGGGCCGTTCGTTCAAGTATCACCGACCGCGCGGTGTGATTTCCGTCGGCGCCTCGGAGCCGAACGCACTTGTCGAACTCCGCGAGGGCGGCCGCAAGGAAGCAAATACGCGTGCCACGATGATCGAACTCTACGACGGGCTAGCGGCCAAAAGCCAGAACCGCTGGCCTTCGCTCGATTTCGATCTCGGCGCCATCAACTCGTTGGGTTCGTCGATATTTGTCGCGGGCTTCTACTACAAGACCTTCATGTGGCCGAAGAGTTTTTGGGAGAAACTCTACGAGCCGATGATCCGTCGCGCAGCTGGGCTCGGTTCCGCGTCCACCGAGGTCGACCCCGACAAATATGAAAAATCATATGCTCATTGCGATGTGTTGGTGATCGGGTCCGGACCCACCGGCCTCATGGCGGCGCTGACGGCGGCGCGCTCGGGCGCCCGCGTCATTCTTGCTGACGAAGGCTCAAGACTTGGCGGCTCGCTGCTCTTCGAAAACGAAGAAATCGACGGAAAGTCCGGCCTCGCCTGGGCCGATGGCGTCATTGCCGAACTCGCTTCCATGCCGAATGCGACGCTCATGCCCCGCACCGCGGTATTCGGTTGGTACGACGGCAATATCTTTGGTGCGGTCGAGCGCGTGAACGATCACGTTCCGGCCCCGCCGCCTTATGAGCCGCGCCAAAGGTACTGGCGCATTCTCGCAAAGCGCGCCGTGCTTGCCGCCGGCGCCGAGGAGCGGCCGATCGCATTCGGCGGCAACGATGTCCCGGGCGTGATGCTGGCATCGGCGATGCGCGGATTCGCCAAACGCTACGCGGCGGCCTCGGGACGCTCGGTTGTCGTCTTTGCTAATAATGACTCGGGATACCGAACGGCGCGCGACCTGAAGGGCCTTGGTCTCGATGTCGAAGCAATCGTCGACAGCCGAGACTCGTCCAAGGCCGACGCTGGAGGTGTGCCGGTGTTGTTCGGACGGATGATCGCGGACGTCAAAGGACGCAAATGTGTTTCCGGCGTCAGGCTGACCGACGAAACGACGATCGAATGTGACGCCGTCGCTATGTCAGGCGGCTGGAGCCCGATCGTGAATCTCCTGTGCCATCGCGGCGCCAAGCCGCGCTGGAACGCAGAGATCGTCGGCTTCCTGCCCCCGGGAACGAACGCCGCGTTTGCGGCGGCCGGATCGGCGGCCGGCAAAATGTTGCTGTCCGAAAGCCTCGCCGACGGGGCGGCTAAAGGCGCGACCGACGGCAAGGCGACGGCGGTCCCGAAATGCCGCGACGAAACCTTCGCCGTCACCCCGCTCTGGTGGGTGAAGGGGTCCAAAGGCAAGGCATTCATCGATTTTCAGAACGATTCCACGGCCAAGGATTTCCCGCTCGCTGCGCGGGAGGGGTACACCGATATCGAACTTGCCAAGCGTTACACCACGGCAGGCATGGCGAGCGACCAGGGCAAGCTAGGAAACATCAACGCCATCGCCATTTTGGCGGAGGCGACCGGCAAGTCGATCGAGCAAGTCGGAACGACGACTTTCCGGCCCTATTATACGCCGGTCGCACTGGGTACGTTTGCCGGGCCGTTCGTCGGTCTTCATTTCCAGCTGGTGCGCAAAACGCCACTGCATGAATGGGCCACCGAACTCGGTGCCGTTTTTGTCGAAACCGGACTTTGGCTGCGCTCTTCATGGTTTCCGCGGCCGGGCGACGACTGGCTGGCAAGTGCAACGCGCGAAGTTCTCAACACGCGATCGCGCGTGGGCATTTGCGATGTTTCGACACTCGGCAAGATCGATGTGCAAGGCAAGGATGCGGCGGCTTTCCTCGACCGGCTTTACTGCAACACGTTTTCGACGCTGGCCCTAGGCCGCGCACGCTACGGCCTGATGTTGCGGGAGGACGGCGTTGTTTTCGATGACGGCACGACTTCCCGGCTTGGTCAGGATCACTTCCTGACGACCACGACGACGACAAACGCCGCTCGCATCATGTCGCACATAGAATTTTGTCACCAGGCACTTTGGCCCGATCTCGATGTGACCTACGTGTCGGTGACGGAGCAATGGGCGCAAATGGCAATCGCCGGGCCGAAGGCACGCGCCACGCTGCAGAAGATCGTCGACAAGCTGACGCTCGACGACACGACTTTTCCTTATCTGGCGGCGCGAGAAATCAAGGTGCTCGGCGGTATTCCGGCCCGGTTGTTCCGCATCTCGTTTTCGGGCGAACATGCTTATGAGCTCGCAGTGCCGGCCGACTACGGCAGTCTGGTCGCTCACGCGGTCATAAACGCCGGTCAGGAATTCGGCATTTTGCCTTACGGCGTCGAAGCGCTTTCCATTATGCGCATCGAGAAAGGCCACGTGGCTGGAGGCGAACTGAACGGCACGACCACGGCCGCCGATCTTGGCTTAGGCAAAATGATGTCGACCAAGAAGGATTACATCGGCCGCATGATGGCCAGGCGTGAAGGGCTTACCGACACAGCCCGGCAATGCGTCGTCGGGATTCGTCCGGTGAAGAAAGCCGATCGAATCCGATCGGGCTCTCACCTTCTCGGGAAGAGCGATCCGCCCTCGATGGCGAACGACCAGGGGTATGTCTCCTCGGTAGCGTGGTCGCCGATGCTCGGCCAATGGATCGGACTGGCGCTTCTTACGAATGGCCGTGAACGCCACGACGAGATCGTCAAGGTCTTCGACGGCCTGAGGAACGTCCACATGCATGCTCTTATCTGCGATCCCGTTCATTACGATCGTGAAAACAAGAGGCTTCATGCCTGATACTCAGGCCAACTCCACCGGAGAAGCCGCCTTCCGGCGCGCCTCGCCGCTGGCAAAAGTCGCCGAGGCCGGCCGCTTCGGCTCTGCGAAGGGGCCGAGTGTCGAACTTTCGGTGCGGCATCCCGCATCGATCGTCACGGTCCTTGCGCGCAAGGGCATTGCCAATCGGCTCTCGACGGAGCTCGCCGGCCTAAAGAGTTGCGACGTCCTCTGGGCCGGACCCGATCAATATTACGTCGTCGCCGATGGGCGCGGCGAGGGTGCGCTCTACCGAGAGCTGAAGGACAGGCTTGATGGACTCGCGTCCGTTACCGACCAAAGTCACGGTCGAATCATCATCCGCGTCGCCGGACCGAAGTCGCGCGCAGTGCTGGCCATGGGCACGCCGGTCGATCTGCACGCGGACGAATTTCCAATCGGCAAGAGTGCGGTCACGCAAATGGCCCATGTTGGTGTGCATCTGACGCGTGTCGACCAGGACGGCTTCGAACTCTCGGTGTTCCGCGGTTTCGCCGAAAGCTTTTGGGAATGGCTCGCGGCGCGGGCGGAGGAGTTCGGTTATCAGGTGATCTGATTGAAACTGCCGACTGTCCAAACCTATGTCCCGGTCTTGGCGAAAACCTCTGTCGCGGTGATCAAGGTCACTTCGCCGTCGAGAATTGGTTTGGCGATGCCGAAGAATCGCGCGACGGTCTTCGAGCCGTTGTGCCGGTCCATCGCGGCTTTGTCGGTAAAGCGCTCGTAGGTCGTAAACACGCAGGGATCCGATGCGTCCTGCGAAATGAAAAATCCGACGGTGTCAGGTTCGTTTGCGCGCACATTCTCGGCAACTTCGACGAGCGCCTGCCGCATCGTGGCCTCGCTGCCCTTCTTCGCCCGGATGACTGCCGTGATTGTCAACATTCAATCCTCTCCTTCAGCCTGTCTAGTGTCCGACGACGAGATCAGGGGCTTCGCCGCGCGTCAGCTGCAAAGCGTTGTCGCAACCTACGGCTATAAATATCGCGGAAAAACCGCGCGCCAGCAACGGTGGTTCGGCCTCGGACTGATCACGCCCTAAGAGGCGCGTCAATGCCGATTCGCATAACTTCGTCGTTCGCCGTTTCGCATGAGCAACAAGGGCGCATCAATACAGTCGTCCCAAACCGGCGTACGAGCGCGTTCGCCGGCTGGTTTGCAACGCGCGAGATCCTCGACCGATCGTGTCGTTTGCTGCGGCCAGTGGTGGCTCCCGCCATATTCACGATTCGTTTAAAATTTCGTTACCTTATGTCGCGCTCGCGTTGGGACTGGATTTGTGCGGTTGCAGCCCCATTTTTTTGAGAGAGACAATCTTACAAGGAGATCCAACGTGAGCCGCCTCATCCCGCCGAACTATTTAACGATTAGACAGTCGGTGGATGACATCGCCGCTGCATTGTTTTCGGGCGTCGCTGATCGATTGATTGTTGCACGATTTCGGGAAGATGGATTTGATGTCGCCGATGGTGAAGCCATCGAAGCTGCAGTCTCTCGTCTCTGGATTGCGGTTGATGATCGGAAGATACAACCGTACGTGTTTGGCCCGAAGCATCCGCTGCCATTAAAATTCCCCGCGGCCATGTCAAAGGAAATTCCGCTTCTTCGCGATGCGCGCGGCGGCGACTTCAACTTCCTGCGGCAGAGGAAGCCGCCGTACCGCTACTTAGCCGAGCTTCTGGGTCCCGACCTATCTATGGCTTCGATCGTGTTTGAAGCCACCGAGATCGCGAGGCTCGCGCGAACTCTGATGCGTGCGCGCCGGCGAAAGGCGTCGTCGGTAATTAGCGAAAAAGTTGGTCGGCCATCGATGCAGATGGAAGTCCAAGCGTTAATTCGCGAGATAGTCGAGCGACGCAAATGGGTGCCGACGCAGCCCCTAAAGGCCCTCACGAACCAAGTGAATCGGTGCAGCAGGCTGATCAAACCCATAAGTGATGATACAGTCGAACGGGCCCTCCGCTGCCTCCATAGCAAAACGGGCGACCGTCGCTTTGAGCGAAAGCCGAGGTCGACAGGACGCCCAATTTCGGTACCCGCAGCAACACGTAAATCGCGCATTTGGACCGTGGAACCACAAACGACTCCTGGCGTTTCGAACCGGCCGGAGGACGCGGCACTGTCGGACCCGCCTGCGCTGTTAACCGGAATATAAACGCCCACCGAAGGCCTGGTGAGTTACCGCTGATCACCGCTTCCACCCGGCGTTGGTCGTGAGGTCACCCAAGGCTGCCGCTGCCTGTCCGCCCTTAAGCTTTACGTCAATGCCGGCTAGCTCTGCCCGGCCGTGGTCTCGACCGTGGACGAGAATGGCGCCGACTGGATCAAAGGACTTGCCAGTCAGCACGGCGCTTGAGCGATGTCCCGCCAACATGCAGTCGTTAGGAGCCAATCTGCTTTAGCCCTTACCTCTATCGAGCGCGCAATGTGATCGAGCGGTTCTTTAACCAGCAAGCATTGTCGGCGAATCTCCACCCGTTATGACAGGCTTGCGGCAAACTATCGCGCCTCCTTTAGCATCGTTCCGGCTGTGGCTTTGCGCTTATGAGTCCACATCCTTCTTGGTTGTGTCGAGACGGTTTCGTATCAGGCGCGCAAGGCGGCCGCCGTCTTGTTTCCGAAGCCTCAGTGCGTGTCGAAGATCGCCTGGTATGCGGCGACCGCTTTCCTTATCGCTGCGAGTTCCTCCGCGGTCGGATTTTCCGGATCCTCGGCTGGCGGCAGGCTGCCGAGCTTCAACAGGCAGGCCATAAGTAGCATCCGCGCCTTGGTCGACGTCAGATTCGAACCGGCGATGAAATAATCGTGCGGGTCGGCAAAGCCTTCGGGGCTGCCGCGACCAACGCGCGCGACCGGAAGGCCGCTGTAGATTGCTTTCTGTAGCACCGCCTGCCGGATGGACGATGTCATCTTTCCATAAGGCGTCGTACCCTCGATGATAAAGCCGGCGGGACGGCCGGTGTCCAGTTTTCGCGCGACGAGCGCAATCAGGTCGGCGGTGACGGACGGATCATCGAAATAGTCCTCGGCGTAAAAGCCGCCGTCCTTCACGATCGCGACAGAAGGAATCGCATTCTCGAGTAGATCGCCGTTCGCTTCCTTTATTTTAACTTCCGTACGTTCGATCCGTCCGCCGGTGGTGCGGGCGACGAGCACAGAGGAAGGAATCCTCGAAAGGTTCACGTCCGACAGATACGTGTGTTTGAGCGCCGGCACATAGTGCAACACGGCGGCGCCGTGATAGCCCATGCCGCCGAGAATGCCACCGTGGCCGCCTGTCGCCACATAGCCGCCCGGCCGCGCGTCGACCTTCATAACTTCGCGTGCGGCAAAAATTTGCTGTTCCTGCAGGACGATGACGCCGGCGCGATTGCGGCCTTGCTCGTCGGCCCAGACCCGCGAGGCGATGTATTCAACAGAGTCTGTGATGTTCTTCGGGCCGTCATTGCTGATCTCGCCTTGCGGGCGCTGTGCCGCGTTGCCGCAAATCGGTATGGTCGTGTCGATCAAGAGATTGAACCAATAGGCGACTTCCTCGACCTGCGGACTGCCCTGGGTATAAATGGCGCCGTCGTACTTTCCGCTGTCGAAAATCCGCCGCGCGGCGTTGGTTAGGCGCGCCAGGGCCGGACGCGGCGGCGCTTCCCCCAGGTGATAGGGCTTGTAAGCGAAGAAGTCCTTGCTGCGCGTTTCCGGCGGGATGTCGCCTTCGCCGACATCGGTACGGCGCGCGGCCGGCAGGCCTTTGGTGTAGCCGGCAGGTGGCAGCACGCGGTAGAAATCGACGTCGGCGAACGATGAGATCAGGTTGCCGACGCCGGCGGCGCCGACCGACAGGCGGTCGATTTCCTCGAAGCTGCGCGATCCGTCGGGAAAGAAGCCCTGACGCGCCTTTGCGGGTCCAGCGCCAGGGGCGGTAACTTCCTCTTCCCACGGCTGGCCGTCGGCTTGGCGCGCCATGTAGGGAAGCGGATAGAAACCGTCCTCCGGACGGAGCTCGATCTCAAAGACGGCTTTATCCTCGGCGCTCGTGCGCTCCTTGTGAAATGCGCCCTGGGCGTCAAGATACCCATCCGGCGGACCATAGAGTTCGGCAGCGTCTGCCTCGAGCGGATGGGCCGAGAAACATTCCACGTAGACTTTGGTCGGCGCCGCGAGGCGTTGCGCGCGCAAGACGTCGAAACGTTGGTCGCTGCCGTCGGGATTTTTCCGCGGCGGCAAGCCGTATTTCAGGCGCGCCTTGTTGGAAGTGACGAGTGGCGGCGAGTTTTGGATGGTTGCCGTCGGTCCGGCGAGATGAGCGATCTTGACCTTGCGGTTGTGTGCCACGTGGATACCCTTTTCGGTCACTAAAGACGGCGAAACCGTCGGCCAGTCGCGGCGGCCGACGGTTCTGCCTGCGGTTCGCGGCTATTCGGCTGCTTGCCGCATTGCGGAGGCCTTCTCCAGGAATCCCACCAACTCCGCGGTGGTCATGACGTCGGCAAACAACGCCGCCATGTTGTTGAGCGTTGCGTTGTGTTCCGCGTCGGTCAAAGCGGCATTGCCGTCGGCCACGAAGATGACCTTATAGTTCATCTGCATGGCGTCGCGGGCGGTCGATTCGCAGCACACGTTCGTCGCGGTGCCGGTAATGATCAGCGTATCGATGTCCCGCCCCTGCAGTATCTCGTGCAACTGCGAAGAGCCCGGCACGAAAGCGCCGAAGCGCGTCTTGTCGACGATGAGGTCTTCCGGCTTTACGTCGAGCGTCGGCCATAGTTCGAAGCCGTGGCAGCCCCGGCTGAACGTATCGTTCATCGCCTTCGCGCGTTGCGGGTTGGCGAAGTCGGTAAACCAGGTTGACCAAGCGACATGCGTCGGTTCATCGATCAGATAGCGGATGAAGATGTTGGTGCCGCCGGCAGCGCGCACCGCTTTGCAGATCTCATTGACGTTCGGAACGATGTCGCGCGCCACCGGTAGTTCGACCGTGGCGCCGACCTCCATGAACCCGTTTTGCAGGTCGACGATGAGGTGCGCGGTGCGCGTCGGGTCGAGATTTTCGAACATGTGGGTGGTGCCGCGCCACGCTTTCACGCGGTCCATCACTTCGGGGGCGATTTCGATTTTGTGCATGATTGTCTCCGTTCCTGAATGAGGCGCGCCAAGGCTGGGCGCCGGTTGTCGCACCGGCAGAGAGCCGGTGTCGGCCAGACTTCGGGGCAAGGCTTTGAACCACGACCCGAAGAAACGCGCGTCACTCGGCGGCGATGAAGCTGTCGAGTTCCTTCGATTGTCCCAGCGCTTCGGGCAGCACCTCTCCCGTGATCCCGCCCTTTTCGATCAGCAGAACGCGTTCCGAAAGACGGCGGATGAAATCGAGGCTCTGCTCGACGACGATGATCGCCAGTCCCTGGTAGCGGTGCAGCCCGATGAGGATTTCGAGAATTTCTTCCACGATCGAAGGCTGGATTCCCTCGGTCGGTTCGTCGAGCAGAAGCAGCTTGGGACGCCCGCACAGGCAGCGTGCCAACGCCAGGATCTGCTGCTCGCCGCCCGAAAGCGCACCGCCGACGCGATCGATGATCGGATCGAGCCGCGGAAACCGCGCCAAAATGTCCTTGACCATGGTTTCTTCGGAGTCGACGCCGTTCTCGACGAAGCCCATGCGCAGGTTTTCATAGACCGACAAGTTCGGAAAGATCGCCCGGCCCTGCGGCACGTAGCCGAGGCCCGCTCGTGCGCGGCGAAAGGACGGGCTCCGGCTGATATCGGCGCCGGCGAATCGGATTCTGCCGCTCGTCAGCGGAACCTGTCCGATCAGAGTCTTGAGCAGGGTCGTCTTACCCATGCCATTGTGACCGAGGACACCCACGACTTCATGGTCGCCCACTATAAAATTGATTCCGGAAAGAACCGGAATACGGCCATAGCCGGCGTGGATGTCGGTGACTTCCAGCATCACGCGGCCGCCTGCTTGCCGAGGTAGACGTCGCGAACCGCCTGGTTGCCGAACACTTGGTCCACGTCGCCTTCCATCAGGATGGCGCCGCGGTCGAACACCGTGATCCGCCGCGCGATGGTGCGGATGAATGACATGTCATGCTCGACCACTATCAGCGGATGGGCGCGATTGATCTCCTGGATGAGCTCCGCCGTCCGCCCGCGTTCCTCCTCCGTCATGCCGGCTGCCGGCTCGTCCAGCAAAATAAGATTCGGTTCGCCGCACAGCACAAGCCCTAATTCGACCCATTGGCGCTGGCCGTGCGCAAGTTGACCGACCAGACCATCGGCGAAGCGGCTGAGCGAAAGTCGCTCGATCTGCGCTTCCACCGCTTGCGCGACCGCTTTCCCCTTTTTATGGCGGGCCGCGGCGATCCAGAGATTGCTGCGTACCGAAAGCGCATTGAAGACGCTCGGCACCTGCGTTTTGATGCCGATGCCAAGCCGCGCGATTTCGTGCGCCTGCAGATTCGTGATCTCGGTGCCGCGAAAGAGCACCGCGCCGCTCGTCGGCTTGATCTGTCCGGTGAGGAGCTTGAAGAATGTGCTCTTGCCGGCGCCGTTCGGGCCGATCAGGCAACGTAGCTCGCCCTCCGCCAGCGAGAAGTCGATGTTGCGGACCGCCTGCACGCCGCCGAAATGCTTGCTCAATCCACGCGTCTCGATGAGCGGCGGACTCATGCCTTCCCCTCCTGCGGGAGCTGATGTGGCGTGGCAGCAGGTCGGCGCAGCGAAAGCACCCAGGGTACAAACTTCTCGGTGATCATCGGCGCGACGCCTTTCGGCACAAGCAGGACGAAAACGAGGAGAATCGCGCCCAGTACAACATTGGCGTTGACGACCTGCTGGGTGCCGATTTCCACAGTAAGCCAGGAGATGGCGACGGCGCCGATCACCGGCCCGAGCAACGTCCCGGAGCCGCCGACCATGAGCCAGATGATGATCTGTGCGGATTGCACGACGCTGAATGCCGTCGGGCTCACGTAATTGCCCCATGCGGTGAACAGGCAACCGGCCAGACCCGCGAGAGCGCCGCCGATCGAAAACGCGATAAGCTTGTGCAGGCGAGCGTCGTAACCCAAAAACTCGACGCGCTGTTCGTTTTCGCGCACCGCGACCAATACCCGTCCGAAACGCGTCACCAGCAGCCCGTGCAATCCGAAGTAGACCACGAGCAGGAGTCCCATGCAGAGGACGAACATGCCTTGCGGATCGAGCGTATCGTCCGGCAGAAACGGGATATTGAGGGAGGGGACGTTCGGCATGCCGTTGAAGCCGCCGATCAGCGCCTCGCCGATATGATATTGCGGCCCGGCGGTGGAGTTGATGACATTGTAAAAGATCAGCGTCACTGTCAGTGTGATAACGCCGACATAGACATCGCTGATGCGCGCGTAGAACATGAAATAGCCAAGCCCGGCGGCAAGTAGCGCCGGCAGCGCCATCGCGATCAGTAGCGGAACGGTGCTTTCGCCTATGTTGATGACCGCGACCGCATAGGCGTAGGCGCCCAGCCCGAAAAAAGCGGAATGGCCGAAGCAGAGGATTCCTCCATAACCCCAGATAAAGGCGAGGCTGAGCGCGAGGATGGCGAAGATCGCGTAGAGCGTGATTTGCAAAAGAGTGTAGAGATCGAGGGTGACCGGCAATCCAGCCAGGAGCGCTAGGCCGACAATTCCGACGGCGACGAGGCCCGAATTTGATCGCAGAAGTCCGATCACAGGCTACCCCGCATGTACCGGCCAGTAATCCCTTGCGGCAGCACTCGGATCAGAACGATTGCCGCAAGCAGAAGCGCGACTTCGCCGTAGACCGGATTGGTCGCGAAGGTCGCGATTTGGTTGATAGTGCCGAATAGCAACGAAGCTGACGCGGTGCCAACCAGCGGCGCGGCACCGCCACCGATGACGGTAATGAAGGCGCGGCCGATATAGGAGCCCCCGATGCTCGGAAACACGCCAGAAACCGGGGCAAGGACGCCGCCAGCGAGCCCCGCAAGTGCGGCGCCAAAGGCGAAGGTCACCGCGTAGATGCGCGACGTGTCGGTTCCGAGCGCAGCCGCCATTTCAGCGTTCTGCATCGTCCCGCGCGCCAAAAGCCCCAGCCGGCTCGAACGCAGGATGATGTACACGCCGAACATCGTCGCGACCGAAAAGACGATGACAAACAGACTGTAGCCGCTCGCCTGATAGGCGCCGATCGTGATGCCGGGCAGGGGCGTCGGCACGCCTTCGGTGATGTCGCCGAACACCATCGTCAGAATGCCGACGACGAAGAGGCTGAGACCCCAGGTCGCCAGCATGGTCTCGACCATTCGACCGTAAAGCTGGCGGATGATCAGCCGTTCGATAATCGCGCCGATGATCGCGACCGTAAGCGGAGGAACGACCAGGATCGCGATCCAGATGTTGATATGGTGGTGGACGGCCACCGCGGCGCTGTAGCTGCCCATGACCATGAACTCGCCATGGGCGAGATTGATGATGCGCATCATGCCGAAGACGACGGCAAGGCCGAGGCTGATGAGAGCCAACGTCGCAATGGCGTAGACGAAATCGATTGCAACGACGATTGCTAGATCCAACGCGCGTTCTCCAAAAGTGGACGTCGGCCTGATCGCGCCGACGCCCGTGACCGCCGGAGCGGCGGAATGGCGTCGGCGCGTTTCATTGTGGCGGCCGGCCGCGCAGGTTTCGCGCTTCAGTTCACTTTGATGATATACTGCTTGGCTTCGTGCGGGTTCTTCTTCAGATCGCAGACGGCGGCGGTATCGGCGGGCTTGCGTTGCGGGAACGTCTCGACCAGGGTCAATTCCTTGTCCTTGAGCATGGCAAGGTGGACGTCGAAGATGCAATGGTGCGTCGCGGGATCGATCGTTACCTTGCCGCTCGGCCCGTCGATGCTGATGCCGCTTTCGAGCGCCTCGATCATCTTTTCGCGGTCGATCGTGCCGGCTTTCTTTACGCCGGCGGCCCAGAGCAACATGCCTTGATAGCTCGCCATGGTCAGATCGGAGATCGGCGGGTAGTCGGCTCCCAACTTCGCGTGGAGCCGAGTTAGAAAGTTCTTGTTGACCGGGTTGTCGAGAGTCTGGAGGTAGTTGTAGGCGACGATGATGCCGTTACTTTCCTCGGGCGTCAGCACAAGCTGCTCGTTGCTACCGGCGAACGTGGTCGACGCGATCGGAATTTTTCCGGAGAGACCGGCGGCGTGGAATTGCCGGTAGAAGGAAATCGGTCCGCCGCCAACCAGGACGGTCATGATCCAGTCCGGCTTTGCCGCTTGGATTTTGGAAATCGTGCTGCCGAAATTGGTTGCGTCGAGCGGGAAGAATTCCGTGCCCAGCACTTCGCCGCCGCCGTCCTTGACGTATTTCTTTATCCAGTCGGATGTGATCTGGCCGTAATTGTAGTCGGCGGCGAGCGTGTAGACCTTTTTGCCCCAATTCTTCAGTCCGTAATTGACCAGAACCTCGGTGTTGTGAGCGGGCGTGACGCCGTCGATGAAGATGTTGCGATCGCAGACGCCGCCTTCATACGGCATGTCATAGAAATACAACGTCTTATACTTGTCGAGGACGGGCCTGATCACCTCGCGCGAGGCGGAAGTGATGCCGCCGTGCACCACCGCTACCTTGTCCTTCAATGCGGCTTCCTGTGCATATTGCGCATAGAGCTGCATGTTGGTCTGCGTATCGAAACTCACCACCTTGATTTCGCGGCCGAGAAGACCGCCGGTGGCATTCATTTCGCCGACCGCGAAATTCAATACGTCGTACATCGGCTTGCCGGCGGATTCGAGACCGCCGGAAAGGTCATACATGCTGGCGATCACGATGGGGTCGCCGGCGGCGGCCGCGCTGCGTATCAGGGCAGGGGCATATGCGGTAGCGGCTGCCCCGCTTTTCAGCAATGCTCTACGGCTTAGGCGCATGACATCCATCCTGTTATTTCGCAATAGTCCTTGTGATCGTTAGCAAGAGGCATGCCACAATCTTGATTTGGTCTGGATATCGTTCGTTCGGGAATTGGGATACAAAAGCCCGCGCTTGGCTGTGGTTTCATCGAACATTTGCAATTAGCGCGAACTTTCCGCCGCAAGTGCACTCGCAAAGTGCGTTCCGCGTGTATTTTGAGCGTCAAGAAAGTCCTCCAGGCGGAAATGTGGAACCAGGAAATGCACGCCGACTCATTTCCGGCATCAACTGCGCAATTGGCGTGCAAGCGCTCCATGCGTTGGTAGGCATTCCCCGCTGTCGTGTTGCTCGCACTACAAGGGTCGCCGCGGGCTTCCTGACTCGCGCCACAACGCGGCGCGATGGCATCGATATTGCTAGACGAATGCGGGGTTGCGGCGCCGCGGCGTCCCGCGGTTCAGCCGGCGTTCGTTTTTGCTTGGTCGTCAAGCCGGAGAAAATATCATGTCCTTTAAGCTGCCGTCGACGGATCAAGTGCGCCACCTCGGCGAAGGCCTGGGCATGGAGGTTACGGCCGATTACGCCAATTCTTTCATCAACTACATCCGGCCTTTCGCCGATGGTTATCGGCTGCTGGCCTCGCTGCCGGACGACGTGCCGACGGTGAAGCATCTGCGGGGCGCCTATTACCGGCCCGAGGGCGACGAGAATAAATACGGCGCCTGGATCGTGAAGACCCACATCAAGGGCGCGAATAGCGGAAAGCTCGCCGGCAAGAAGGTTGCTATCAAGGATACCTACGCCATCGCCGGCATTCCGCTGACCAATGGCGCATCGGTGTTAGAAGGTTTCGTGCCGGAATTCGACGCTACCATCGTGACGCGGCTCCTCGATGCCGGCGCGGAGATCGTCGGCAAATCGGTTTGCGAATATTTCTCTTTCTCGGGCGGTGCCGCGACGAGCATCTCGGGCCCAGTGCACAATCCGCGAGCGTGGGGTCACACGCCAGGCGGTTCCTCGACCGGCTCGGGCGCGTTGGTTGCGGCTGGGGAGGTGGACATGGCGACCGGCGGCGACCAGGCCGGCTCGATCCGCATTCCCGCATCCCTGTCGGGTGTGGTCGGCATCAAACCGACTTGGGGCCTCGTGCCGTATACCGGCATCATGGGCATGGACCCCACGATCGATCACGCCGGACCGCTTACAGCGACCGCCTCCGAGAACGCCCTCTTTTTGGAAGTGATGGCAGGCGAGGACGGTTACGACTCACGGCAAAACGGGCTCAAGCTCGACAGCTACACAAGCGCGATTGGGCAGGGAATCGCCGGACTAAAGATTGGCGTCGTGCAGGAGGGTTTCGGCCAATACGATTCCCATCCCGATGTCGATGCGGGCGTGCGCGCTGCGGCGAAGGTGTTGGAAGGTCTCGGCGCCAAAGTCAGCGAGGTCTCCATCCCGTGGCATCCGATTGGAATTCCGATCTGGGCGGCTATCGCACTCGAGGGAACGCTGCATGCAATGGTCAAAAGCTCTCTCCCGCGCAACATCGAGGCCGTCTACCCGATCTCGCTTGCCGGACGACTCGCATCGATGCACGAGCGCGCCAACGAACTGCCTGACACGGTGAAGGTCGGGTTGCTGCTCGGCGCTTACACAGACAAGTATTATCAGGG
>Ga0182015_10001732_pt1 | contig 28038 bp, 24 predicted proteins | sample 712P3MmetaG_FD_120478 | JGI IMG/M metagenome (GOLD analysis project Ga0182015, IMG submission 120478) | Permafrost microbial communities from Stordalen Mire, Sweden - 712P3M metaG | ecosystem: Environmental > Terrestrial > Soil > Wetlands > Permafrost | place: Sweden: Stordalen | collected... | reverse complement strand
GACTTCTCGTTCGGTTTGGACTGAGGCGTACCACTTGCCGCAAGACTCGCTGACGGTGACGTTGCTAGGTTCACCCAGGATGTCTCGCGATTTGCGGTAGCGCATCCATCCGAGTTTCGGCAGTTTGATGCGCCCGTTCTGGTTGTCTACCTCGAATCCTTGCGGGACACGAAAGCTCTGAGGCTGGCCTTTCTTCTTGAACTTCGGAAAGTCGGCTCGCTTTTGAAAGTAGTTTGCGTACGCACGCTCCAAGTTCTTCGACGCTTGCTGCAAGGCTTGCGCGGGCACGTCGGCAAGAAACGGATGTTCCAGTTTCCAGTGGGGCAGCAAGGCACACAGCTTGGCGTAGCCCAGACGCTGCTCTTTCTTCTCATAGCGTTCGAGGTTGAGGGCTAGGGCTTAGTTGTAGACGAAGCGGCACGATCCAGCGAACTGCCGCAGATTGCGGAGTTGTTCGCCGTTCGGCATCCCTTCGAATTGGAAGGCTTGCAATCTCAACCTAACTCACTATGCTATTGGTCTATGCTATTGGCTATTGTCAAGCGATATTCGTCACGGCAGGCATTGCGCTTTCGCATTACATGTCCACTTGGTATTTGTCATCAAATATAGAAGAAAGGTATTTGACGGAGGTGCTATCCAGCGGCTCAAAGTCATGTTCGAGAAAGTTTGCACTGACTTCGAGGGCGCAACTCGTCGAGATGAACGGTGAGGCCGAACACGTACACTTGCTCATCCACTACCCGCCGAAGCACTCGATGTCGAGCATGGTCAACAGTCTCAAAGACGTTTCCAGTCGGCTGCTCCATATCGAGCGGCCTGATATTGAGAAATGCTATTGGAAGAATGTCTTGTGGTCGCCGTCTTACTTGGCCGCCAGTTGTGGCGGGCACCGCTGGGCATCATCCAGCAATACGTTGAGCAACAAAAGACCCCGCTTTAGCCGGCCTTATATCCCCGCCCTGAAGGACCGGGGCTTTACGGCCCGACTGGTAAGATTGCCGGTTCGTTTCGAAATTCTTCTGCGCCGAAATTCCTTTCCGCAGTAGCTCCGGCGCCACCGCCATCCATTCGGCAACGATCCCCTGCTCAATATGTGCATTCAATTGCACATAGGGTCTCGAAGTCGCACTGCCCAAATGACCACTAACATAAATGAATTCAACATCTTACAACCACGTCTGCTATTGGCTGACAAGCTGCAATCTCCCAATTGCCTGCGCTGGTTAAGCGAGGCTGGGGTGCCACTTGACTACACTATTCGGTTCCACATCAGTGATTCCGGTCGCGGTTTCCAGGGAGAAGCGGGGCCTTCTCCCAGTGCTCACGATTCTGTTCCTGTTTTCCTACGGACTGATGACCGTGCTCATCGTTGAACAAGGTTCGGTCATCCAATCGCAGCGCAATCTGATTAAGGTTTTGACGCGCGACAGCACAGAGCTGTGGATGGGGAAAGGCAAGGCCATCGGCGATCAGCAGACGGCCCGGTCACAGGCCCAGAGCCGCAAGCAAGCTCCGTCGTCCCAAGTTCCGTCGTCCCAGGCTCCGTTGTCCCGGGTAGTACCGCAACGCCATGCTCAGAGCCGCACAGGCAAGGTCCTTCCTCCCGTGCCTGCTTCGGATTTGGTAGACCGGCGTCGCGCTTTGACTTCGATCTAGTACCCAGGTGACGCAGTAAGCATAACCAGTAGTACAAGGATGTTTGGAGAATTGGGCAAAAATGAAGTTCCTCACCCTAGCCTTGATGTTCAGTATGACGGCGGCGAAGCCGGCACAGCCAGTGCGCCAGCCATCCGGTCACCTGGAGCAGCACTCCACGGTCGGACGCTGGTACTTTGCCGCTAACGGCCATGCGGTTTACTGCTACGGACCAGTGATGACCTTGCCGCAGGCCAACGGGGATCTGCAAAAAGTAGCCACCTTCTGCCGCGACGGCGAGACGGTCGTACCGTTGAAGGATTAGCCCGCCGCGCTACTTCAAAATCCCCGAGGATTGGCGCCACACCCCACCCGCCTTACACAACGCCCTTGTACACTGTTGAGTCATGCCGGAACTCCCCGAAGTTGAAACCATTGCCCGCGGACTGGCCAGGCGCGTCTCCGGCGATGTGATTGAATCGATCTGGCTGGGCCGAAAGCGGGAGCCGCTGAAGTCTTCGGCGCGGGAAATCGCCGCTACGCTCGAGCACAGTCGCATCGCCGGAGTGCGGCGCATGGGAAAGCACATCGTCTTCGATCTGGAACATCAGGGTGTCGGCCCGACCGAAGCTGCTCGCACCCAAACCGCGCAGTGGATCGTCCACCTGGGCATGACTGGCCGCTTGCAGGTCTGCGAACCGCAGGCAGAAGTGCTCAAGCACACGCATGCGATTCTGAAACTGGCCTCGGGCATGGAACTGCGCTTTGTCGATCCCCGCCGCTTCGGACGGCTGAGCGTTGCCCGCGTCGGCGGCTTCGACGCGGGGGGCATTGAGCCGCTGGAAGCCGATCTCGACCGCTTCCTCATTTTGTTTGGCGGCCGCAAGACCCCCATCAAGAGCGCGTTGCTCAATCAGAAACTGCTGCGCGGCGTGGGCAACATTTATGCGGATGAGTCCCTGTTCCGCGCCGGAATTCGCCCCCGCCGCCGCGCCTCCAACATTACTCGCGACCAACTAGCCAAGCTCCTTGCGTCAGTGAAAGAGGTTCTCGAGGAGGCGATTGCTCTGGGCGGCTCCTCCATCTCGGACTACGTTGACGCCGACGGCGAAGAAGGCTTCTTTCAATTGGAGCACCGCGTCTACGGCCGCGAAGGCGAGCCCTGTCTCGTCTGCAAGACGCCCATTAAGCGCATCGTGATCGCCGGACGGAGCAGCCACTATTGTCCGAAGTGCCAGCGGTAATGTGGCAATTGTCGATTCCTGACCTCTGATGGTTGATTGAAAACCCTCCCAGCTGAGCTTCTCGATCATCCATCATCAATCAAGAATGAACACGTCCGCCGCAGTTCTGATAACCTTCTGATCCATGCCTGATTTTTCCGTCGGAGTCGACCTTGGCGGTACCAACCTGCGCATTGCAGCCCTGAGCGGTGAGGGACAGCTCCTCGAGAAAGTGACTCTTGGGACCAAAGTCGCTTTCGGCAGCGACCACGTAATCAACGAAATGTGCGATGCAATTCAGCATCTCTCCGTCAAATACAAGGAGACGGGAAAATTCCTTGGCGCTGGCATCGGAGTCCCCGGCATCATCGACATGCAGACCGGAACGCTGCGGAAGTCGGCGAACCTGCCGGGATGGGAAGACTATCCCGTGCGCGCGGAGATCGAGCGCCGGCTGCGCAGTTCGAATAAAGACGTCCGCGTCGTCCTCGAAAACGACGCCAATGTTGCCGCGCTGGGCGAGCAGTGGCTGGGCGCTGCCTGCGGCGTTCCGAACGTGGCGGTGGTTACGCTGGGCACTGGAATCGGCGGCGGCATCGTACTCGGAGGAAGAATCTGGCACGGCATGAATGGCATGGCGGGCGAGTTCGGCCACCTCACCGTCGAACCGGAAGGCCGTCCCTGCGGCTGCGGCAACCACGGATGCGCCGAGCAATATGCATCCGCCAGCGCGATTGTTCGCATGGCCCGCGAAGCGATCGCCAGTGGTGCGGCGCCATCGCTGGCCAGGGCGGCTTCTTCCGACGCTGAATTCGGCGCGAAGTCAGTCTACAATCTCGCCATCCAGGGGGACGAGCACGCCCGGCGCATCTTCCGCAGTTTCGGGCGCTACCTGGGCATCCTGCTCGCCGACCTGATCAACGTTTTGAATCTCGATATGTTCGTCATCGGCGGAGGCGTTTCGAGCGCCTGGGATGCTTATGCAGCCAACATGTTCGAGGAGTTGCGGGAGCGCTCGGTGGTCTATGCGGCAACCGCCCCCGCCGATCCGCTGAGCAGCAATTCTTTAGGAAAACAGGAAGGCGCCGCGGCGCAGACGGAAAGCCGCAGCGAACGAAAAACCATCATCACCCGCGCCCTGCTGGGAGGCGATGCTGGACTCTATGGAGCTGCACGCGTAGCGGTGCTGGCCGGGTAGAAGCTTTCGCGCCCCGCCGCGTTCGAGAGAGGCCGGTTCGGCCCGGCCCCGGGTCTTATTGACGAGCCTGATAGGCCCCATAAGAAATATGAATTGGACTCATTCGATGCCTGCCTTTATCGTCGGCGGTACGTTTGAGTCCGATTCTCGGGCCACCCAGACTGATGGAGGACTCCGCTCACGGTCATCGGCGCTGTCTGACGCGTCGTGTGAGATGTAGTCGCGTAGTATCGGTATTTGCTGTTCGAGCAGCCGCACGACCCGCAGAGAATTGCCCACCCTTTATAAACAGGAGCAACCAGACATGATAAAACCAGGGCACAGGCGCTTCCTGCGCTTGTCGTTATTCTCAACAACATTATCAGCGAAATTGTCTGCCACCGTGTCGGCTGGCGCTGCCATCCTTCTTGCTGCCGGGCTGTTGGCAGGGCTATCGGCACGCTGCTTTGCCGACGATGGGCCCAAGCCCGATCCATCCGGCACCGCCACCGGGGACAAGACTAGCGCAGTGGACGCTGCCGGCAATCCCTTTGTGGTGGCCGAACCAACCGACAAATCGGCTCCGGACTATGCGGCGAACAAGAAAGCGTTCGACGACTATCAGGCTCAGTCGGCGAAAGAGCCGCTCGCCGTAAAGCTGGCCGACGATGTCGGTCACGTTCGCGTGGCGACAAATTTTGCCTGGACATTGAATACGGGCTACCTGGTCCTGTTCATGCAAGCGGGTTTTGCCCTGCTCACCTGCGGGCTGGTGCGAAAGAAAAATGCCGCCCACTTGATGATGCTGAATTTCGCGGCTTACGTGTTTGCTTTCCTCGCCTATTACGCCGTCGGATATGCCTTCCAGTTTGGCGCCGTTGCCATCAATGCCGCGCCCACCAACCTGGGCGGCATTCCGACGCTCAACCACTTTCTCGTCGGGAGCGGGCAATGGGGTTTCATCGGCGGGAAGGGATTCTTTCTTGTCGGTCCGGCCTATGACAGCGCCAGCAACTGTTTAACTTTGTTCGAAGTCGTGTTTATGGAGACCGCCGGCTACATCATCGTCGGCGCCGTCTGCGAGCGGATCACCTTCTGGGCATTCTTGCTTTGCGAACTCTTCATTGGCGCAATCCTTTATCCGATCTCCGGTTGCTGGACCTGGGGCGGAGGATGGCTGTCCCAAGTCGGCTCCACATTGAATCTGGGCCACGGTTACGTAGACTTCGCGGGATCGACTGTCGTGCACGCCGTGGGCGGCTTCTGCGCCATGGCGCTGGCGATTATTTTGGGTCCGCGTCGGGGTAAATATGGTCCAGGAGGAAAGATTCGCGTCTTTCCCGCACACAACATTGTCTATGTCGTGTCTGGGACCTTCATCCTGCTCTTTGGATGGATGGGATTCAACCCTGGCTCCACTCTGGGTGCGACCGATCTGCGCATCTCTGTAGTCGCGGTGAACACCAATCTGGCTGCTGTGGCAGGATCCGCGGCAGCGATGCTTCTGTGGTATTTCCTGTTCGGCAAGCCCGATATCACCATGGCCTGTAACGGAATGCTGGCGGGATTAGTCGCGATCACGGCGCCGTGCGCCTTTGTGTCTCCGACTTCGGCAGTAATCATCGGCCTGCTGGCGGGAGGGCTGGTCTGTGCTGGCGTTCTCTTCAACGACCGCGTTCTCAAGATTGACGACCCCTGTGGCGCGATTTCAGTTCACGGCTATTGCGGATGGCTCGGCGCTGTCAGCGTTGGCATCTTTGCCGACGGCGTCTATGGCGCGGGATGGAACGGGGTGGGCGCAACCACGTACCTGGGCCACGCGGGCCAAGGCGTGACGGGATTGCTCGGCGGCGATACGCGGCAGTTCTTGTGCCAGCTCATGGGAGCAACTTTGTATGCCGCCTGGGCGTTCGTCGCAACCTACGCCGTCTTCTGGTGCGTCAACAAGGTAAAAAGCATGCGCGTGGCGCCCGAGGTGGAAGAGGAAGGTCTGGACGTTCCCGAGTTTGGAATGCCGGGCTATCCGGAGGATGCGGTGGTTACTCCGTACTAGTTGCGAATGGGTTGTGGAGGATTATTTTGCGCGCTGGAACCACGCGAGGCAAGCCGCCGCGCCGCCTGCAGAAAGGTCTGGTTCTGCTCGGGCGCGCCTATCGTTACGCGAATGCAATTCGGCGCGCCCCAATGTCCCAGCGGACGCACGGCCACACCTTCATCCTGGAGCCGGAGGGCGTAAGCCGCGGCGTCTTCCGCTAGATCGCAGAATAGAAAATTCGCCGAGGTTGGGACCACGCGATATCCCAATCCCGACAAGCCCTGCGCGAGGACTCGCGACTGCAAGAGATTGTTTTCCACCACGCGCTGAATGTGCTCGCGGTCCTTGATGGCTTCGAGCGCCGCAGCTTGTGCGACCGACGACACGGAGAATGTGTTGCGCATGCGCGCGCAGTATCCCAGCAATTCCGCCGGGCCCAGTCCGTAGCCCACGCGCAGGCCCGCGAGTCCATGCGCTTTTGAGAACGTTCGCAGCACGACCACGCTTGCGCCTTGGCGGAGATAATCCAGTGAGTTCGGGTATGTAACTCCCCGCAGCGCCGCGAAATGCAGGGCGAATTCGTAGTAAGCCTCATCCAGCACCAGGACCACGTGGCCGGGAAGCTGCGCCAGAAAGCGCTCCACCGCGGCTGCTTCGAGCATCGTGCCGGTAGGATTGTTGGGATTGGCCAGAAACACGATGCGCGTGTTCGTGTCGATGGCAGCGAGAATCGCTTCGAGATCGATACTATCTTCCCCAGAGCGCATGGGGGCCTCGACGAGACGCGCACCCGCCGCTTGCACTGCCATCGAATACACAATAAATGAGCGCTCGCTGGTCACCGCGTTCAGCCCCGGCGCGAGCAGCGTCTGGCAGAGCAGGCTCAACAGCGCGGTTGAGCCCGCGGTCCCGAGCACCTGCTCCGGGGGCAGCCCATGATGTGCGGCCAGCTTGCGGCGCAGCTGACTGGAATCATCATCAGGATAAAAGTTCGCTGCGTTCAGCACTCCTCTCATGGCTTCGACGGCGCGCGCCGAAGGCCCAAAGGGATTTTCATTGGAATCAAGTTTGATAAGGCGCGACCGGCGCTCCAGCGTCGCCGGCGTTGTGCTCGGAGCATTCATTGCGCCCAGGTCGCGGGCCGGCTTGGAGACGATGTCGAAGAAGCGGCTCATGCTTGCGGCTCATCACGCACGGAATGCTTTGTTCCCGCCATCGGTTTGTTGCAGGCGGTCCGCAGGCGATCGACTTCCTGCAAAGTCAGGGCCCGAAAATGCCCGGGTGGAACGTCGAGGGTAAGAGGGCCGTATCGGAGACGTTTGATCTTCTCCACGTGGTGTCCGACCTTCTCAAACATGCGCCGAATCTCCCGATTGCGGCCTTCGATCAAGGTCACCTCGTACCAGGGATTGGTGGCTTCCTTAATCAGGCGGATTCCCGCCGGCGCAGTCCGCACCCGCCGACCATCTTCGGTCGCAACGGAAACGCCGCTGCGCAGCTTCTCCAGCGCTTCGTGGCTCGGAGCCCCCGAAACTTTCACCACGTAAGTCTTGGGCACCTGCGATGCCGCTTTCATTAACTTGTTCGCCAGTGCGCCATCGTTGGTCAAAAGCAGCAGACCCTCGCTGGCATAATCGAGCCGTCCTACGGGATAGACTCGCTTCTTCACACCGCGGATCAGTTGCATGACTGTGGGCCGGTGCTCAGGATCGCTCACCGTAGTGACATAACCTTTAGGTTTATTAAGCAGCAGATAGACATGCTGTTGTGCGCCTTGCAGCAGCTTTCCATCCACGCGGATGTGATCGGTATCCGGGTCCGCCTTGGTCCCCAATTCCGTCACCACATTTCCATTCACCTTAACGTGGCCTGCACTGATCAGTTCCTCGGCTTTGCGGCGGGAGGCAATTCCAGCGGCGGCAATTATTTTTTGCAGGCGTTCAGCAGGCATTGACGGGCTTCCGATCTGGCAGGACAGTTATTCTTTCTGGGCGGTGGTCTCTGCGACGTCTTCCGGTTGCGGATCGGCCTCATGCGCCTGCGCCGCGTCTTCAGCCGGAATCAACTCCCCTTGGAACGATTCCGCCACCAGCTTCTCGAACTCCTCCATGCTAGGCAGTTCGTTCACGTCGTTCAAGCCAAAGCGCATGAGGAATTCCTTGGTCGTCTTATAGAGAATCGGCCGCCCGATTACTTGCTTGCGGCCTGCGGTGGTGATCAGCTTTCGATCGAGCAAAGTCGCAATCACGCCGCCGGAATCCACGCCACGAATCTCGCTGATTTCCGGCACCGTGGCGGGCTGCTTATAAGCGATCACCGCCAGCGTTTCCAGGGCCGGCAGCGAGAGACGAACCGGCGGTTTCAGGCTCTTGGCGAAGCGGCGCACCATTTCGTGCTGCTCGGGCTTGGTGGACATGCGATAGCCGCCCGCCACCTGGCGAATCTCGATACCGTGGTCAGGACCGCCGTAGTCCGCAACCAGTTCTTCCAAGCTGGAGCGCACACGCGACTTCACCTCGGCTTCGTCCGCCGCACCGTCGGCAATCACCGACTCCTTGACAAGCTGGACCATGTGGTCGGCGGTGATCGGCGTCTCCGCCGCATAAATGATGGCTTCGAGTTGAGCTTTTAAACTCATGAGATCCGATGCCAGTTGCCAGTAAAAGCCGTCCGTCCTGAACTGGCAACGGACAACTGGCGATTGGCAACTGTTCTTCTACCTCCAATCATCGCGCGCTGCCACCTGCTCTTTCATGATGGCGTCGAACCCAACATGTTTGCGCACGGCAATCTCGCCGAACATCTGGTCTTGCCGAACCTGAATCGCCTGCAGCCGCACCAACTCCAGCAACGCCAGAAACATGCACACCAGCGCCGCCCGCGAGGGTAGGCGCATCAGAAGCTGCTTCAAACGGATAGGCTGTGATTCCAGCGCCAGCCGCCCCCGCAGATAATCAATCATCTTGCCAACGGTGACGGTTTCCTCATCCACATTGATCACCGGCCGCGTGCGCACTCGCTCCAGAATTTGCTGAAACGTCTTGACCAGATCAATCACGTCCGTGGCAAACTCCGGCTCGGTGCCTTCGGCATCGATGAATTCTTTCAGCGCTGGATTCGACATCACCGCATCTTCGATCTGCTGCTTCTGCAAAAGCATCTGCGCCGCCGACTTGAACTTTTCGTGCTCCAGCAGCCGGTTCACCAGCTCCATCCGCGGATCTTCCAGTTCCTCCGCTTTCGCCGACCGATCGCGAGGCAACAGCATTTTCGATTTGATGTGAATCAGTACAGCGGCCATATAGATAAAGTCGGCCGCTACATTCACGTCCAGCTCACGAATCTTTTCGACGTAGGCCAGATACTGTTCCGTGATGCGAGCGATGGGAATGTCGTAGATGTCGATATCCTGTTTGCGAATCAGATCGAGCAGCAAGTCCAACGGGCCTTCGTAGACGTCGCCGACCGAAACCGCAAAGGGAGAATCACTCTCTTCTTTCTTCGCCAACTGCTGCTCTGATGGTCTGATCGGCGCCGGGTGCGGATTCGAAACGAGCGCTGGCAAGACGGATCCGTGCAGGGTGTCCTCGGAGGTAACGATTCTGTCTGCCATCCTACTTTGCACCTTTTTCCTGCCCCGCATCCTCCGCCGCTGGTGGCTCGTACTCGAGCGACATTCCCATGGCATCGCGCACCCCGTCCATGGTCGCAGCGGCTACCTTACGCGCGCGTTCACTGCCAGCCTCCAGAATATCCCAAGCCAGCCGGGGATTCTCCTCGAATTTCTTCCGCCCCTCCTGCATCGGACTCAACAGTTGCACCAGCGCGTCAGCCGCCCAGCTTTTGCACTCGATGCAGCCGATGGCCGCCGACCGGCAGCCCGCGTTTACTTTGTCCATGCTAGCGCGATCGCTGAAAATCTTGTGCAGGTCGCCCACCGGACATACATCCGGATTTCCGGGGTCCGAGCGCCGCACCCGTGCCGGATCGGTCACCATCGTCTTCAGCTTCTGCCGCACCACCGGCTCTGGATCGGTCAGCAGGATGGCGTTGCCGTACGACTTCGACATCTTGCGCCCATCGGTGCCGGGCAGCTTGGGTGCGCGCGTGAGCAAAACCTGCGGCTCAGGGAATACGGAGGAACGGCGGCGCCCTTCCTTGTTCGTTTCTGAGCCGCTGGTTCCAGGCTGCGGAATGCCCGTGCCCGTGTGAGGTGGGTAAAGCGAATTGAAGCGCCGCGCGATCTCCCGCGTGAGTTCCACGTGCGCCACCTGGTCTTCGCCCACCGGAACCACATCCGCCTTGTACATTAAAATGTCCGCCGCTTGCAGCACGGGATAGCCCAGAAATCCGTAGGTTCCCAGATCTTTGTCCTTAATGTTTTCTCGCTGCTCCTTGTAGGTAGGAACCCGCTCCAGCCAACCCAACGGCGTGATCATCGAGAGGAGTAAGTGCAGCTCGGCGTGCGCCGGGACATGCGACTGGATGAAGATCACAGACTTTTCCGGATCAAGCCCCGCCGCCAGCCAGTCCAGCGCCACCTCCAGCGAATTCTGTTTCACACGCGAGGTGTCGGCATAGTCGGTCGTGAGCGCGTGCCAGTCCACCACGCAGAAGAAGCATTCATACTCATCCTGCATGCGCACCCAGTTGTCGAGCGCGCCCACATAATTGCCGAGATGCAGTTTTCCGGTCGAGCGCATGCCGCTGAGCACGCGTTTACGCAACTTGGTCGAAGTTGTCATCTGTTTTTCAACGAGTCGTGGCAGGGCACAACAACACCACAGCGCCTGAATTCACAGGATGCAGCATCATGCGAGGGTATTGTCGATACTACCACGCAGGCCGCGACTTTCGGAGTGAAAGGAGAACGTCGGTAGTAGCTGAATTTGAACGGAGACGTTTTCCACAGCAGCAACTCAGCCACTGCCGGGAACGTCTGCTTTCGCGATGCTTTATAATTCGCGCTCCACCCCGCTCGCCAGATCGAACTGGTCCGCATGTCACATCTCGCCCGCAAACTCCGATTCCCAGACTACTTCACGCTGGCTTGGGGAACCATGGTCGGTGTCGGCTGGCTGGTTATTATGGACGACTGGCTGCTGCGTGGCGGCGCGTTGGGCGCACTGCTGGGCTTTGCCATCGGGGGCGCGCTCCTGTTTCCGATCGGCTGGGTTTACGGCAAACTGGTGGCCGCCATGCCAGACGCCGCGGGCGAGATCGCCTATACCGCGGCTGCTTTCTCCCGCCCCGTCAGCTTCTCCACCGGATGGATGATGATATTGGCTTACTTTATCGTCTGCCCCTGGGAGGCCGTGGCCGTGGGGCGCATCGCCGGCTACATCGTCCCTTCGATCGATTCGCTGGAGCTCTACCGCATCGCCGGACGTCCGGTTTATCTCCCTCACCTCGCAATCGGTCTCGGCCTCACGGCGTTGCTCACTACGCTGAACTACCGCGGCATCCGCCTCAGCGCGACCTTCCAGAACTGGACTGCTTTCGGCACGCTGGCGCTGTTCGTGGTTTTCGTCGCGCTCGGCGTAAGCCAAGGGTCGCCCCACAACTTCCCGCCGCTTTTTACCCACGCGCCGCTGGTTTCGTTCCTGCTAGTGGTGCAAATCGTCCCGTATTTCATGACCGGATTCGAATCCGTGAGCAAGGCCGCCGAAGAGTCCACTCCCGAGTTTCGCGCCGCGGGATTTCTCAAAGCCATATGGATGGCCGTCCTGGTCGGCATTCTCTTTTACACAATCGTCATCGCCGCAGTCGCATTCGTCGCTCCATGGCGTGAATTTACCGGTGAGAAATTCATGACCGCAGTAGCCTTCCAGCACGCAGTCGGTTCCCGCTGGATCGTCAACCTGATCCTGGCGGCCGCATTGCTGTCGCTGTTTAAGTGCTTCAATGGAAATTTCGTAGCCGCCAGCCGCCTCCTGTTTGCCCTGGGACGCCGGGGCCTGGTCGGGGCCCGCGCTGGCCAAATCCATCCCCAACATCAAACGCCGTCCACCGCAGTTCTGTGCATCGGACTGGCCACGGCCGCCTGTATGCTCCTGGGAGATGCGATCCTCGTCCCGGTTACCGAGGTCGGCTCGGTCGCCTGCGCCATAGGATGGGCCGCGACCTGTGCTGCTTACCTTTCCATGGGACGCTCGGGCACACTGCCAGGCCAATCGAAGCTGTCTCTCGTGGAATGGTTCGTCGCAGGCTTTGGATTACTCGTGGCCATTGCGATGACGCTGATGAAGGTAGTCCCGGCGATCCCCGGCCATTTCACGGTCTACGAATGGCTGACGCTCGGGATCTGGATTATCTTGGGCGTGATCGCACATCGGAGGAGAACAGATACAGTTTGAGTTGATATTCTCCGCGGCTATTCTGTGCGAACTCTCAGTTAAGATTCTGAAGCAGAATCGAAGAGAACGCAGAGAAAACTCCGCGGAGGAGCAGAAAGAACCAAGAAAGGGGCAGAAAAGAGGTGAAATCGATGGAAGCTAAGCTCGGGCCGCGTCGCGTGCTCGTCCTGTTGTTTGTGCTCGCGTCTGCCTTGCAGTTAATGACGCAAACGCCAGCCGGTTTCGACCTTGTCATCACCAACGGCCACATCATCGACGGCACCGGCTCCCCGTGGTATTCCGGCGACGTCGGCATCCGCGAAGGAAAGGTCGCCGCGATCGGCAACCTCGCTGCCGCGCCCCGCAAGCGCACCATTGACGCTGCCGGCAAGGTCGTTGCCCCCGGCTTCATCGACATGCTCGGCCAATCCGAACTCTCCATCCTCGTCGAGCCTCGCCTGCCTTCGAAAATCTATCAGGGAATCACCACCGAGATTACCGGGGAAGGCGGTTCCATCGCGCCGCTCAACGATGCCATCATTCAGGCAGATCGCCCCGGCTACGAGCACTACCACATCACTCCCGACTGGCGAACCTTCCGCCAGTATTTCGCCCGCCTCGAAAAGCAAGGCATGGGCATCAACCTGGCCAGCTATGTCGGCGCCACGCAGGTCCGCCGCATCGTGCTGGGCGACGACGACAAACAGCCTTCGCCCGAGCAGCTTGCACAGATGAAAGCGCTGGTGCGCGAAGCCATGAAAGACGGCACGGTCGGTGTTTCCACCGCGCTCGAATATCCTCCCGCGCCGTATGCCAAGACCGACGAACTGATCGCTCTCGCCGCCGAAGGCGGCAAGTTTGGGGGCATTTATTCCACCCACATGCGCAACGAGGGCGATGCCGTTCTTGAGGCCATCGACGAAGCCCTGCGTATAGGCCGGGAAGCCCACGTTCCCGTGGAAATCTGGCACATCAAAGTCGCCGGGGAAAATAACTGGGGACGCATGCCGGAGGTCGTCGCCAAGATCAACGCCGCGCGTGCTGCCGGCGCCGATATTACTGCCGATACTTACGCCTACACGGCTTGGTTCAACGATTTCTCGGCTTTCGTTCCTCCCTGGGCTCACGATGGCGGAACCTCAAAGCTGATCGAGCGCTTGAAAGACCCCGCCACGCGCAAGCGCATTCGCAAAGACATGCTCACGCCCTCCAAAGACTGGGACAACGAATGGCAGGAGATCCCAGACCCCGATGCCATCATGATCGGCGTAGTTCAGAATCCCAAGATGCTTCCCCTCGAGGGCAAGCGTCTCTCCGAAATCGCGAAACTGTGGAACAAAGACCCAATCGATGCACTCTTCGACTTCCTCATCGAAGATCCGTACGCCGGGGTCGCCGTCTTCGGCATGTCACAATCCGATGTCACCCTCGCGCTCGAGCAACCCTGGGTTGCCATCGACAACGACTCTTCCGGAACGTCGCCGGAAGGAATTCTTGGTCAGGAGCATCCTCATCCCCGCGCTTACGGGACGTTCCCCCGCATTCTGCGCAAGTATGTTCGCGAAGAAAAAGTCTTGACGCTCGAAGACGCCCTCCGCAAAATGTCCGCGCTCCCGGCCCAGCGTCTGCGGCTCACGGATCGCGGCGTTCTCAAGGCTGGCATGTGGGCCGATGTCGTGATCTTCGATCCCGCCACCGTGCGAGATCTCGCCACGTTCGACAACCCGAACCAGCTTTCCGAGGGGATGGAGTACGTACTCGTGAATGGTGTGCCCGTGATCGACCAGGGAAAAATGACGGGGGCGTTGCCGGGAAAGGTGCTGCGCAGCGCGAGCTATGTGCCGTAGGCTGGGAGGTTTCGAGCAAAGAGTGGAGCAGGTCTTCCGGGCCTCGGTCGAGGACGGACATTTGGATCCGGCCTGAGGCCCTGAGGTAGGGCCCGGGCGGACGCTACGGCTTCAGCCGCGCTTGTGTCTCAGGTGTAGTCAGCGCTACGCGCGGTTCCATCACCGTGCCGGTGATGCTGTAAGCAAGCGCACCCGCGGGCCCGGATCTCATCTCTGTGCTCCGTGTGAGTTGGAAGTCCAGCACCTGCCCCAACGAGGCAGTGCCGCTGATCTCATACGCCTCCCTGGGAGACATTAGCTTTCCCTTGTTGATCTCGATCTTTTCTTCGCGCAGGCGGGCGCGGCCCTGGCAGCTCGCGATTCGCAGTGGTCCCTCATCCGTCGCCAGTGAAATGTGGGACAAAACTCCGTCCCTCAGATCGAACTGCAGTCCGCCCTCGGCCGATGCCCAGAATGCGGCTGAATCCGCGCCTGATGCCGTGAGCTGATACGTTCCTCCTGCGGTTCCCGAAATCCACGGATCGTGCATCGCCTCCGCCATCTGCTGCAGTGAAATCCCTGTCAGAGTTCCAGATCCCGTGTAGAGCGGGGAGTCCACTGTGAAATCCGCCTGCCAATCGCCCCGATGCTTCCCTCCCAGCAAATCGGCGTGCAGATCCGAAATCTTCAACTTCCCGCGTTCCAGGTCAAGCGAAGCGGAAACCCGGTTCGCCACCAGGTTGTGCATTCGCAAGCGGCCGGCATTCACCTTGCCCGAAGCGCGCAAGTTCGCGAGAAGCGATGGCGCCGCGGGCTCGGTAGAGGTCAGCATCTCATACCACCGGCGCTGGCTCGGTTGCGAACCCAGCCACTGGGAGAGTTCGGTGAGTCCAATCTCTTCCGTATTCAAATTGAAGTGGATCAGGCACGCCCCTGGTGTGCCACAACCGCGTGGCAAGGTCATGGACCCAGTCCAGTGCGCATCGGCAGCTCGCGCGCTCAACTTTTCCACGCGCGCTTCACCCGGCAACAGCAGCAATTCCGCCGACGAGATTTCAATCGGCCCATTCACTCCTCGCACCGTGGCACGCAGGTTGTTCAGTTGCACCCTTCCGGTCACTTCCGGCAAAGAAAAGCCCGAGGCGGTTCCGGATACGTTTCCCGCCCACGATCCCGCGATCTGCAAATCCATCTCAGACATGCCGTCTACGCTGGCTTTCACTGCCGGGAGGCCCAGCAGACTGGCCAATCGCAAGATGTGCGAGACCTCCCCATCTCCGCGAACCAGCATGCCATAGCCCGACCGCTCCACCCAGCCTCGCGCCTGGGCTGGTGCCGACCGTCCCAGCGCGACAGGAAAAGGTCCGTACTCGACATGCAGTTCGTCCGGAGCCGACAAAACCTCGGCATTGAACTGGCGGGCAGATTTACCCTTCGATGGAGCATGAGCGCGGACCCGGTTCGAACTCAGCACGAACGGCACGTTCCCCGGAGCGAGTTCGACCTTAGTGCTCGCCGACTGCAGACGAAGATCAGCAATCTCGCCGCGGCCCTGGAATTCTGCTCGCTGCGGCGACGCCCCACCTTCTTTCACTGTGAAATTGCCTTGCACACTTCCCGAGGACACAAGATCCGCAGGCAGATTTTTCTTGGCGCGTCGAGCGAGTTGCGCGACCGCCCTCACCGGAACGCGTTCCACGTTCAAGGCGAGATCCACCCTGTGCACTCCGGGCAGTCCGGCATCGCCGTGCAGAGTGATCGTGCCATCGCCCACGGGGGCGCTGCAAAAGATCTCATGCAGCACACCTTCTACCGAGCTGTACCTGCCATCACAATGGGCCGTCAGCTGCAGTCCCTCGCTGCTCGAGATGTCGTAGCGGTGGAAGTCCTGAATCGAAGTATCAGCTTCCACCTGCAGAGCCGCCGGCGCCCCGCTCAACTTTGCGTCCAGCCGAACCTCTCCTCTCCAACCCTTGTCGTTTCCGGATACCAGCTTGGTCAGTTGCCCCAGTTGCGCGCGGTCCCACTCCAGGCTGAACTGCAGCGGGGTTTCGCGCAGGCTTACAGCCCGCCGCCATGTGCCGTTCATTCGCAGCAGACCGGTGTCGCTCAAATTCATATCCGTGCGCAGCGGTTCTGCTTTCAGTCGCGCTCCCCATGTATTTTCTGATTCCTGCCACAACGCAAAGTCCGCATTCAGCAGCGCGTAAGGTTTTTTCTCCTGTCCCGCCTTGAAATTGATGCGGCCCGAACCGGCCTCGATGTAGGGAAAACCCGGGCGCGCTTCCGTCTTCGATTTCGCCGTCGGGGCCAACGGAGTGCGCTCGGTTCGTTCCAGCAGAGCTTCCCAGTTCCAGCGACCGTCCTGTCTGCGAACCAAGTTCAAACTCGGCTCGGTCAGTTCCAGGCGGGCAATGTCCAGCCGTCCCCGCACGAGCGAGGTCAGCCGCACCACGGCCGTCACCTCCGGCGCGCGCAGCATGGGCTCGGCGCCGAATTCCGGATCCTCGTAGATGACCAGATCTTCCAGGTCGAAGCCGGGTTGCGGCAGGAATCGAAGATGGACCGAGCCAACCTCCACGGGACGCGCTACGGCGCGGCTGATGGAGTTCGCAATGCGCGTCTTCAGGCGCGACACGCCCGGACGCAAGAGGAACAGAGCCAGCAGAATCACGACTGCCGCGGTCACAACCCGCCGCTTGGATGAGAAAAGCTTCACCGCACCACTTTCAGCGTTCGCTCCCACCGGGTCTCGTCAAAGAAGTGGAACACCACGTGTGCCAGGAATCCCAGCCGGTCTGCTATCCCGGTCTTCGTGTATTGGTCGGAGGGAGTATTGAACGACCAGTAAATGAACATGGGACGCCCAATAATATTTTCCTGCGGAATGAAACCCCAGTAGCGGCTGTCCAGGCTTACGCCGCGGTGGTCGCCCATGGCGAAGTAATGCCCGGGCGGCACCACAAGATCTCCATCCTGGATGTAGGACGCCAACTCCCCCTCCCATTTCGGAGAAATGTTCGGGTCCGACGGAGGCACAGCGGGAAAGTTATTGCGATAGTAGTCGGCAGGTTCATCTCGGTCATGCTGCACATAGGGTTCGTTCAGCTTCTCGCCGTTACGATAAACCTCTCCATTGCGCAGATGAATGCGGTCGCCCGGCACGCCCATGATCCGTTTCACCACGTAGGTCCCGGTGTAAGCTGCGTCCGGGTGCAGAAATACCACGATGTCGCTGTGCCGCACCTCGCGATAGGGAAGCATCGGTCCCACCCACGCCGTCTTGGGCGCGAACACGATGCGGTTCACGAACACGTGGTCACCGATCAGCAGAGTGTCCTCCATCGAACTGGATGGAATTTCAAACGCCTGCACCACAAAAGTGATGATGAACAATCCCGTCACCAGCACTGCGGCCAGCGAAGCCAGGAATTCCACCATCGTCTCGCGCGGTTTTTCTTCGACGTCGTTCTTCGGTTTGCTATCTTTTTTAGCCACTGTGATCAATCCATCCAGTCTTACTCATTGAGTAATTTGGTAATTGAGGAATGGAAAAGAATCCAACCCAGGCCGCGGTTTCCTTACCCAATTACCAGATTCCTTGATCCTCCCAGTGTCGAACTCTGGGATTCCTGACTCGGGCATTACCCGATTTCGAGGGCGAATCCCGCCCCAGCACCAAAACAGAAAACTGTCGGCGTGCTCCAGTGCGTTACCGCAGCAGGGATTATGCGACTCCAAGCTGACCGACCAAAACTGTCGCTAACCCCGACTAGAAGTCTGGGATTGCGCTCCTCAACTACCGTTCAATTCACCAGCCGTAAGGTGCGGTTCCAACGCGTGATCTGGAAGATATGGGTTATCGCGTAGGCAAAGTGATACAGTTTATCGCCCACGGAATACGACACCATCGCATCGCCCTCGGGGCCTTGCACCGACCAGTAAATCAACAGCGGCCGCCCAATAATATTGTCCTGCGGCACCAGTCCCCAGTACCGGCTGTCGTAACTATCGTCCCGATTGTCTCCCATCACAAAATAATGTCCCTGGGGAACAATAAGCTGTCCGTCTTCGACGAGTTTTCGCAGCTGCAACCACCACTCCGGAGTCTCGCCCGGCGCAACATCCAGCCGGGGGAAACTATCGCGGAACAAGTCGTTCGCGGGTCGGCTGAAGCGCACATAGGTCTCTTTCAACGGCACTCCATTCACCAACACCTGTTTGTTGACCAGCCGCACCCGGTCCCCGGGAACGCCAATCACGCGCTTCACAAAATGCTGCGCCGGGTTTACCGGATAATGAAACACTACAATGTCGCCGCGCCGCACCCGGCGGTAAGGCATGAAATAATCCGCCGCGCTGCCTCTGCCGTAGCAGAGCTTATTCACCAGCAGGTAGTCGCCCACCAGCAGCGTATTTTCCATGGATGGAGACGGAATCTGAAACGCCTGCACGATGAACGTGATTACAAACACCGCGATCACGACGGTTCCCAGCAGCGACTGGAACGAGCCGCTCACGCCCGTTCCGACCGGAGTTCTTCGGAGCTCTGGAGCATGAGTGCCTGGAGCATGAACCTCTGGCAGAGAAGAACCTGGCAAAGGCTCGTCTGGCAAATGCTCTTGTGGGGAATTCATTTACTCCACTAATCCGTTCACCCTACTTGATCCTACTTATCCGCGGGCCGCGATCCACCCGCAAGCCTGGCTCCCGCCGATTGCGGCCGCGAGGCCAGATAAGCGAGCAACTGGCGCGCCGCGTCCTGTTCCGCCGCCTTCTTGGTGGAACCTTGCGCCCGTCCCACGAACCCCGCCCGACCTTCACCGTTCTTCGTGTTCAGTCGGACTTCCACCGTAAACGTCTTCCGGTGCTCCGGTCCCGCTTCCTCGACCAGCACATACGACGGCTGCGCCATTCCCAGTCCTTGCAAAGTTTCCTGCAGGGCCGATTTGAAATCGGTCATGGGCAGCGCGCCGCCTTCGCGCTCCATCCGCTCCAGCTCCGGCGCCAGGATCTCCCGCAAAACGAATTCGCGAGCCGGCTCCATTCCGCCATCCAAATAGATCGCCGCCAGGATCGCTTCGAGAGCGTCCACCAGCAGCGCCGTCTTGCTGCGCCCTCCGCTTTTCTCTTCGCCCCAACCCAGTCGGAGATAGTGTCCGAGCTCCAGCCGTTGCGCCACTCGGATCAGGTGCCGCTCACTCACCACATGGGCGCGCAGTTTCGAAAGTTCACCCTCGCGAAACTGCGGAAAGCGCTGAAACAATTCCTCGCTGGTCACCAGCGACAGAATGGCGTCGCCCAGAAACTCCAACTGCTCGTTGTCGTTGACCTTATACTTGCTCTCGCCCGCCTGCTGCGCCTCCTGCTCCCGCGCCTGCGAACTATGGGTGAGCGCCTGCTCGATCACCGCCCGGCGGCGGAAGTGGTAGACCAACGCCGTTTCCAACGCGGTGATTTCCCGTTCCTTCATGATTGCACTGCCGCGGACTCGAATCAATTCTTCGGAGGCGCAGGCGCCGGAGTGCCGCCACCTGTCAACTGCGTCAGACGATCCCTCTCCTTGCGCGCGGCGTCCCCGGCAGCCGTGCCCTCTTTCGTCAAATCCACGGCCTGATTGGCGTACTTCAGCGCCTCGGGATATTTGCTCTGCATATCCAACGCCACCGACAGCCGGAAGACCGCGATCGGATCCACCTGCTGTGGAAACGCGTCAATCGACTTCCTCAAATTTCCCTCCGCGTCCGGGTAGGCCTTTGCGTTGAAATCAATCGTCCCCAGAATTGCATAGGCCTCGGAACGCAAAAACCCTTTGTAGGCATTCAGTTGCTCCGGCGGATAGCCCCCACTCGGAACGTCCGTGTCCACAGTGATCAGCGCGCGTTGAGCGTTTTTTCTGGCTTCCGCCAAGCGCTGATCCTTATCCAGGTCGGTGTCGCGGGTGCGCTCGGCCAGCACTTGCGCCACACCCAGCAGCGCCTCCGGATCATCCGCGTCGAAGGTCAAGACTTTCTGCGCCATTTCCATCATCTTGTCGGCGCTATTGGCCTGCTGGTAGGCGTGCATGACTGACTTGTAGAGCAAGGCTCGCAACTCGCTGTCCGGAAACTTCGTGGCGAACTCGCCCGCCGCTTTTTCCTGCGCCGCCGGATCGGTCAGGGCCGTAGCCGCTTTGTACGCGGCAAACTCATCTTGCGTCTTGGCCTGTGGGGGACGCTTTCCTGCCGGCGCCGCCGCCTGTCCCGCTGTTTGTCCGGATCCCTGTCCTGCTGCTTGTCCGGACCCCTGCCCGGCCGGAGCGTTCTGCGCCGCAGGCTTGTCATTGCTCTGCCCAAAAGCGTTCTGCGCCAATCCCCACGCCGATATCCCCAGCATCGCGATAATAATCGCCGCTCGCTTCATGCTTTCTCCTTGGTATATGCCGTCAGATTCAAGCTTGCACGATTCCAACTTCCCCAACCGCGATCCGCCGTTCCCATTGTAACCATACTTGGAATTGTAACCGCGAGGTCCATCCCGCTACTGCGGCTGCGGCTTCGCCGGAGGCTCATACGCCTGTTCCAACCCTCGCTCCGCCGCCGCCTTGATCTCCGGTAATTTTCCGCCTGTGTCCAGTGCGGCCCGGTACTCCTGTAGCGCCGCCTCGCGTTCCTCTTTCATATCCAGAATCCTGCCCAAATAGACATGCGACCATCCCAGCACCGTCGGATCTTTCGTGGCTTCAATCGCCTTCCGGAAACTATCCTGCGCCCCGTCCCGGTTCTTGCTGGCCACAGCCACTTCCGCCAGGATGAACAGCGCCCGGCCCTGGTCCCCGATCTTTTTGTCCAACGCCTCCTGCGCCAGTTCTTGCGCCCCTTTAAGATCGCTTGCGGCCAGCCGCTTCTCCGCCGTAACCAGGATCCGTCGCTCCTCCGGACGCGACAACCGCACCAATTCCGGGGCCGTAGCGCTGGCAAACTGAACCTCAGCCGCCGCTTTCTCTTCCTTCTTTATGTCCACATTGTCGAGAAAGTCGCCGTAAACTCCCCGAATGCCCACCGGATCTTTTTCAAACGCGAGCACCTCGTTGTAAAACGTTCGCGTCAGAATGTAGCCCTGCTTCACCGCGTCATCCACCGCCTGTGTCCGCATCGCCTCTTCCACCGTCTGTTTGCTCCCCGTGGTGCGGATCTCGATGGCCCGCACCAGGCATTCAGTCACCAGCAGCGAGATGTCAGTCTTGAAGGCCTCCTCGAGCGGGGCGCGCTTTACCGATTGCAGCAGCGGTTCCAGCCGCTTGACGGAGCTGTAGTGCTTCTCCGCCAGCGGATCGAACTCGTAGTGCAGAAACGTGTGCCGGATCTGGTCCATCTTCAACGCCGACCGCGGCGTCTCTCCCGACGGCGTGTTCGGAGCAGGAAAAACAACCACGTAGTAATCCGAGCCGTAATTCCGCGCGTCTGTCTCATTCGGCGAGCCCATGAAGTCCAGATAAATTGTGAACCGCCGTCCCAGGTATTGCGACGACGAAGGCTGCTTCAGGTAGATCTCGGTATCGAACACCATCTTGGCTAGCGGTTCATGATACCGCCTCATCGCCGCCGAGTAATCGTTGCGGTGATGCATCCAGATAGAGTGCAATCCTACTTTCTCGTAGAAGCGTTCCAGCAGGGATCCGAATCCCGTAATCAACACCGCATCCGGAGGCAGATCATCCTCCTTCACCCGCGGCGCAAAATGCGGGGGACCGTCCATGAAAAGCGCCAGCGAGATATATTGCGACAGGTTACGATTCGCATCCCTCGACGCCACGTGGTTCTGGGCAAAGTCGCACAGCGCGGTGCGGGCGGCCTCGGCATCCTCCGACTCCCGCAAATTCCTCTGCATCTCGGCTCGCACGTTGCTCCGGATTGCATCCGAGATGGTCAAGTCCTGATCGTAGCCACAGGCATTCAGTGCCGTAAGCACAGCAAAAATCGTCTCGCTGCTGTCCAGCGTGATCGCCGACTGGTTCTGCGGGAATTGTCTCTCTGGAGCCTGTTTCTCCGGAGCCTTGATCGGCGGAACCTTCTCCTTGGGCACGTCGGGCACGTCGGTCTTCGGAGGCTGATCCTCCAGAGTCTGGTCCTTCGAGGAGGACTGGCCCTGCGAAGACGACGGGCTCTGTGGAGGCTGATCCTGCCCAGGCTGATTCTGTGGAGCCTGATTCTGCGGAGCCGGGGTCGGCGGAACCGGGTCCTGCCCGAGACAAAACACCGCCAGCAGCCCCAACAGGGGCGCAAACAAAAAACCTCGCAATCGTCGCCTCAGGAAACCCTCCACGGGATTGGCAGTCCGCCAAGCGGAGAACACTCTCAAGTGTAAGGAATGCGGCCCAGAGGGTCAAACCGGGGCGAGGGTAGTGGGGGTAGTGCATAGGGTCGGCAAAAGTGCATCCCCACCCACAAAACACGAACCGATTTTGACTTTGACCCGCCCCGGCCCGCGCGCGGCTCGGAATGCGTTGGGAAGGTCGGCAAGTCGGCACATTAATGCCGTGCTCGACGTTGCCCGTGAAACGGCGCGCCCCACAATCAGGCGCGCGCAGGCAACTCCGTCGGGGCTGCGTATCATCCCTCCCATCGTGTTCGCCAGAGTTTGTCCTCTAGTCCTGTTGCTCATAAGCGGAACTGCCGCCCAGCAGGACTCTGATCTGCGTGTTCAATCGAATCTTGTACTGATACCTACGCTGGTAAAAGACGCGGAAGGCCATGTCGTGTACGGCTTAACGCAAAAAGATTTCGCAATCGACGATCATGGCGTAGAGCAGACCGTTCATTTAGACGATTCCGCCCAATCCGAGCCCGCCTCGGTAGTCGTGGCAATTCAGACGGGGAGGAGGGCGTGGCGCGAATTTTCCAGAATGCGTGGCGTCGGCTCAATGCTGACCCCGGTTTTCAATCAACTCCGTTCGCGAGTCGCCGTGGTCGAGTTTGATAGTCACGTCAATCTGATCGAGAATTTCGGCGACGATGAAACGTCCATTGACGAAGACCTCAAGAGGCTGCAACCAGGCGATAACGGAGCGGCCATTGAAGACGCCGTAGAGTTTTCGGTTCGATTGCTCGAAAAAGAACCAGCCGAGCGCCAGCGTGTTCTCCTCTTGGTGAGCGAAAACCGCGACCATGGAAGCCATTTCACTAAGATTCACGGCCTCGTGGCTGCCGTCGGCAGTAGCAACACCGTTGTGTATGCACTGGCGTTCTCGCCATCGCTCTCGCAGGTGCTGGACACCGAACGAGGCAGTAACCGGGACGAGGCGCACTGGAACGCGCCTCCCGACATAGTTGGCACTCTTCTGATGGCCAGAAACGCGATGAAAAAAAATATCACCAGGACCATTGCAGCGATGACCGGAGGCGAATATGAGTTGTTCACCTCTCGAAAGGCCTTTGAGAGCCACCTGGTTGATTTCAACAACCACTTACATAGCCGCTACGTACTAAGCTTCGCGCCGCAAAGACCTCACCCCGGACTCCACCAAATCCGCGTGCGGCTGAAACAACCTCCTCCCGGGATAAGCATTCTGTCAAGAACGAGCTATTGGGCGGTGGGCCCGACTCCGTGAGCGGGGCACTACATGACCCCGGTGCCTAAACCCTGGGTGCCGGTAAATCTAGTTCAAGCTTTCATCGACCAGGAATTCACTAGGATAGCCCGTGACCAAAGCTCAATCCCTCGAAGGCTTCGATCATCGGCCCGAGAAGCTGACCTGCTGTGACCGAGTGCGGCAGACGCACTCAAACTCGCGCAATACTAACTAGAATGGAAGAAGGTCACTAGACGTGTGTGGGAGCTTCGTATCCCGATAAGTGCCTAGAAGAGGTGTCTTCCAGTGAGTGCAGCCCAGAAGCAACCGGTAAAGGCCGCCTTCGAAATCAAAAAGGGCACTCGGCAGGTTATGACTCTCAGCGAGATGGAAGTGGAGAAGTATCTCAACCTGCAGGAGCTTTTGGACGGACTCGAAGACGGATTTCGCGGACTGGAGTTAGGAGAAGTTCAGTCTCCGCCTCGAACCCAATTGTCGGTTGCTGGCAAGGGTTTCTCGCTAGCTATGCCGGCCTGGCGTCAGGGCATGCAAATGACAGTCAAGATTGTGAACGTTTTCGACGCCAATCTGGACGTCGATCTGCCCAACCATTTAGCCCTGATTAACCTTTTCGATCCCAACACTGGCGCCACCTCCTGCATTATGGATGGCACTTATATTACGGGCATCCGGACTGCTGCCTCTGCGGTGCTTTCAGCCCGCATGCTGAGCCGGAGCGAATCGCGGATCGCTACGGTGATCGGGGCAGGCGTGCAAGGGAGTGAGCATCTGCGACTGCTCCCGTTGATTCGGGATTTCGAACGGATCAATATCTGCTCGTTACGCTTCGAAGACGCTCAGAAGCTTGCGGATCGGACCAAAATCGCGCATGCAACTGCCAACGTGGAAGCGGCTGTGCGTGAGTCGGATGTCGTGTGTCTGGCGACTCATTCTCCTACGCCTGTGATCAGGCCCGACTGGGTAAAGCGGGGTACCCATGTGTCTTCCGTAGGCTATTGTCCTCCAAATGGCGAACTCCCGAATGATCTAGCCAGAGAGCATCGGCTCTTTGTCGAAACGCTGGACGCTTTTCAGCCGACTCCGGTCGGTTGCGGAGAACTTGCGGGCCTGAATGCCTCCGTGGGAACGACTCTCGGAGCAGTGGCTCTGGGTCGCAAGGCAGGCCGCTTTAGCGATGTCGAGGTCACCGTGTATAAGGCTATGGGCGTCGCCATGGAAGACATGGTCGCTGCCAATCTCGCTTATGAGAGGGCCAAGCGCGAAGGTGGCGGAGGCATGATGGCCTGGTGATTACTCCGCACCTCTCTCTGCGCTCTCTGAAGAATGGGTCGCAGGTCTCGCGGGGTCAGACCTAATTTCCTCAACTCAATGTCAAGTGTTGTTATATGGGAGATAACCGGCCAGGGAAACGAATCCAAACAGCCCCGCAAATTTATGTCCACGAGGAATTCACTGAGCCATCGCGAGATCGCACTTCAGCAGGCTGACTTCTACGCGGGTACCTTTCGCACCTTGGGCCACAGGAGCGTTGCCCATCCCAATCACGTAGATGCGGTAGGCCGGGATCTCATAATTCAAGACCAGGTAACGTAGCACCGAGTCCGCCATCTTCCGGGAGTTGGCGATCGCGGCCTGGCCCTGACCCGAAGAGAAGCCCTGTACCTCGATAATGTAACCGTGCTGATTCTTCAGCTGACCGGCCATATCGTTCAACGCATCCTTGGCGTCCTTGCTCAACACGGTCTGGCCGGGACGAAAACGAATCTCGGTCTGCGACTCGGACTTGTATTGATCGATATTGCCGACCTTGGTCTCGTCGGCGGCGAGGCGGGTGACAAGAGCGGCGGAGGTCTGCTGTGCCACCTGAGCCTTGTTGGCGGCGTCTGACGCATGCCCATCGGCTAGGTTGGCTTTGTCCGAACCTAGCTGAATGCCATGCTGGGCACGGGCATCCACGTCCTTGATCATTTTGCTGTTCGTCGCGGTAATCTCATCGAGTTCGTTGACTCGGTCCCGGATGGGCTGAACATGCCGCCGGACGTACTCCTTGGTGGCAAACGGGTGAAAGATCAGCGCCCCCAAGCTGGGCTGATCGCCGTCCCAGAAGCCCTGGTTGGAGGCAGGCTGCGACCCTACCCGGCCGGTGCCGGCAGGCGGGGCGCCTGAGTTTGAGCTGGTTTGCTGCCCGAATGCGGCAAGCGCAAGTCCTGCGGACAACAGCAGACTCATGAATATCCGATTCTTCATATCGTCCTCCTTCAAAGCACACATTTAGGATGCAACCTGCCGGAGACAAATTGTAGCGCCGAACTGTGGGGGAAAATCGCCAGGTCGGAATTTTAAATGTGTTGCGCGAAAACGAAGCGGGGCAACCGCAGCCCTACCCTCGCACGCTGATCCTCGAGAATGACAGCACCGCCCGCGACGAGATTGGCCGTCCCATCGACATCGCGGGACGGAACGTCGTGAAGATCAGCATCCTCTTGACCTGCGGCAGCAACTCCTGAGACTCCCCGGGATCGGAAAGTATCTTGTAGTCCTGTACCCGCCCGTTCTGGTCCACGTAAGTTTCAATTACCAGTGAGTCTGTGTTCATCGTGCTCAAAGTCGTGCCAAAGACGCTCTGCTGCAATTCTGGTCCCGTATTCAATACCGTTGGCACATCCTGATTGTTCGCCTGCACCTCTCCCGGCATCGCCAGGATCGCCGTGACTAAACCAAAGATGAGCAGAGCGCAGGCCAGGCCCGCCGTCGCCGGCACCATGAATGCGTTCAAAGCATTCTCCACCTGCATGCGCAAGCCCTCAAACCGCGGACGCCGCGCCTCTGCCGCTTCCCGCGAGATGGCCAAACGCAGTTTCAGTCCAAGGTCTGCCGGTTCCTGTACACGCCCCACGCTCATCAACAATTGCTGCGTCTGCCGCAGCAACTTATACTCCCGCATGCACGCCGGGCATCGGTTGAGATGGCCCTGCAAGGCCTGCATCTCGGTTCCCGTGACTGCCCCGTCCAGATAGGGCGACAACAATCCCTGCGCTTGCCGGCACTTCATCATCATGGATTGTGCAGAGACGGATTTCATGCCCAGATACCTCATGGCAGCACCTCGACCCTTCTACCCCCTCCAGCAACCTCTGACCGCAGACTTGCCGATTCTTCTTCCTCCGGCGCAGTCAGCCCCAACTCTAGGCTCACCTCGCGGACATAGGGCGCCAGCCGTTGCTTCAGCGCTTGCCGCCCGCGCGTCAATCTGGATTTCACCGTCCCCAAAGAGATCTGCAGCACCTCCGCGATCTCTTCATACGACATCTCTCCCAGGTCCCGCAGAATCAGCGTTGTCCGGTACGGCTCGGGCAGTCGCCGCAGTTCCTCATCCACGCGCTGTTGCACTTCCCGGTGCGCCACATTGTCGAACGGCGACTCGTGCCGGTCGGTCAGCGCGTTCTGCATCGCTTCATTTCCGCCGGCAAAACCATCCGACTCCGCCGGCTCAATCGAAGTCTCCTGCGCTTTATGCCGGAACCACCACCGCTTCCGGTTCGCCGCCTCATGCAACGCAATGCGGTAAATCCACGTCTTCAGGCTCGACTCGCCATGGAAACTCTTCATCCCGCGGAACACTTTCAGAAACACATCCTGGGTTACATCCGCCGCGTCGGCCGGATCGCTCACCATGCGATACACCAGCCCGTACACCGGACGCTGAAATTCACCAATCAGCCAGGCGTACGCCTCTTCCGAGCCGGCCTTCAGATCCGCGACAATCGTCGCTTCCTCTTCCCGCGCTCCGATTGCGCTCGCCAGATCTGCCAAGTTCGTCACTCCCGCCATGACCGCGAATCCGTCGTGACTCAACAACGATTATAGGTTCTTCCACCTCACCCCAAACCGAAAAATCGCCAGCCAGCCGATCGCCCGCCGCTGCACACCTCATGTGACATAGACTCCGGCGAACCACTCCGAGTTCCCGCCCGTAAGTCATTTATTTACAACACTGGAATGATGACGGCGGCCCACGGCCGTCCGTCAGCGCAACCGGCCCTCGCATCAATCGACCGGCAAACTCTTAGGATTCAGAACAGTGCGGGGAGGAACCAGCGCTCTGAAAGCCTAGCGGGACTTTACTGCGAGCGCTCGAGTAGAAGTCCAAACAACGCCGCTAAGTCCTTCCTGGCAGAGTAGTTCTGCAAAATCCTCCTCATCCGATTTGGTATTACCCTGTATCAAGTAGAT
>Ga0182015_10001731_pt1 | contig 28050 bp, 30 predicted proteins | sample 712P3MmetaG_FD_120478 | JGI IMG/M metagenome (GOLD analysis project Ga0182015, IMG submission 120478) | Permafrost microbial communities from Stordalen Mire, Sweden - 712P3M metaG | ecosystem: Environmental > Terrestrial > Soil > Wetlands > Permafrost | place: Sweden: Stordalen | collected... | reverse complement strand
GTGCTGCGCCAGGACGCACACTTCTTCGAATCGAATTCCACTGGGCGTGTGATGTCGTCCATCATGAACGACATTGAAAAGATCCAGGTTGCGACCTCGCACATGCTTGCCGATTGGATGCGGCAGACCGTCTTCGATAAAGTGCTGCGGCAAGACGCCAATTTCTACGAATCCAACTCCACCGGCCGCGTGATGTCGTCCATCATGAACGATATCGAAAAGATTCAGGTGGCCACGTCGCACATGCTTGCGGATTGGATGCGCCAGATATTTACAGTGGTTGCCCTGCTATGCGTGGTAATCCAAAAGGACTGGCGGCTGGCGCTGGTCAGCCTCACGGTGCTGCCGTTTGTGCTGGTGCCGACGCTGCGCATGGGGCGGCGCATCCGCCGGACCACTCGTAAAGCGCAGGATGAAGCGGCGGATCTCAATCAGATTCTTCAGGAGACCATCAGCGGACATCAAGTGGTGAAATCGTTTGGAGCGGAGGACGTGGAATCCAACCGCTTCGCCCTGGCAGCCGCGCGATTCAAGTCCAGCAGCCTGCGCTACATCGCCCAGCAAGCCATCTCTTCCCCGCTCATTGAGTGCTTCGGTGCACTTACGATCGTCGCCCTGCTCAGCTACGCGCGCATCCAGATCAAAAGCGGGACATTGACCGCGGGCGAGTTCACCAGCTTCGTCTTCGCATTGCTGATGCTCTACGAGCCCGTGAAGCGCCTCACCGGCATTCACAATATCTTCCAGCAGGCCCTGGGCGCTTCGCAAAAAATCTTTGAATATCTGGATCGCGATCAACAAATTGTGGAGAAACCGAATGCGGCGAAGCTCGCCAGGTTCCAGCACGCCATCGTGCTGGATGATATCGACTTCCACTATCAAAACGCGCCCAACGGATTCACTCTGAGCGGCGTTCAACTGGAAGTCCGCGCCGGCGAAGTGGTAGCGCTGGTCGGCCCGAGCGGCGGCGGAAAGACCACGCTGGCCAATCTGGTTCCGCGTTTTTACGACATTACCAGTGGCGCGATTCGCATCGACGGCAAGGATGTGCGCGATCTGCAGATCGCCTCCCTTCGCAGCCAGATCGGCATCGTTGCCCAAGAGACCTTCTTGTTCAACGACACCGTCGCCAATAACATCCGCTACGGCCGTCCCAAGGCCAAGGACGACGAGGTTCGCGAAGCCGCGCGCAACGCACTGGCCGAAGAGTTCATCGAGCGGATGACCGAGGGCTATGACACCGTGATCGGCGAACGAGGCACGAAGCTCAGCGGCGGCCAGCGGCAGCGTTTGGCCATCGCACGCGCATTGCTCAAGAACGCGCCGATCCTGATTCTGGATGAAGCCACGTCGCATCTGGACACTGAATCGGAGATTCTGGTGCAACGCGCCCTACAGACCCTGATGAGCAACCGGACCGTGATCGTCATTGCCCACCGGCTCTCCACTATCCGGCGCGCCGACAAGATCGTGGTGCTGGATCGAGGCCGGATTTCCGAGGTTGGCACGCACGCCGAATTGATCGGCCACGGCGGCATCTACCAACGGCTGCATGAGCTGCAGTACTTGCCGGCCGATCCGCTACTCAACCCATGAACGTTAAACCCATGAACGTTAGAAAATGACTGCTCCCATCCGCAGCATGACCGGCTTTGCCCGGGTCCAGAAGAGCACCGAGCATGGCGACATCATCGTCAGCCTGAAGAGCGTCAATCATCGCGGCCTGGATCTGCATTTCCACTTGGGCCCTGAACTGGACGCCCTGGAGAACGCCATGCGCGCCGTCATCAAGCGATCGGTGCTGCGCGGCCACATCGACGTGCGGTGTTCGGCGTTGCGCACCGCCAACGGCGTTTCCAGCGGTCTCAATCTGCCGCTGCTGCGCTCTTATCTCGCCGCCTTCCGCAAAGCGGCCTCCGAGGAAGGTATTGAGGCCCGACCGGACCTGAATCGAATCCTGTTGCTGCCGGGCATGTTCGGCGCGGCCGCTGAAGGCGAGCCCGATCCGGCGTCCGAGAGCGTGATCCTGGCGGCAATCGAAGAAACGGTCGAAAAACTCAACCAGTTTCGTGCGCGGGAAGGCACGGAGCTGGCCGCGTTCATCCGTGAACAGAACGCAAACATTCGCCAGAGCGCCGTGGAAATGGCGCAAATTCGCGCGAGAGCCATACCCGCATTCCACAAGCGCCTGGTGGAAAAGCTGCAGGAACTGCTGGGCAGCTCGGGCCTGGATCCGCAGCGCCTGGCGCAAGAGGCCGCGCTGCTGGCCGACCGCGGCGACATCGGCGAAGAAATCTCACGCCTCGAGATCCATTCCCGCCACCTGGATGAGATCCTGAATGTGGGCGGCGAAGTGGGCAAGCGCCTCGACTTCCTGTTGCAGGAGTTGAACCGCGAAACCAACACCATCCTTTCTAAAACCAGCGGAATCGGCGATCTGGGCCTACGGATCACCGAACTGGCGCTGGCTTCGAAGGCGTCCATCGAAAAGATCCGCGAGCAGGCCTTGAACCTAGAATGACGACGGTTTTCATCATCTCCGCTCCGTCCGGTTCGGGGAAATCTACGCTGGTTCACCGGCTTCTCAAAACTGTCCCGAACCTGGCCTTTTCCATCTCTTACACCACGCGCCCGCCGCGTCCCACTGAGACCAATGGGGCGGACTATATCTTCATCACCCGCAAGGACTTCGAGGATCGCGTGGCCCGTGGCGAGTTCCTGGAATATGCCGAGGTTTTCGGAAATTACTACGGGACTAACCGCGAGACTTTCGAGTTGGCAACCCACCAGGGCAAGGACTTAGTACTCGACATCGATGTCCAGGGTGCGAGACAATTGAAAGTAGCGATCCCGCAGGCTATCAGTATTTTTGTGCTGCCGCCATCGAAGGACGTTCTGGAGCAGCGGCTTCGCTCGCGGTCGCAAGACAGCGAAGAAGTGATCCAGCGCCGGTTGCAGGGAGCGGCGGAAGAAGTTCAGAACTATACGCAATACGATTTTGTTCTGATCAACCGCGATATTGAGGAAGCTTCGGCCCGCTTGGCCAATATCGTCGAAGCCGAGCGGCTGCGCAAGGTCCGGATGGAAGAAGAAGTGCGGCCGATTCTGGATAGTTTTACTGACCCTGAAGAACCTGAAGAGGAAGAGTGAGGTAACACGGCATGGCAGAGAGAATGAGAAACAACGCGATGTATGCAATTCCCGACGATGAGGAGAACAGCACCTATCGGTTCATCATCGTCGCCGCCAAGCGCGCGCGGCAGTTGCAAAACGGCGCCCGCCCGTTTCTCCCCACCACATCCAAGAAGCCGACCGTGACTTCGATGGAGGAAGTCCGCCGCGGGCTGGTGAAGTACACCGATGCTATGCGGGTTCCCGCCGAGGAATTCACGCCCCCCGAATAACGCCGATGAACGTTGTCTTGGGCGTGGGTGGCGGGATTGCCGCTTACAAATCCGCGGAATTGGCTCGGGCCTTGATGGAGCGCGGCATGCGCGTCCAGGTGGTCATGACCCAGGCGGCCCGCGAGTTCATCACGCCTCTCACGTTCGCAAGCCTCACGGGGCGCAAGGTGATCACCGGGTTGTTTTCTTCCGCAGGCCCGGAAGAAACTTTGTCCAGCGCGATCGAGCACATCGCCGTGGCCCAGGACAACGAAATCCTGGTGATCGCACCCGCCACCGCCGATCTGCTGGCGCGTTTGGCGCACGGACTGGCCGACGATTTCCTGACCACCTTGTATCTCGCGTTTACTGGACGCGTGGTTCTTGCCCCGGCCATGAATAACAATATGTGGATGCATCCGGCGACGCAGGACAACCTGGCTGTGTTGCGCAAGCGCGGCCACGTCATTGTGGAGCCGGATGAAGGCTTGCTGGCTTGCGGCGCCAACGGTCCCGGCAGATTGGCCGAGCCGGACAAAATCGCCGGCGTCATTGTTGACTTGGGGGCTGCCTCGAGTTTTCACGCACGCGATCTGGAAGGCGAGACCGTGCTCATCACCGCGGGTCCCACGCAGGAGCCCCTGGATCCGGTCCGTTTCATTTCCAATCGCTCCAGCGGCAAGATGGGTTATGCCCTCGCGGACGCAGCCGCCGAGCGTGGGGCGCAAGTCATCCTGGTTTCCGGACCAGTGCAGTTGAGCGAGCCGCAAGGCGCGCGCGTGGTGCATGTCCGGACCGCTCACGAAATGCACGACGCCGTGATGGCGCATCTGTCCGAGGCCGGCATCATCGTGAAAGCCGCCGCAGTGGCTGACTATCACCTGGCGCAGGTACCGCGGAACAAGATCAAGAAAACCGCCATGCGAATGTCGATGGATCTCGATCCTACGCCCGATATCCTCGCCGAATTGGGACAGAAAAAGGGCGATCGCCTGTTGATCGGATTCGCCGCCGAAACCGAGAATCTTATCGAGAGCGCCCGCCAGAAGCTTCGATCGAAGAACTGCGACATGGTGGTTGCCAATCTGGTGAACCAGGAAGCCACCGGATTTGAATCCGACGAAAACGAAGTGGTGCTGGTGCTGAGCACCGGCGAAACCATTCCGCTATCGCGCGCCCCCAAGCGCGAGATCGCCGACCGCATCTTCGATCAGGTGCTTAAACTTCGCTTGGCTCTGCACGCGGCACAATGACGAAGGACGAGATTCGCCAGCGCCTGGAGTTCTACCAGGATCTCGGCATCAAAACCATCTATCGGCGTTCCGTTACCGTGCCAATCCCCAATCCCCAACCCCCAACCCCGGTCCTGTCTTTACCGACCATCGAACCGCCGCAGGATTCTCTGCTTAAGATCCTCACCGACATCGGCGATTGCAAGCGCTGCCGGCTGCACGAGGCACGAAACAAGATCGTCTTCGGATCGGGCAACGAGCAATCCAGGCTCGTGTTCGTCGGCGAAGGCCCGGGCGCGGATGAAGATCAGCAGGGTCTGCCGTTCGTCGGCCGCGCGGGACAGTTACTTACTCAGATGATCGAAGGCACGGCTTCCAAGGAAGGCATCCCGATCAAGCGCGCCGACGTCTACATTTGCAATGTGGTGAAGTGCCGGCCACCCGAGAATCGCACGCCGCAGCCGGACGAAATGGAGATCTGCGGACAATTCCTGTCTCGCCAGATCCTTGCCATCCGTCCCCAAGCGATTTGCGCGCTGGGCTCGACCGCGGCCAAGGCGTTGCTCGGCACCAAGGAAGGCGTGACACGGCTGCGCGGGAAATGGCATAACTGGCGCGACATTCAGGTGATGGTCACCTATCATCCGTCTTATCTGCTGCGGCCATACAATCAGAACGCGAAGAAAGAAGCATGGGAGGATCTGAAGAAGGTCCTGCACTATGTTTACGACTAGCCGCGGCCGGTTTATCACTTTCGAAGGGCCCGACGGCAGCGGGAAGAGCACCCAGGCTCGCATGCTCGCCGAGCGCCTGCGCGGCGAAGGACGGCCGGTACTCGAGAGCGCGGAGCCGGGCGGCACGCCGATCGGGCAACAGATCCGGCGTATTCTTCTCGATCCCGCTAACCGGGAACTCACGCCGATCGCCGAGCTGCTGCTGATGTTCGCCGCGCGCGCCCAGAATGTCGAGCAATGGATTCTGCCCGCGCTCGCGCAGGGCAAGATTGTGATCTCGGACCGCTTCACCGATTCATCGGTGGCCTATCAAGGCGCTGGCCGCGGCCTGGGTTGGGAGACCGTGGTCGAGCTCGATCGGATCGCGTGCCAGGGCTTGGTCCCGGATTTGACGATATGCGTGGACATCGACAGCGAAACCGGATTAGCACGGGCCGCGGGGCGCGGAAGCTCCGAGACCCGGCTCGAAGAACAGGCCATCGAGTTCCATCGCAAAGCGCGTGACGCGTATCACGAACTGGCGCGCCGTGAGCCGCGGCGCTTTCATTTGATAGACGGACGCGGCACGCCCGAAGGGGTCGCTGCAAAGGTGTGGGAAGAAATAGCTCCTTTGATCACATGAACTCGATGATCTACATAAAGGTGATGCGCTGGTTACGCGCCGAGAATTCGATCAACTTCTCCAGCCGCGTGATCCGCGTCTCTTCCTTTTTCGCGCTGGCAACCCATCCGGCCGTCACGCGCCGATAACCGGGCGGAAACTTCGCGTAATTCGGCCACGCCGCGCGCTGCTTGCGAAATATTTTGTCGAGGTCTTTCGGCATCTCCGTCGGCATGGGCGGAACTTCTCTCGCGTCGCCTGAGTTGTACGCCTTCAGCCCCGGCGGCATCATCTTTCCCTCGGCAATCAGCCGCTCCACGCGCTGGAGATTCGACTTTGACCACGGACTCTTCGGCTTCCTGGGCGTAAACCGGAACGCGTAGCATTCTTCGTCCAGTTTCTTTTTCATGCCGTCGATCCATCCAAAGCACAGCGCCTCTTCCACCGCATGGTCATAAGAAACGGCCGGCTTGCCCGCGGCTTTCTTGTAAAAGACCAGCCAAATCTCTTCGCAGCGCGAAAAATTTCTTGCGAGCCAGCGCCGCCATTCGGCGCGATCCTTGGCGAACACGGTCTCCATTGCGTTTCAGCCTATCAGCTTCATTTCGTCGATGCGGTTCACTTCCACTACCATGTCGCCCTTGGGATCCACTTTGAAAGCGGGAATAAACTTAGCGCCCCAGATCATCTCGTCGTGCCGGTAGGAATATCGAGAGTGGACCACCTGGCTGAACGTGTCGTCAAATCCCTGAATCAGAATCAGCAATTCCGCCGAAACTTTGGCAAGTTCCTCGCGCGTCTTTCCAAAAAGCGGGCTGTCGGAATCGATGGGGTGCACAATGGTCCAAGTCAGCGCGAAGAAATAGACGCCTCGCCGTTCCAGTGCAAGGTCGACAAAGCTGCGCTTCAGCACTCCGTCGGTGCTATCTACGGTCATCAGCATTACGCGCGCTTCCATGTTCATCAACACATTGGTGCGGGCGTTGGTGACGCGGAACTGCAAGCTGTTTCCGTCCTGGTAAGGAGCGATGATCGCGCTTTTGCTGTAAACAATGCGCGCGGATGGCCTGGAGAAACGCCCATAGAGGAGTCCGGTGGCGATGGCGAACACCATCAATCCGGTTGCGGCTTCGATCGAGGATATAACATTGGCCCAGGTGCCTTCCGGATAGACGTTGCCGTACCCGACGGTGGTCAGGGTATGGAAGCTGAAAAAGAATGCGTTCGCAAATGCGCTCATATCGGACTCGAGTCCCTTGAGGTGCTCGATCCCGATCATGAGGTAGAGGCACGCGAAGATCACGTTCACGAGCAGGAATCCCGTCGCCACCAAGAGAAGGAAGCGCGGCCAGGTGGTGCCGATCAGCATGAGATAGGGATTGGCGTCGCGCCACCGGAGACCCTCGCGGCGGACATTGAACGAGCCGTCCGGGTTGATGGTCCGGCGCAGCTCGCCGCTGAACTGAGTTGTTAAGCCGGGGTCGAAAGATTCCTTCTTCATAGGCCCTTCTTCAGGAGAATGAACTCCAGAATAACCTAGCGTGAAAGTTCTCGCGTGCTGGCGGCATTGCCACTGTGAGGCCTGGACCGCAATACTCAAGCGGCGGCCTCGAGGAGATCCGTCATGAAAGTGTGTGGTATCAGTGTGCTCGCCGTCGCCGCGGCCCTCAAGTTGTCAGCGCAGTATCCGGGCGCCGCAGCCTATAAAATCACGGGACCGTTCATCCACGACAACCTTACAGTGTTCTTGATTCACGGCCCGAACAAAACGGCCAAGAGTCTTTTGACGCTGGAAGAAGCCCTCGACGAGCGCAAAGTAATCGTCTATGAAACGCGCGACGTCAATGAGCTGGCGATCGAGAATGTCTCGAACGAAGACGTCTTCATTGAATCCGGCGACATCGTCAAAGGCGGCGCCCAGGACCGCACGTTAAAGGACGATCTGATCCTGCCGTTCAAATCCGGCAAGGTGAGCATCGGCTCGTTCTGCGTGGAGCACGGGCGCTGGACACAGCGTGGGAGCGAGGCCGTTGGGACGTTCGATTCAGCGAATCAAGCGCTCGCCACCAAGCAGCTCAAGATGGCCGTGAAAATGAAAGCGAACCAGCAGGAAGTGTGGAACCAAGTGGCGGCCGCGCAGGCCAGCCTATCCAGCGCGATGAACATGAGCGCCCGTTCCGCGGCAGCGCCCACCAGTTTACCGATGACCATGGAAGCGCCGGCCGTGCGAATGTCGATCGATGGCTATATCCAGGAGCTCGCGGGCGTCGTGAATGGTAAGGACGACGTTATCGGGTACGCGTTCGTCATCAACGGCAAAGTGAACAGCGCGGACATCTATGGATCGCATCAGCTCTTCGCCGGGCTTTGGATGAAGCTACTGCGCGCGAGCGCCGTGGAAGCGGTGTCCGAATATCAGCCAGGCACGAAGTTCTCGCCGGGGACGGTTGCGGATGTGCGAGCCATGCTAGCCGATGCCGATTCGGCCAAACCGGCCATGCGGGACCTGACCGCGCGTACGCAGTTAGTCACCAAGGAAACGGCGCGAAACGTGATGTTCGAAACGCGCGACCGCGCGCAAAACGGCGCGTGGATTCACAAAAACTACATGACGCGCTAGCGCAGCAGGCCCATCTTGTCGAACGGCCAGTAAATGAAAACGGCTTTGCCGTAGATATACCGGCGCGGGACCATGCCCCACGCCCGGCTATCGTTGGAAGAGCTGCGGTGATCGCCGAGCACGAAATACTCGTCCTCGGGAACCAGACGCGCCGGCATCGAGCTCTGATCGCGAAATTCGGGCGGGACATAGCTTTCGACCAACGTCTGCCCATTGACGATCACCTTGCCATCGTTCACTTCCACACGGTCGCCCGGCATTCCGATCACGCGCTTGATGTAGGACTTGGTGGGGTCGCCGGGAAACCAGAAGACCACCGTATCGCCTCGATCGATGTTGCCGAAGTGGAAGCGGTAGACGAACTTGTTGATGAAGATGCGCTCCTGGTCGTCGAGAGTGGGCATCATGCTGGTGCCCTCCACCTTCACCGGCTGGTAGATGAACAGGATTACGAAGACGGCCAGGACCACCGAGATCATCAGATCCCGAACCCAATGCCCGAACGCACCGAGCACCGAGCGTTTAGCCGGGCCGCTGGTGGCGTTTACCGGAGCCGTGTTCACTGCGGAAGGCGTGTCTTGCTGGTCCATTTCTTACCAGATTCGAACTGGATTCCTATTTGATTTTCGCACCGACGGGGATGTTACGGCAAGCCCTGGCTGCCTGCGTTTAGATGCCGCGATCCGAGACGCTCAGGGGTGCAAGAATAGAACCGGATGTTTAAAATCCGAAAACTTGGTGACGAACTCTCTCGCCGAGTACTCAATGCGCTGCCTGACAACATCGCGCTCAAGGGCGTATTCTTTCGGGCCCACGGATTTTTGCCCAACCTCACCAGCCCAAAGTCTTTCTCGGAGAGAATACAGCATCGGAAGTTGTTTGACCGGGACCACTTGATGCCACTCTTCGCGGACAAGGAGGAAATGAAGCACCGGGTTGCCGATATCATAGGGAGCAGCGCCTTCACACCGAAGACCCACTGGGTTGGCGCCGACATTACGGCGCTAGATTTTAGTTCTATTCCCCGCCCCTTCGTCGTAAAGCCGACGCATATGTGTGGGCATGTACGATTCTTCCCTGAAGGAGGCTCGCTCGACGTGGAATCGCTTCTTGATGAATGTCGCTCCTGGCTCAGAACTCAGTATGGAACGCACCACCGCGAGTGGTTATATCGCAGCATTCCACCGAGAATTCTTGTTGAAGAAATGCTCGGAGAGGGCACTGTTCCATCAGACTACAAGCTGTTTGTGTTTGGGGGGAAAGTGGAGTACATCCAAGTAGACATGTCTCGCTTCGAAAATCACCAGCGAGCGATTTACGATCCTCTCTGGAACAAGCTGCCCGTTTCAATCCTCTATCCAACATCCGTGCAGGAGTTCCCGCGGCCGGCCACATTGGACACGATGATCTCTGTTGCAGAGCAGCTCGGCGCCTTGTTCGATTTTGTCCGTGTCGACCTCTATGAACATCGCGGCAGAGTCGCGGTCGGCGAACTGACTTTTTATCCAGGGTCCGGCCTGGCACGGATCTCACCTAGAAGTTTTGACCTTGCAATGGGCGAAAAGTGGCGACGCGGACGCGCCAGCTGACCGGAGCTTCCAAGCACATTTGTAGTACGATTGCTTCAGGAAGAACAATCGATGTACAGATGGGGTCTGATCGCGCTCGCCGTCGCTCAGTGCATGGCCGCGGATGCGAGCAAATTGCCGGGAGGCACGTGGGCCTCCATCCAGACGCTGCCCGACATGAGCGGCGTCTGGGAGATGACTTTTGGCCGCGGAGGATTTGCCCCGCCGCAACAGCCTTCTCTCACGCCCAAGTATGCAGCCATGCTCAAAGCCTTCCAGGACGGGCCGCCGCAAGAGTCACCCATGGCAAACTGTGTCCCGCCCGGGATGCCGGGCGTCATGGGTCAGCCGTACCCCATTGAAATCCTATTCACGCCGGGCATGGTCACCGTCATCGCCGAGGCGTTCATGCAGGTGCGGCACGTCTACACCGACGGCCGGGATCATCCCGACGATCCCGATCTGACCTTCAATGGCCACTCTATTGGGCATTGGGACGGCGACACCCTGGTGGTGGATTCGGTTGGCTTTACCAAGGACACGCCTTTGGGAATGAACATGGGGACGCGGCACAGCGAGAAAATGCACATCGTCGAACGCTTCCACCTCAAGGATCCCAAGACGCTCGAAATCACCACCGCGATCGACGATCCGGAAGCGCTGGCGAAGCCTTATACCAGAACGATCACCTACGCCCGCCATAGCGATTGGACCCTGGCCGAGTACATCTGCCAGCAGAATAACCGCAACTCCGCGGACGCCAATGGAAAGGCTGGAATCAATCTCAAGCACTGACGCGAGAGCAAATCGGAATGAGAATCAAGATCATTAATACCAGCCTTGCCGCTTTGGCGCTCGCAGTCTTATTCGCCGTTCAGCCGGCCATGGCGCATCATTCGTTTGAGATGTTCGACATGTCGAAGGCGATGACTCTAACTGGGACTATCAAGGATTTTCAGTGGACCAATCCCCACACCTGGACATTCATAGATGTTCCCAATGACAAAGGCGGCGTGGACACGTGGGGCATTGAAGGCATGAGTCCGAACTTTCTGGGCCGGCGCGGCTGGACCAAGCATACCTTGAGCCCTGGCGACAAGGTAACCATCACCATTGCCCCGCTGAAGGATGGACAGAAGGGCGGGACCTTCTTGCGCGCCACTTTATCTGACGGGCGCGAGATGGTGATGTTCGAAACCCCACCCCGGGCCCAGCCTAACAAGTAAAGGAGATGAATATGGAAATCGATCGAAGAGCATTCTTTGCGGGTCTCGGCGGCGTCTCGGCCGTCGCGTTGATGAGTTCGGAGGCGAAAGCCGACGCCTTGGAACACCACATGGCGTTCCAATTGAACGCGGCGGTAGCCAAGAAGTTTCCGACGGCGGAAGAAATTGCAGCGAAAGTGGACACCAGGCCCACGCGGCGCGGAGTCGGCAACCTGTTCGCGTCGTCCACGGGCAATGTGAAAAGGCTTCCGGCCCTGCCGGAGAAGCCCACCCTGCTGGATTACTTCCATCTGCGGTTCAACGCAACATCCAACCATGTCCTGCAGAGCGCCAATCGCGCGATGACCAATGGGATGTCGGAGGAGATCGTCACGGCTTGCCTGCTGCATGACGTGGTGCAGGAATTGATCAAGGTAGACCATGGCTGGTGGGGCGCGCAGATGTTTGAGCCGTACGTCTCGGAGAAGACCTCGTTCGCCATTCGGTATCATCAGGCGCTGCGCTTCTACGCGGACACCGAACATGGGTATGAGTACCCGGATCTGTACCGCAGCCTATTCGGCGAAGATTATAAGCCGGAGCCGTATATCGAAGCGACATACAAAATGGTGCGGAACCACAAGTGGTATTTGGAGCCGCGCATGGTTACCGTGAACGACCTGTACGCTTTTGATCCCAACGTGAACCCCAAGATCGATCAGTTCGTCGATATCATCGGCCGCAATTTCAAGCAACCCAAAGAGGGACTGGGATACGACAACAGTCCGTCGGCGCACATGTGGCGCTCGATCGCTATGCCCGATCACCCGCTCTGAGGGGGTTGCCGGCAGGCCCTATTTGGCCGCGTTTTTCGCCAAGAGCACCGATCCCAGGCCTAGAATGGCGAACGCCATTCCCAAGATCCAATACAGACTTTCGTAGATGCGCGGCTTCACTTCCTGGACCTGAGGCTGGCCGCTGTCATCGGCCGAGCCCTCCGACTGCTGGAGCGAGCCGGTCCCGTCCACTTCCACCTTGAAACTAGCGTTCTTGATGCGGTAGATACTGGCTTGCGTCTTCGGCTCCTGGCCCACCAGCTCCAGGTCGTCACTCTTCGCGGTGACGCCGCTCGGGACCACCAGATTCGATGATCCTTCGGGGTAGATAAGTTTGTCGTTGAAGACCATGGGGCTGGTGGTGGGAATCGCATAATTCACGTCGAACCGCGTCTCGCCCGGCCGGACCGGATAATCCACTTTGTAGATGCCGGGCTCTTTGGTCTTCAAAGCGGGCCGCTGGATGGGCATTCCCCCGGCGGGGTTGACCGTGACGCTGGTGAGTCCCGTGGCCTCGGGTGGAACGTAGAAGCGGACCGAGCCGTTGACCGGGTCGTTATAAGTGAGGCTGGGATCGCCCATGTAAAGCAGCCCCTCGCTCACCGTCATTTCTTTTTCACCGGGCTGAAGCACGATGAAGTGCTGAGAGACTTTGGCTGTGCCGGCTTTATTCGTGGACGCGTACACCGGAATCTGAAGGCCAGTGGACGGCATGCCGGGCGGCACCATTCGGTTGTACTGGACGCCCTGGAAGATGGCTTGAATCAGGCGCGGGCCCTGAGCGTCGTTGTTGTCGAAACTGAATTTGCCTTGCGCGTCGGTCTTGGTTGTACCGAGCGTCTGCATGCCAGCCTGAGTGGGCTGGATCAGCATAACCACGGTGTTCGCCTGGGGCTGGCCCGTCGTACCGTTGACGATCACGCCATCGATGCCCGCGAAGGCGGGAGCGATCACGAGGAGGGAGAGCAGGAGCTTCACGCCATCGCCTTTCCGCACTCGCCGCAGAATTTCATGGGATGGTCGAACTTCGCTTTGCAATGGGGACAAGTCTTGCCATCGGGCCTAATCTTGGCCGCGGGCGCTTTGGCGGGTTGCACCGCGTCGATCTCGGCCAGCACCCTCGCCAATTCGCGCTGCAAATCCACTTTGGTCTTTTGATAATCGGCGTCCGACAACTTACCCAGGCGGTATTCGAACTGGAGATCGCGCAGGTTTTCGTAGATCTGGGCTTTGTGTTCCTCCAGATGCGCCGTGGGCGAGACTGGCGGGGTTTCGGGAACATCTTGGGAGCGCACCAACAGCGTGAACAGGAGGGTCCCCACCACGAGGACAACGGCTGCCGAAAGAACCATCAATCGAGCTTTTCCACTTCCTTCTCGATTTGATCGTGATAGCGATCTAAGAGAGGATCGTGCGGCGCTCCGCCGGCGGCAACCGCGGCTTCCTTGCGGCTTAACTTGCGGATCACGAACACGACCAAAATCAGACCCAGGGCGGCGGCGGTGTAGAACGAGAGCGAACCAAGGATTCCGGGCGGGACAACCACGACATTCGATCCCATTTCATTTGCGAACTGACCCAGAATGGCTTGATCGGACATCCCGGCCTGCTCCATCTTGAGGATCTTTTTCTTGTTCTCCCAGCAAGTGCGGCAAGGATATGGATCCATGCGGCAAGCCATGTTGGTTTTACAACCGCACGGGCAGTTCAGGCGATCGGCGATGCGATTCACCGCCGGGCTCTCTAGTTCTTCGGCCGACTGGGCGAAGCATCCGCCCGCAAACAGACTCACAACCAGGAGACTATTTCTGAACCGTCGCATGTTTCTGCTCAACTCCGATCACTTGCGTCCGGGCGTAAGACAGACGTACTTTATTCGGAATCAGGCACACGATGGTCCCGAACGCGAGCACCCAGAATCCGATCCAAATCCAGGAAACCAACGGGAAAACGTAAGCCTGGATGACGGCGCGCTGGTTGTCCGCCGAAAGGCCAGCGAAGTTGACGTAGAGATCCTCGTTCAACCTTCTACGAATAGACACTTCAGACGTCGGCTGCTGGCTGGCCTTATACAAGCGCCGCTCGGGGAAGAGTTGCCCAAGGGGACTTGCATTCCGCGAGGCCTCAACAGTCAGCCTCTGCCACGCGTAGGTGTCGTTCTCACCCGACTCGATGTTCACCACATGGATGTTGTAATGCCCCAGAGCGAAGTTGCCGCCCGGCCGGACCTCCTTGGTGACGTCCAGATCGAAAGCCGCGCCGGTATAGCCGATAAACATGAACACTATGCCCATATGGACCAGGTATCCGCCGTAGCGGCGCGTATTGCGGTGCGTCAGCGCGATGGCGGCCGGGATCAGCCCGATGCCGTCCTTGGCGCGAATGGCCGAGGCGCCCTTCCAGAACTCGGTGATGATGGTCGCCGTGACGAACATGCAGAGCCCGAACGAAACCAGCGCGTAGGGATGCTCATAGACGCCAAAAAAGGCGAGCGCGATCATCAGCACGGCCGCGGACATCGTCGGGATAAAGAACGCGCGCCGCAAACTTTCGAGCGAGCTTCTGCGCCAGGCGATCAGTGGGCCGATGCCCGTCAGCAGGATCAATGCCAGTCCGATCGGGATGTTAATGCGATTGAAAAAGGGCGCGTCCACGCTGATCTTTTCGCCGGTCAGCGCTTCCGAGATTACCGGGAACATCGTGCCCCACAGCACAGCGAAGCAACTGGCCACCAGGATCAGGTTGTTGAACATGAAGCTGGATTCGCGCGACACGACACTTTCGAGGCGCGCTTCCGACTTCAGATATTTCAAGCGTTCCAGGATTAGAACCACCGTGGCCGCGATGCCGACAGCCAGAAAAATCACGAAATACTTACCGATGGGCGACTGCGCGAAAGCATGCACCGAACTGACCACGCCCGAGCGCGTCAGGAACGTTCCGAAGATGCACAGGAAGAAGGTCCCGGAAATCAGGACCATGTTCCACACCTTCATCATGCCCTTCTTTTCCTGCATCATCACCGAGTGCAGGAACGCGGTAGCGGTGATCCAAGGCAACAGCGACGCGTTCTCAACCGGGTCCCAGGCCCAATAGCCGCCCCAGCCGAGCACTGCGTACGCCCAACCCTGCCCGAGCAGGATGCCCGCGCTTTGAAACAGCCATGTCACGATGGTCCAGCGCCGCGTGGTGTGAATCCAGGCATCGCCCGGTTGCTTGGTGATCAGCGAACCCATCGCAAACGCGAACGGCACCGTGAATCCGACGTAGCCCAGGTAGAGCATCGGCGGATGGATCACCATGGTCCAATATTGGAGCAGCGGATTCAGGCCTTGACCCACGCCCTCGACGATGTTGCCACGGCCGGCTTCGAGCACTGCAAAGGGGCTCAACACGAAGCTGATCAACATCAGGAAAAACGCTTCGGTGGTCATGAGCACGGAAGTGACCCACGGCATCATGTCGCGGAACTTGCGGCGGTTCATGAAGACCACGACGGCCGAATAGCTGGCCAGCAGCCACGACCACAACAGCAGCGAGCCTTGCTGCCCGCCCCACCAAGCCGTGAACTTGTAGATCTTCGACATGGACGAATCGGTGTGCGCGGCGACGTAGGCCAGCCGGAAATCGCCCGTCAGGAGGGAATAGATCAACAAGCCGGACGCTACAGTGACCAACAACCATACCGAGTAGACCGCGCGTTCAGCGCTAACGGTGAGAAAGGAGTTTTTCTTGAGCCTGCCTGTCACCGACGCGACCACCGCATAAACGGTGAAACAAAAGGCGAGCAGGATTGAGAGAGCGCCGATATTTTCCATTCGAGCTTTTGGTCCTCGAAACGGAGCGCGAGCCGATTTAGCTTCTGGCTTGGTTTATGGTTGGGGTCGCGCCCGTCTTCATTTGTGGCTTGGCTTCGTACTTGGAGGCGCATTTCGCCTGCACCTTGCTGGCATGAAAGACGCCGTCTTGATCTAGCTTTCCGTCAGCGAGAGCCTGCGCGTTGTCCTTGAACGTGTCGGGCAGCGGATCGATCCCGTTGTACACAACCGCGAGCCGGACCGGGTCCTTCTGGAGCACACCGGGAGTTTGGTGCATGATGAAGCTGACCTTGGAGCCGTCGCGCACGATGGAGCCCTGCTCCACGTAGCCGTTCACGCGCAACCGCTGGCCCTGGGCCCGATCGCCCATCTGGGTGACTTCTTTAATTTCTTTGTAGTACGTCTTGCTTTCGGTGACTCCGCCGAGCGCGAGCCATGCCAGCACACCAATGATCACAACCACAATGGCGCCGAACTTCCAGTACGTATTCATTAATGCGCTCCTGAAACTATTAGTATAGCGCCGTAGGGCTGCTTCGGGCGTTTGTATGACGAACGAGAGGCGGCGTTTCATCCGACTTTTGGGGTGAAGCACGGAGGAGCGGATCAGAGTTGCTAGTCCGGATCGAGAAAATCCCCGTAAGCCCTTGAAGCACAGGATCTTGTATGCGCGGGTGGCGCAACTGGCCTACTTTTGTGTTTGGCCGTGGTTTTTTTCAGGGCTGGCGGCGAATGGCGTGGGAACCGCGGCAGGCAGGTGGAAACTCAACATACTGATGGAATCATAGCCGGCCGAAGAGTCGCCGGCGCATTTGGCGTGTGTAAAGCGATGAGCCGGAAAGGATGAAAGGTGGAAGTAGCGAAGTGACCGGCGGGGTGCTGGACTGATGAACGTCGGGTACACTGAACTTACCAGCCGTGAGCGGATACGCGACCACTGTCGGCAATGTCGTCTATCGATTTGACGATCTGAAGACGCTGCTCGCGAAAGCTACTCCGGCTCGCTCGGGCGACGACTTGGCGGGGCTTTCGGCTGCGAGCGCCGAGGAGCGCGTGGCGGCCCAGATGGCCCTGAGCGATCTCCCTCTTAAGACCTTCCTCAGCGATCAGGTTATCCCCTATGAATCGGACGAAATCACGCGGCTGATCGTTGACGGGCACGACTCGGCCGCATTCGCGCCCGTGGCGCATCTTACGGTTGGCGAGTTCCGCGACTGGCTGCTCGGTGAACAAGCTGCTGGCGAGGTTCTGGCTGCGCTAGCGCCGGGCCTGACGCCCGAAATGGCCGCGGCGGTATCGAAGATCATGCGTTTGCAGGATTTGGTGACGGTGGCCGCCAGGATTCGCGTGGTCACGGGCTTCCGGAATACACTTGGCCTGCGGGGTCGGCTCTCGACACGCTTGCAGCCCAATCATCCCACCGACGATCCCAAGGGAATTGCCGCGAGCATCGTTGATGGCTTGTCGTACGGCAGCGGCGACGCTGTGATCGGTGTCAACCCGGTATCGGACAACTTGGAGAGCGTCGAAACGCTGCTGCGCTTGCTGGATCTGGTACGCGAGTCGTATCGCATTCCCACACAAAGCTGCGTGCTCGCGCACGTTACTACAACAATGGATGCGATGCGGCGAGGAGCGCCCGTCGATCTGGTGTTTCAATCCATCGCCGGGACCGAAGCAGCGAATGCGTCGTTCGGCGTGAACATTTCGATGCTCCGGGAAGCGCGCGATCAGGCGCTGGAGCTGCGGCGGGACACGGTGGGCAGCCACAATGTGATGTACTTCGAGACCGGCCAGGGCAGCGCGCTATCGGCGAACGCCCACCACGGCGTGGATCAGCAAACGTGCGAAGCGCGCGCCTACGGCCTGGCGAGGCATTTTCAGCCGCTGTTGGTGAACACGGTGGTCGGCTTTATCGGCCCCGAGTATCTGTACGACGGCAAGCAGATCCTGCGCGCGGGCTTAGAGGACCATTTCTGCGGCAAGCTGCTGGGGCTTCCGATGGGCTGCGACATCTGCTACACGAATCACGCCGAAGCCGATCAGGATGACATGGACGCTCTGCTAACCATGCTGGGCGCGGCTGGCGTCAACTACATCATGGGCTTGCCGGGCGCCGACGACGTGATGCTCAACTATCAGAGCACCTCATTTCACGATGCTCTGTATCTGCGCGGCGTGTTCGGCCTGCGGCCCGCGCCCGAGTTCGAGGCCTGGTTCGAGCAAGTGCGGCCGGAGCTGCCCCGGATGGCGGGTTTGTTGCTGGAAGCGGGGGGAGACCTCTAGTCGCGGGAAGGAAGGCTCGCCCCCGGTTCCGACTGCGGGAACTACGGATGCCGCTTCCGTAACCGAAACGTCCGTCTGCGGAGAACGGTATCGCCGTCGATTCCGGGCTCGAGTTCGGCGATAAACAGGACATCGTGACCATCCGAGCGGAGCCGGTCAACAATTTGTTGATCGACGTTTTCGTCCGCGACGATTTGCACCGCGCGGTTTTCTCTGCTGGGTAGACGACATCGGCCCTCAGAGCCTCGGCGGCGAAGGAGATCGCGGCCCGAATACCTGCGACTGTCAACCGTGGGTGCTCGGACAAAATCTGCTCCAGCAACGGTCGGCTTTCCCATCATGATCTTGGGGTCGGAACTGATTAGGCTTCAGGCACTCGAAATTTTGACCTATCGTTTAGTTTACGACTTGGGCTTGGACGTGGCTGATCTAGATCTATGCTAAAAGCGTGAGACGGCTCGGCGACTACACGATGGCTCGCGTGGATCTGGGCCGCGCCGGGCACAGCCTTCCCACGCGCGCATTGCTCGAATTTCAGCTTGCGCATGCCAGGGCGCGCGATGCGGTCCATTTGCCGCTGGCGGTCAATTCGCTGGTGCTCGAGCTGAAGCAAAAGAACATCACTTCGATTCCGCTCACTAGTGCGGCGCGCGATCGCGATGAGTATCTGCGCCGGCCGGATCTTGGGCGATCACTGAGCGCGGAATCGCGCGGACGAGTGGTTGGGCTGCGCTCAGAGTTCGATGCCGCATTCGTGATCGCGGATGGGCTTTCAGCGCTAGCCGTGCATCGCCATGCCGTGCTGCTACTAGAGCTTCTACTACGGGATCTCGATTGGCGCATCGCTCCGGTCGCGATCGTCGAACAGGGCCGAGTCGCGATTGGCGACGAAATCGGCGAGGTGCTTGGAGCGCGGTTAGTGGTCGTGCTGATCGGCGAACGCCCCGGCCTCAGTTCACCCGACAGCCTGGGCGCGTACCTCACCTGGCAGCCTCGGCCCGGCCTGACTGACGCGGAGCGCAATTGCATCTCCAACATTCGGGCGGAGGGTTTGAGCTACGCGGTTGCTACGCACAAGCTGCTGTTCCTGATGAACGAATCACGCAGATTGAAATTGTCCGGGGTCCGGTTGAAAGAAGATGCCGCGCCAAGACTAGGCGGCGATTCGGTGACTCACTCCAAGCTCTTCGGCGATCGCTAATAAACGCGGGTCAACCGTCCACAATTCCAATCCATCTACGATGGCCGAAGCCAGTAGATGAACGTCGATCCAACCCGCGCCTCGCCCATGCAGATGCCGGCGTTCAACGAACGTAACAACCTCCGCGTGGGGAACGGTCGCGGCTTCAACCATCAGTTTGTACTCAGCAAGCAGCTTCTTGCGGCCGCCCCGGTCCCCGATAAGCAGTTCACCGTAGATCAGATCGTGTCCGGCGACTTCATCGAGACCAATCAGCCGACCCAACTCCTCCACGAACGGCGAGCGGTTCGAGAGGGCCCGAATCCATACCGAGGTGTCCACCAAGACCATTACGCAACTTGGTGCTTTACCGCCGGCTTTTCTCGCCGCCTAGGCACATCTTGAGCGTCCGGCTCTGTTCCGAGAAGCGCGCGGAGGCGCTGATAAGCCGCGTGCCGGACGAGCGATTCCAAGCCCAACCGTACCGTTTCGGTGTCTGTCGTGGCGCCGCAAGCGGCCTTGGCCTGGTCGAAGAGCTGGTCGTCGATGTTTAGCGTCTTTTTCATATGTACGATTATGCCATACAAGTATGGCAAAAGCAATGGCTAGGGGAGCGTCGATCCCAAGGCATGTCCCGACCCGCGAAGGTGCTGATAATAAGCCAGATCCTCGCTTGTCAGCATCTTCGTCAGAAGAATGATCTGCCCGGTATGTTGCGAGAAGTGCTCGACAACGTGCGCGATGGCTTCCAGCACCGTTACGTCGTAGCCCTGCGGCGTGATGCGTTTGGTGAGCTGGGCGGCCGGTACTCCGCGAATGATACCCGCGGCCTCAGCGATCCGCGTCTTCAAAAGCTCGGCTAGTTCCGCCGGCGCCATGCCGCCGCGCGCGTCAAACTCGGTGTCGCGCTGGCGATTGTCGGGAAGTCCGGCCACTCCGCTCCCAATCCACTGGCGCACGTTGCCGGAGAGATGCAGCACGAGATTGCCGACCGCGTTTTCGTTGTCGGAATTGCGCGTCCAGATCTGCTCAGGCGTTAGCCGTCCGATGCAATCCTGGATGTGGCCATGCAACTGTTCCAGCTTGTCAGCCGAGAATTTGATGAAGATCTCTTCCGCCGTCACAAGACCTCTGCTCCTTACAGCACTTCTTCGGACCAATTCTCGAGAATCGACTTGACCTTGCCGGTGAATTGATCGGCCAGCGCGCCGTCGATCAACCGGTGATCGAACGTGAGCGCGAGATAGGCCACAGACCGGATTGCGATTGCGTCATCCACCACGACGGGAGTTTTCTCCACCGCCCCGACGCCCAGAATAGCCACCTGCGGTTGGTTGATGACGGGCGTCGCGAAAACGCTTCCGAAGCTGCCGAAGTTGGTGATGGAAAACGTGCCGCCTTGCACCTCGTCCGGCTTGAGCTGGCGCGACCGAGCGCGCGTGGAGAGGTCCACGATGGAACGCTGGAGTCCGACGACATTCTTTTCGTCGGCGCTGCGAATCACAGGCACAATCAGGCCGTTTTCAAGCGCCACGGCAATCCCCAGATTAATTTCGTTGTGATAAATGATGTTGCTGCCTTCGATGGAAGCGTTCACGATGGGGTAGTGGCGAATCGCTTCCGCGGCCGCCTTGGCCACGAACGGCAGGAAGGTGAGCGAGTAGCCGTAACGCGCTTGGAATTCCGCCTTGTTCCGCTCGCGCATCTTGGCGATCTTGGTCATGTCGGTCTTATGGACCGTGGTGACGTGCGCCGAAATGCGCTTGCTCATCACCATGTGCTCGGCGATGCGCTGGCGCATCACGCTCATCGGTTCCACACGGGCGCGCGGAGCTTCGGCGCGCGGCATGATCGCGGGAGACTGAGCCGTCGGAGCCGAGGGAGTGTAGACGGTCGGGGTGGAGGGGGCGGTGGTGGCGACTGCGGTCGGTGATGGCGCACTCGCTTGAGCCATGGTCCGCGCACCTTGCGCCGACATATACGCTTCCAGATCCTGCTTGGTGATGCGTCCGCCGCCGCCGGTACCCTTCACCTGGCGGAGATCGATGCCATACTCACGGGCCATCTTGCGCACCAGCGGCGAGAGCGGGCCCGCGGGCGATTCAGCTTCTATCGCAGGCGCCGGTTCTTCCACGGGGATCGGATACGGACCAGCGGAGTGTGCCACAGGTTCCGGCAGAGGCTCTGGAGTTGGTGCAGGCGCCTTCGCGGCAGCTGGCGCTGCTGCCGCTGGTTTCGGTGCGGGCTGTGCTGGAGAAGCTGCGGCCGCCGCCTTTGCGGCTGCGGGTGCTGGAGCGGATGCTCCGTTGCCCGCGCCCTCTTCAATCCGGCCAACCACGGTGCTGATGGCGACCGTCTTGCCTTCCTCCACCAGCACTTCCTTCAACACGCCGGCGGTCGGCGACGGGATCTCGGTATCCACTTTGTCGGTGGAAATCTCAAAGAGAGGCTCATCGCGATCCACGTGGTCCCCGGGCTTCTTCAGCCATTTCGTCAGGGTGCCCTCCACGATACTTTCGCCCATCTGAGGCATTACTACGTCAGTCATGAATATGTCTCCGTATATGAAAGGCCCGCTCCCTCACGGTCGCGGCTCGCTTGCCTGTCGAACTGGCGTGCAAAGCTTGTCGACAACGCAGCCAGCACCTGGGCGCGGCTGGCGCCCGATCCCAGTTCCTGCATCGAAGTGACCGGCTTCGTTAGCCCACAAGGAACGATGTACTGAAAGTAGCGTAAATCGGTTGTATGATTCAACGCAAAACCATGCGAGGTCACCCAGCGGCTGATGTGAATCCCAATTGAGGCCACCTTCTTGCCATCCACCCACACGCCGGTGCAGCCCGGGACGCGTCCGGCGATAATCTCAAATTGCGCGAGCGCATCAATGATGACTTGTTCGATTGCGCGGACATACGCGCCTACGTCGCGCTTCCATTCTCGCAGATCCAGAATGGGATAGCCGACAATCTGGCCGGGGCCGTGATAGGTGATGTCGCCGCCCCGGTCGGTAGCGTGATAGTCGATCCCCGCGCTGCGCAGCGCGGCTTCTCCGGCTAAAAGGTTTTCGGCGCGGCCATTGCGGCCCTGCGTGATGACGTGCGGATGCTCGACGAATAATAGCTGATCGGGAATGCAGCCCTGTTTGCGCTGTTCGACCAGATCTTTCTGGATAGCCAGCGCGTCGCCGTAGGGCATTCGGCCCAGGTTGCGAATCTCAAGCATTGATGGTGAGCCCGTAGACGTTGTTGAACGCCTCGCCCAGCGCTTCGTAGAGTGTCGGATGCGCGTGAATCGTGCTCATCAACGTCTCCACGGTGGCTTCGGCTTCCATCGCCAGCACGGCTTCCGATACCAATTCGTAAGCTTCGGGCCCAATAATGTGGACACCCAGGATCTCGCCGTACTTCTCCTCGGCCACCACTTTGACGAAGCCGTCGTGACTTCCGAGAATGGTCGCCTTACTATTGGCGGCGAACGGAAACTTCCCGATCTTGACCGCGAAACCTTCCGCTCGCGCTTGCGCTTCCGTGAGGCCAACGCTGCCGATGCCCGGCTCCGTGTAGGTACATCCCGGGATGCGATTACGATTGATCGGCTTGGCTGGCTTGCCAGCCATGTGCGCCACGGCCACCATGCCTTCCATGGTCGCGACGTGCGCCAATTGCGGCGTTCCCGCGACGACGTCGCCAATCGCATAAACGCCCGGCTCGCCGGTGAGCTGGTGCTCGTCGACCTTAATGAAGCCGCGGTCGAGCGCGACCTTCAGCTTGTCCAGGCCGATGCTCTCGGTGTTCGGCTTGCGGCCCACGGCCACCAGCAACGTTTCAGCTTCCATGTCTTCGCGTTTTCCGTTGGCGAGCGCGGCACACAACCTCACGCCGTTCTCGGTGCGAGTGATGTTCTCGGCCTTGGCGCCGGTCTCGCAGCGGATGCCAGTTTTCTTGAAATAGCGTTCCAGTTCCTTGGAAATCTCTTCGTCTTCCACTGGCACCAATCGCGGCAGCATCTCGAGCACCGTGACCTTGGTCCCGAACCGATTGAAAATCGACGCGAACTCCACGCCCACGGCACCGGCGCCGATGATCAGCATGGTCTTGGGGATGACGGGGAGATCCAGGATTTCGATGTTGGTCAGGATCGCTTTCGCGTCGGGCTCCAGGCCGGGAAGCATGCGCGCTTCCGAACCAGTGGCGATAATGACGTTCTTGGTCTCGAGTGTTTGGACGCCCGTCTCCGCCTTCACCTCCACATGGATAGGGCCGTTGCCGGAGCGCGCCAGGATGGTCCCGTAACCTTTCACCCAGTCGATTTTGTTCTTCTTCATCAGGAACTCGACGCCCTTAGCGTGCTTCGAGACAATCTTGTTCTTGCGATCGAGAACCTTGGCATAATCGAGTCGCGGGTTCTCGCATTGGATACCCTCGTCGGAAGGGTTGATGAAGTGCTCCCACAGGTCGGCGGTATGGAGCAGCGCTTTGGTCGGGATGCAACCTACGTGTAAGCAAGTTCCGCCCAGCTTGGGATCTTTTTCGATAATGGCGGTCTTCAAGCCGTACTGGCCGGCGCGCACAGCGGCGGAGTAGCCACCCGGGCCGCTCCCAATCACAATCAGGTCATAGGTCATTTTTTTTCAGGATAACATTCGATTTCACTTGCCCTTGCCAGCGCGCCAGCGGCGGGCGAGTGCGGGAATAATGGCGCCGCCGATATTGGCGAGGTTGGCGTCGGGCAATGGCGGGCGTTCGGCGCGGGGATTGACGGATCGGATCAATGCGCCCATGAGCCGCGCCAGCGCATGCAGCTTCTCACCCAGTGAATAGCGCAGCTTGCGGCCGTTGGCGCGAACCACCAACACCGTGACATCGTCTTCCGACAGATTTTCGGGATAACGAGTCTCGATTTCACCGAGCAGTGTTTCGATAAGCTTGTCCGGCTCGAAGTCGCCGAGCACGCGCATGATGCGCAGTATCCCTTCTTCGCCGAGCATCTCACCATCGGCATCGCGCGATTCGATGAGAGCATCGGTGTAGCTGAGCAGGCAGTCGCCGGATTCCAATTCGACGTCAAATTGTTCGTACTCGGCGGCCTCAAAAAGTCCCAGCGGGATGTTGCTGGGTGTGGCGCGACGCGTGGCTGTATTGTTTCCAAGAAAATCCCACCGGCGTTGCGCGGCGCGATACAGAAGCGGCCGCGGGTGACCTGCGTTGCAGACGGTGAGGCGGCGGCTGGGCTCGAAAAACGTCGTCACAATCGCGGTGGCGAATGCGCCGGTGCGTGGCAGAATCGAGAACTGCTGATTGAGCAAGCGCACGAACTCGGTTTGATCCAGGCGGTTGACGAAGCGGCGCATCAACGTGCGCAAATCGGCGGCTGTATTGGCTACCGCGTTTCCATGCCCCGCGACGTCGGCCAACAACAAGCGGCTAATGCGGCCGGTGGCGCAACTGGACGCGTAGTAAACGTCGCCCCCGGCGTGCGCTTTCCCATAGGGCTTGCTGTAGACCCAGGTGTCCAACCCGCCGAATTCAACGGCCTGTGCGGTGAACTGGCTGCCGCCCCACACTTCCATGCATTGCATGCGCTGTGGCTGGTCGCTCATGTTCGATATATCTATTGTAGGTACGAAGCGGCCTCGCGTTTGATTCTGGGACGGCCAGCCCATTTTTGACATATAATCGGCCCGATGCTCTCGAAGATTGGTCTGGTGGGCTGGATGCTTTTGTCCCCCGCGCTCTCGCCTTTACCGGCGCAATGGTTGAAACTCCCAGACAAGTCAATTCCACGGACCAAGGACGGCAAACCGAATCTGACGGCGCCGACGCCACACAAAGCGGATGGCAAGCCCGACCTATCGGGAATTTGGATCGTGCCCGGACCGAAGTATTTGCAGAATCTCGCGGCCGACCTGAAGCCGGGCGACGTGCCGATGCAACCGTGGGCTGCGGCGCTCACGAAAGAACGAACGACCGGCGTGCACGCGGTGGAGGAATCGGATGCGAACTGTTTGCCGCAGGGCGTTCCCAAGATCAACGTGACGCCGGTGCCGTTCAAGATCGTTCAAAATCCGGATGAGGTCATCATTCTTTACGAAGCGTTCGGGCTGTACCGGCAGGTGTTCATGGACGGTCGCGAGCTGCCGAAGGACCCGAACCCCACGTGGATGGGTTACTCGGTGGGTAAGTGGGATGGAGATGCATTAGTCGTCGAGACGTCAGGCTTCAATGGCAAGACTTGGTTGGATCAGGTGGGCCATCCGGCGACGGAAGCATTGCACGTGACGGAGCGCTTTCGCAGGCCGGATTTCGGACACTTGACGATCGAAGTTACGATCAACGACCCGAAGGCGTACACAAAGCCGTGGACGGTGATGGAAGCGATGCAATATCTGCCGGACACTGACTTACTCGAATTTGTGTGCAACGAGAACAACCGGGATCTTCCCCACTTAGTGACTAAGTAACTGCCACCTAGCGCGCCGAGCACGGAGTTGGACTCCAGCCGGAAGCATCGGGAAGCTTCCGAAAATTCGTGTTCAACAGGACGGACTGCGTCAGGTACTGCGAGTCTTCGATGACGGTGGTGAGAAGAATGGACTGCCAACCGTTAGGCTCGCTGGTCACGTCGAAGTATTCGGTCAGCACGGCGTTGGCGCCATAAGGCACACCGTTCTTGCGCAAGTAACCGGGGCGCATGTGAGCGGTGACGACTTTCAAACTGCCTCCATGAATGGGACCGGGCATGTGCGGCGGAATTTTAGTGCGCACGAAATCCCACTGAGCGGTGGACGTGCCTTGCCACTGCGGATCGCCCGTCTCGATCTTAGAGCCGCGAAAATGGAACAAGCGGCTTTGTGTTCCGGCATCGGTGTCCATGCGCAGCGTGTTGTCGTCCTGCCAAGTAATGTGCAGATGCGTAGGCATTCGCATGACCCCCGCCGCGCCGTAGGCCTTGCATTGATCGCCGCTGGCTTCGTCCTTGGCGGGGTCCCAGGCGTTTGCGAGCTTGCGGCCTTCCGGGTTGAGCGGGATACCGGGGAAATCGCCCTTCTTGGGAGTGACCATGCGCCAGCGCCAATCCTGCGTGACGACCGCGGTCCAGTAGCCGGTGAGATCGATGGGCGCTTCTTCGCGGGCAGATTTTTGCACGACGGACTTTGCGACAGGCGGGGCAGCTTCTTCCTCCTGGGCGTAGAGGCAGCTCACTGTCAGGAGTGCCGCGAGAAAGATGTGTCGTCTCATTTGCTGCTTCCTAGACTGCGATAAACAGCTTCAACGAAGGCCGTACTCGAGCCGTAGCGCGGATCGTAATCTTCGGTGGGCCGGGCGGCTTTCACTTCTTCGAGCGTCCTGCCACGCTTGAGCAAGTCCGCGATGCGATCACGAATGATGGTGACCATGTCGCGATACTCCACCACGTCGGCTTCATCGCAGATCCGGCCGTGGCCAGGCACAACGAGCGTACCGCCTTCCTGCAGCGCCGCGGGCACCGTGATATCAATAATGCGATTCAGCGCATCAATAATTCCCTGAATGCTGCCGCCGCGATCAAGATCGATAACCGGGTAACTGGTGGTGACGAAAATGTCGCCAGTGCTGACGACGTCGGAGCCGCGGAAGAAGACCAGACTATCGCCGTCGGTGTGGGCCGCGGGCTGATGGAACAGGACCACGGGCTCGCCGTTGAAGTACAGATCCTTCTGTTTGCCCCGGTAGACATCGGTGGGAAGAGCGCCGAAAGGAGCGGCAGGCTGCTTGCCGGCGGGCGCGCTCATGCGGTCGAGCACGGTCTGGTGGGCTATGATTGCGGCGCCTTTGTCGAGTCCTTTGATGTCGTCGGCAACATCGCCGCCGGTGATGGTATTGCCGGCTTTACCGAAAGCCTCGTTGCCGCCGGTGTGATCGGGATGAACATGCGTGTTGAGGATGTAATGGATGGGCTTGTCCGTAAATTTCCGGATAGCGGCCAGCGCCTGATCGCTCATTTCCGCGAGGCCAGTGTCGACCAGCAAAACGCCATCGTTCCCGATCTGGAGCGTGATGTTGCCGCCGTCGCCAGCGAGCATATAGATGTTCTTTTGGACTGGGAGAATTTCGAGGCCTGTTGTGGCTTCAGGCGGCGAACCAATCTGCTTGGGGCCCGGGGGTATCGCATAGCCCGGATACATTGTTTCTGCGCCGCCCATGGCCGTCGCCGCGGGCAGCCCGTATTTAGCGGGAAATTCCTGAATGTCGGTGTTGGTTCCAGGCAAATGATGCGGGACTGCGCCCTCCGGCCGAACCACTTCTTCCACCGGCTCGCAAGGGAACGGCTCGAGCTGCTGCTGCGGATCCGAGACATAGCCCGAAGTCCGGAGTAACGGCTCGGTGAGATAGACGGGATCGTCGATATAAGTGAGCAGCGTGAGATAGTCGCCGTGACGCGCGAAGTGTTCGGTGACGGTGGCTTCATCGCTGCGAGGGACGCCGTTGCGGCGAAGATAATTCCACTTAAGATGCGTGGTGGTGACGGTGAGGACGTTGCCGTTCCATTGCCCCGTGGAAAAGCCCTGCCAGGTATGGCGCGCATACTTCGATGGGTGCGGGCGGCC